>Ga0075012_10005505_pt1 | contig 11619 bp, 11 predicted proteins | sample All_14_2_FD_71474 | JGI IMG/M metagenome (GOLD analysis project Ga0075012, IMG submission 71474) | Freshwater microbial communities in response to fracking from Pennsylvania, USA - Allegheny Zone_MetaG_DW_15 | ecosystem: Environmental > Aquatic > Deep subsurface > Groundwater > Drilled...
GTATTGGATGGATGTGGAATTTGGTCGTACATATCCTTCAATGGTCAGATTGGTTTCTATCTGCATATCAACCAATGCAGGATCAAAAAGTTGTCCATCCGATGAAATCGTCAAGGTTCCCACAGGCAAACTGGAGAGGGGATTGTTGAACATAATCGGAGAAAATAGCCGCAAAAAGTTGTACATTCAGTATGCAGTGTAACACGAGGAGAAATACTGTATATCGATTTCTTCTCATAGATAAAGTCTAGTTATGACACAACAATTCTGTCAAGTGCATTATGTCGATGAGGAACAGAATGTAAATATTTCGCTGTAATTTGATTGATACTGGGGGTTGGACATACAATGGTATGCTAGTGTATAATAGTTTGACCAATGAAGGGATGGTGAAAGAATTCTTTTACCGTATCTTCTCGAGAAGGAATTAAAACGTATGACATATCATGTGCGTCGTGGCATCCTTACCTTGAGTCTCATGCTGGTCTCCGCTTTTCTTATGGCGGATCCCATCATTACTGCATCCTATACCCCGCAATCACCGATCTATCTTGAACTATCACCGGGTGTCTTTACCCATCCAACGGTAATCGGGGCAAAACTTGGTCGATTTGCCATTACTTCACCAACCAATGAAATTTACACCCCTGCTTTTGTAAATACCGGTGAGGTGGCAGGTAATATTGCCTTGACTGGTCTGTACAAGAACTGGGCGGGCGGAGCGTATTATACCAAGACGGATTTGAATTTCAAGGTGATCAGCGTAGCCTACCCTTATGGACTGGGTGGAACGCCGTTATTGCAGACCATCTTCGGTGGTCGATGGCCGATAATCAGCTGGGATCCGATAACCATCACTGCCAACCCTTTGTTTGTGGATCTTTATCTTGTCAACACCAACAGCCTCAACCCAAACAGCTCAGCAAGTTTGAATTCAAACGGTCAGTTCTATCGGCTGGACACTCCTTATACCTTTACGACCAGCTTCAATCCGATATTCAGTTTGGCCGTTGCCGATGATCCGAATACAGGTGTAGGCGACTATGCCCCAGGCAATGGTGAAACCATTAACTCATCCGGCTCGTATGTTGTCACCGAAGGGCAGTCAGGACCCAATATAACCCCGATTCTGGATGCAGGAAGTCTGACATCCCCCGATGGCGATGGTTTTTTCTACGGTGATGCCCCTTTGGTTCCGACATTCTCGTTTTCATTCTTGGCAAACACGGTGAACTTCGAACTTGCGACCGCATATGGTGTCAATAAAGCAACCATCAACCAAGCACGACTGGAAGTTATCAACGGTGTGGTAGGACAGACGTACAGCCAATTGCTAACCTTCACCGATGGCGATGTCAGCCCGGGTTTTCTCCTCAAACCAAGTGTGGGCACGAGTTCTCCGATCGGGTATCTGCTTTTTATCGATGATGCTCCGATTACGGAAGGTGTTGCGCTGCCCTGGGGGAGCTTGAACCCAGGAATGAATACCAAGAGTCTGAAAATTGGCGGCATCGTAGAGTCGGAGGTTGCCAATAAAGTGAGCGGTACATATCAAAGCACCATCACGGTGACAATCACCAACCCGAACTAACCGCTGTTTCTGGCAGCGAGGCGTTCCCTCAGGAGCCTGAGTTTATCGACCACCTGCTCGCTGGATAGCTGCTTGGCCGGGTCCTCCTCGTCAAACAGCGCCTTGGGAATCTCTTCCAGGAAACGCGAGGGTAGGCTGGCCATCTCATCGTGCCCTCTCTTGCGTTTTTCACAGCTGCTGATGATCAGCGACCTTCGGGCACGCGTGATCGCCACATAGAAGAGCCTTCGCTCCTCATCGATGTTGGCAGGATTGTCCTCGATCGCCCTCGCATGAGGAATATATTGGTCTTCCACTCCTGCAAGATAGACAGTATCAAACTCCAGCCCTTTTGAGGCATGGATGGTCATGAGGGCTATCTTGCCTGCACGTTCCTCATCGACGTTCTCCTTGCCTGCAAGGCTGATACGATTCAAATAGTCGAAAATCGATGCCTTGGAATTCTCCGGATTACGTTCCCAGCGCCCAAGCATATCACAGAGCATGGAGATGCCCCTCATTTTAAAGGCAACTACGTTCTCATTATCGGGATGTTCGGCCTCCAGATACGCCTTGTACCCGATCTCACCGATCAAGGTGCGCAGCACCATGTTTCGTTGCGTCCGTGTTTCGAAGAGTTGGTGATGGTAGTTTTCTATCATATCGGCGAAGCGCTTGAGGGTCTTTTGCATTCCTTCCTTGACCTGACCATCGGTGGCAACCGACATCAAGGTCAGGGCGCTGAAAAGCGAGCACTTGTGCTCGTCTGCTACCTTGCGCATTTTCTCAAGGGTAGTACGCCCGATGCCGCGCCTTGGAGTGTTGATGACTCTAAGCAGATTGATATCATCGTCCTGATTGGCGATGACCTTCAGATAGCTGACGATGTCACGAATCTCCTTCCGGTCGAAAAAGCTCTGGCCGCCGGTCACCTGCGAAGGAATCCCCCGCTCGGTGAACTTGGTCTCCAAGGTATCGATGAGGCTGTTGGTTCTCACCAATACACCGAAATCGGAGAAGGGACGGTCCTCCTTTTTGTGCGTCATCAGTATTTCATCGGCAATAACGGCTGCCTCATCATCATCGTTCGCAGGATGAATCAGTCGAATCGAGGATCCCTTGCCGCTGTCTGTCCAAAGCTTCTTTTCCTTGCGCATTTGGTTGTTGACGATCAACGAGTTCGCCGCTTCCAAAATGGTGCCGGTGGAACGGTAGTTCCGTTCGAGCTTGACTTCCAGACGTTCGGGGAAATCACGCTCGAACATCACCAGGTTTTCGTAGTTCGCACCCCGCCAGCTGTAGATGCTCTGATCGTCGTCGCCGACGACGCACAGGTTGCGGCTCTCTTGGGCCAAGAGCTCCACCATACGATATTGGGAGAGGGAGGTGTCCTGAAACTCATCTACAAGGATATGGGTATAGCGCTTTCGCAACGCCTGGAGAACCTCGGGTTTCTTTTCAAACAGGTCAAGCGGTTTCATGATCAGGTCATCGAAGTCCACGGCATTATATGCTTTCAGATGCTTCTCGTATTCAATGTAGAGATTGCGGATCTTGTCCGATGCATTAGCTCCGAATACTTTACGCTTGGTCTTGATATCGCTGAAGAGCGTGGAAAGTTCATAGAGGTCGAAGGTTTCAACCACATAGTCGAGATTCTGGATCACCTCCTTGATCAAGGCCATGCGGTCGTTCGTATCGTAGATGGTGAAGTTGTTCTTGAACCCGAGATGCTGGATGTACTGTTTCAATACCCCCATCCCAAAGGAGTGAAAGGTGGTGGTTGTCAATTTCTTCAGTGGAAGATTTGTGAGGCTTCGTATGCGCTCCCCCATCTCCTTGGCCGCCTTGTTGGTGAACGTCAGGGCGAGAATCGACTCTTCGGCAATGCCGTTTTGCAGCATATTGGCGATGCGATAGGTGAGCATTCGGGTTTTTCCGCTCCCGGCTCCTGCAATGACAAGCAGCGGGCCGTGAAGGGTTGCAGCAGCTGTGCACTGCTGGGTATTGAGTTCCTTGGCTAAATCGAAATACATGCTACCTCAGATTCGTTTGATGAACACCGAATCGATTCCTACCCCAAGGGCTACCAGTGAGGTGACAATCAGACCGGAGACGATGACTCCGCCGAATACTGCCATCATGGTCTTTCGCTTGTCAAGACCTAAAATCCAGGATCCCAAGGTCCCGGTCCACGCCCCGGTTATCGGAAGAGGGACCGCCACAAAAAGCAGAATCCCCCAATAGCCGTACTTATCCACTTTCGGGCTCACCCTCTGTTGGGCCCTGGCGACAAAGCGATCGAAAAAGGAAGCATACCAGTGCCAATGTGCATGAAAAATCGTATGGAAGGTGGCCAGGAAAGTATAGGCGATCGGAGCCACCATTGCATTGACGAGAATGCAAAGCGGGGCGGCGATAAACAAGGATACGCCATTGAAATAGGCATAGGGAATCGCTCCGCGGAGCTCACTGATGGGCAGCAGGGAGAGCAGGATGGTGACAAACAATGTGTATGGTTCCATATGGCAATCCTTTAGGAGTTTATTTCTTCATCGACAGCGATGGCCGAAGCCGGACAGACTTCGTGGCAGCAGTAACAACGGATACAGACGCTTGGGTCGATGATGATGCGTTTATGTTGCATCGTCAAGGCATTTGCCGGGCAAATATCGATGCATTTACGGCACAGGATGCATGGATCGGAAAGAAAGACGGGGGCTTTGCGCTCTCTCTTGACCTTCCAGCGGATGTATCTGCTCAGCACAAAGGGGATGATCAGGGAGTGGAAAAACCGGGTCTGCTTTTGCATCTCGATGCGCAAGAAATCGTGTTGGACCAGGTCCCCGGCATTCAGCTTGGGGTACAGGGTGGGGGCGGACCCCAAGCCCCTCCTCAAACCTTCGGCGATGATGGGGATGCTCTTGGGCGCGTATCCCATGATCTGCGCCTGCGCATAATCGAGGGCGAGGGCGTCGCAGCTTGCAAGCAGCAGACCCATATGTCTGGGCCTTCCGTTGGCAGGTCCCGGACCTTCCATCCCTATGATGCCGTCCATCAGGCTGAAGGAAGGTTTCACTACTGCGGCTATTCCCACCATCAAGGATGCAAACTGTTCACGGCTGGGAAATTGGACATGACAAGGGCTCTTGTAGAGGTTGGGAACCAGACCGAAGAGATTCTTCACAGCTCCTGTGGTATACATGAGCTGATGGGTCTTGAACTTTGGAAGGGAAAACACCATATCCACTTCACCCAGGATGGAGGCCAGAGGAAGTTTTTTGCCCCGCGTATAAGGGATGGTCGTCAGAGTCGGTTGCTTGGTAAAATCAACCCAGTCGACACCCTCTTCCAAGCATACGCGATGAATACCGCTTGCCTTGGGGAGGAAAGAGGGTTTTTGCAGTCCTGGAGAGTCTCCTATGAGAATCCGCTTTGCACCCTTGCCCTTGAGCAGCCTGACCACCGAGCGCACCACCTGTGAATGGGTGGTTATGCATCGGTCTTCCTTGGCATCGGAGAGGATGTTGGGCTTGAGCAGGATGCTCTTGCCCGTTACATCGGGCATGCCTCCAAGCAGGCACGCTTCCTCGACAGCGGCATCGACCAACACTTGGTCGTAGCTTTCACAATATACAATGGCGACACAGCTCATGCTGTCCTCCTGATCAGACAAAAATAGAGAGGGCCCCGTCCCGAAGCAGTATCGGGCAGGATGATGGAGCCGTGACGGCGGCTTTCACTGAAGGGAGCTGCAACAGGTTCGATGACAAAGCGACCATCACGTTTGTCAAAGAGCTTGTCGATGACCATCTCATTCTCCATGGGATTGATGGAACAGGTACTATAGAGGATGCATCCGCCTACCTTCGCAGCCTCCAAGGCGGAAGCGAGCATGGCAAACTGCTGGATGGCTAAATGCTTCGGTCTTGCTGCCGTCCAGACGGCCAAAGCCTTCGGGTCGGAAAGGACGTGCCTTTCGCTGGAACAGGGAGCATCGAGCAGGATGCGGTCGTACGTATTCTGCTCGTACAGCGACCAACGCGTTGCATCGTGGCCGGTAACGGTAATGCGGCTGTACACATCATCGCAAAGATGGCCCTTCAACACCAGCTTCAGGCGACCCCTGCGAGTGGCCGAGCGGTCATTGGCGACCAGCGTTCCGCTTGTTTTCAAAGAGGATGCAAGGACCAGCGATTTACCTCCGGGGGCCGCACACATGTCTAGTACACAATCGCCCTCCTGCACACCCAAGAGTTTCGCTGCAATAATGGAGGCCTCATCCAGGTAGTACGTCTGTTTCAATGCATCGCTGAAGGCAACCGGTTTACGGTCGACCAGCAATGCCTCTTTCAGGGCAATCCACCGCCCTTGATAGATTTGTGCATAGTAGGACTCGAACGCGTCGCCGCCTTGCTGTTTACCCTTGTGTTTGGCCATGGACTGACTGTACCAAGTTTTAGGCCTCTTGTGAACCTTTTTGACCTATGCTATGCTCAGCCATGGCATATTTCACCGCCTTCCTGGAAGGAATCATCAGTTTCATCAGTCCCTGCATTCTTCCCATCCTGCCGCTCTACTTTTCGTATCTGGCAGGCGGGGTGGCCCAGAAGGATGAGCAGAGGAATGTGTTGTTGAAAAACAGCATCGCCTTTGTCATCGGTTTTACCATACTGTTCGTCGTTCTCGGTGCCGCTTCAACCTCAATAGGAAAGTACTTGAGCGCGAATTTAGCCCTTCTAAACCGCATCGGAGGGGTGCTGGTCATTCTTTTCGCCCTCAACAACCTGGGCTTCGTTCTCATACCGGCTCTCAACGACAACCACAAGTTCCAGATGAAGAGCCTGAAGAACATGAACATTCCCAAATCGATGTTGTTTGGTTTGGTGTTTGCAATCGGCTGGACGCCCTGCGTCGGTCCGCTTTTAGGCTCGGCGCTCATGATGGCTGCCAATGCCGAGCTGGTGCACAAGGGCATGCTCACCCTTTTCTTTTACGCGATGGGACTGGCCATCCCGTTCCTCTTTTCAGCCTTGCTGCTCGATCAGGTACAAGGGGTGTTTACGACAATCAAGAAGCACTCAAAGCTCATCACCATCATCAGCGGCCTGTTCTTGTTGGTCTTCGGCGTTGCCCTGACCCTCGGATTCAATCCGGCTGCACTTTTCCTGTAGGAGTTCCCCATGCAAAAGAAATCTCGAAATCTCATCATATTGGTTCTCTCGTTTGTTGTCCTGATTGTTGTTGCCACTGTAGCCTATAATGCCCTTCGCGACAGCACTCCTGCTGTTTCCTTTGTTCCCCAGATTGAGGCTCTTCCTCAAACGGAAGCGAAGAAGCAGGTGCAAACCAGCATCGAACCCGCTGCAGTACAGGAGCCATCCGAGCCTGAGCCTGCAGTCCCCGCCGTCGAGGAGGAACTTGAAGAGGGTGCCCCCAGAATGCCGAACATTCCTCTTTTCAATCTCGATGGCAGCGAGACGAGTTTCGAGGATGTCAGGCAGGGCAAACCCGCTGTCATCAACTACTTCGCTTCATGGTGTCCTCCCTGCAAGCAGGAGCTTCCCCATTTCCAGAAAGCCTATGATACCTATAAGGACCAGATCAGTTTCATCTTCCTCGATGCTCTGGACGGCCAGCGTGAAACCTTGGAGACGGTGAAAGCCTTCATCCGCGATTTCCCGTTCACCGGTCCGGTCTACTACGACGAAGGCCTGTTTGCCTACATTTTCCAGACAACCAGCCTTCCCACCACGGTGTTCATCAACGCCGACGGGACCTTGGCAAACGGGTATTTGGGCTATGTGAGTGAGAGTGTCCTGCAACAAAATCTGGATATGCTTCTTACAAGAGAGTAATCATGTAGCCGAAAAAGAAGAGTGCGCTTCCTCCGATGCAGAACAGATGCCAAATGGCATGATAGTGGGGGATGCGTTTGCTTGCATAGAAGATGACCCCGATGCTGTAGGTCAGTCCTGCAGCAATCACCCAGCCAAGAAGTCCTTCAGGCAGGAAGGGAACGATGTCCTTCCAGAAGAAGACGATCAGCCATCCCATCGCCAGGTAGAGCAGAACATGCAAGGCCTTCAGTTTCCCCCAGAAAACAAGGGTGAAGATGATTCCCAGCAGGGCGATCGCCCACACGATACCGACAAGCATATGAGCAGTTCCCGTACCGATTGAGAGCATCAAGGGTGTGTAGGTTCCGGCGATCAGGAAATAGATGTTGCTGTGATCGAGAATCCGGCAGATGCGCTTGGCATTGCCGTAAGGCAGGCTGTGATAGAGAGCCGACGCCCCGTAGAGCATGATCATGGTGAGGGCCCAGATGACCATGCCCACCTTCAGCGAAGCAGACTCAATGGAGGGGAGTTTCAGCAGAATTGCCACAAAGGCAACCACAGCCAAGGCAACTCCCACTACATGGGTAACTGAGTTTTCCCGTTCCGCTCTTGGGTCGTCATAGGTATGCAATGTGATATGGTTTTCAAGCCATTGAGTGAATTTCATGGTGCACAATCTCCTCATACAAGCAGACGATAGTATCCAGTGCTGTTTGGTTCAATGGTAGATTTGCACTGTTTCTTCTCTAGTAGAAATCTATCAGGTGTGAAAAAAGGGCCTTGCGGCCCTTCAATCAGAGGATATGCTCCAAAAAGAGTTTGGTACGTTCATTTTGTGGATTGCTGAACATCTGATCAGGTGTGCCGACTTCAACGATGTTTCCTTCATCCATGAATACAACCTTGTCCGCCGCCGCTTTGGCGAATCCCATCTCGTGGGTCACCAGAAGCATGGTCATGCCGCTTTTGGCCAGCTTGAGCATGACATCCAGTACTTCCTTGATCATTTCAGGATCAAGGGCGCTGGTCGGTTCATCGAAAAGCATCACTTTCGGCTGCATGGCCAGTGCCCTTGCAATGGCTACGCGCTGCTGCTGGCCTCCTGAGAGTTGGGGAGGATACACCAAGGCCTTCTCCTCAAGTCCCACCATCTTCAACAACTCCATGGCCTTCTTGTCAGCCTCTTTCTTCGAGAGTTTCTTGACCTTCAGCGGGGCGAGGGTGATGTTGTCCATCACCGAAAGATGCGGGAAGAGATTGAAGGATTGGAATACCATGCCGACTTCCTCGCGAATCTTTCTGAGGTCTACTTTCGGATCGGTCACTTCATCGTCATCGATGAAAATATGTCCCCCGCTGGGGTGTTCAAGCTTATTTACACTGCGAAGCAATGTCGACTTGCCGCTGCCCGAGGGGCCGATGATCACCACGACCTGTCCGTGCTCGACCGTCAGATTGGCATGTTTGACGGCCTGTACCGTTGTATGGTTGGTGGTTATATAGTCTTTTGAAAGATCTTCTATGCGTATTCTAGCCATTTTCGTGCAACCTTTCCTCCAGGATGCCTACCAGACGGGAGAGCAGGAGGGTGATGATGAGATAAATGAGGGCGACAACCAACATGGTTTCCAGTGAAAGGAACGTCCGTGAGATGTACTCCCTTCCTTTGCGCAGGATATCACTCAGTGCAATGGTGGATACGAGCGACGAGTCCTTGAGCATGGAGATGAACTCATTGCCGATTGCAGGCAAGACAACCTTGATGGTTTGCGGGAGGATGACGTAACGGAACGCCTGAGAGCGGGAGAGACCCAGCGCGATGGCGGCCTCCATCTGTCCCTTGGGGATGGCTTGGATGCCGGCGCGCACGATTTCGCCCATGTAGGCTCCAAAACAAATGGAGAGGGCTACCACCGCTGCAATCATGCCTTCAATCTTGAAGAACCTTCCCATTGCATAGTAAATGAAAATCAATTGAACGAGCAGGGGGATGCCCCTGATGAGCTCTACGTAGACTCCGCTGACCATGTTTACCCAGCGCCGTTTGCTCACCGATCCAAGCCCGGTGACCGTGCCGATCACCAACGCTCCCAAAATGGCAAAGATGGTTGCCTGGAAGGTGACGGGGGCGCCTTTGATGGTCACTAGAAAGATATCCCTGTAAGGCTTTGGTTGGAAGATTACCAATGAGGCCAACAGGGCGATGGCACTGAAGAACGTAATTCTCCAAGAATTAAGGATGTGCCCGTCATCCTTGCGCGGAATGAGCACACCGTCGGTCATTTGGATGGTGACAGGTTTCTTTTTCTGTGCATTCGGGTCGACGGAAACAACTTTTTTTCGAACTGCCTGCAGTTTGTATTCGTCAATATCAGTAGGTGTATGTTCCATATATACTCACAGGAGAAAATTTTTCGATACAGGGTAGTACTACATAATTATACAGCTAAAGTCAAGCTAAGATGCATAATTATTCAGACAATCCCAAGATTCTTTGCTTCATCATGCAACAAGCCGCCCAATGGCGGCTTGTGCTTGAAACAATTGCAATCAAACAGTTACAGAATGTTCCACTTCTTCTTCAACTCAGCCATCTTGCCGCTCGCTTCTATTTGCTTCAGGCCGTTGTTCACAAGGTCGAGCACTTCCGTGTTGCCCTTGAGCATGGCAATCGCAATCGGTTCCGGGTCGCCGAGGTCGCTTGCGCTCCCTGCAACCTTGAGTTTGCTTGCATAGTTGGGATTGGACAGGACGAAGTCACTGGCGATTACACTGTCGGTCACCACAGCCTGAAGGTTGCCGTTGAGCATGTCCTCGATGGCAAAACCGATCTCGTCATATGCCTTGATGGTGGCCTTGAAGGAGGGATTCTTCTTCATGAAGTCATCAAGGAAGATATGGCCGGTGGTTCCCAGCTGAACACCTACCACCTTGCCGTTGAGGCTTGCCGTGTTGGAGAGTGAAGTATCGGCGATTGGAGCCAGGATAGCCTGGGTGATAATCATGATCGGAGTGGAGAAATCCATGGTGGCCTTGCGTTCCTCGGTTACCGAGACGCCGCTTGCGACAGCGTCATATGCTCCGTTTGCAAGACCTGCAAAAATACCTTCCCATGCCACGTTGCGGATGGTGATCTGTACATTGTTCACCTTTGCAATTTCATTGACCAAATCGATTTCAAAACCGACGATGTCCCCATTCTCATCGACGAATTCGAGCGGAGGCCACGCACAGTTGGCTGCAAAGACATACGATTTTGAGCTCTCTTTCTGCCCTTGGGCGAAGAGAAGTGCCGAGGCTGCGAGCAACATGACCAGAACAAGGGTTCCAAGCTTTTTCATACTATATCTCCTTCTTTATGGATATGCGTATAATGAATACTTATACATTGATTGTCAATCATTAAAGAATAAATATACAGAAAAAAGTGAATTATTTGAATAATCTTTCATGCCCAATGGAACTATATGCAGAAAAAAGGGGAGCCGAAGCCCCCCCAATGGACGTGAAGTCTGCTTACAGCAAATTCCACTTCTTCTTCAGTGCATCGAAGCTGCCATCAGCCTTTGCAAGTTCAAGACCCTTGTTGATCAAGTCAAGCAATGTCTTGTTACCCTTCTGCACGGCAATGGCGATATCCTCTTCAGTGAAGGGAGCGCCGGCAACCACCAAGCGATTCTTGTAGTTATCGTTGGCAAGCACAAAGTCGCTGGCGATGAGGGAGTCGCATACTGCTGCATCAACGTTGCCGTTCAAGAGGTCCTCGATGGCAAGGCCGATGTCGTCATAGGCTTTTCTCTGGACCGGATAGTTTTCCAGGGCGAAGTCACCGGTAGTGCCGATCTGCACTCCGATTTTCTTGCCTGAAAGATCGCCGATTCCCTTGACCTTGCTGCTGTCGCTGCTTCGGATGATCACCACTTGGCCTGCAGTAAGGATGGGAGTAGAGAAATCCATGGTTGCCTTGCGTTCCTCGGTGACGGTTACACCGCTTGCAACACCGTCGTACGCTCCATTGGCGAGACCTGCAAAAATGGTGTCCCAGGGAATATTCTTTACACTCATCTGTACGCCCACTTTCTCTCCGATGAGCGGCATCAGCTCAACCTCAAAACCGGTAAGCTGTCCGTTTTCAACGAACTCGAGGGGAGGCCAGGTGGCATCGGATGCGAAAATATATCCGCTTTGTTCTTCTTTTTTACCCTG
>Ga0075012_10005507_pt1 | contig 11615 bp, 10 predicted proteins | sample All_14_2_FD_71474 | JGI IMG/M metagenome (GOLD analysis project Ga0075012, IMG submission 71474) | Freshwater microbial communities in response to fracking from Pennsylvania, USA - Allegheny Zone_MetaG_DW_15 | ecosystem: Environmental > Aquatic > Deep subsurface > Groundwater > Drilled...
CGGGCGGCTATCTGGTGGTCAAGCCGGGCACCACGGCGACCTCGATCGAAGGCGTCTATGCGGCCGGCGACGTCACCGACGACGTCTATCGTCAGGCGGTCACGGCGGCGGGCATGGGCTGTATGGCGGCGCTGGAAGCTGCCCGCTATCTGGCCGAGGTCGACCACGCCCGCGCCGGCAACCCCATTTCGCATGCGGAAGCGGAAAAGATCGGCGCCTGGTGAAGATGGGTCAGGCCGTTTGTACGGCCTCATCATCATTCGACGCTTCGGGGCGCGGGCCGTTGCTCAGTGTCCGCGCTTCGTGCAAGACCTCGCTCTGACGAGCCAGAGCGGTCTGCAGCGGGCCGATGAAATCGTCCAGCCCGCCGGGTGAGTCATCCCGCATCAGCCGACGAAGGTCATCGATTTCGGCGGTGACCAGCACGGGGCTAAGCATGTCCCATTGGGGAAAAGCCCGCTCGGCCACTGTGCGGCGCTCCAGCACGCGCAGTTCGGTATGGCGCTCGTCACGCAGCAGGCGGTTGATCAGATCGTCCAGTTTGTCGGCCTCACCCTCCACCACCTGCACAAAGCGGCCGTCGATGGCCGTCAGGCAGCCGGTGATGCCGTCCCGGGCATTGTTGGGGCGCGCCTCGGCCAGGATGTCGGACATGCCGATGGCGCTGTTGACGCCCCGGACGCTGCGGCTGACATACACAAGCTGCTCCACGGTCCAGCCTTTCAGGTCTTGCATGCTCAGGCCCGGGGACCGTCTTCGAACAGCTGCAGCTGGGGCGGCGCCATGTTGCGGACCTGTCCGCTGCGGCGGTCGAGGGCATAGGCCACCGCGTCTTGCACGATGCGCTCGTCGGTAGGCTTGGACAGAACACCGATGGCGCCGGCCACACCGTTCCGGACCATGCCGGGGTTGGCCGTCATGAACAGCACCGCGACCTTGTGATCGACCGCCAGTTCCCGCCCGATCATCACGCCGGTCGGGCCGTCAGACAGGTGGATGTCCACCAGGGCCAGATCGACCTCGGTCTCCTTGGCAATCTTCATCGCCGCCGCCGAATCCGCTGCCGTACCCACGACCTCGTGGCCGAGGTCTTCGAGCACGAAACGCAGCTCCATGGCCACAAGGGCTTCATCTTCAACGATAAGGATACGGGCGGGCATGAGGCTAACGGGGAAGGCTCCACAGCGGGAAAGGTTAAGTTCGATACCCGACAGAACGTTTCGCCGGGGTTAGGGTTGCCGTCTTACGGCGTTGTAAGAGTCCGGGCCGCTTTCCGGCGGGACAGGGCGGTACCCGGCAGTTCAATGAGCACTTCCAGCCCGTCGGGGTTCCAGTTGCGTGACAATTTGCCGGCCAGCTGCCCCTCGACCGACAGGGTCGCCAGCGACGAGCCAAAGCCGGCCGTCTGCGGCTCGCCTTTGACCTCGGGCCCGCCGCGCTCGCGCCAGGCCAGACGGAAGGTGCCGCTTTCGCTCTGTTCGGTCGACACCTCGACATGGCCACCCGAGACCGACAGGGCGCCATATTTGGAGGCATTGGTCGCCAGTTCGTGGAACAGCAGGGCCACCGAGGTCGCGGCCTGATCGTCAAAGGCGGCGTCGTCGCCGCTGATGCGCACCCGGGGTTGGCCCGCGTCGTCGGTATAGGGCATGAACAGGGCCGCCAGAAAGCCGTGCAGGGTCATGTTCCCCATCAGCGGCTGCGAGACATCGCTGTGCGGGCGGACGAATTCATGCGCGCGGGCCAGGGCATTGATGCGGGTCCGCAGCGCCTGGGCAAATGGCTTGGCCTCCGGGTACTGGCGGGCGGACAGGGCGACCAGCGCTGACACCACGGCAAAGATGTTCTTGATCCGGTGGCTCAGTTCCTGGCTCAGCAACTCCTTGGCCTGATCCATCTTCTTCAGATCGTCGATGTCGGTGCAGGTACCGAACCAGCGCACGATCCTGCCGGCCTCGTCCCGGACCGCCGTAGCCCGGCCCAGCGTCCAGCAATAGACGCCATCATGCCGCTTCAGCCGGTATTCGATCTCATAGGGATCGCCCGTCTCCAGCGAGTGCCGCCACAGCGCCCAGGCGCGCTGCTGGTCGTCCGGATGAAAGACATCATTCCAGCCCTCCCCGTCCGTCGAGCCCGGCGGTGTCCCGGTAAACTCATACCAGCGGGCATTATAGTAGTCGTGGAAGCCATCCGGCCGGGTCGCCCAGACCATCTGCGGCAGGGAGTCGGTTATCGCGCGGAATTCCGCCTCGGAGCGCTGCTGCTGCTTGAGCGCCCGGCGCAGGTTCAACTGCGTCATGACCTGGGCGGCCAGGACCTCCAGGGCCCTCATCTGGATGTCGGTGGGTCCCTCCGGGCGGGCCTCGGTGTCCAGAACACACAGGGTGCCCAGCGGCAGCCCTTCGGCGGACTTCAGCAACTGCCCGGCATAGAAGCGCAAGCCCGGCGCTTCGGTCACCAGCGGGTTGCACACAAAGCGCGGATCCTGCGTGGCATCCGGCACGACCATGCGGTCGGCTTCGAGGATGGCATGGGCGCAAAAGCTGGTGTCCAGCGGCGTCTCGCGTACGCCCAGACCCTTCTCGGCCTTGAACCACTGGCGGCCTTCATCGATCAGATTGACGACCGCGATCGGCGCATCGAACAGGGTCGCGACCAGATCGACGATGTCGTCAAAGGCACGCTCCGGTTCGGTATCCAGAATCTCGTAATCGCGGAGCGCGGTTAGCCTTTCGGCTTCGGTCCAGGAGGAGGGAGCGGGCGACGGGTCGGACATCCGTATCTCAAAAGCGGCGCGGCGCGCCCGATTTCCTATCAATGCGGGGAGAGCGTTGCGGTTTCACCAGCCGAGCCGCAACGCGTTCGCGGCGAGGCTCAGCGAGACGGCCGACCGACTTCCTCGACATCCAGCGTCACGACGCCGGGCACGGGAGCAGGCGCGGCGCGGGGTGCAGGCGCATCATCCTCGAAGTCCGCCAGATTGCGGTTGATCTCGGCGATTTCCTCGGCGGTCGGCTGACGGCGTCCGCCCAGGCTTACGGCCCCGACCACGCGGGTCTGCCCGTTGATCTCGACGGTTCGGGGTGCGGCCCCCACGACCGTGCCATCGGCGGCTGTCTCAAGTTCACCGTCCGGCGTCGCGTCGGCCACCAGCAGGCGGGGCCGCGAAAAACGGGCCTCGTCGATCACAGGCTCGCGCCCGGCATAGGCCTGGGAAAAGGCTGCGGATTCGCCCGGATAACCCTTCCAGCGATAGAAGATATGCGCGCCGATCTGGTCGATCTTGCCCAGGCTGGGCGCCCACCAGGGGTGCACATAGTCGGCGTGATAGTGGGTGGCCGTGCCGACCCGCTCGGCCACGTGGCCGTTCAGCGCCTGGCGTGCGACGTCTTCGGCCCGCTTCCAGGCCCAGGCCACGGGGGCCTGCGACAGGGCTCCGTCGCAGGTGAAGCTGAACTGGCAGCCCGTCACCCGCTCCGCACCCTGAAAGACCACGCCACAGACGCTGTTGGGGAAGTTCGGGTCGCGCACGCGGTTCAACACCACCTGCGCCACGGCTTCCTGACCGGGGCGTGGCTCCAGCGCTGCCTCATAATAGACGGCTTGCGTCAGGCAGCGCAGGGCGCGGTTGCGGTCCGCCGTCGCGATCTTGCCCAGCGCAAAGGGCCGCGCGGGGCGCAGCAGGCCGCGGGTTACCGGCCGGGCGGCATTCAGGCGATGGGCCTCAAGCCCGGTCTCGCCCGCCTCAAGCGTCGGCTTGCCACCGAGCGACAGCGTCTCCCAGCCCGGCGTCATGCCGAAATGGCCGACCGTCTGCATGCCGGGGTCATGGCGCATGGCCAGCGCCAGTTGGGCCGGGTTCATTCGCGCCGCCATGGCCTCAAGTCCCTCGGGACCCAGGTCGCCGCGGGTGGCATCCATCACCGCCTGGACCCGCAGGTCCAGTTCCGGCCGCGCGGTCGAGCTGGCGGTCATGGCCACGCCCGACAGCGCCAGCAGGGCGACAACGCTCAGCCCCGTCCCCCGACCGTCGGGAAACCGGGCCTTCAGCCAGTCGAGGATGGGTGCGATCAGGCGCATGGGGCGGGATATAGGGCTTTCATAGGTTCAGCACACGACGTTAGCGGCCCAACCGGGCGAATTTCAGGCAGGCAGAGGCGACCGCGTGACGCTCGCCTCCGGTGCCCGATCAGCGAGAGCCCAGGGTCGAGCGCAGCATCCACGCGAACTTCTCATGCGCCGCCAGACGCTGGGTCATCAGGTCGGCGGTCGCCTCGTCGCCCGCGTCGTCAGCCAGCGACAGGGTATCGCGGGTCGTGGCGATCAGGGTCTCGTGGTCCCGCATCAGCTCCTTGAGCATGGCCTCGGCCTCCTGCTCCGGATCACCGTCCTTGATCGCGGTCAGATTGCCAAAGGTCGCATAGCCCTGGGGGGCCAGGATGCCGAGCGCGCGGATCCGTTCGGCGATATCGTCCAGCGCGCCCCAGATCTCCGTGTATTGCTGCTCCAGCAGGTTGTGCAGGGTGAAGAATTCCGGCCCCCGGACGTTCCAATGATAGCCGTGGGTCTTCAGGTAAACGGCAAAGCTGTCGGCCAGCACCTTGGTCAGGGCTTGCGAGACTTCGCTGCGGTCGGCTTTTTTCAGTCCGGTCTGGATGGTGGCGGTGGTCATATAGTCTCCTGGGAATGCGTGTCCGGGTCAGACCCAAAGATAGGAAGGGTCGCGGCCGGAACAACTGCGCCGGTAGCCCCGGCTCTCCGGAGGAACGCAATAGTCACGCTTGCGTTCATCGCCGGGTGAGCGTGTGGTGACGCGGTGGGGACCGATCCGATGAATCAGGGCGAGGACCGGGGCGGTGTGCCCGCCGGCCGTGTATGGTTCAGCGCGGACCTGCTGCTGGCGCGGCTGGCCCGCACGCCGCCGCCCACGATCCTTCAAGCCATGCTGATTGGTCTTGTCGCGGCGGTGGTGGCCATCGCGCTGCGCTATGCGCTCTCGAAATTCTACGCCGAAGTCACTGGCTTCATGATCCTGCTGCCGGCCGTGATCCTGGCCGCGCTGGCGGGCGGACGGGTGGCCGGCGCGGTCGCGGTCGTCCTGTGCCTGCTGGGCGGCTGGGTTGTGGCCGGGCCGAATGCCGACGGCGTCGGTCTGACCAGCAATCTCGGACGCGTCGCGACCGTCAACTTCATTCTGGTCGGCCTGTTCGTGACCTGGGTGGCATCGGCCCTCAGGCGCGCCATGCGGCGACTGGATGCGACGGTGGCTGACCTGAGGGCGGCGGCGGCCCGCGTCGACGAGTATGAGGCCCGCTTCCGGGACATCGCCGATGTCGCACCGGTCATGCTCTGGACGGCGGATGTCGAGGGCCGGGTCTATCTCAATGCCGAGTTTCGCCGTTTCTGGGGCGACCGCCCGACCGACCTGGCGGACCTGGAACCGTGGATGGAGGCCATTCATCCCGAGGATCGCGAACGCGTCTGGTCGGCCTGCCTGAATGCCCTGCAGACCCGCACCCCGCTCGAGATCGAGGCCCGCTATCTGCGAGAGGACGGAGAATGGCGGATCCTGTCGACCCACGCCCGGCCGCGCTTTGATGCCGAAGGGGCCTTCCTCGGCGTTGTCGGGGCCAACATCGACCTGTCCGAGGTCCGCCAGGTCGAGAGCGCCCTCAGGGAAAGCGAGCAACGCTTCCGCGCCATGGCCGATGATGCACCCGTCCTGATCTGGGTCACGGCCGAGGATCGCAAGCGCGAGTTCGTCAATCAGGCCTACGTCCAGTTCATGGGCGTCGAGGATGCCGCGACGCTCAAAACCGACTGGCGCGAATTCATCCACCCCGACGACCGCGACCGGATCATTGCCGAGTCCGTGGCGGGCGAGGCCACCGGCCAGCCCTTCAGCCTTGAGGGACGTTACCGCCGTCAGGACGGCGTCTGGCGCTGGCTCAAGTCCTTCTCGCGCCCGCGTCTGGATGCCCAGGGCAAGGTTCAGGGCTTTGTCGGCGTGGCCTTTGACGTCACCGATGCCAAGCAGGCGGAGGTCGACCTGAAGCGCATCAACGAACTGCTCGAGGACCGCGTCGGCCGAGCCCTGCTGGACAAGGCCCAGGCCGAAGCCGACCTGATGCACGCCCAGCGCATGGAGGCGGTCGGCCGTCTGACCGGCGGCGTGGCCCACGACTTCAACAACCTGCTGACGGTGGTCATCGGCGGCCTCGACATGCTGCTCAACAACAAGGTCGACGAGGCCAAACGCCTGAAGCTGACCGAGGCGGCCCTCAGCGCGGCGCGCCGCGGCGAACGCCTGACCCACCAGCTGCTGGCCTTTTCGCGCAGGCAGGCGCTGCGGCCCGAGTCCGTGGACGTCAACGCCCTGATCCGGGAGGGTGAGCCCCTGATCCGGGGCGCGCTGGGCGGGGGCATGACCTATCGTACCCGCCTGCGCCGCGGCGGGGCGCCGGTGCGGGTCGATACCGCCCAGTTCGAGGCGGCCCTGCTCAACCTGCTGGTCAATGCGCGCGACGCTGTGGGCGGCAAGGGCCGCGTCGAGGTCGAAACCCGTCGCCTCAAGGTCAGGGCCGGCGAGGTCAGCGATCTTGAGCCCGGCGACTATGTCCGCATCACGGTCAGCGACGACGGCCCCGGCATTCCCGAGGAGGTCCGCGCGCGCATCTTCGAGCCCTTCTACACCACCAAGGCAGTCGGCAAGGGCACGGGCCTTGGCCTGTCGCAGGTCTATGGCTTCCTGAAGCAAAGTGGCGGCGCCATCCACGTCGTGACCGGCTTCGGCGAGGGCACGCGCATGGAGATGTATCTTCCGGTGGCCATGGATCAGGATGCGGCTCTGGCCGTGCCGGCCCGCAAGGCACCCCCCGTCAGTGGGGGCGAGCAATCTGCCCTCCTGGTCGAGGACGATCCCGAGGTCCAGGCCATCGCCATGGCCCTGCTAGAGGCCATGGGACTGACCGTCACGACGGCGTCGGATCCTGCCACGGCCCTGAAGCGGCTCAAGGCCGCCCGCTTTGATATCCTGCTGACCGATATTGTCATGCCGGGTGAGATGTCCGGCCTCGATCTCGCCCGCCGCGCCGGCACCCTCTATCCGGACATGCGGATCGTGCTGGCCACGGGCTATGCGGGCGACGACGTCGATGCAGCCTTGCGCGACGCCCCCTGGACGCTGGTGCGCAAGCCCTTCGCCATGGATGCACTCAGGGCCGCTCTGGAGGCCTGACCTCCAGCCGCTGCTGCCCTAGCGGCGAACCTTTTTCTCGGCCCGGCGCGCCCGCTGTTCGGCCTTGATCGCGGCCTTGCGCTCGCGGCGCTCGTTGCGGCGCTGTTCTTCGATCTGCTCGGCGGTCTGGGCCTTGGCCTGTTCGGCGGCGGCCTTCTTGGCTTCGGCTTCCAGGCGGGCCTTTTCCTTGGCCGCCAGCTTCTCGGCTTCCTTCTCCTGCTTCAGCCGCTCCTTCTCGAGGCGCGCGGCTTCCTTTTCAGCAGCCAGAATCTCGGCCCGCCGATCGAAATCGGGGTCCGGGACGGAGGGCTTGGGCTTGAAACGGGCCAGAAGGGCCTTCTTGGCTTCGGCCTGGGTGGCCAGACGATCGGCAAAGCCGGTCTGCTTCAGATCTTTCATCAAGTCTCGGTCAGCTAGGGTGGGTCGGTCGAATGATCCGCGGAGCTCCGACGCTCATGGCCGGACCCGGTCGGCAGCATGGATGCACCGACCGGGGGGCTTTAGGGCTCAAGCCCGTGCGGATCAAGTCACCGAGGGGCCGTGGGAGTATTCCCGCCCGGTCTGTGGCCGGAAGGTCAGTCGTCCTTGCCGGCCTGGCCGACGGCGGCACCTGCGGCCCCACCGACGGCGGCGCCAACGGGTCCGGCCACCACGGCGCCGGCGACGGCACCGGTTGCGGCCTTCTGTTCAATCGTGCTGCCACAGGCGGCCAGGGCCAGGCCGAAGGTCGAGATCAGGGCGGCGGTCATCACGGTCTTGCGGGTCATGTCATTACCTTCTGCGTCGGGTGGCCGGCTCGGGACGATCCCGGTCAGGCTTTGCGTCGATCAGAAAACGTGTCCCCGGCTCCGGCGGTTCCCCGGGTCTGCCCGAGCCCTTGAGAAACCACACCGCAACAGCAAGTTGTCCAAGGTTTCGTCCATACTGCACTTGAGCGCACCAAGAATGCGCCTATCTGAACTTTGAACTCAGCTTGAACCCTCGAACCCAGATATCGCGCCATGATCTGTCACGCACAACACAGAGTGTGCACGGATCATCTATCGCATCGACAATGGGTGGGGCAAAAATGCTTCACCCTCTCTGATTCTTGCGAATCATCCCTATTTGGGTCACATTGCCTATGTTAAAGGCGCGTCCCCGACGAACGGCGGACTGCCGGTGCGTCGGCCTCGTCGTGTGCGTGGTTTCGCGAAAACCCCGCACATCGACAGACTAAATAAGGGGCGGCATTGCGCCCTGCGGACTGGATAAAGCCTTTGTCATCGCCCCTGTCGCCTCGAACGCCCGACACCTCGGCTGCCCGTACACGACTGACGCCCGGTGTTGCCGCGGCGCTCGTGGGGGGGCTGTTCGGTCTGGCGATCGGCGTGGCCTATCTGGGCGGTACGGTGGCCAAGGCGACAACCCTGCGCGCCCAGGCGGTCCGTCTGGACGGGGCGGCCTCGGCCGGCTTTACCGAAGAAGCCCTTGCGGCCGCAGCAGGCGGCCTCAACGCCAGTGCGCTGGCCATTGCCCGCCGCCATGACCCCTATACCGTTGCTGGCCCCAGCCGCCGCGACCGTCAGTCCGAGCTTCTGACCGCGCGTCTGGAACAATTGCGCCCGACCGGCCCGAACATGACGCCCGGCCTGCGCCTCGCCTCGACCGATCCGTCGCACCCGGCGGCCCAGCCGTTCCGCCTCGGCAGTGCGCTGGACGCCAGCCGCGATCTCGAATGCCTGACCCAGGCCGTCTATTATGAAGCGCGCGGCGAGGGCCGTGACGGCCAGCGCGCCGTGGCCCAGGTGGTCATCAACCGCGCCCGCCATCCGGCCTTCCCGAAAACCGTCTGCGCCGTGGTCTTCCAGGGCGCCGGTCGTCGCACCGGCTGCCAGTTCAGCTTCACCTGCGACGGCTCCATGCGCCGCGGCGTCAACCAGAGCGCCTGGAACCGCGCCCGTCAGGTCGCCTCCGAGGCCCTGTCCGGCTCGGTCTATGCCCCGGTCGGCAATGCCACCCATTTCCACACCACCGGCGTCAGCCCGCGCTGGCGCACCTCCCTGATCCGCGTGGGTCAGGTCGGCGATCACGTCTTCTACCGCTTCGGCGGGCGTTCGGGCTCCAGCCGCGCCTTCGCCTATGACCCCGCGCCCTCGACCGGTGGCGATCAGCCCCGCCTGGTTCAGGCGGGCCTCGATCCGGCCGAACCCGTCCGTCAGGTCGGCCAGGCCGTGGCCTACAGCCTGCTGCTGGCCCAGGAAGGTCGCACCGAGGATGAGGTCCGCGCCGAGGCGGCTCCGGCTCCTGCCCCGACTGCAACCCCCGCGGCGCCGCGGCCAGCGACGGCCACCCCGGCTCCGGCGGAGACCCCCGCGCGCCGTCAGGCGACCCCGGTTCCGGTCACCCCCGTCGCTTCGGAAAGCTGAGAGCCCTCAGGCCGCGTCCAGCCCGATGTCCAGATTGGGCGCCGAATGGGTCAGGGCACCGACTGAAATGACGTCGACGCCGGTCTCGGCGATCGCCCGGACCGTCTCCAGCGTCACCCCGCCCGAGGCCTCCAGCGTCACGCGCCCCGCCGTGCGCGCCACCGCCTCGCGCAGATCGTCCAGACTGAAATTGTCCAGCATCACCACGTCCGGTCGCTCGGTCAGCGCCGCGTCGAGCTGATCCAGACCGTCGACCTCGACCTCCACCTTCATCAGATGCCCGGCGTGGGCCTTGGCCTGCCGCACGGCCTCGGCCACCCCGCCACAGACGGCGACATGGTTGTCCTTGATCAGGATGGCGTCATCCAGCCCGAAGCGATGGTTGATCCCGCCGCCACAGGCCACGGCGTGCTTTTCCAGCGCGCGCAGGCCTGGGGTTGTCTTGCGCGTGTCGGCGATCCGCGCGCCCGTGTCCTCGACCGCCTGCACATAGGCCCGCGTCAGGGTGGCGATCCCGCACAGCCGCCCCAGCAGATTCAGCGCCGTCCGCTCGGCCCCCAGTATGGCCCGCGCCCGGCCCTCGACCACGATCAGGACGTCCCCCGCTCCGAACCTCTGCCCGTCGGCGACCCGCACCTCGACCGTGGCCCCGGCATCCAGCGCGTGCAGCGCCAGCCGCGCACAGGCCCCGCCCGCCATGATCCCGTCCTTGCGAGCCGCGAACACGGCCTTCATCGTGGCATCTTCCGGAATGCAGGCCGCCGCCGTCACATCCCCCGCGCGGCCCAGATCCTCGGCCAGCGCGGCGCGGATGACCGGCTCGATCAACAGGTCGGGGAGGGCAGGGGCCATGGGGGCTACGTCCTTCATTCGGCGGCCAGCAGCGGCTGCGGCACCGCATCGGCGTCGCGCACCACCCGGCTGTGCCGGGCCTCGGACAGGGTGTCGGGATAGTCCGCGCGATAATGGCCACCCCGGCTTTCCTCGCGGGCCAGCGCCGCCCTGACCACCAGGGTCGCGGCGATGACAGGCAGGGCGTCCGGGTGCCGCGTCTCGATCTCTGAAAGCTCGGCCAGCGCTGTGGTCAGTCCCTCCGCGTCGCGCACCACCCCGACATGGCGATCCATCAGCTCCCGCACCCGGGCCAGGTCCGCCTCGGCCAAGTCTGTTCCCGTGATCTCGACCAGCGGCGACGGCCCGGGCAGGGTCTCCGCTCGCGCCATCCGCCCGGCCCTTCGACCAAAGGCGGCGGCTTCCAGCAGCGAGTTGGACGCCAGCCGGTTGGCCCCATGCACGCCCGTGGCCGCGCATTCGCCGACGGCATAGAGCCCCTCGACCGTCGTGCGGCCGTCGGCATCGGCGGCGATCCCGCCCATGTGATAGTGGGCGGCGGCCACGACCGGGATCGGCTGGCTGCGCGGGTCCAGCCCCATCCGCATACAGGCCGCATAGACCGCCGGAAACGCCGTGGGAAAGGCCGCGCCGATGGCTTGCGTTGCGTCCAGAAAGGCCCCGCGCCCATCCATCTCGGCGGCATATACGGCCCGGGCGACCTGATCGCGCGGCGCCAGATCGGCACTGTCCGCCTCGCCCAGCAGGAACCGGCCCTCGCGGTCGACCAGCCGCGCCCCTTCGCCCCGCAGGGCCTCGGTCGCCAGCGGCAGGGGCGAGACCAGTTCGCTGTCCGGCCCCGCCGTCGTCAGGCGGATGGCGGTCGGATGGAATTGCACAAACTCGGGGTCCAGAATCTCCGCCCCGGCCTGCCAGGCCAGCGCCATGCCCGAGCCCTGCAGCGCACCGGGCGTGGTGGTCCGCCCGTACAGGCCGCCGATCCCCCCGGTCGCCAGAATGACGGCCGGGGCGATCACTCGCACCCGCCGCTCCCCGCGCGTCAGGATGGCGCCGCGCACACGGCCGTCTGCGTCCCGCACCAGCCCCGTCAGGCGGGCATCTTCCCAGAGGGTGATATG
>Ga0075012_10005509_pt1 | contig 11615 bp, 6 predicted proteins | sample All_14_2_FD_71474 | JGI IMG/M metagenome (GOLD analysis project Ga0075012, IMG submission 71474) | Freshwater microbial communities in response to fracking from Pennsylvania, USA - Allegheny Zone_MetaG_DW_15 | ecosystem: Environmental > Aquatic > Deep subsurface > Groundwater > Drilled...
TTGCGCGCGGGCAAAAATACTCTCGAAAGCGGCCGTGAGGCGGGTAGCTGCCAAGGACGGAGCTGGCGCAGCTTCGAGCCCGTAGCCGGCGCGACAGGCAATGATCCGGGAATATTGGCTGACATGAAAGCTGATTGATGCGTCGCGATCGGGCCAAAGCGGAGCAAGGCCAAGATTATCGTACACGCCGCCGTCAGTGAGGATCACCCGCCTCTTCGACACTGCGCCATCCTTGGACGTAAAGCTGAGCCGGCGGTCGATCGCGGGAAGCGCAAGAGGATAGGCGGCGGAAGCCGATACGGCATCGGCAATCTCGATGTCGTCCGACGACCCAGATCCGAACCGCCAAGAGGCAATCTGATCGGCGGCAAAATAGAACGCCGACTTGGTTTGCAGTTCGCAGGCGACGATAATGAGTTTCGGACGATCGGAACGTAGGGCGGAAAGCGGATCCCCTTCAAATATCGAACTGAACACCTTTCCCAAAATCGTCGTTCTGCTGGCGCGCCGGAGGATAACCGACTGCCTCAACCACTCGATCCCGGTCCTGCCTTTGATGTGAAAGAGCGCCAAAAGCCGGTTGACCAGGAATGCGATCAAGCGGTCGCCTGCAATCACTAAGAAGTAGAAGAGCGCCTTGACGCCCTCGGCTGTGCTCAGCATCCTCCAGATGGCCGGCCGAACGAACCCTCGCCGAAGGAGCGCGCGCACCTTGGCCTCGAATGCACTAAAATCGCCGGGCGTATGGCAATAGAGGGCTGCGAGCACACTGCCGCCCGATACGGAAGAGACAACGGTGATCCTGTCGAGCAGCCCGACATCGCGAAGCGCGCGCAGGCATCCGAGATGAAAAGCCATGGCGCGCGAGCCCCCGCCGGACAAGGCCAAGGCAATCCCGGTTCTAGCCACCGTTGATCCGCCGTCAGTCATGCCGCATCACTCCTTCGCCGACGCGCCAGGAATGCCAGCCTGCTCGGATCCAAGTCTCAGGCGCACCACAAATCGCCATCACATAGGGGGCACCCGTCGGATCGAGATGTGTTTCCAGATGCTTGAACACCAACTCATCGTCCCCGCTTGGCTCAACCTTGGCTCCGTCGGGGTGGCTGTGCCATTCTCCGACATAGACGATCGAGCCGGCTGATCGCGTCTCGATCCCTTCGACAATTGGCTTCAAGTATTTGGCGCCGCGGATGAAATAGGTCGGCGATTGTCGGCTGTCGGGTGGGGCCGGAAGCGCCGCCACGACGTGCAGGACCCGCCGTGAAAGGTCGAAGCTGCCGAGCAGCACGCCACCTGTTTCGTTTGGTGCACGCTGTTCTCGGAGACGCCGCATCGCCCCGATCACTGCCTCTGAAACGGTCACCCTAAAATCGTCGAACTTATGCCGCCGAACCGGCGTGAGATTGAGTTCCATCGGCGTGACGGCTCCCGACCCGGCGTTCAGACGCCAAATCAACGCGATCGCCTGTTCTTCTTCCACTAGCGAAAGAAGGCGCCCCGCAGCGATGCCGCTCAAGGTCTGAACCTGCCAGGGGGGCAATCGCCGGGTTATATCCTGGCAAGCATTGGCATAGCGCACCATGTCGGCGCGAGCGGACGCGAGATGGTCGGCGAGAAGCGGATCGGTTCCGGCGCAAAGGAAGTAATATGCCTCGATTTCGTCTAGGAAAACGGTACGCGCCTTGTCCTCGGCGAGAACCACAAGATCACGGCCATCTGGACCGAAGAAGAAACTTGCGGCCCGTGCGATTTCAGCGTTGTCGGACAACGCGCCTAAAACCGAAGGAGACGCACTGAAATCGACGGTGAGGTCGGCGGCCTTGACCGCTTCGCGCACCGCCTCGGCAGCAGCTCCGGGGACCAAGAAGTTCGCCCGAATGTGCGTGTCTCCGCCTTGTGCCAGGCAAGTATCAAGCAGCAGGGCCGTGGTTTCCGCTTTGGGGAAGCCCGTCATGGCATCAGAGTGAATCTGCCGGCCCAGATTATGGGGCAGATTGATATCGTTGTCGATCACGGTCCATTTTCCGATGCCCGCGCGCTTCGTGTTGAGCATCACATTGGAACCTATTGCGCCGGCACCGATGCCGACGAGCGAGGCGTCTCGATCGGCCGGGTTGCCGGCGTGAAGGCGAGCCGTCGCATGGTCCAAGCGTTGGACAACACGCCAGCCATAGAGCGTAATCTCACTGGGCTTCTCAACGGGAGCCTTGGTCAGCAGGCGCCCGAAGCGCCCCGTATCGGGATCTCGTTCGACAAGACCGAGCCTCTGAGCCAGCGATTCGATCTTCTCGGTCGGACTGAACGCCCAATGCTCCCACGCCTCGACCTCGCCATCCGCGACCCTGCGTTTCGGGATCGCAATGAGCAGCGCGATCACTCGATCGCCCAGAGGCAGTTGTTCCAACAGCCACACCTCCAGCGCCCCGAACAGGTCACGCCCCAATTCTCCGACAAGATCATGCAACGTCTGCAGATCCCGGGGCCGATGGTGTAGAGCGCCGTGAACCTGCGGCTCGACTTCGAGTGAGAAAATGGCAAACGGTACTGGTCGGCAGCCATTTTTTCGCGGATTGGCATCGAGAACCGCCGTGAGCCGGTCCTCATCATCCTCGACAACAACACCGTGCCATTCGGTCGGCGGAGGACCTGGCGGAACCACCAGCGTGCTCGAAGTTGCGAGGATCATCGGTTCGAGGGGCTGATCCGGATCATGCAGATCCCCGCTGGCCGTGCGTGAGAACCAGTTACGTATCCGCTCGATCAGGCGCTGGGCCGTGAGGTTACGGCTGAGGTCATGCCAGTTCTCTTCCCAAACGCAGAGGCAACGGCCGTTACCGCTCGGTTCATAGTTCGTATGGACAAGATCGAGAGGAAAGTCGGCACGCTGCGAAAAGATTGACGGCGGACCATCGACGCTAACTGGGAAAACGAGACGGACGGGCTCGACGTCGTGGATCGCGACGGCCCTGTCCTGAACCAGTTCAGGCTCAATCAGCAGATCGACAATGTCGTTGTCCCCCGAGAAATCGAACGCAGCGATACGAGCAAACGGGAAATCGACGCTGCCTTCGATATAATTGATCAAAGCGGCGACGCGCGGGGAACGCGGCGTCGGCTTGCCGCCGTCCTCCATCAGCCAGCACGCGGCGCAGCGCCACCAATGATAGCAGCCGAGCCCCCTGCAAGCTTCTTCACGCTATATCCCTTGCTTCCGATCTCGATCGTGAGCGGCTTCGGACTCTTCTGGCTCGGATGCTCCATCGTGACGAGAAACTGTCCACCCAGCTCATTGGCGACACCCTTGTAGTAATTGGCGGCCTGCCGATGCGGAGGTTGGTCGCTGTCATCATTATCCGGGATCGACAAACTGGTGGAGACGAGAAGGCCGCCGTCCTGGCCCTGCTCTTCGTAAAGCCACTGGAGGCGCTCGACAGGCTCTGTCTTTTCGTCGCCTTTGTCCGGACCCAGGGACAGGTAGCTCGAGTGGTGGGGTACGTTGTTGATGTCCCACATCAAGCGATCGTCGTTTCCGTGCTTGCGGGTGACGCGAACGATATCGTCGATCACTTCATGCGTGCAATCTGCCGAGAGAATGAGGCGCGTGAGGCGTTCGTCGACCTTGAACGTTGCCTGCATGAAGATCGCAGTATCGTTCCGCTTGTAGGTATCATCGTCACAATGGTCTGCGAAGGGAGCCAAGACGAAGAACTCTACGCCGTCAGCCGCCTGGTTAAATTCGGGGCAGAGCGTACCGGCGTCGCTGATGAGGTTGCGCCGCTTCGCCGGATCGACCCCACGTTCCTTGAGGAAGTCATCGAGTGCGTCGGGCCGGCCGAATACCCGGATACCCTCCCCCTTGTCGACGAAACGATACCGCGCTTCGGCGCGGAGAGTACGCGCCTGCCCCGTTACGCCCTCCTCGAGTATCGCCGTCGCGGGCACCCACATTGTCTTAATCTTAATCCGGTCGTCGCTCTGATATTTCTCGGCGTGCTGAAGCCAAAATACCTCTTTCGCCCGATTGCAATGGTCGGTGTCGAGGTGAGTGAACGCCACGGCATCGATTTCCTTGTCGCCATCCAAGCGGTCGCGAATCTCCTTCTCGAGGTCGCAGCGCTTGTCGTCCTTATCGTCAGGATTGTGCATGTCAGCGAAATCGAACAGGACGCGCCGGCCGTTAGCGAGCTCAATAAGACATGTGTCAGCATTGCCAATGGGAAAGAAGGTGACAGCCGGCATTCAAAACTCCCTGGAGTTGGAGCGGCGAAGGCTTTCGATCGGGCGACAGGACGCACATGCCCCCCTTTCCCCTCGTCAAGAAACCTATATGTGTCGGGTAACCCGATCATTCAAGGATAGCCGATGGAAAAAAGTGAGCAGGATGGATCGACCCTCCGTTGGAGCATCGCGCAGCGGCTAGAATTCATCGAGTTCCGGCTGATCTGGGAGGGGCGGATCAATCGGGTCGATATCAGTGATCGGTTTGGCGTTACCGTTCAGCAGGCGACCGCTGACCTGCAGCACTATGAGAGAATAGCACCAGAAAATATCCGCTACGACCGCTATGCAAAGACATTTGTGCCCGGCGCCGGTTTCGAGCCCCAGTTTGTTAAGCCGCTGGCCGACCGCCAGCTCCTCCAGCTGGCAGCGATCGGTACCGGATTGGTTGAACCGCAGGAGACTTGGTTCTCTGAGTTACCCCCGATCGGCGTCGCGCCAATTCCTCGCCGGAGCGTTCTAACAACAACTGTGCGCTGGATCCTTGAGGCGATCCGCACACGGTCGGCGATCGACATCGAGTACCAGTCCGTAAAACGTCCTGCGGTCATAAAACGCAGCATCGCCCCCCATGCGCTAGGCCATGATGGCACACGTTGGCATGCGCGCGCCTGGTGCTCAAAGAACCGGTGTTTCCGCGATTTCGTGCTTTCGCGAATGACCCATACCGGCTCTCTGTCACCATCGACGATCGATCCGGAAATGGACTTCGAGTGGACAACGGAGATCGAACTAGTCCTCGTGCCAAATCCCGAGCTCGGCGAAGGCTCCCGAAGGTCGCTAGCCAAGGAGTACAGCATGTCCCGCGGCCGCTTGCACTTGCCCGTTCGCGCTGCCATGGCCTTTTATGCGGTGCAGAATTTAGATCTCGATCTCACCCTTGACCCGGCGCGGCAGCAATTGGTGTTGTTGAACAAAGCCGAGGTCGATGCGGTTTGCGCGGATGCAAGAGTTCGGACATTAGCGGCGCTGAGGAAAGCGGGTCATTTGATCGACTGATTACGACCTGTCTCCGGCGTTTCTTATGGTGATGTCAGGGTAGAATGAAGTAGATTGCCGCTAGGTGCTCTACCCGCGTCCCCAGCAAACCCGTCGTCCGGGGGCTCATTAGCCGTTTCTAATTTCTGCCCTTGGGCGCCTGTCTGGTGAGAATGAACCAATGGCAGGTTTCAACAAGCGGCTCGAGCGCCGCAATGGCCGCTTAGTCGGCGATCGGCGTGCCTGAACCAGTTCGTCATAGCCGAACTGCAAGGCACGCCGGCGAGGTTAATCGACTTACCCTCCGCTAATGTGGCAAGAGGACAAATTAGGGGCATTTCGGCAATGGCGAAGACAATTCTTATCTTCTCGGACGGCACCGGCCAGATCGGCGGTCTCCGCCCAGACCAGCGCTTGTCCAACGTGTACAAGATGTACCGCGCGATGAGGCCGGGTCCGGACTCGCCGATCGATCCGCGCAAGCAGGTGGCGTTCTACGATGCCGGCCTCGGCGCTGGCGAGACTGGTGGGCTGACTTTCAAGCGGATCCGAAATGTGCTGGCAGCTGCTGTCGGCACCGGCATCGACGAGAACGTGATCGACTGCTACGCCGCTATCATTGCGCGTTACGAGCCGGGCGACCGCATTTGCATCTTCGGCTTCAGCCGTGGTGCATACACTGCACGGTCACTGACCAACGTCCTCAACCTGTGTGGCGTGCCCACTCATGACGCCGACGGTGGACCGGTGCCGCGGTACGGCCCCGAGTTGCGAATGATCGCGTCGGAGGGCGTGCGGAGGGTCTATAATCACGGGGCCGGCGCGAAGCGCGAGCGCTACGAGACCGAGCGCGAGACGCTTGCAGCGCGCTTCCGTGCGAAGTTCGGGTCGGACGGGACGGGAAGCGATGGCGAGTGCCAGGGAAATGTCCAGCCGGACTTCGTCGGCGTCTTCGATACGGTGGCAGCGCTCGGCAGCCGGACTGCGGCGGCGATTGCGCTGGCCGGTATGCTGCTGCTCGTCGGACTTACCGTCTTCGTGCGGCCGTACGCGCCATGGTGGGTGACCGCGATCACCGCGCTGCTTCCGCTGTCCGCCCTCTACTGGTTCACGACGTCGTTGTGGTCGCAGGTGAAGACGTTCGCAGACGACATAGCGCTTGGAAAGCCTTGGTGGCACTGGCGTTGCTGGGGCTACCGGCTCTGCCACATGCACTTCGCTTGGTGGAGCGGCAAACACTACGACCGTTATGTCGACCGCGAGGTTGGCTTCCTGCGCCACGCGCTCGCCATAGATGAGGACCGCGCGCGATTCCCGCGGGTCGGATGGGGCAGGCCGACAGACCTACACTGGCACAAAGAGCGCGGGCGCGAGGACTGGCTGGTGCAGACGTGGTTCGCCGGCAACCACTCGGACATCGGTGGGAGCTATCCGGAGGATGAATCCAGGCTCTCAGACGTTGCGCTGCACTGGATGGTCGAGGAATTGAAGGCCGCCATGGGCGAGGCAGTGGCCGTGCTCGACAATTTGCTTGTGACATCGCCCGATGCGCTTGGTCTCCAGCACAGCGAACGGACCGGCATGCTCAACGCGCAGCCGGCTTGGCTTCGTTGGATCACCGGAAGTCGGCTTGTGTGGAGCCACGCCGACCGCAACATTCACCCCGAGGCGCAACTGCATCCAACAGTGCTGGAGCGTCTCGCCGCGTCACATGTCTCGCAGATGGGCGAGGTGAAGCCGTACCGGCCCGAGAGCCTACGGCGCCACCGCGACGCGAAGGCGCATTATGCGCCATCCGATGCGCTTGCCCCCAGGTAAACAGACTGCAGGTATCAGAAGCTGAAGCCGGATTACGCAATGGCGGGTTTGTCAGCGGTGTGGGAAGCTCGGGCAATGGGCACCGCTAGACTCGCCAGGTTGGGATCCCTATCCCTTGCCCCAATGTTTTACCTGTATTGCACCAAGAAGTTACTCGATCGAATCAAGCCGGAAATTTCACCTTCCGGCGAAAGCGATACTTCGTTGGGCAACTGGTACGCCACTGCGCTGTTCTGGAAACCCCAAATCGCGATGCTGGTTTCTGAGCGGACTCTGCTGCCGGTATTGATGCCGCTGGCACCTGCTGCCACGTTGGCCCGGCGTTTCCCCGCGCAACTTGCGCTCGTTCTGAAGGAGCATGGGATCGCTGCCGATTTCATCGCGCGAGAGGTCTGGCGGATGAGTCGTGTCCATTACGCCAAGACGGCTAACCGCAGCGTGGTGGGCATCCTCAACGAATTTCTGCACCAGGCCGAATTTTGGCTGGCTGCCTATGGGTACGAAAAGGGCGATGACGATGACCTGCTAGCCATTTCTGCGAAACTCGCCGAGACGCCTTGCAGTCCGTTGTATAAGGGACCCGTCTCTCCGGATAAGGCTCTTCATCAACTGGTGAATGGCGGCAGCAGCGTCGGTTAAGCCATATCAGACGCGGATGAACGTAGGGCAGGTTCCGACAACCCCATTGGCGTCTTCAAAGGCGGCTTTTTGGCGTTGATCGACTATCGTTCGCCAAAACCGTTTATTTGAAAGAAACCTGGTCTGCCGACTCTCCATTTGGCTAACCCTTGCAAGGCAACCGCTTCGACCGTGACCTATAAGTCCTGCAAGTGCAGCTTCAACTATTTGCCTAGTCGGACTGCAGTCTGTTGAGGGGGATGCGATCTGCCGATAGAAGACGACAGGGCAGGCAACAACGGCGCACATCGCGCGGCAATGATCGAGTGAAACAGGGGATTTGGCGTGACGAGTTTCTATGAACGGCCAATCCTCAATTCGCCTTACGCCAAGCCGACCCATTACCACCCGCTTGACGAATACGGACAGCCGCTCGACCAGGCACCGGTGTCTGGTCGCAGGCCCTCGAAATTCGTCGTGCCGGTACCAAAAGCCAAGCGCAAAGGCGCAGGCACGCAGGGTAGCCTTGATCTTGAAACCTACGATGACAATGCGATCATCAATGAAATCCGCCGTCATGTTGATGATTGGCGGGACTTGCCCGGCGGCGCCGATTGGGGGGTCACGCCGACAACCCAGAGGTTGTTGGAGCACTGGCGCCATCACCCCTTCGCCAATCAGAAGCCGTTCTTCTGTCAGGTCGAAGCGGTCGAGACTCTGATCTGGCTGATCGAGGTCGCCCGGACCAAGCGGCAATACGCGCACCTGTGGCGCGACATCGAGGCGCGCAACCTCGATGCAAATCCGGAACTTCTCCGTCTCGCACTCAAGATGGCGACGGGTGCGGGCAAGACGACCGTCATGGCGATGATCATCGCGTGGCAGACCCTCAATGCGGTTCGCGCACCGGGATCGGACAGGTTTTCCAAGGCATTCCTGATCGTAACGCCGGGCATCACCATCAAGGACCGTCTCCAGGTCCTGCTGCCCGAGCATCCCGACAGCTATTACAAGTCTCGCGAAATCGTACCGGCCGATATGCTGGCCGAGCTGCAAAAAGCCAGCATTGTCATCACCAACTATCACAGCTTCCAGCACCGCGAGACAATGCAGCTTTCCAAGGTTGGCCGCGCATTCCTCAAGGGGAACAGCCGCGAACCAGTCCTCACGCGGGAGACCGATGGCCAGATGCTCGAACGGGCCTGCGGCAAGCTGCTCTCGTTCAAGAACGTCGTGGTCATCAACGACGAGGCGCATCACTGCTACCGTGAGCGGGCACTGTCCGAGGAAGAAAAGCTCGACCGCGAAGCAGCTGCCGAAGCCAAGGAAAACAATGAAGCCGCGCGGCTGTGGATCAGCGGCATCGAGGCGCTCAAGCGCAAGATCGGCGTGCGTCACGTCTACGATCTTTCGGCTACGCCGTTTTTCCTGCGCGGCTCCGGCTATCAGGAAGGTACGCTGTTTCCGTGGGTCGTTTCCGATTTCAGCCTGATGGATGCGATTGAATGCGGCATCGTGAAACTGCCGCGGGTGCCTGTGGCGGACAACAGCCTGGCCGCCGACGATCCGATCTATCGCGACCTGTGGAAGCACATCGGCAAGGATATCCTGCGGACCAAGAACCCGCTCGACCTGCCGCCCATGCTGATGACCGCGCTTCACGCGCTCTATTCCAATTACGAGGAACACTATCGCGAATGGGAGGCCGAGGGCGTCGGCATCCCGCCCGTGTTCATCGTCGTATGCCAGAACACCGCGATTTCACGGCTCATCTACGACTGGATTGCCGGGTTCGAGCGCGAGAGCGAGGATGGCGAGACCATCAACGAAGAGCGTAATTTTCATCCCGGCGCGCTCAAGCTGTTCTCGAATTATGACGAGCACGGCCAGGCCATTGCCCGCCCCAACACCATCCTGATCGACAGCAAGCAGTTTGAATCGGGCGATGCGATCGATCCGGCTTTCCGCAAGATTGCCGAGGCCGAAATCGAAGCCTTCAAGGCCGAGCAGCGCCGCGCCAACGGTGCGGGAGCAGGCGTTGAGCCGACCGACGGCGAACTGCTGCGCGAAGTGATGAACAGCGTTGGCCGCACCGGCAAGCTGGGTGAGCAGATCCGCTGCGTGGTCTCGGTATCCATGCTGACCGAAGGCTGGGACGCCAACACTGTAACCCATATCCTTGGCGTGCGCGCGTTCGGCACGCAGCTCCTGTGCGAACAGGTGGTCGGGCGCGGTCTTCGCCGTCTGTCCTATGACCTGAACGAGGAGGAGAAGTTCGAGGTCGAATATGCCCAGGTCATGGGCATTCCCTTCGCCTTTACCGGCCCGGCGATCGCGTCTCCGCCGACCAAACCCAAAACCGCTACCCACGTCCATGCCGTGCGCGAGCGGGCAGAGCTGGAAATCATCTTCCCGCGCGTGGCCGGGTTCCGGGTCGATATGCCCGATGAAAAGCTGAGTGCGACCTTCACCGAAGATTCGCGCTTCGTGCTCGACCCGACCATAGTCGGCCCCTGCGAAGTGCTGATGCAGGGCATCGTAGGTGAGGCGATTACGCTCACCCCGGCGGTGCTCGCCGCCTACCGCCCCTCGGAGATCAGCTTCAATCTCGCCAAGCACCTGCTTTATCGCCGATTCCGCGATGAGGATGGCTTTCCGCGCCAGCATCTGTTCCCGCAAATCCAGCGCATCTGCCGCCGCTGGCTCGACGAGGGCTGGCTGGAACTGCGCGGCGGCGTGCAGCTTGGCGCCGTACTCTATCTCGGCATCGCCGACACCATTGCTGAGATCATCGCCAACGCCATCATCCGGTCCGCCGGCGCTGACCGTCAGCCCCGCGCCGTGCTGGACAGCTACGAGCCTCAGGGTTCCACTGCCTCGGTCAATTTTCAGACGACCAAGGCGGTCTGGAAAACCGATGCCCGTCGCAGCCACATCAGCCACGTCACGCTCGACAGCGAGTGGGAGGGCGAGCTGGCCCGCGTGCTGGAGGCTCACCCCAAGGTCCTCAGCTATGCCAAGAACCAGGGCATGCAGTTCGAAGTGCCTTACCGCATCGGGCGTAGCGTCCGGCGGTACATCCCGGATTTCCTCGTCCGCCTGGATATCGGCGGGGGCGAAACGATCACGCTGGTGCTGGAAACCAAGGGCTTTCGCGGCCTTGATGCCCAGCTGAAGGCCGACACCATGCACACGCTGTGGGTGCCCGGCGTCAATGCGATCGGCACGTTCGGGAAATGGACCTTCGCGGAGTTCCGTGAGGTCTTCGCGATTCAGGAAGAATTCGGCCGACTGGTCGATACGTTGACGAATAAGGAAGTTGCATAATGGCCCGCAAACCCACCGGCCCCAAGAATGTCGAGGCGCTGCGGCACGGCGATACGCGGATCAACATCCCGACCGCAGAAATGCAGAGCTTTTTCCAGCGCGAGGAGGATCATTCACCGCGCCCGCCGACGGCATACCCCCGCGCACGTCCGCTTGAGCAGGGCGAGGTGCGGCTGCGCGATGGCGACAAGGACCCGCAGATCGTCTGGAACGGCCTGAAGATCACCCTGTCCGATGCCCAGATCGAAAAGCTGACTGAGACGGGCAGCCTGGAGATAGGCGATGCCCAGCTCGTCTGGCGCGGCAAGGATGTGCAGGACTGGTCCGACCTGATCGTCAACACGCCGCCGCTGTATATTCAGGAGAAGATCCACCCCAAGGCGATCATCGAAGACCTGAAGCGCCAGACCGCGAAAGCCGCTGCGGCCAGCACCGATGAGCCCGGCCTGTTCGGCGACCTGTTTGCCGATTTCAATGGTGTGCCCAAGGACGCGGCCAGCGATTTCTACCAGCATCCGCAGCACTGGTCGAACCGGATGATCCTGGGCGACAGCCTGTCGGTCATGGCCAGCCTGGCCGAGCGCGAGCGGCTG
>Ga0075012_10005510_pt1 | contig 11613 bp, 9 predicted proteins | sample All_14_2_FD_71474 | JGI IMG/M metagenome (GOLD analysis project Ga0075012, IMG submission 71474) | Freshwater microbial communities in response to fracking from Pennsylvania, USA - Allegheny Zone_MetaG_DW_15 | ecosystem: Environmental > Aquatic > Deep subsurface > Groundwater > Drilled...
CACTTAAACTCTTATCTGTATTTATATCTGGTTTATTATCTGGTAATGGTTGCTCACTTTTGAGCAATGGATTGCTCAATTCCGGGCAATGGATTGCTCGTTTTTCAACAATGGCCAGCACCGTTTCGGACAATGCAAACCAACGTGTTCTATCCCGCCCGACTTCGTTAAAGTTGCCGACCAGAATCGCGTCCTGGCCGCGCAACGACTGAATCATCCGGTCGACCTTCTGTCTGTTCCAGAACGGGAAGATCACTGTAAACGCTTGCGCGCTGTTGTATGTCCAGTATCGACCGTCATGGTAATGCTTTCCATTCGCCGCATTCTTCTGAATCCAGAAATACAGGTGGTTCAGCAGCACCGCCTCCTCAACTCCGTACTTCTCAGCGAGCTCTACGCTGAATGTGTAGTCCATATCGTCACCTTACGTTCCCGGTTTGATTCCAATATCGGTTGTGTCATCGCTGTTCCTCTGTCAGTTCATCGATGATCGCCCTGATGCTTTCCTGTTCCTCCGGCTTCATTTCATGCCGCAATCTTCGTGAGAAGTTCCCGTCCGTGATTCCCAGCTTGTCTGCGATTTGCCACAGCAGGATTCCTTTCGCTTTCGCCAATTCTCGAATCCATTCGTTCTTCAAATACACCCCTCCTTTTGCTGGCTTTCCTTATTCACAGTGAGATAATTCATCTGTGGAACGGTTGTTGTTGTGTTCCATATTGATATACTAATACAAACATATGTTTGCGTCTACCCATTTCGCAATGAATAAAGTGACAAAAGCGGACATCTTTTAATGTGCCTACCTGTCAATATAGAATCAGTAGCAATTCACACAACGTTTCAAAGCCATGCGAATAAAGGCAGGTTATGAATGCGAAAAAAACCATATGAACCACTTAGTTGCTTTGTGGTTTGATATGGTTTTCTTATGGTTCGTTATGATAGTTTTTGCTCTAGGAAATTTCTTGTTATATTAGAAAATAGTCAGCTCTGAGATACTTTGCATCTAGGTAAAAACTCTCGTTTGTTTCTTCAGGCATCACTGCCAGAAAAATCGAAAAAACGCCCTGTTTACAAGGCATTTTCCGGATTCATATCCAAGCTAAACTGCTGCATTCTCGTTGGGTTTTTCCCTATACCCCCCCTTTGAATATCGCGCATAGTTGGAAGAGCCTGTGGCCCCCGGTAGCCAGATAGTGTTCCGAAATCTGATTGATGGGGGGGATCCAAAGCATTTCTACGCGTTTATCATCAGACCAGAGCAAGGACTGATTGTAATTACTCTCCATCATTTCCTCATCCGCTCCTTTCTTTGATTTTCCTATCTTCTTCTCTTTTTGAGTTGAATCCTTTTATCGGAAATCAGTCCAAAGGTGATTAGCATATATATAAATAATAAAGATCGCGCTATGCCAAATTCCTTATGGAAGGTTAAACCCAGAATGTAGGCGACCAAAACAATTCACAAATAAGAATTTTTATGCCAACTAAGAAAATCCAAAAAATGGGGCGCTGGTAAAAGAACTATTACGAGGTTCCTTCACGCAGCGCCGCATTATACTCAAAACAAGTTTATAAAGCGATTGAATCTGTCTCTGAACATTACCGATTTCAGATCGAATTGGCACAATCTGGGTCTGATATCGAATATGTACCAGATTCTGTTCTCGGCCAAATAACAAACCAGGTTAGGTTCTCAAGTCGATCTCGACTTGGATTTTGAATACACGTCGAAGATAACCGCAATGAGCAATACCGCGCCTTTGATCGTCTGCTGCCAATCTACGTTGACGCCCAGAATCGACATGCCGTTGTTCAGAACGCCCATCAACAGCGCGCCTACCATCGCTCCTGCGACAGTGCCAATGCCGCCCGACGAGGAGGCGCCGCCGATGAAGCAGGCTGCAATCGCATCGAGCTCAAAGCCTGTGCCGGCTCTAGGAGTAGCGGCATTCAAGCGCCCGGCAAAAACGATACCCGCCAGAGCCGAAAGCAGCCCCATATTTGTGTAGGCAAGAAATATGATCTTTTTCGTCTTTACGCCGGACAGCATCGCTGCCTTTTCGTTTCCGCCCAGCGCATAGAGATGCCTGCCGTTCACGGTTTTTTGCGTGATGAACGTATAGAGGATAAACAAGCCCAGCAGGAGCAGAAGAACTGTCGGCAGACCTTTGTAGAGCGCGAACCAATACGTAATGAACATCAACAGAGACAGCGCAAGCACCACCTGAATGATGAAAACCGGTATGCTCGTCAGCCTTAGCCCGTGCTTTTTCCTCTTTGCGCGCTTTGAGAACATGCTCACCAATATGATCGGACACAAGATGAGGCCGATGATAATGGAGGTGAAATGAACGCCCGGAATATGGAATACATCGGGTAAAAACCCGGAGCTGATAATCTGGTAACTGACCGGGAAAGGCGCAAGCGTTCTGCCCGCCAGCACAACAAGCGTCAGCCCGCGGAACATCAGCATGCCCGCAAGGGTAACGATGAAGGCCGGAACGTTCATGTATGCGATCCAGAACCCCTGAAATGCGCCGATCGCAGCGCCCAGCAGCAGACCAAGAACGATCGACAGCAGCGGCGACATCTGCATTTTAATCGCAAACACAGCCGAGATCGCGCCGACAAACGCGGCCACCGACCCGACGGAGAGATCAAACTTGCCGCCTAAAATGCAGAGCAGCATACCCATCGCAAGAATCAGGATGTAGCTGTTTTGCTGAATCAGGTTGCTTACGTTCTGCGGAACCAGCAAGACCCCTTTTGTAGTGATCCCAAATAGAAGAGTGACTAACAGCAAGGCAAAGAACATGGCATACTGCCTGATATTGCCCTTGATCATCTCCTTGATTTTCTCCATGCTAATTTACCTCCATGTTGTTGCCCATAATGCATTCCATGATGCTCTCCTGGCTGGCCTCGCATCCCAGCTGCTCTCCTACGATCCGGCCTTTGTTCATGATGTATATGCGATCGCAGATGCCTAACAGTTCAGGCATTTCAGACGAAATCATGATGACGGTTTTTCCCTCGCAAGCCAACTTGTTGATGATCGTATAGATTTCAAACTTCGCACCGACATCGATGCCTCTTGTCGGCTCGTCGAGAACCAGAATCTCGGGATTGGCAAGTATCCACTTGCTCAGAACAACCTTTTGCTGATTGCCGCCCGAAAGGTCCATGGTCCTTTGGAACACGCTGGAGCATTTGATATTGAGCGCGGCTTTCTGCATTTCCGCCAGTCGGATCTCGTTGTTCTCATCCAGCAGATTGTGTTTGCTGATCTGCCGCAGGCTGGATAACGTAATATTGTTTTTCACGTTATCAATTAAGATTAAGCCCGCAACTTTTCTATCTTCAGTCGCGTAGGCGATTCCGTTTTTGATCGCTTTGGGGACGGAAGACACATCGATTTCTTTCCCGTCCTTCAGCACTTTGCCGGAAATTTTCTTGCCGTAAGATCTTCCGAACAGGCTGAGCGCAAACTCCGTTCGACCTGCGCCCATCAGCCCGGCAATGCCCACGATTTCGCCTTTTCTGGCGTTGATCGAGATATCGTGCAACACTTTTCTGTCTTCATTCGTGGGGTCATAGGCATTCCAGTTGCGTATTTCAAGCTTCACATCGGCAATGTTCTTTTCTCGTTTGGGATAGATATCTTTCAGTTCACGGCCAACCATGCCCTTGATGATCCTGCTTTTCGAGAACTCTTCATTGCTCTTGGTCAGCGTTTCAATCGTCGTTCCGTCGCGAAGTATAGTGATCTTATCGGCAATCCGCGTTACTTCGTCAAGCTTATGCGATATGATAATCGAAGTGACACCTTCCTTCTTCAGTTCGATCAGAAGGTTCAGAAGTGTATTCGAATCGATTTCGTTTAACGCCGCAGTCGGTTCATCCAAAATCAGCAGCTTTACTTTTCTGGATAACGCTTTTGCGATCTCGACCAGCTGCTGTTCGCCGACGCCGATGTCCTTGATGAGTTTGAAGGTGTTTAAGCTCAAACCGACTTTCTTCAACAGTGCTTCCGCTTTGATGTGGGCCTGATCCCAATCGATGGAACCATTCGTCTTTACTTCGTTGCCAAGAAAAATATTCTCCGCAATCGAGAGATACGGGATCAGCGCAAGCTCCTGATGAATGAACCCGATGCCAGCTTCCCCGCTTTCATTGACATTTTTAAATCGGCATTCTTCTCCATTGAAAATGATCTTGCCCTGATAGCTACCAAATGGATAAATGCCGCTTAATACGTTCATCAGCGTGGATTTTCCGGCGCCGTTTTCTCCGACCAGAGCATGAATCTGGAACTCTTCCACCTGAAAACACACATTATCCAGCGCCTTGACACCCGGAAATTCCTTTGAGATATTCTCCATATCCAGAATTATTCTCGACAATTTCATCACTCCTTGCTATGACTTTCAGACCCGTTTGAGCAGGCATGCAGCAAACCGCATGCCTGCTCAACTCATATCTTGTCTGTTCTGTCTGAATTACTTCAGCAAATCTCTCACATCGTCCCAAGTAGAATCTTCGAGCTTGTAGAACCCGCTGTCAAACAGCTCTTTCACATTCGAAAGATCAACCGCAGTTACTTCGCAGAGATAAGCGGGCACAACGAATGCGCCATTGTCGTACGTTGTGGTATCATTGATCGGAACTTCGGTCCCCTGCACCAATGCGTCAATCATCTGTGCGCATTTTTCACCGGGAACGCGGAAATCCTTCCAAACCGTCTGTGCCTGCTCTCCCATCAGAATGGAAATCACGGATGCAACCTCGGCATCCTGACCCGTTACGATCGGAAGCGGTAGATCGGCGGTACCATAGCCGGTGTTCTTCAGCGAAGAGATAATTCCGAGTGAAAGCCCGTCATATGGCGAGAGAACCGCGTCGACTCTGGATCCGTCGGCATAGTTAGCCGTCAGCAGGTTGTCCATGCGCGACTGTGCTGCGGATGCGGCCCAGCCGGGAGTCGCAACCTTTTCCATGCCCATCTGACCGGACTTCACTACCAGCATACCGCTCTCGATGTATGGGTTCAATATGCTCATCGCGCCATCATAGAAGAAGAACGAGTTGTTATCGTCGGACGAACCGCCAAACAGCTCAATGTTGAACGGCCCTTTTCCATCTGCCAGGCCCAGCTTATCCACGATATACTCGGCTTCTGCAACGCCGACCTTGAAGTTGTCAAACGTAATGTAGCAGGAGATGTTCTTGGTGTTTCTGATCAAACGGTCATACGCAATCACGGGGATTCCCTGATCGGCAGCCTTCTGGATCACATCGGTCAGCGCTTCGCCGTCAACCGCGGCAATGACCAGCACATCCGCGCCTTTGGTGATCATGTTCTCGATCTGGCTGACCTGTGCCTCGACGACATCCTCAGCCCACTGAACGTCAAACTGTGAATATCCCAACTTCTCGAGGTTTTCCATCGTGAAGTTCGCATGGCGGATCCAGCTTTCGTCCGAGTGTGTCGGCATGGAAATTCCTACCATGATCTCGGCCTTGTCCACGGGGACAGCGGCAGCATCGGGCGCAGCCTGCGCTTCCCCTGTTGTTGTGCTTTCTGCGGCGGTGCTTGCTTCCGGAACCTCTGAGGCCAGGCATGCACACAGGGAAAACACCATAGCAATAGTCATAACGACAACCAGCAGTTTTTTCATGATCCTTCTCCTTTTATTTTACTTCTGCTTATGCGCCACGCGACAGCGAGATGCGCAAAAAGCAAAACCTTGATCAACGATTTCTAAACAGTCCAACGAAAACGCTTGTGCTTGATCTTTATGAATCGATCTCAAACCTGAGGCGATACGTCCTGCTTTCCCCCGCTTCTAGATACGGAAGTTCGCCGCGTGCAAGCGCGTCTTGCCGCCCGTCAATCGGGGCGTTCGCAGGTTCGAGACCCATTGCATACTCGCCTTTCACAAAGTTCTTCCATTGCACAAAGTGGTCGAGCGTGGAAGTATCAATATGCAGACGAAGCCGTAATCCTTCTCTCTCGTTCTCCAGTACGGCCGTCGCCCAACCTTGCGCATCCGGAACCGGCGTGTAGTAGTAACAGACCTCTTCCATTCCGTCCTGCGGAGGCAGAATCTCCTCCAGATGCGGCAGCTGCTCGGCTGCAAACGGCGTTCTTGGGCGCACCGCGCTATGCGGAAGCGAAAAGCGGGAATCGGGCTGCAGCAGAGGATACCCCATGTTGCAGTGATACAGAATCGTATGCGGGACCCGCCTGTACCCTTCGTTTTTCACAACGTCGGTGATCTCTACAACATCTTTCCGATACGAAACCCGAATGCTGCGGGTGAGCGACAGGTTTGCGCCCGCCATCATGCCTTCCTTCATGGTCCCGACAAGTTCCACAGCCGGTCCGTCTTCCGTCTCGCTCCAGATCACATTTAGGTGCTCGGCGGGACGGTTTGCGATGCCGCCGTGTTCCTTCTGCGTGTCCCACTCCGTGCCGCTGCGGAGCCCCGTGTTTGATAGCCCGCAGGTGTAAAGAAATCCGCCGGAGAATGCTTCACTCCAGCCCTCGCCGGAGATTTCGTAATAGGCTGGATGAGATATCCCGTTGCAGGTGATGTAATTCAGGCAGCGTCCCCGATATCGCAAGACCGGAATATCCATGCATCTGTCTTGGGCAATGGTCAACGCGAGATTGCCGCCGTTGTGAATGTCAATCACCTGGACGCCATCCGCCCGGCCACCGGCCAAACGCGATCGCCGGAGTGAAAAAAGCTGTTCCATGTTGGCGATGTACTGCTTCTCCTGCTGATAGTTCATATGTCCCTGCCTGACGGAAACAGCGGTTCCAGCCGCGGATAGAGCGCGCTGTAGGTTTGATAAATCCTGTCATACAGCGGTATGAGACGCTCGCCCGGGTTCTGATAATCGGTCAATTCGTTTGCGCTCGCACTTGCCGCCATCACATCGGGATAATACCCGAGCGCAACTGCCGCGAGGATTGCCGCGCCCAGCGAGGCACACTCGCTTTCCGCCAGCGCCGCGATAGGCCGCTTTGCGACATCCGCTTTGATCTGCCGCCAAACTTTGCTCTTTGCGCCGCCGCCAAGCGAGCGGATCTCTTTGACCCGTATCCCGTTGACGGCTTCGATCAGCTCGAGATTTTCCCGCAGCAGGAATGCAATCCCTTCGAAAATTGCCCGGATAAAGTGCTTCTTTTCGGTGTCGAGGCCTATGCCGAAGAACACGCCGCGCACATTCGGATTGCTGTGCGGCTGCAAGCTGCCGTTCAGATAGGGATATGCAAGTAGCCCGTTTGATCCCGCTTCCGTTCCGGACACAATGTCATCAAACAACGAATAAACGGAGCGTTGTTCCTGCTCTGCCTGACGCGCTTCTTCGGCGCAAAACACATCCTTAAACCACTTGAGGAACATCCCTGCGGTCATACTGATCGTGATCATCAAATATCGTCCCCGCGCGAAATGCCGGTAAACCGTAACGCGTGAAGGGTGGTTCAGGTTCGGCTGATCCAGTGTCGCAACCAGGCACAGTGCGGTTCCCGTGGTTTCTGTGAGGATGCCTGGCGTAAGATTCCCTGCGCCAATCGCGCCCGCAGTCTGGTCCATGGCTCCGGTGATCATGCGCACAGTTGCGCGCAGCCCCAATTCGGCACGAAGTTCAGGTAATACTTCAGCATCGACCACTGCGCCGCACTCCAGAAGCTCCGGCAGCTTGGCTGCATCGATCATTGCGGCATCCAGTATTTCCTGCCAGTAGCCGTCGGACGAAAGCTGAAACCACCCCGTGCTTGTGGCAAGCGCTTTCTCACTCACGCAAACGCCCGTGAACCGATAGATGATATAGTCTTCCAGAAGGAGAAACTTCCATGTGTTTTGATAGACTTCCGGCTCGTGTCTGCGCAGCCAGAGCAGTTTCGCAATCGGCGTATAGCCGTTGATCTCCGGCAAGCCCGTATTCTGATAAAAATTCTCCGCGGAGAATTGTCTGCCCAGTTCGGCTGCCTCTTGAGCCGCGCGTTCATCCAGCCAAACGATGGCGCGGCGCAATACATGCCCGTCCTTCGAGATCGGGATAAATGTTTCGCCCTGTGTAGTGCAGGAGATGCTGACCACATCTGTTGCGTCGATCCCCGCGCGTTGAATCGCCTCTTTCGCGCCGCGGACGACCGCGCTCATATACGTTTCCGGCTCCAGTTCGACAAACCCGGGTCGTTCCGTGATGAGTTGGTATTCTCCGTTTGAATGGCCGCACAAGCGCAGATCCCGGTCAAACACACATGTCTTGACCGAAGTCGTTCCGATATCAAACGTCAAAAAATAATCCATTGCATTACCCCCAAGCAGGAACTCGCGTTTGTCATATGTTATGCGCGAATGAACTCCACGTTCCAAAGATCGCAAAGCATCTTCCAGCGCGAGGCGACATCGCCGAGGCTGATGACCTCGTGATGCGTTCCTCCCGCGCGCAGCCAGTTTTCAACGCAGTTGGTCACGCCGCTGTCCGGACGCCAGAAGATGTATGGCATTTCGCAGCCGGTCAGATCGTTCTTCGGTAGAATATCGCCTGTCGCGGTGACAAGCCGGAAATGCGCCCCGTTCAGGGGAGCGAGCGAAACCAGCGTGGAACGGCCGACTTCCGGCGTAAACATGATCGTCGGCGGGTTCTCAAGTCCGCCTTCGCCAAGAAATCTGTCGATCAGCCTGGGTTTTACATCCTTTCGGTGCGTCGCCCAGTTCCCTTCGCCTGCGTGACAGAAGCAGATGGCGTCTTTTTCAAAATCCATCATGTACATTTCTGTAAAGTTTCCGCCGCCTTCGCCCAGCAAATGCGCCGCTGCTACCATCGAAGCGCAAACGAAATCCCCTTCGGCGGCATAGCCAAATCCATCCGCCATCAGATGAGAAGCGGCATAGAGCGGCAGCTGATGGAAGCGCTTGTCATCTCCAAAGATATCAAAATGCGCCGTAAACGCGCCGAATCCCTTGTCGGTCAGCCAGCGTTTGAAGCCAAGATACATCTTCACTGCTTCGGCGTGACTGTCGTAGGTCAGCTTTGGATCGATGACAAACGTCGCGTAATCTTTTTCGATCTGCAGATCGATCTCGCGTTTGGTGACGTCCTGCATGCGCGAATACACGGAACCGACCGTATCATTGCAGATCTCTACACCTACATTCTTAAAGAACGTCATGTCGTCGATCAGGATATCGCCCATGCCGCACATCCGGCTCAAAACGCCGACCTTCATCCTGCGTAGTGCGCGGTATGTCATCGCTGCCCGGGCAAAGTCCTCCACAAAGCGAACCAACCGCGGATCATGCCGTGCGCCCGCGAAAAACTGGCAGGCAAAGCCGCTGCGCACGATCATATTTGCGTTGTCCTGCGCACCGTGTACGCCCTGATTCACCGTCAGGTCAAGCTCGAGGAACTCATCCTTAACAGTAGAATCCGGCTGAACAACCGCAAGCGCGATGGGAAGACGGTTATCCTGCAAAGCGTGCTGCAGGTAAACCGCGTGGCTATAGGTAAGAAGCACGATCAGAATACCGTCGTACTGTTTCTCATTGAACTCCCGAACGATCTTCTCAATGCTGCCGCGGTTCAATCCGGCACCCGGAAAATCCACGTCCGCAACACCGGATATCAGCGCGGCAAGCTCCCGCGCATAGGATTCCTGCCGGGCAGTAATGCCGGGGAACGTCGGTTCATAACCGTCTGTCATTAACCCTAAAAGACCGATCTTTGGTTTGTTCATACTGTTCTCCATATATACTTTATCATTACGGGTGTCAGAAAATGATTTTCTCGAATGGGATTTAACGAATCTTCCGAACGCATCTCAAGCGGCATGATGATCAGATTTGTTATGAAGGATGTTTCCCGGCCGCGTGATGTGAATCGTCGGTAAGCATGATGATCGTTTTGCGTACTAAATTTACAAAGGTGAATTTCTGCCCTGCAACCCATGATTGACCCCTGTTTATGATATGAACCATAACCCGTTCTATGCCGCTTGATTTCAGATTCGGGATCATTTCCAGGCTCTGCTATAACAAAACTTTACAAACCAGTTGCATACATGTTTGCAGATATGTTATTATGAGTTGCAGAGTGTTCAGGAACTGCTTGTGGCATCATCGTGCCATGTATAGCCGCGTTTGTCAACACTATTTTTGCCGTTTCTCAAAAAAACTCTTTTCTTTCTGTTTAGTATGTGGCAAAATATGTTCATCGACTCGCACTGCTGCATACATACTTGTATGCTACTTATCTGTTATAACTCGAAAGGATGATCTGTATGTTAGACAAGACCAGTGTAATCCCGCTGTATGAGCAGTTGGCCGAGGTGTTGAAGGGCCGGATGATCATGGGAGAGATCAAGCCAGGCGATAAGCTGGAGAGCGAGTCCGAGATGGTTGAAAAATACGGCGTCGGAAGGCTGACTGTGCGAAGCGCTTTGGCGCAGCTTGTGGAGATGGGATATCTTGAAAAAGTACAGGGCAAAGGAACCTTCTGCAAAGCCGCCGGTGAAACGAATTATCTGAATATTGAAGTTGTCCTTGATATGGGAAATACCTACTTCATTCCGACCTATTACGTCAAAGGTATTTCCGAGGTGCTGAATGCAAACAACTGCAACTTCATCATCAGCGATACGAATTCCAACGCGGAAAGCTTATGTACCACGCTCGAGCAGATACTGACGAAGAATTGCTCCGGCGTGATCTTCCAGTTAACGCAGGTGGACCTTTCGCCGGATATCCGCACGCGCCTGCTCTCCAGTATTACCGCGTTCAACAATCGCGGCATACCGTGCATTATGATCGACAGCCGGATCGAAAAAGCGGGCATCTCGTATGTTATGCTCGACGAGTTCGCCGGCGGCGCGCGTGTTGCGGAGCATTTTGCGGCTTACGGGCACAAAAAATGCGCCGTGGCATATCGCCCGAATTGCTGCGACGCACTGCAGCGATACAACGGATTCTGCAAAGCAGCCGGCGATTTTCGCATGTCGGCTCCGATGGAGTTGGGCTGTGACGAAACGCTTGAGAGCGATTTGCTCAACGCGGTGCAGCAGGGCGTAACCGGCATCTTCGGGTACAACGACGATATCGCCGTCAAGTGCATCCGCATTTTGAAACAGCACGGAATCGCCGTTCCCGAGAATGTTTCCGTGATCGGATTTGACGATTCCTATCTGGCTTCGACGAGCGAGCCGCAGCTCACAACGGTTTCTCACCCGAAGGAGACGATGGGTAAACATACCGCCAGAGCGCTTCTCAAGCTGATCAAAAAGCAGATTCGCGCGCCGTATACCGAGATGTTCCATCCGGAATTGATCCGGCGCAGTTCCTGTTCGTATGTATCCGAATAGCTTTTGGCATCAATTGGTGTGCCTCTTTGCCTTATTCAATCTTTATATTTTCAGTATCTGTCGCGCCAAGCGCAAGCCGGCGCATCACCAATGTGTATCACTCATCAACATACTATAAAAACTTAGGAGGCACCCATGGAATTCCAAGTATTTCAAAAAGAGATCGAGCTGCAGTCCCGCGGATGGATCCCGACATTTCACGACATCTCCAAGGAAGTCATGGAGATCGTCG
>Ga0075012_10005513_pt1 | contig 11612 bp, 10 predicted proteins | sample All_14_2_FD_71474 | JGI IMG/M metagenome (GOLD analysis project Ga0075012, IMG submission 71474) | Freshwater microbial communities in response to fracking from Pennsylvania, USA - Allegheny Zone_MetaG_DW_15 | ecosystem: Environmental > Aquatic > Deep subsurface > Groundwater > Drilled...
ATCACGTACCATCGCGTTTGATTGACCTTTGCTTACAAAGTCAGACAACAAACCAACGGTCAGAGCAAAATAGTTTGACCTGTTCCATGATTTGATCACGTCAAAGTTTTTAGTCACCAGATAAAAACGACCGTTACCTCCATCCGGAATAATTAATTTCAGAGGCGTTGTCGCAGGCAGACTTGGCAAAGCCCCTTGAAACTTCACGCCATAGCTCAACCATTCTTGATAGGTCATGATATGTTCTGGCTGTAATTTATAAAGGCCATCTTTCCCATGAATTTGCCAGCCCCATTTGAATTGAGGATTCCAACCGTTTTTATTGAGGTAATTAGCAGTCGAGGCAAAAATATCCCCTTTGGTTGTCCAAATATCTTTATGCCCGTCGCCATTCGCATCAACAGCATATCTGTTCCAGCTAGACGGCATAAATTGGTTCTGGCCCATGGCACCTGCCCATGACCCTTTGAAATTTTCGCGGGTGATGTGTCCGTTTTGCAAAATAAGAAGCGCATTCACCAACTCTGTTTTAAAAAATTCAGAACGGCGCCCTTCCCATGCAAGGGTTGCCAAGGCTTGAATCAGGTCAAACCCGCCTGTATTCTTGCCGTAACTTGTCTCTAATCCCCAAAGAGACACAATCATTTCAGCGGGAACGCCATATTGACTTGAAACCTCGCGCAATAATGTTTGATTGGTTGCATAAGCTGCACGTCCATTATCAATGCGCAACTGGGTGATCACCTTCGTCAGATAATCGGCAAACCCCGCTTTGGCGCGTTCGGGCTGCTTCTGGTCAAGCTCAATCACACGCACATTCGGCTCAACATTTTTAAACTCTCTGTCGAAAGTTTCTGCACTCACGCCGCGTTGCAGGGCTTCGTTTCTGAATTGCTTGACCCATGACGGAAAATCACTGGCCTCAGCAGGAATATTAATGACCAGCAGGCCCAGAAGAAAAAGGCAATGGATCAGTGACTTCATTCAATTTAATCTTTCCAGTTAGGGTATAGGCCATCATACCTATCATTTCCTTCACGGCAATCTGCAATTTATACATATTCCCAAGAACATCAAAATTAGGGACAAATTCATAGTTTCCGTCGGTTAAATACCCCGCAGGATAAGGAATAACATCCCATCCATTCGACCTAAAAATTCCCACAGCCCTTTTCATATGAAAAGCAGAGGTATCAAGAAGCCATATTTCATTTGGTTTAGGATCAACAAGTTTCTTTGAAAACATAAAATTCTCATAAGTGTTACGCGATTCTCCCTCATACACCATCCGCGACGTGTCAAACCCTACACTTTTCAGAATCTTATCCGTTTCTTTTGCTTCACTGGATGAGGTTTCTTTAAACCGTCCGTTGCCGCCACTGAACACAATTTTGGCCTTCGGATATAATTTGGCGAGTGCCATCATTTCGGTAACTCTTGGGGCATGCTCATTCATCTGTACTTGCCCGCGAGCAACCGACCTCTCCAGTTCAATTGACCCGCCGAGCACGATTATTCCATCGACCTTCGGCGGAAGATTTTTTAAAAGCGGAAATTGGTTTTCCTGATAAACCAGCAGATTATTGCCGATCGGAAAAAACCCACACAGCAAAAGCAAAGAGATCCCTATCCCCATCGCAATGCGCCCCACCTTATAACGGCGCGCCAAAAATCCACCGGCAATCAAAAATGATATAAATGTCATTGGCGCAAACAACACCCAGAATAATTTGGACAGCATAAAAAACATGATTTACCCCCTCACCCCGAACCGATTACCGGATTCGTAATATTTTAAACCGTGATAGAAAAATGCGATGGCAAAGATAGCATAGGCCACGGTCCCCACCATCGCAAACGCCAGAAATTTAAACTGGTGTGTCATGATAAACTCAATCGGGATATGGGTCATAAAACCAATCGGCACAATGGTCAGCGTAATGATTTTAAATATACCTGTAAAAATAGGTGCGGGGCGCGATGACATCAGATTGTAATTGAAATAAAGCTCCTCGGCAGAGGCATAAAATTGCCTTAACCAAAACCCGAAAGACGCAAAAAACAAAATGCCGCTGGCAAACACAATACTACCCATCACCAAGATCAACGGAATAAAAGTCAGATCAATGTGATATTTAAATCCTGCAAAGCATATAAAACCAATCCCCACCAGCAATTCCCCCAAACCGGAATTGCGTGATGTCGATAATGCCGCAGATAACAAGACAGGCTTCGGCAAGGTTAAATAACTATCTAGCTCCCCGTTATCAATCTGTTGCGGCAAGGTACGAAGACCAAACATGGTTAGTGCCACAATCCCCCAACAGGCTATCGAAATGCCGTACCCCAGAAATGCATGCTGTAATGTCCATCCGCCTATCGATGGCGTAAAACTAAACATCACATACCATACGGGGAAGTATATCAGATGGGTCACAAACGCGAATACTCCGCGTAACAGCATTGCCCCGCGTTGGGATGCAACGGATTTAAAAGTAATGGATAATAATGCCCATAGATACCGTAAATTACCCGCCATGGACTTCAACCTTCCGCAAACATACGGCATAAAAACGATGAAGCAGCACCATAATTACAGCCCCCCAAACTATTTGAAGCCCCAATACCCCCCAGAAACTCCCAACACCAATCAATAAAGCCGATGGAGCACCAACCATTGATGAGAACGGCAATAATTCAATCAATTTGATCGGCATAAAACTCGGATACAGACTGATCGGCAGATATATCCCACCCAAGAGCAACATAACCTTCATATAAGCGTTATAAATAAAGGCAGCATCATCCGTCCAGAAAGTTCCAAGCCCACAACAAATTTGAAACAATAAATGAATAATCGAGCCTCCAATGAGCAATGTCAGCGCGGCAACCACAGGAACCACACCAATACTTGGCCATGCGCCTAAATAGGCATATAAAAAAGCAGTTCCAAACGTAAAGAAAACAATCAGATGGACACAAAGCGCCCCTATCCCCTCGGATAACCTCATCCATAAATAAGGGATAGGACGATTAAGAAAGTACGCAATATTGCCTGACCGGACATCTTCATCAATTACCACAAATAAACGGGGCGACAGAAAAAACATCATCTGAACAATGCCGTTATACCACCCCATATCATGGAGCGATATGCCGACAGGCCCATGACCCGTGGCATAGATCACCCGCCACATTCCAATCATCACCCATGCCAACATCATATACACGACAAACCGCGTCGTCATACGCAGTCTGTTATTGCTATAGTCGGCAAAAGCCATGCGGGCGAAGTGGAAATATTTCATCATCTGGATGATTGAACCCCGCTATAAATCGCCTTGATAATATCTTCAGTCGGCGGGTCTTCGACGGTGATGTCTTCTAAACTTGTTTTGCTCATCGCGAGTTGTAGAATATGCTCGACCGACACAATCGATGTATCAACCGATATTTTCAAATGATGGGGCATTTTTTCAACCAGACGCGCACCATCCAAAGCCATATCAATTTCAACTTCGGTCATGGCAAACGTAATCACCTTTTCATGAATATACCCCGTCCGCAAATCCTTGACGCGCTGGTCAGTCACCAATTGTCCATGGTCGATCACAATCACGCGGTCACAAACCCGTTCCATATCGCCCGTATCATGGGATGTCAGCAGAACCGTTGTGCCGTCTTGCTCGGACGCTTGCTTTACCAAATCACGAATAACGCCTTTTGATACCACATCCAACCCGACCGTAGGTTCATCCAGAAATAAAATGGACGGTTTATGAAGAAGGCTCGCAATAATTTCACAGCGCATCCGCTCCCCGAGCGATAATTGGCGCACAGGTTTTTCAATCAGTGCCCCCGCATCAAACGCATCGACCAAAGTCACCATGCGTTTCTTAAAATCATCCCGCTCCATTTCATAAGCATAAGATAATAATTCGAATGTATCTCTGGCGGGCAAATGATACCAAAGTTGCGAACGTTGGCCAAAAACCGTCCCGATTTGATAGGCCATTTTGGTACGGTCAATCCACGGCGTAAACCCGTTGATCGATACTTCCCCCGCGCTTGGGTGCAAAATACCCGATAACATCTTGATGGTGGTCGATTTCCCTGCCCCATTCGGCCCCACAAAAGCCACACGCTCCCCCCGCTGAAGGGTAAATGATAACCCCTTAACGGCCTCGACATCCGTATATTCGGGGGATAGCAAAGTTTTCCAAAAACCCGCCTTTTTACGGATTTTGAATGTTTTTCTTAAATTCTTAACGTCTACGGCAATGGTCATCCGCCAAATTAAGCAGGTTTTTCGCCCCTGACAAGCCATAATAAAAAACTATAGACGAACGCCAAGAAATTCTGTAGAACCCTCTGTAATTCGACCGACCATTCCTAAACGGGTGAGTGGCAGAGCGGTTGATTGCTACAGTCTTGAAAACTGTCGTAGGTGCAAGCCTACCGTGAGTTCGAATCTCACCTCACCCGCCATTTATTTACCCCTTACACAAACTCAGGCAGAACCGCAGACAATCTTGGCGCAATTCCTACCGTTGCTGGCCATGGGAATGATGGACAAGCGGGGTCAGAAAAAGCCGTAGAGATGGCTTCGCAAGATTGCGTCCAAACATCTTCTGAAATTGGCTCTTGGCCGGCGAATAAGACCTCATCTTCAATCTCATCCATCATTGATTCATAGCTTACCGCTTTTAAGCCCTCGCCTATCCCTTTTGAAAAGGTTGGCTGATCTCTGTCATATTCCAGGCGTACAATTTGCCCTTCAAATTGATTGATATGGCATTGCGCCAGACGTAGGCGGTCATCAGTGCACATTTCCGGGCGGTATTGTGCATGCACGACAATGATACCATCTTCTCGTTCATGCATCAGGCGGGTGACGCCACTCTGGAATAATCTTAATTCTGTTCGTTGATCAAGGATGTGTGCCTGTGATGAAAATCCGCGTTGCCCCATGAACAATAAATGGCCAGCCAATGAATTGGGTTGTAAATTATCCTGCGCCAATTCCCGATCTTTTTGTAAACTGAATTGATCAAGCGATAACAGTTCAAAATCTAGGGGATTAAACCGCTGTAAATCAATATGCGGACAAACTTTTGCCAGATTTTCAGGTGTCTGAAGTTTGAAATGATCAGACACATCGCTGTCAAAGCCATAAGCGGTAATTTCTAATTTGCTTTTGGCTTCTAATGATTTAGCACGTCGTTCAAAATATTCTTTCAAACCGACCTCAACCGAAGCATGGGCTAAAGAATGACCAAGAGCCCCCGCAAACCCTGCAGCAACAGCCGCGAATGCACCTGCGGCTGCACCATGCCTTAAACTATATGCTCCAAATCCTCCACCGACGATGATGGTGCTTAATATAACGCGCTTACCGTGATTGCTTCCGAAATCGACAAGATCTGAAAGAATCCTCTGCCCGATCACACGCTTGCCTTGCCTCATAAAAATATTACGTTGCGACCACAGATCAGATGAAAATGCTTTCCAATGATGCGCCACAGTCTCGCGGGCAGCCTCAATGGTATCAACGGTTTCAATGCGTTTGGTCGCGCGGGCGAATTTCCCACGCAAACTATTATCATTCATATCAAATGGAACAAAGCTTCCGTCTTTACGATAAGCCGCCATATGAAACATCACATCAAACTTGCCGTTTTTTGTAGGCAAAATTTCATACACATGTCGGCCATTCGTGTATAAATTATCGGCATTATAGAGTGTAAGGTGTTTACGACTCCGTGTACCTAATTCACGGCGGGCAACGTCCATGTCCTCTCGCAAATTGCGAATAACGCGGTGAAGATTCGGACGTGTGGATAATGGTTCATCAACATCGCCTTTCAGACGACGGGCGCCGAAAATATAGCACCCCTTCATCTGCTTGGCGTCGGCCACTCGGCGTCCATCAGGTAAAACACAGCCTTGCAAATTATTAGAAATTTTTGAAAACAACACACCAACAGTATTTGTCGGCCTGTGAAAAAACGGTTGCCCGAACCCTTGGGGTGTACTCATCAATCCCGTAGGATCGGGAACAGGATGATGATTGAATGTAAAGCGACTCGTGGTATCAGCAATAGCTTCATGATATCGCGCGAGAGGATGATTTTGATTTTTAGCCATGAAACACCTCGGTTACACATTGTTGTGCGACGCAAAGCACCATGTATACCTATTTCATAAAAAGGAAAAGAAAAAAATTATAGAAAATAAAATAACTCATTATTCCAATAAAATGCTAATATAATTACAATCCATAACTTAAACCAAAGCAATTTGTACCGCGACAAATCATATGAGCCTCCCATAGTTTTAAGGTTGGGTTTATGATATATTGATTGAGTCTTATTCTATCTTTCAAGGAGAACCCCATCATGGCTAAGTCACAAGACGTTAAAAAAGACGAAAAGAAAAAACCTCTAAAAACCGCCAAAGAGAAAAAACAGGCGAAACAAGAGAAAAAAGCCGCAAAATAGGCCTTTTATAAATTTTCAGCCCCGAACCATGGCAATCCCATCGTTCGGGGTTTTTTATTTATCCTCAAAAACCACTTGCGCCATTCCTCTTCCCCTGCAAAAACAAATGCAGCCATCTATTACCCGTAAAGCAAAGCCATGCATCTTTCCTACGCCATTTTAAAAAATCCGAATTTCCGTTTGCTGATCGGAACGCGCATGTTGTGCAATATGGCGTTACAATCTTTGGCTGTTATTGTGGGATGGCAGGTTTATAAACTGACCAATGACCCGCTGATGTTAGGATTGATCGGTTTAACAGAAGCCATTCCAGCCATTATCGGGTCATTATTTTCCGGTTATGTTGTTGATATTTCAACCCCGCATCATATTTACAAAACATGCATCGCTGTCTTGGTTTTAAATCTGGCATTTTTAATGGCGGTGGGAAGTAACTTTTTCTTACTACCCCACTCGGCTCTTATCCCACTTTTGTTTTTGGGCATTTTTGTGTCGGGGGTCGCTCGGAGTTTTATGATGCCTGCCTTCTTCTCGATCATGCCACAAATTATCGAGAAAAAAGATTATGCGGCCGCCAATGCATGGATCAATACAGGATTCCAGATTTCTGCAATTAGCGGCCCTATCCTTGCCGGACTGATCTATGGTTTCTATGGCGTGTCAGCGGCATGGATACTTCCTGTATCCTTTATGGCTCTAGGGTTTCTATGCGTCAACAGCATGAAAGATTTGCGCGAATATCAAAAATTCGACACCAAAGAATCCGTCATCGAAAATATTGTCGATGGGTGGAAATTCATTATTCAAAACCGCATGCTCCTGACCATTATGGCGCTGGATATGTTTGCTGTGTTATTTGGCGGTGCGGTCGCCATGCTTCCCGCGTTTGCAGCGCAAGTGTTGCATGTGGGGCCAGAAGGATTAGGCGTCTTGAGAACTGCCCCCGGAATTGGCGCCATTCTTGCCGCCATTTATTTTGCAATTCGCCCGATGCGTACCTTCCCGCTATCCCGTATGTTATGGGCGGTGGCTGGGTTCGGGGTTTGCATGATTGGATTTGGATTATCGACTTCCTTCATCCTCTCTATCGTCTTTTTGGCATTTAGCGGTTTATTTGATACAATCAGTGTCATTATTCGCGGAACACTCAAACAACTCCTCACCCCCGACCATATGCGTGGGCGTGTATCGGCGATTAGTTCGATGTTCATTATATCATCCAATGAAATTGGCTCATTTGAATCCGGTGTCGCCGCCCGTGCATTGGGGTTGGTTCCATCTGTTGTTTTTGGTGGACTGATGACCCTTGCTATTGTCGGGACAACCTACTGGATAACCCCCGAATTGCGTAAAAAATCCTTTGATGAAAATTCAACTGCTAAGGTGAAATAAAATGACAAATGAGCATTCAGATATTGATACAGTCAGACATGAGATTGTGCGTTTAAGTCTTATGATTAACGATCCTTCCATAGAAAGAGAAATTCGCGAATACACATTAACGGAATTCATAACCAGAGATTCAGATTTACTGATCGCACTCCTTGACGAATTGAAATCGCTTCGCGATCAGATCAGCGGAAGTGTTCCGATTGGCGGCTATAATAAATCTCACCGTGTTATTCTGGAAGGATATTCGGATAATAGTTCGGAAAAAGCCTTATCAAATGCCCTTGATAAAGCCTCTCATTATTTCTCCGAGGACAATGACATAGCCATTACTCTCCAACAATTATTGGAGCTTCCAAGCGGAGGCCATCGAGCGGTTATAGTTGTTCACATCACACCAATCTCATTGAAAGAAAAGTCTCATATTAAAGGTGCCGACATCGAATTAAAACGCGACCATGACAAGGCTTTCCATGATTCCAGAAACAAAGAAAACGAAGCCTTGCAACACTTAGTCTTTGATCATTTTTCAGCTCTGACCAAGGCAAAAACAACTGGCCATGTTCCGCCATCATTTCTAATTAATGTGACGGATGCTAAATTAATGAGCTATATTTTAGAAAAACAATTTCTAAAGGCCGAGCTATCTTTAAAAGATGCACAGCATGACCTCCCAGAGCCTACACCAGAATTTCCACATCAAATCAAAGTTCATGTCAGACGGGAGCATGAGTAAATAATTACAAGAACCTTACGCCAAACCAAACGCGTAATTCTTTGAACGGCAATGGCGTCAGTTTTTCAGGCTGATAGCCAGCCGCCTTGATTTGTTTCAAATAGAGCCGCGCCAAAACTTCATGTGCCTTAAAATAACGATCTGTTGCCCTATTTGCGTTTAATAGCGCTTCGGCCATTTCACAAATACCCTTCACAGCATCGGGCTGAATGGAAGGCATCACCACCTGTGACCTTGCACGGTAAAAGGGAATTGCACGCAACAACCCAATCAAAGCATACCCTTCCGCCAAAGCATCTGTGCTTTGCACCTCTCCTAAAATTTTAGCTTTGATTTTCAAGAGCGGCACATGAATATTACGGGCATAGGCCGCAATATCAAAATCATCATATTCCTCAAAGTCAGCTTCACGCGCAGTTATCAATTGATAAATATCATCAGGCGGAATGTTATAAGACAGCAGTCCCTCTGCCAGACCTTGCAACACGGGATGTGGCGCATATTTTTCACCTGCATAGATTTTTTTGATTTCATCCTTCCACCATTGCAACCGAATAAAACCCATATGCGGCGTATCAATCACATCGCGAATACTTGCGATCTCAAGATTAAAAACATCCACCGTAAGTAAAAAACTATGCTTCTGATTATCATTCACAAAGAAAGATAATAGAAAGCGGTCAGGATCAAATTTTTTTAAATGGTTTGTATAGTTCATAAGTATATAATCACTTTACTTAGTTCAAAACTTTGGCAATATAACGTATAATAATCAAATATACTGCTTTAATTTCTGGGAAAAAATTTATGCTGCGTACACTAAATAACCTGACCATCCGCACCCGAATGATGCTCAGCATCTGCCTCTTTCTCATTACATTGTTTATATCTATGTATCAAGCGTATGTCAGTATTGGATCCAATATTGTCTTTGCCGAACAGGAAAAGAAAGGGAACGCCTACCAACGCCCCGTTGCCAAAATGTTACTGGATGCAGGCAATTTAAGGGTTTTGGCAAAACTTTCCTCAAACGGGATAACAATTGATGACAAAAGCTTCCAAAGCCTTACCGCATCGATAAACGAAGAATTTTCAAAATTAAAAGAAGTTGATGCAAAATATGGCGTTGATTTACAATTTACAGACGAGGGTCTATCCAGCCGCGGAAGAGAAAATCTCAACCTGAATAAAATTTCAGATAAATGGGCAAAACTTGAATCGGGCCTATCAAACCCCGCTGCTGTTTCTGATGATGATTTTGCCTCCTTCATCGCAGATTTGCGAGGATTAATTGCGCATTCTGGTGACACCTCAAATCTTATCCTTGATCCAGATTTGGACAGTTACTATTTAATGGATGTCACATTGATTGCTCTGCCACAAACTTTGGATAGACATACCTCTATTGCGACAACACTTATTCCTCAACTATCCCCTACTCACCAGATGTCAGGTGATGAAAAAATTGAATCCGCCGTGATGTCACGCCTTTTGAAAGAAGGTGACGTTGACCGTGTTGCCGCCGATATGGATGTATCTTTTAAAGAAGACCCGAATTTCTATGGCGAAAGCCCAAGCTTCAAAACAAATTTGAACCCTCTGTTTGAATCCTACACCGCGAAAAACAAACAACTATATGAAACTCTCTCCCAAATCGCACTCAAAGGCGGTGTATCCCAGAAATCATTCTTGCTCAACTGGAATGACGCCCATCAATCGGCCTATGATATGCTGAAAACAGGATATGATGAATTGGATACATTGCTTGACCGCCGTATTGCATCCTATAAAGACCAACAACAACAAATGTTATTGCAATCTCTTGCTGGCATTATCATCTCGTTGATCTTCTATATGGTTGTCGTGAGGTCATTAACTCGCCCTTTGAACGACCTTACATTATCGATGAAAGATATCAGTCAAAATCAATTGGATACAGCTGTCGGATATACCGATTCAAAATCAGAAATAGGCAGTATCGCCAATGCGTTAGAAGTCTTTAAACAAAACGCCTTAAACGTCAAAAAGCTTGAAAGAGAAAGTGAAGAGGCGAAAAGAGAAAATGAGATCGAACGCAAAGCCGCTATGAATCAATTAGCGGATATGTTCGAACAACAAATCATAACATCCCTTGACTCGCTGCTGACCTCTTCCCAAAAAATGGGCGAAAACGCAACGATCATGGAGCAACTTTCAAGCGATGTTCTTCAAGATAGTATCGATGTGTCATCTTCTGCAGAACAAGCAGAATCAAATGTCTTTACCGTTGCCTCCGCAACCGAAGAGTTATCAGCCTCCTCGGCTGAAATTTCTCGTCAGGTCGGTGAAGTTAGCCGGATTTCATCAAACGCCTCAACCGAAGCTCAAAAAGCATCACAAACTGTTACCGAGCTAAATGAGATGACCGAGTCAATTGGCAATGTTGTTCTGGCCATTCGCGAAATCGCGGAACAAACAAATCTTCTTGCACTCAATGCGACGATTGAGGCTGCGCGCGCAGGCGAATTGGGCAAAGGATTTGCCGTTGTTGCGGATGAAGTTAAAAAATTAGCCGTACAAACTGCCGCCAAAACAGAAGAAATCCAACAACGGGTAACCCTCATTCAAGGGGCTGTTGGCAACAGTGTTAGTGCCGTTGAAAATATTATCTCTAACGTCGCCCAAATTGATGGGGCAACCTCTTCTGTCAGCGCTGCTGTCGAAGAACAATATGCCGCCACTGAAGAGATTGGTCGGAATGTGAATATTGTCAGTAGCAATACTCAACAAGTGGCTCAGACAATTAATAACGTTAAAGAAAGAGCCATTAAAACAGGCGAAAGCGCTAAAAGCGTGCTGTCCGATGCTCAATCCGTTAAAATTCAAGTTGAAAACCTTAAGAAAAATGTACTGAATTTCTTAATGGATGTACGCGAAGATTGATTTATTCTGGATATGAATTAAGTTACCACCTGTAACAAAGATTCATGAGGAGTGAACAATGCCAT
>Ga0075012_10005514_pt1 | contig 11607 bp, 11 predicted proteins | sample All_14_2_FD_71474 | JGI IMG/M metagenome (GOLD analysis project Ga0075012, IMG submission 71474) | Freshwater microbial communities in response to fracking from Pennsylvania, USA - Allegheny Zone_MetaG_DW_15 | ecosystem: Environmental > Aquatic > Deep subsurface > Groundwater > Drilled...
CTGGGCCGGTTTGCGCCCGATCCCGTTGCGCGCGGTTCTCGACGGCCAGAGCCAATGGTGCGACCAGCCCGAGACGCCCGAGACGGAGGATTGTCCGGGCCAGATCCGGGCCGCGCTGGCGGATGCCCTGCGCCAGCTTCGGGCAGCGCAGGGCAGCGACCTCGGCCAATGGCAATGGGGTAAGGCCCATGTCGCCGACATGCGCCACCCGATCCTGCGCATGGTGCCCCTGCTTGGCAGCATCACCGCCATCCGCCCGCCGGTCGGCGGGGGCGAGGATACGCTGCTGCGCGGCGCCATGCGCTTTGCCAGCCCCGACCAGCCCTTTGCCAATGTCCATGCGGCGGGCTTCCGGGCGATCTATGACCTTGGCGATCTGTCGCGCTCGCGCTTCATCATCTCGACCGGGCAATCGGGCAATCCCTATTCGCCCCATTGGGACGATCTGGCGCCGCTCTGGGCCGCCAACCGCTATGTCGAGATCCCGACCCAGCCGGAAAATTGGCAGGGGGCCGGCTATCACAGCCGACGGCTCTTGCCTTCGCCGTGACCTATGTCACAGAATATCCACAGTTTGCTGCATATGCTAAGCGACGGTAACGATCTGAGGGGTGCGGTTCGTGGCTGTCTGGCATTCATGGCGCCATTCCCTGGCCCATCGATCTTTGTCCCGGAAGGGCATCGCGGCGCGCCCTCCGCGCTCCGGGGTTTTGGCTTGGGGAATCGCGGCCCTCGCCACCGTCGGGGGTCTGTCCCTTGGCTTGCGCGCCGCGCAGGGCGAAGTGCTCGATGTCATCGGGGTCGAAGACGGCCGCCTGACCGGCAATGCGGATGGCCGCCAGCTGGATACCGGCGATCTGGTCGGCTCCACTTTTCTTGACGGGCTTTTCGTCTATTCCATCGTCGATGCGGTGAAGGACCCCCTGCTGCCCGGGATCTGGCGCTATCGCGTCACCTGGCGCACGCCGGACAGCCGGGAGTGGTCCGCCGTCTGCCGCAATTCGCGTGGCTCCACGGGCTGGGCCTATGCCTTGCCGGGGACCGACGGCCCGCGTTTCGTCTGCGAAGATACGGCCATGGCGCAATGCCTGGCGCAAGCCAGCCGGCTTAGCCCCCAGGCGGCGTTCGACCGCTGCATTTCCGGCTGAATTCGCCCTTATTGCCCCGCAAAACACTCTTGCCGCACTGCGGCAAAATCAGGGATGCTGATCATCGGGTCACAGCACGAACCTGAAGGAGTGCGCTTATGGCAACTGCGGGTGAGAATATATTTTCCCATGTGAAGCCGGCCGATACGACTTTCGTGGGCGAAGGTCTGCGTGACTTCTTCCTCTACCGCGATCTTGGCATCGCAGCGGCGACGGGCGGCAAGGTCATCGCCCAGCTGGTGAAGGCCAACAACCCGCCGGCCGAGGGCACGGGCTGGCATCAGCATCAGGCGGATTTCCACATCGTCATCATGCTGAAGGGCTGGGCCCGCTTCATGTATGAGGACAAGGAAACCCTGGTCGAGGCCGGCGACTGCGTGCACCAGCGCCCGGGCATCACCCATTTCCTGTTCGATTACTCGCCGGACATGGAATATCTCGAAATCGTCGGCCCCGCCGATTTCGGCACCAAGGATGTGGAGGGGCCCTGTCCGGTCCCCAGCCCCAAGCCCTGGGCCTGAGCCTTCGCAAGAATCCGGGTCTTACCAGGCCGGCAGGGCACCGACATCCCGTCGGGCTGCCCGCCGGTCCTGGCGCCGGGCAAGCAGGATGGCGATGGCGATCAGGGCCAGATGCGCCACGGTCAGCACCAGGCAGCCGAGGATCGACAGCATCACGCTGCTGAACAGCCCCACGCCCGGGGCAAGCCCCATGTTGAGCCAGGGCACCAGCACCAGCCCGAGGCCGAAAAGGCAAAGCCCGGCCCAGACCAGCGGCAGGCCGCCGCCGGCCGATTGCCGCCAATTGATGAAGAGCGATTGCGCCCGGTCGGGATCGCTGGCCTGCCAGGCTTCCCGCAGCAGCACGGCGGCAAAGAAGACATTCACCACCGGCAACAGCCAGAGGATCGCCGCCGTCGAGACCGGCCAGGCGGCATCGCTCACCCCGAGCGGGGCCATATTGTCCCGGACGACCCGGATGAATTGGACCAGCACGATGCCGATGGCCGCCAGGGCCAGGCATTCGATCTTCCGCCAGAAGGCCACGGCCCGCCGGGCATCCTCCAGCAAGGGATCATGCAGCAGCAGCAGCAGGCGCTGCAGGACAACAAGCGCAATCGCGGAGGCGACCACGGCCAGCAGGCAAAGCAATAGCGCACGTGGCGCCGGCGACCGGTAGATAAGCACCGCCGCACCCGCAACCTGGGACATGGTCATTCCCCCAGCAAAGCCACACGATCGGTGGAGTCTGGGTCAAATGAATTTACGAACCGTTATCGGCGCCGCGTTTTACCAGGTCTGCCAGCACTTCCGCCGTATGCTGGCCAAGACCGGGCGACGGCCGGTCCAGCACCAGGGGGCTGCGCGACAGGCGGATCGGGCTGCGCACGCCGGGAACCGGGGCGCCGGCAAAATCCAGCTCAAGCTGCATCTGGCGATGCTGGACCTGGGGATCGGCAAAGACCTGGGCAACCGTATTGATCGGGCCGGCCGGCACGCCCACCGCCTCGAAAGCTGCCAGCAGCGTATCGCGCGGGATTTCCGCCATGCGCGCGGCCAGCAGCGGAATCAGGATGTCGCGGTTGCGCACCCGCGCCTCATTGGTGGCGAAGCGCGGATCGGTACCGAGATCGCCAAGGCCAAGGGCCGCCACCGCCTTGCGGAACTGGCCGTCATTGCCGACCGCCAGGATCAGATGACCGTCGGCGGCGGCAAAGCTCTGATAGGGCACAATGCTCGGATGGGCATTGCCATAGCGTTTCGGCACTTTACCCGTGGTCAGATAGGCAATCGAATGATTGCCGAGAATGGCCACCTGGGTATCCAGCAGGGCCATGTCGACATGCTGGCCGAGGCCTGATTTTTCCCGCTCCGCCAGGGCGGCCTGAATGGCGACCACGGCATAGACCCCGGTGAAGAGATCGACCAGGGGAATGCCCACGCGCTGGGGCGGGCCATCGGCCTCGCCGGTCAGATCCATGATCCCGCCAAGGCCCTGGATCATCAGGTCATAGCCCGCCCGACTGGCATAGGGCCCGGATTGCCCGAAACCGGTGATGGAGCAATAGACCAGGCGCGGGTTCACCGCTGCCAGACTTTCATAGTCGAGGCCGTATTTGGCCAGGCCCCCGACCTTGAAATTCTCGATCAGGACATCGGCATCGCGTACCAGTTCCCGGACCAGGGCCTGCCCCTCGGCGGTTGCGATGTCGATAGCAACCGAGCGCTTCCCCCGGTTACAGGCATGAAAATAGGCGGCGCCGAGGGTACCGCCATCGGCGGCGGGGACGAAGGGCGGGCCCCAGCCCCTGGTGTCGTCCCCTTCCCCGGGCTTTTCGATCTTGATCACATCGGCGCCGAGATCGGCCAGGATCTGGCCGGCCCAGGGACCGGCCAGAATCCGGGCGAGTTCGATGACCCGAAGCCCCTGGAGCGGCGCGCCCGCCATGATCAGAAGAACGCCTGCAGGCCGGTCTGGGCCCGGCCCAGGATCAGGGCGTGGACGTCATGGGTGCCTTCATAGGTATTCACGGTTTCGAGATTCAGCAGGTGGCGGATGACATGGAATTCACCGGAAATCCCGTTGCCGCCGTGCATGTCGCGGGCCTGACGGGTGATGTCCAGCGCCTTGCCGCAATTGTTGCGCTTCACCAGCGAAATCGCTTCCGGCAGGACCTTGCCCTCGTCCATCAGGCGGCCGACGCGCAGCGAGCCCTGAAGCCCGAGGGCGATTTCGGTCTGCATGTCGGCCAGTTTCTTCTGGACCAATTGGGTCTGGGCCAGGGGCCGGCCGAACTGCTTGCGGTCCAGCGTATATTGCCGGGCCGCGTGCCAGCAGAATTCGGCAGCGCCCAGCGCGCCCCAGGAAATGCCGTAACGCGCCCGGTTCAGACAGCCGAAGGGCCCGCCGAGGCCGCGGGCATTGGGCAGCAGGTTTTCTTCCGGCACGAAGACATTGTCGAGCACGATCTCGCCGGTGATCGAGGCACGCAGCGAGAGCTTGTTCTCGATCTTCGGCGTGGAGAAGCCCTTGAAGCCGCGTTCGACGACAAAGCCCTTGATCTCATGGTCATGGGCATCCGATTTCGCCCAGACCACGGCCAGATCGGCGATGGGGGAATTGGTGATCCACATCTTGGCGCCGTTCAGGATGTAACCGCCATCGACCTTGGCGGCGCGGGTGCGCATGCCGCCCGGGTCGGAGCCGTGATCCGGCTCGGTCAGACCGAAGCAGCCGACCCATTCGCCGCTCGCCAGCTTCGGCAGATATTTCTTCCGCTGGTCCTCGTTGCCATAGGCATAAATCGGATGCATGACCAGGGACGACTGCACGCTCATGGCCGAGCGATAGCCGGAATCGACCCGCTCCACCTCGCGCGCGGCCAGGCCATAGGCAACGTAGGAAACGCCGGCGCCGCCATATTCCGTCGGGATGGTGGAGCCGAGGAAACCCAGTTCCCCCATTTCGTTCATGATCTCGCGGTCGAAACGCTCTTCGGCGAAGGCGGAAACCACGCGCGGCAGCAGTTTTTCCTGGGCATAGGCGCGAACGGAATCGCGGATCAGCCGCTCGTCCTCGGTCAATTGTTCTTCAAGAAGGAACGGATCTTCCCAGACAAAGGCAGCGCGCGACGAGGCCATCATGATCTCCAGCATGAATATGGCCAAAGGGTGCCTCAGCCCCCGCCCCTTCGCAACGGATGATCCCTGATCAACTTCATGCGATATTCTCATGAAGTTGCGAGATGGACCATGACCGACCACCCCCTCAGCCGCCGCCTGATCCCGCCTCTTGGCTGCCTTGTCGCCTTCGAGGCGGCGGCACGGCTCGGCAGTTTCACCCGGGCGGCGGAGGAATTGAGCCTCAGCCAGGGTGCGGTCAGCCGGCAAGTGAAGGAATTGGAGGAGCGCCTGGGCCTGCCCCTGTTCGAGCGCCGGCGCCAGCGCGTGCATCTGACCGAGGCCGGCCGCTTCTATGCCGAGCAATTGCGCGAGACATTGGCGCGCTTTGCCTCGGCAACCGCCCAGACCATCGCTTTCAAGGGCCGGGGCGGCACGCTCGACCTCGCCATCCTGCCGACCATCGGCACCCGCTGGCTGATCCCGCGCCTGCCGGATTTCTTCGCCCGCCACCGGGATGTCACCATCCGCTTCTCGACCCGCCTGCGTCCCTTCGATTTCGATCAGGAGGGGCTGGATGCCGCCATTCATTTCGGCGACGCCCATTGGCCGGGCGCCGTGCTGCACCGCCTGATGGGCGAAGTGCTGGTGCCCGTCGCGGCGCCTGCGCTCATCGCGGCCGAAGCCTATCGCCGGCCGGAGGACCTGCGCCGGGCCACCCTCCTGGTGCAGGCGACCCGGCCCCGCGCCTGGGGTGAATGTTTCACTGCTCTCGGCCTTGGCCCGGTGGGCGACCAGCAGCGCCTCAGTTTCGAGCAATTCGCCATGGTGCTTCAGGCTGCGGTCGCCGGCCTCGGCATTGCGCTGGCGCCCGAATTGCTGGTCGCGGAGGAAATCCGCCGGGGCGAGCTGGTGCCCCTGTTCGAGACCAGGGTGACATCTTCGCAAGGCTATTTCCTCGCCTATCCGGAAGCGAAGCGCCACCTGCCCGCCCTCACCGCCTTTCGCGACTGGCTTTTGGGCCAGATCGCGGCATGATCCGCTAAACCTATATATTTCAAGGGTTTGCTGATCGTTATTTCTGTTTGATCGGAAGGATTGGCTTCCGATTCATTGATTTTGCGTTTCATTCGCAAAATAAATCCCCATCGATCCGGTGGCCGTCGCCCCCGGCACCAACCGTTCACGAATGGGGATTTTGATGCGTATCACCCGGCAGTCGCTTGCAGCGATCGGCGCTTTGACCGTCGGCACCTTTGGCCTTCCGGCCCTGGCGGAGGAAACGGTCCAACTCGACACGGTTTCGGTCGAAGCCGAAGCGGACCGGACCCCGCCCACCGCCGAAACCACCGACCGCAAGGTGCTGGACCAGCGGCAGATCCAGAGCCTGGAAGATTTCAGCCGCCGGGTTGACCCTTCCGTCTCGATCGATGGCGACAGCGAGAGCTTCAACATCCGCGGCCTCGGCGAGGACCGGGTGGTGACCACACTGGACGGCATCCGCCTGCCCTATCTGACCTATGGCGCCCGCGACGGCGGCGGCCCGGTCAATTCCCGCTCCGGCGGCGTCGATACATTCGATTTCGACGGGCTGTCGTCCCTCGATGTCTATAAGGGCGCCGACTCCACCCTGTTCGGCTCGGGCGCCCTTGGCGGCGTCATCGCCCTGCGCAGCCTGACCCCGGAAGATCTGCTGACCGACGGCAAGACCCTGGGCGGCCTGGTCAAGGGCAGCTACAGCAGTGCCGATGAAAGCTGGCGCAGCAATCTGGCGCTTGCCGGGCGTTACATGGACACCTGGTTCCTGGTTCAGGGCGGCTATGGCCAGGGTCACGAGACCGAGACCCAGGGCAATGTCGATACCTATGGCACCACCCGCTCGAAGGCCAACCCGACCGATTCCGACCGCTACAATGGCCTGATCACCATCCATCAATATGTCGATGGCGGGCACCGTTTCGGCCTGACCGGCGAGATCTTCAATCGGGAAGACGACATCGATGCCCGGACCTCGTCCGGCGTTGCGGCCTATGCCCCCGGCGATTATCGCCAGACCGAGGAAAGCGAGCGCAACCGCGTCTCCTTCGATTACAAGTTCACGGCGCCGAGCCGGGGCGGCTTCATCGACGAGGCTGAAGTGATCGCCTATTGGCAGCGGGTGAAGCTGACCAGCACCCGCGACGCCACCCGCCGCACCAGCCCGATCGGCGTCTACGATCAGACCAATGACATCGAAATCGACGCCTTCGGCCTGAACGCCCAGGCCGTCAGCAGCTATCGGCTGGCCGGCATCGGCAATAGCCTGCGCTATGGCGCCGAAGCGATCACCGACGAAACCAAGCAATTCAGCGCCAGCGTGAACAATTGCCCGGCGGTGCCCATCCCTTTCTCCACCTGCTATTTCCTGCACGACAATCAGGCCGATGCGCCGGACAGCAAGGGCCGCAGCCTCGGCCTCTTCGCCGAGAACGAGATCGGCTTCCTCGACGGGGTGCTGGCCGTCACCCCGGGCCTGCGCTTCGACTGGTACGAGCAGAAGCCGGAAGACAATGCTGCCTATCGGAACAATGACAATTACAGCGGCCCGCTGGCGGATAATTCGGATTCGAAGCTCAGCCCGAAACTGCTGGTCGAATGGCATGCGGCCAGCGACCTGACCCTGTTCGCGCAATGGGCCCAGGCCTTCAAGGCCCCCAACCCGTCGCAGCTCTACCTGACCTTCGGCTCCGTCGGCTCCTATGCCATCATCGGCAACCCGGACCTGAAGCCCGAAACCAGCAATGGCTTCGAGCTGGGCGCCCGGGCGGGCGACGACCTGCTGGGCGGCAAAGTCACCGTCTTCAACAATTACTACCGCAACTTCATCGACCAGATCACGACGGCGGATGCGCAATATCCGGTCGGCGGCATCACCCAATATGTCAACCGGTCCAAGGTGCAGATCTATGGCGTCGAGGTTTCGGGCCAATGGTCCTTCGCACCCGGCTGGAAGACCTGGGGCTCGGTCGCGGTGCAGACCGGCAAGGACACCAGCCTCGACGTCCATCTGAACTCGGTGCCGCCGCTGAAGGCCATTCTCGGCCTTGGCTATGACACGGAGACTTGGGGGGCGGCCGCTTCGGCAACCCTCGCCGCCTCGCGCGATGAGGTCGAGAACCCGGCCACCCAGGGCCATCTCCAGCGCCCTGGCTATGAGGTCTTCGACCTGACGGGTTGGTGGTCGCCCAGCTTCGCCCCCGGGATCAAGCTTGAAGCCGGCGTCTATAATCTGTTCGATGAGACTTATTGGAACGCCATCGATATCCCGGATTCGATCACCCTGCCGGTGGACTATTACACCGAGCCCGGGCGGAATTTCCGGGTCAGCGCGTCCTACCGCTTCTGACCGGCGAAACCCCGGCTGGATCGCTCCAGCCGGGGTTTTTCAGTTCAGCGCCGCTTCGGCTTTTCAGCCGCAGCGACTTTCAGATCCTCGAGATCGACGACGAAAATCTCGCCATCCTCGGTCGTCATATACAATCGGCCGCCGTCGGCGCTCCAGGCAAGGCCGGTCGGCAGGCCGCCGCCGGCTTCCTTCAGCAGCACCTGCCCCTCGACCATGAAGCGGCCCATCTCGATCCGGCCATCCTCGAAGGCAGCCGCCACGACCGGCAGCTTCGGGTGGGCGGCGACATGGGTCGCCAGGAATTCCTCGGAGCCGCTGAACTGATGCGGCGGCCGGCCCATCGGGCCCTTGCCGATGAAATCCCAGGACGTCACATAGGGGCTGCCGGCGCAGGCCATCCAGCGCTCGTCCGCCGACCAGGCAAAGCTCTTCACCTTGGCGGCATAGCCGGACATGCGCATGTCGACCCCGTCCTCGACGCGCCAGCCATGCAATTCCTTGTCCTGCGTGCCGGTGACGACGAAACGGCCGTCCGGGCTCCAGGTCATGGCGATATGGCTGCCCTTCCAGGGCAGGGGCTTGGGCGTGCCGCTCAAGCCCCCGGTGAACCAGAGGGTGACGCCGCCATAATGGGCGACCCCCACCCTTTTACCCTTGGGATTGAAGGCGACCGCGGTGATCGTGGTCTCGACCGGCGGGGCCTCGCCCTGGGGCTTGCCCTGGGCATCGAACAGACGCAACTGCTTGCCGGCGGCGACCGCGATCAAACCGCTGGCGGGTGCCGAGGCGACGGCGCCGACCCAGGCCCGGCCCGGCGGCAGCAATTCGACGATGGCGCCATCCGCCCCGATCAGCACCGCGCGGCCATCGTCGCCACCGGAAACGAACCCGCCCTTCGGCCCGGCGCAAAGCGCCTGGGACACGCCGTCATGCACCTCGACCGCGCGAAGCTCCGCCGGCGCCGCGGCGGCACCGACGGCCAGGCGGCCGTCATCCAGCGCCACCGCCAGCGTATCGCCCGCGCCCATGGCCAGGGCCAGAATGCCGGCCTCCTGCGGATAGCAGGCGACCCGGCTGGGATGCAGGCGGTCGGCGTAGATTTCTTCCTCGAAGGTTCCGAATTCAGGCGGCACGACAGGCCTCGAATCCAGCCTTCAGGGCCGGCACATCCAGATTGCGACCGATGAAGACAATGCGCGAGATGCGCGGGTCGTCCGGCGCCCAGGGCCGGCGGTAATCGCCGTCCATCAGCATATGCACACCCTGGAAGACGAATTGATCGTCCTGATTGGCGAAGGACAGGATGCCCTTGGACCGCAGGATATCCGCGCCCTTGGTCTGCAGCACGGACGAGATCCAGCGGTTGAACTTGTTCTCGTCCAGCGGCTCGACAGCGGTCAGCGAGATCGAGTTGATATCGTCATTATGGCTGTGCTCATGGCCGCCCGTCAGGAAATCCGGCTCGAAGGCCAGCACCCGGTCGAGATCGAAGGCCCCCCGGTCGAGCACCTTGTCGAGATCGACGACACTGTTCCGGGTCCGGTGGATTTCCGCCGTCCGGTTGATGCCGCGGATCACGCCTTCGATCCGCTCCAGATCCGCGTCGGTCGCGAGATCGGTCTTGTTCAGGAGAATGACGTCGGCGAAGGCAATCTGTTCGCGCGCTTCCTTCGAGTCCTTCAGGCGGGCTTCGATATTGCGGGCGTCGACCACGGTGACCACGGCATCGAGCTTGGCCTTGGCCTGCACATCCTCATCGACGAAGAAGGTCTGGGCCACCGGCGCCGGATCGGCAAGGCCGGTGGTTTCGATCAGGATGGCGTCGAACTTGCCCTTCCGGCGCATCAGGCCGGTCAGGATGCGGATCAGGTCCCCGCGCACGGTGCAGCAGATGCAGCCGTTGTTCATTTCGAAGACTTCCTCGTCGGTTTCCACCACGAGGTCGTTATCGATGCCGATCTCGCCGAACTCATTGACCACGACCGCATAACGCTTGCCGTGCTGTTCGGTGAGGATGCGGTTCAGAAGCGTCGTCTTGCCGGCGCCGAGATAGCCGGTCAGGACGGTCACGGGAACCCGTTCCATCAATCTTACTCCATGCGCTTGCCGCCCGTTCAGGCCCCAAGGGCTGCGGCCAGGGCGGCGAGATTATGCTCGAACATGGCAATATAGGTAGAGGCAGGCCCGGATGCATCAGAGAGTGCATCGGAATAAAGCGTGCCGCCGATATGAGCCCCGGTTTCCTTGGCGATCCGGTCGATCAGGCGGGGATCGGTGATGTTTTCAAGGAAGACGGCCGGCGCCTTCTCCTTCTTGATCTGACGGATCAGGGTGGCGACGCCCTTGGCCGAGGCTTCCGATTCGGTGGAAACGCCCTGGGGCGCCAGCACCTCGAGGCCATAGGCGGCGGCAAAATAGCCGAAGGCATCATGGCTGGTGATGATCTTGCGCCGTTCCGGCGGCAGGGCTGCGATTGCCGCCTTCACCTTGGCATCCAGCGCGGTCAGCTTCGCCTTATAGGCTGCGGCATTGGCCTCATAGGCGGCCCGGTCCGCCGGATCGGCAGCGATCAGGGCCGTTGCGATCGTATCGACATAGGCAATGACATTGCCGATGTTCTGCCAGGCATGGGGGTCGATATTGCCGTGATCGTGGTGGTCGTGGTCATGGCCCGCGTGTTCCTGGCCCGCGTGTTCCTCATGGCCTTCCTCTTCCTCGGCCATTTCGCGGGGGGTGATGCCCTGGCTGGCGACGATGACCGGGCCTTTATAGCCCGATGCCTCGGTCAGGCGCTCGATCCAGCCTTCAAAGCCAAGCCCGTTCACGATCACGACATCGGCCCCGGCCACGGCCCGCGCATCCGCCGGGCTCGGCTGGAAGACATGGGCATCGCCATTGGGGCCGACCAGCGTGGTCAGGGCGATCTTGTCCCCCCCCACATTGGCGACGATATCGCCGAGGATCGAGAAGGACGCGACCACTTTCAACGGCTGGTCCGCCAGCGCCGGGGTGGCGGTCATGAGGCCGAGGGCGAACAGAGCATGGGACAGCTTCATGGCACTCAAGCCTCCAGATGACGACGCGGAATGAAACGGTGCAACACCCCGCCCACCGGCCCGGCAATGATCGACCCGGCGTAGAAGACGCCGGCCGTGATCACGATGGCGGGGCCCGACGGCAGGTCGGTGTGATAGGAAACCAGCAGGCCGATCCAGCCCGACAGCATGGCGATGGCGATGGCGACCGCCGACATGGTCCAGACCTGGCCCGCCCAGAAGCGGCTGGCCGCCGCCGGCAGCATCATCAGCCCGACCGCCATCAATGTGCCGAGCGCCTTGCGGGAAAATGGCGGAGGCGTGGAAGAGGGCGCCGTGATGCTTCCGGCAGTCGAGGCAATGACAGATCCCGACCCGCAGCGGTGCGCCCCTGGTCTCCAGGCGGATGGCGCCGCACA
>Ga0075012_10005515_pt1 | contig 11604 bp, 8 predicted proteins | sample All_14_2_FD_71474 | JGI IMG/M metagenome (GOLD analysis project Ga0075012, IMG submission 71474) | Freshwater microbial communities in response to fracking from Pennsylvania, USA - Allegheny Zone_MetaG_DW_15 | ecosystem: Environmental > Aquatic > Deep subsurface > Groundwater > Drilled...
ACGATAAGTTGACACCGTTACACATGGGTAAGCAGATCTTGCAGTGGCTGAACGAGAGGGCCGACGCAAAAGGGAACGAGAATGCTGCACCCGCGATGACAAAATTTGAAGTTGTGGGACCCGCTTCGCACCAGGTGATGGAGGAGCAGCCGGAGGAGGTCAACAAGCTTGTCGCGGACTTTCTTGACGAATGTCTGTCAGGGAGGCCCGCCGGGTCGGCAGTGAGTGTGCAGTAGATAGAAGTAGGTTGACGATGAGCGATGAGAGTGATGATTCGGCTTTCACAATGTTTTTCCAACTCGAACATATTATGAGATAGATGGCTTATGGTAAAAGTTAAGGTTACTAGTATCGGTTATATCGAAGCACCATTCATAATACATTGCCGGGCATCTTATGGTCACGTTCATATCACCGTGGTGTAGTTAATAAAAATACAATCAGTTTCAGTAGATTTACTCCTTCTGCGGTCGCATGCGACCAAAGATGGACGGCCGCGCCCCATTGAAAGAAGGTTTCTTCAGCATCGCCCCGCCCGCCGTGCTATTGAATGACATCGAGGACTCGCGCCGCTGCTTCATGAATGCTGGGTTAAACAACCCACTACGGACTTGCGGGCCCGGATTGAACAGCTGTCGTTGACGAACCTCAAACGCGGCGATGGCCTTGTCAAAACTGTCGAAAAATTCTGAGAGTACACAAAAAAACTGGTCGGTTTCCATCGAACCGTGAGGCATACAAAAGTGGTCCAAACACTTCTCGAAAGCCTCCCGCGCATGTTTAAGTTCGCGCTCGAGGTCATCGAGCTTCTTCGACGCCGACAAAAAGAACTTCTCCATCGCCTTGATCTTCCGAACCGCCTCCAGCTCTCGTCTCGCGTCCTTCATGATCTGCGCCTCCCGAGACAGCGAGTATTTGGCGGCGCTAGGGGTACACGTACAATCGTCAGCGACCTCGTACGTCTCCGGGGCCATCTGGTCTACGTAGGCGACGATGCAATCAAGCACCGACAGGGATTTATCGGCAGTCTTTGTCGTCGTCAGCTTGCTCAAACTGGAAATGTCAATTCCCCACTGGAGTAAACGTGCATAGTTAGTTTTCTCTGTCGATCATACTCCATTGAATCGGATTACGTACCGCTGCTGTTCCTCCCTGCGACTCATTGATGTTGTTTCCGATCAACAGCACCACCCGCATTAACCTCTTGAGCAACTCTGAAGAACACACCTCTAGCGAAGCCGCCTTGATTAGCGAGGTCGCTCGAATTAGCTCTCCAACTATCTCGTCGAACTCGTACCTGAACGCAAGCGCAGACACTCGCGCGCTCATATCGGGAACCGACGTCGCCAGGAACCACAGAAGGGCATCGGGATCGGCCAGCTCGAACCCGTCGCGCTGCCGGGCCTTCATGTCCTCCAGCTCCTTCGGGGTCGCCCACACCTGAGACTTCATCAGAATTTCGACGGCGGTGGGTGTCAAGTAAGACTCGTTCATGTCTCGCAGAGCCCAAGCGAGTTTCCCGAATTTTGCGGGGGCGAGTCGCATTCGCTTCATCGCCACGCTGATTGTGGTCGCCCGTTTGTTGTCCAACACGCTTTCCCGTGCCGCCTTGCTGATGCTGACTTTCTTCTCCTGCTTGTTCGGAGTGAACAGAGAAGCTATACGAGCCAGTTCAACGTCGTTCTGCTCAATGTCAAAAAGCCCCGATCCTCCAAACCAGACCGTTGACCGGTCCAAATGGCAGACCTTGTCCTCCGGTAAAGCCTCCCAGTTGATCGTCTGCCGCACCTGCACATCCGATTGTGAGTGCGTGCTGAATGATGAGGACAGCTGCTCGTCTGCATCGTGGCTGGCCGAGGACAGTCCGTCAATGGCTTTTCCCGTAGAGCCGCGCTTACTGTCGTTATCGTGGGTTTGCCGACCGCGCACGGTGATTCCATATCGAAACTCTGACTCTTGAGCTGTTTGCGGCCAACTCCGGCGTACTTCACGGATCCGCCGATGGTTGGTGGGTTCCTCGAGGAAGCATTCGTCATCTATGGTCAGGTATTGCTCGTCGCCCTCGCTGTACTCAGAACGCGGGGAGTTCACTGGGGTTCCGTCTTGCTTCTCCTCTGCCGGACCATTGAGGCTTGTCGGAGTGGGGATATCATCATTCTTGGCCTTGATTACACTGGCCAGAGACTGGCTGAACCGCCGCATGACCGACATCGTGGTCCCATATATATGCAGGTTGACCCTCCAAGCGTGACACCTATCAACTGTGTGGTGGAAAGCGTCACTGAGAGAGTTTCACTTAGCAATAAACCTGAAGATCGTCGTTCCTCACTGTTGCCGTCCGTGTCTCCTCGAGAGAGCCCCCTTGATGTACAGGATATCGCCTATCAAGGCGCGTTCTCCACTCGCAGTCCAGAGACAGACGAGTGAGTAATCACTCGATGTAAACCAAGGCCAATAGAGCCCTTCGGGACCTTTCTTTCAATAGAGCACCGCGCCCACACACTCAATGCGATAGACCACGCTCTGCCTGGACCAATTTAAATGATGGCTCAAGAGCGTCGTCTTTGCTCTTGTCTGTTCGGTTCGGTCTCCGGAATCTCAAGGTGGAAATCTCGCTGGCAGGAATCGAATCTTCTTCTTTGGGGTGGTTTTAGCTCGGGACAAGCAGTTCGGAGAAGTATACTACTACGCAGGAGCGCGGAATAGGTTACTGATGCCCGAGCGTCAAAAATGCTTTTTAGTATGCTATGACAGCAAGAACTTGTGTGCCTGCATGTCATCAAGCACGTGTGTGTGTTCGGCCAGGAACCCGGGTACCACCATTCGTAACCGGATGTTTCCACGCCTACCTTGGTCGTTTCCCAACGGGCGGAGAAATCGCTCACAAGAGTTGATTCATTCATTCGTGTATGGAGGAGAGGTGGACATGTGTTGTCGCGAGGGGATACGAAGCCTATTTTTTTAATAAGACATTGGACTCATAACTCTCTTGGTTGGTTTCACTCGAGTTCGTGTCCAACAAAGGAACTAAAGACGCCTTGGCCCGATTGTATTCATGGAATTACATACTTGGCACCCAGGCAATTTGGTTCACGGCTTTGATTGGCAAGGACTTCTCTACCTACACTGCAACGTTGAGGGACATCTAGGGCGCATCATCCAGAGAGTCTCGCCGGCTTCCATCTAAGGTGAATTCTGAGACTTCTTCTCGCGTAACCCTCTGACCATTTTCGATAGGTTGAACGAAACTGGGAAAGTTCAGGTGTATCGCTCCGTTTAAAGTACGTGCCCAGACCGCATTTGAAGTGGACGAGCAAACCTCGCGTCAAGTCAACAGAGAGAAGGGTGGCATGAGTTATACCATCAGTTTCTATGTTCGGTTGAGCGAGGGTTGATTGATGAGCCATTTTGTTTGAAAATGGATTATATTGACGAGGATGCTGAGGTCACGTTCGAGACGAACTCGAAACCGGTTACGACGCTCCGAAGATCGTGGCCGCAAACCATTCAAGAAATTGAATTCCGTTGCGGGGTCACTCTTCGTGGAAAACTCCCTACTGGCGATGGGGATCTGCGGGAGCCTCTACCACTAGGGTCGAAGAAGTATGATTGGAACCCGATTTACCGCGAGCGTAGAGCTGTGAGGGGTCGCAATAAGCAGCCTCTGAACTGGAAACAGCTTCCCGAAGAACGAGTCGTGGGACTAGACAAAGGATCGATATGGAACGGGGGCTCTGGTCTGTTCGATATCGAAAACAATTCCGAAGAGCTGGCCAAGATCTCGTCTTTGTTTGACTCCTCATCGTCGCCGAAGCGGAGAAGCGTCCGAGCCGGCAAGGAGAGTGTGTTGGGATCCAAACGAGTCACCGCTCTGAGCATGGCCCTGCGTAGACTGAAGCTTGATCAGCGTAGCCTCGCGAAGATGTGTTGGGCGTTGCGGGAGATGGATGAAAAGTACATCACACGCTCCTCGGTCGAGATGATGTTAAAATGCTCGCTTTGGGCAAAGAACTCGGAGCTTCAGGCGATCAAGGAGCGTTTCCGGGTGCACCAAGACCTGGCTGAGCCGGACATGATTCTCTGGACAATGGCGGTTATTGTGCCTGACGCTAGTTTACGGATAAAAGCTCTTGGGTTTCGCTACGAGTTTGACGACCTGTTTGAATCATTGATTCGAGCAACCTCCCTGATAAAGTCAGCCGCCCTCGAGGTCTGCACAAGCGAGCTCTTGAAGCGATTGATGAGAGTAGTGATGCAGATCGGGAACAAGATTAACTTAGCGTTCGGAGGTGTCGCAGCGGTAAGCGGTGATGTCTCAGCTCAATTCGATGCTCGCAGCGCAGGAACTGACGTTCATCATTCACACAGCGCGGGATATCGATAAAAAGTCTATCAAAGCTGTCCACAGTCAAAACCAGCGACAAAAGCATGTCGGTTCTTGACTGCGTCGTGACGTATCTCGACCAAGTCTTTCCAGAGGCCTTTGGGGCCGGCGATGACTGCACGTGTGTGGCGGAGGCGGCCAAATACTCATTGAAGGAACAGGCCAAAGCATTGGAGAAGGCTAGGTCCAAGGTGGCCTTCATCAAACGTTTTCCGGACATGGACCGATTCTACTGGTACACGACGAAGAAGCTCGATGCTGCCGAGAAGGAACTTCGACTCGCCAAGGTCTCATTCGGCAAGTGTCTCCAGTACTTCTGCGCCCCGGAGGATATGGACACGGATGAATTCTTCGGTTGCCTCACTGACTTCTTTCAATGTCTCGACGTCGCCGTGGCGGCTCATGAGGTTCGAGAACGGATGGGATTCTCACGTACGGTGAGCCCCAGCCCCGTCAACGACCGCGCGGCCGCTTCCAACTCGTCGGTGAGCAGCACGTCCTCCAAGAAGTCCGTTGGCTCGACTCGTCTGAGCATCTTCACTAGACCCTCGAGCTCGGCGATGACGGGTGCAGACTCGTCCGCTTCAAAGAAGCACAGCAGCATGGCGCTCACCAACCGCAAGTCAGTGTTTGGGCGCATGCGGCCTGTCAAGGAGTAGGGGACTTTACAGTAAACCGAGCGAGTCTCAGCCGTCATGGAGGCATGCTGCCTAGTAGTCTGTATATACGACATCTTTTAGCGCAACTCGTCGATGTGTAATTATAGATCGGTATTATGAGTTTATTGGCCGGGTCACTTGGTTCGTCCTTACCAGTCGCCACTTCGCGTGGAATCTGACGGTGTTACACTCAACAGAGATGGAGAAAGAGAGCTTGTTTAGCCAATATCTTGAAGGTGCCAAAGATGACAATCGACCATTTGTGTCACAACTCCAATTCAACTCTGAACATCAATCGCTGGTGTACTCCACATAAACAAAGTAGTTACCCCTCCGCGACAGTCAGGAGAGCCGACCACGACTTGCTTCCTTTCCGTCAACCTCAAGTTATTTAAAGGGCGACTTAAACGACACATGGTTGATCTTTTGCGAATGTTCACCTTTTGAGTACCTTTAGTGAGTTTTGTGTAGGAAAAAGAACGTCTATTTCAATCAAATGTTTCGATCATTGAGGCTCGCAAGGCCGTGTCGTGCGCCACTCATCCATCGCACGTTCGCGACAACACCGCGGGAGGTGCCTCCGGCCTCTTTTGCTGTGACGAGTATCCTCTTTCAAGATCAAACGAACTTGTTCATTTGGGCTGCTGGCTTTGCGGCTGATGCGATTCGTGTGGAGGCTGAGTCGAGGGCGGGGAAGACGCTGTTCACGGGCTCCGATTGGGTCGAGGCGAGGAAGCGCGCTGCTGAAGCGTTCAAATCTTATAGCGAGGAGCGGAAACAAGTAGGAGTGAGGGTCCACGACGCGATCAATAAACTGGTCGAGCTGAAGAAGGAAGGCAAGGAAGTTGCTTTCGATGTGGAAACGCTGAAAACAGGCAATGCGATGGATAAAGAAGTCGTGGAGTGCGCCAAGGCGTTGCAAAAGTGGCTCACAACTGCGTCCCTGGAGGTGATCGAAGCAGAGTTTGACGTGAAGTCTGTCAAAAACCGCTTCCATGGTCGAGCCGACCTCATCGCGAGGGACACGAAAACGAAGGAGTTATACATCGTGGACTTCAAGGTTAAGCCCAAGGAGCTGAACTTTGACGTTGCGATGCAGTTGGCCGCGTACGCGCTTGCGTACAACGAAATGAGAGGCGTAGACCCGTCGTCGCCAGACTTTTGTCGACTTGGGTTAGTCGTGCAGGTCAAATACGAGAACGGCGAGGCGACCGTGGTGGAAAAACGAGTGAAGGACATGGAGAGCGCTGAGGTCGGCTTCCACTGTCGAAACCTCAGTTTCCGACTGGAGCGGAACCCCGCGAATCGGTACTCTTTCTCTGACAAGTGGTTGTTCGAGTAAAACGGATTTGATTGCATCAGAAGACTGTCCATCATTGACTCATGGACACCTTCCGCGGATTTATCATCTGAGGCGATGGGCGGCAGTGATTTCAACTGGGTTACAACTGCCATGGTACTGACTATTTACAACCGAATCAGCGGACGCCAATACATACTGATGTTGTCGTCCGCCACGCTAACAAAGGTGTTTACGTACGTTGAGTCCCACTGGAGATCTGACACAGGATCAGTGTGGCCCGCGTGGATGAACACCAGCTCCGGAGGGCCGTCCGCGGCGTCCCGTTCGTCCTCGATCTTGGCGCCAATCCTGCTCACATCCCATACCCGGACCGTTCCATCGCCAGAGCAAGCGGCAAACTGGTCGGGATTATGCGGACTCCACCTGGTCTGATAGACCTGTACTCCTAGATCGTCGTGGAGGATGCAGGAGCTGGGCGGGACGAATTCATGAACGCAGCCTTTGCCCAGTGCCCGATCATCCCATAGCTTTATTTCTGGTAATTCAGGAACGCTCATCTCGTCGTTCCCAGAGCTCTCTTTCCATCCGACACCGGACAAGAAGTAGTTTGACTGAGGCCGCGGATTGAACGAAACGCAGTTCACACCGAACTTGGGACCGTGTGAGTTCTCCACGGTAGACACACATTTTGTCTCACGAATGTCGAAGCTACTGATGGAACCATTTTGCGCACACGAGAAGTATCGATTGATGTCATTCGGATGCCACTCGACACTCATCACCGGCGCCTTGTGTGACGATACCCGCTCCTTATTCTTTGCTGACGAAGCCCTCGCCCCCGCGCCCAGTGACACATCCATGGTAATTGTCTCACCGTTGTCAGCCCCAGTCAAGAGAAGCCCTTGCTTGAGAGGCGACCATGCGAGCGCGACTCCATCAATTTTAGCCAGCTGGCTCTTCTTTGGCGCATCCAGACCTTGTCGATAATCGTACAAATAAAGTGCTGAGCTTGATTTCGTTGCTATTATGGTTGATCTTTGAGGCATGCATCGTGCGGACAACACTTCGTCGTCATGAACACACGAGCTCAATTTTGTTGAATGAACACGAAATCTTTCGTCTTCATCTTGTTCTTCTTCGACGGATTCATCGTCGTCATCATCGCGGGATGCATAGTCATACGGAGGCGGGATTTCTAATCTCACAATATCTATAGAGTCCTTTTGTTTGTCCCCAGTGTACGTCCCGGTGATCATCAACCTGGTAGTCTGTTCCGGCTTTTCGCCGTCTTCAAATGCATGCGCCCAGTGTCCATTCGCGGGATCGATGAGTTCAACACAGGACGCGGGCCAGTCAGCGAGCTCAGTTGCAACGAACTCGTACAGCACCGGGACGTACCTTCGCCACAATTTGTATCGCATTTCGTGGGACTCCTCCGAGACGAAGACCTTCCGGCCGCCAATTTCTGTTGTCATTCTCGCCACTGTCGTAGCTCACGGACCGCCAATGGAGTCTTAAAGACCAATACTCCACTGTTTTCGGATGAAGACGTTGTCTATCGATAAACTCTCGTCGACAGCAACTCCCCGTCTGACAAAACATCAAACAAATAACACTCAATTCGAAGCAAGGGTGACAAGGTCAAAACTATCACCATACCTAAAGTCGTTTTCTGATAGATGGGGCTCAGCGTGACTCTCCTTGGGTCCTCCACACAGACAACAAAAGGAAAGCCCTTTGAAGCTGTTTTCGTTGTGTGTTCAAAAACTTTGAAATTTTCGTCGTCCGACAAGATACCACGGGTACCACCTTAAGTACCACGGTACCCACCGAACAAAGACAAACTTCAAATGTTTGAGCTCCCTCATTCCTGAATCGCGCAGCAGCAGAGCCTGAGGGACAGGGCATGCTCGTTGCATGTATTGTCTGTCTGGTAGCATTGGATTGCGCTCTTTATGCTTTCATAGTTGAGTTTCACTGTTGAGTTTAGCGGATTTTGGGATGCAGAAGCTTTTGAACCAGCGGGGGCGCGCCACGCCCGCCGCCAAGGCCTGGGCAGAGATCAACGGGGTCAGGCTGACCAAGGTCGACGAGACCCAGCAGTACGCAAGCGATACAATCGCCCAGGTACTGGAGAACCAGGATCGAGCCCGACATGTGGCCAGAGTGGCCCACCTGTACTTTGCACGGCACCCGGTTTTGCCCCAGGCCGACTTGGAGGTGCATCTGCTCAGTCTGATCAGGAAGATCTTCGGTCCCAGTCCAATGATTGGCTCGGACTGGGGCTGGATGGGCTCAATGAGTTTCCGTGATCTTCCCAGGAGTATTCGCGACGAGCTCAGACGGGACCTCGATTCAACATTCGACGAGAGCAAGTGGTCCGCGGAGCACCTTAAGGGGTTTAGGGTGTTCCAGCTGATGGTCCCCGGCGAGCCCGAGAACCTGTTCGCTGTGATATACTGTCGACCAAATGGACCGTATCAGTATTTGTTTCCACTCGCGGACCTTCCGGCCCGAACGGAAGAACTGCTGCAGGTTTGGCGGGCGGGAAGGGTAGATATCGTCATTCCCGAACTGTACCGTGAAGTGTTCGGAGACCCGGTGCGGATGGTCGAGGGGTTTCTCCAGCTCGATCTGGCTGACTGGTACACGCTGAGGTTTCTTAACTGGTACAGCGGCTATGTCGCGCGCTCTCCACAACAGCAGCAGTCGCAATCCTCACTGGATCAGTCCGCGGCGGCGTCTTCCGGTCCAGGGAAGAGAGGGCACGCATCCCTGTACGCTACGTCCCTGACGGATCTGAAGGCTGGGAACCCGCCCTTTGAGCTGCTTCACGAGTACGTAGAGACCTTTATTCCGCATGCTAGGACCGACCAGGAGAACGAACTCGTTTCGCTGCGAGCCAAGGCTGTGTTTCGGTGGGCGATTGCGGATTTGTGGCTGAACCGCGTGAAGCTTGGATCACACGAGCCGTCCACCGCGCTGCCCAACTTGCGCCTTCTGCAGTCCCTCTTTATCTTGATCACTCACGTCGCCAGTGATCCTGGCCTGTTCACTGAGGACAATTCGGGACGCGGGGATCTCCAGCTCTCCAAATCCTTCCTAGCGTTTCGGGCGGCGTTGCATCGTTTTTTCCTCTTTGCACTGAGTGAGACGTCTTTTTTGGTTAATGCGAAGGACACTTCAGCCACATCTGAGGCAAGTTTCGACATGATTGTGGACCTTTGGAACGTGTACTTGTCCCCGTGGAAGGCGACGCTGCGAAGCAAGGGTCACGAAGGACCTCTGGAACGCCTTCTCCATCGCACTGCACCTGATCGCGGTGGAGCGGACAAGCGCGCATTAGAGGTCCAGACCGAATGGCTGTGGTTCGTCATCCACAACTACTGCTCGTATCTGCACATCCTCCACAAGACTCTGGACCGGCTCGATCAGGAAAGCAACCCCTCGTTGGAGGCGCTCGAGGCTCTCGCTCGCGCCTTCAATCCTGAGGCACACGGACCGTTCAGTCCCTCGATCCTTGGCGCCCTACTGGGATGCGATTCTGTGTGGACATCAGATGGTGCCGCAGGCATCCCGGAGGTTATCAACCACTCCCAGGAAGCGAAACGGGCGTTTCAATTTGTCTTGGAACACAAGGACGTGGTCGTACTGTCGATCAGATCCCAGTACGAAGAGCTCGGCTTCAGGGATGCGGCTGATTCACCTCGACGGGCTTTACTGTCCCCAATCGTCACGCAAATCAAGGGTTTCATCCGCGAGCTCATTCACAAGCGCAAGGCCCAGCAGAACACTGGTTTACCTGGTCTGACTCTCGTGGGGGCGTCTGCGCACAAAGACATACAGCAGATCTGTCGGGTTTTCTCAATAGAACCGACCGAGGATGAGCACGGGTCCTCTGCGGTGACCCGCTTGCACGGTCCTCCTCAAGTGCGGTGGACTGAGGGTGTTCCCCGTTGGCTCAGCGACGCGGGTAACCAGGTTCGGGCGCGGTACCGTTCGCTCACCGCAGAGGGCAAGAGAAGAATTCGAGACGGCGAGGGCACACCAGAGCTGGCGATGCAGTACGTCGGGGACTTCAGCAAGCGGCCCATCGACGTCTTTGAGGTTCCCGTTCTGGTAAGGCTATCGTCGATGGTAAACGACTCAGTCGCGCAGTTCGCCGGGGTCCAGATTGATGTGAGGCCGTTCGCGGACGCTCGCAACATCTTGTGGATGGTGATCGTGTTCAACTTGCTGATGGCGCTCAGAGGCGTCAACAGAGGATGGGCCACATGGGTCTTTGCGGCGTACTGCATGGGCGCCGGGGTTCTACGCGGACCCTCGGAAAAGCTGTGGGGGTTCCTCTTTGCCAGTATTGTTTTGTATCAAGTTGGACTTGAGTCCGCATCAAAATTATGAACATACACTATGATTACAGTACTAAATAGCCTATACGGCTTTCCATTATCTGTTTTCTTCACCAGAAAGGTTTCAGCCTCGGCGCCGCTCGCCTTTTAGAGCTTTTTTCTGACGCTCCTCTTTTCTTTGCGCCTTGTCTTTCTTATCGCTGGCCGCAGCCGCCTTGCTTTCGGCTTTGTGTTTCCGTATAGATGCCTCTTTGGCTTGCTGCGCTTGTGCAATCTTCGCTTGGACCATTGCTCTATTCTTGGCCGCGATCGACTCTTCACCGGTAGAGCCTTCCGATGCGGCGGCCAAGTCCTCTTGGATCTGTTCCTGGATCCGCATCTCCTGTATCTGCTGGGCCAAACGTAACGTGAGTGCCCTCTCCTCCTCGTCTATTCTGCTAATCGCGCGCTGGGGCTTATCATCCTTTTTGCTTGCGGCCTCGTCAGGCGTTCGTTGCTGGGACCACTTTGATAATAACTCGTCCGTTATCGAGTTGCCCGCTCCTGAACCCTCTTTCAACTCTGAATCAACGTCTCCGGCACCCCACTCGTCCCGGAGCTCATCGATGAACTCGGATATCGCATCCGCATCGTCAACATAAGGTTCCAAAACCTGAGCAACTTGATCCGTGTCTCCATCGCTGCTCTCCAATATTCCGAGAATGTATTCGGAGAGGGTAATCGGGTCCTCGACGCCGAGCTCGGCAAGTGACCCCTTGAGCCATTCGGCTACGTGCGCGCTTCCGCTCCCCATTTTAACCTTTGTGTTGATATGCTACTATAGCTAAACATTATGCTCCATGTCATGCAATTGGGGCTGAGATGAGAAGTGAATGTGAGATCGAAAGAGGTACCAAGGTACCTTCATGT
>Ga0075012_10005517_pt1 | contig 11600 bp, 9 predicted proteins | sample All_14_2_FD_71474 | JGI IMG/M metagenome (GOLD analysis project Ga0075012, IMG submission 71474) | Freshwater microbial communities in response to fracking from Pennsylvania, USA - Allegheny Zone_MetaG_DW_15 | ecosystem: Environmental > Aquatic > Deep subsurface > Groundwater > Drilled...
CGAATGCCTCATGCGCATTCTGGAAGCCTCGCGCCTCTCCGGCTCCGGCGGCGACCGGGGCGGCAACCAGTTCTGGGAGGACGCCACCCGGCAGGTGCTGCGCAACACCATCCCCGTGCTCTATGCCGCGACCGGCACCGTGCGCATCAGCGACATCATCCGTTTCGTCGCCTCCGCCCCCACCAGCCTGCAACAGGCGCAAAGCCGCGAATGGCAGGAAGCCTCGTTCATGTTCGACATGATGTGGAAGGCCGAGAAAAATCCCGTCCACCGGCTCGACCCCGACGACCTCGACAAGATCGGCAGCTACTGGCACGACGAATTTGCCCAGCTCGATCCCAAGACCCGCAGCAATATCGCCATCTCGCTCTCCACCGCGCTCGACCGCTTCAATCGCGGTCGCCTCCACCGTGCCTTCAGCACCGAAACGACGCTCGTTCCCGAGCTGACCTTCCATGGTGCTATCATCGTCATGGATATGTCCGCCCTCACATGGAATGAAGACGGCATCATCGCCCAGCAGCTCTTCAAGTTCATGTGGCAGCGCGCCGTGCTGGCGCGCAACGGCTTGGGGGCTCGGCACAGCGACCGGCCCGTGTTTTTATGGGCCGACGAAGCCCAGTATTTCGTCAACTCTTTTGACGCGACCTTCCAGTCCACCTGCCGCTCATCCAAGGCCTGTACGGTCTATCTCACCCAATCCCTGCCGACTTATTACGCCAAGATGGGCGGCAACAACGCCAAGCACGAAGCCGATATGTTCCTCGGCAATTTCGGCACCAAGATATTCCACAACAACGCCGACCCCGAGACGAACCGCTGGGCGGCCGACACCATCGGCCGCACCATCCAGCGGCGCGGCACCTATAGCGAGGGCGAGTCCTATGGCCGCTCGCGCGGCATGAACAGCGGCGGCAACAGCAATTGGGGTAGCAACCTAAGCCACGGCTCATCGAGCGATGGAAGGGGCAACAACTCGACCAATTCCAGCGCCGGCAGCAATTCCGGCGGCGGCGAGAATTGGGGCCGCAATCGCGGCGTGAACACTGGCGAAAGCACCAGCGGCGGCTACAGCGAGACGATGGACTACGAAATCGAGCCCGCCGATTTCTCCCGCGTCCTCAAAACCGGCGGCACCGCCAATGGCGGCAACGTCACGGCGGTATGGTTTCAGGCGGGCAAGACTTTCAACGACAGCCGCCGCAATTATCTTCTGGCGAGGTTCACCCAATGAACCGCCCCGGTTTCCTCACATGGCTCATCGGCAATCCGCTGAGCCTCGCCGCCCTCTGGCTGTTCACCGCCTTCCTCGCTTATGCGTGGTACGCATGGCAAGCGCCGGTGCTCTTCCCGATCGTTGTCGGAGTCATCGCGCTCGCCGCCATCAACGCCAGCGAGCATCTCGGCGAATACCGCCAGTGGAAGCGCGAATGGGACAGCATGGGGGGCGACGGCCCCAGCCTCACCCGCGCGCTTGTGCGCAGTCGGGGAGTGCGGGTTGTCATCGGTGGGGCCGTCTGGTGCGCAATGGCTTATGGCGCGCTCGTGGCTGGGAAGCAGCCGGAAACGCAAGCCGCTGCCGGGCTCTTCTGGCTTGGAACGCTGGGGCTGATCGTCGTGAGCATCTACCGGCTCATTCGGCGCAGGCGCGCAAGGCCGAAGCCTCAGGAAATCCGCGATGTGCCGGTGACGCTCTGTTTGGCTGTGCCGCAGCGCTCACCGGAACCGCGAGAGGCTTACGCCGCGTTGCCGGAATATTGCCGGTTTTTGCCTTGACCGAGGCCTTGGCACGCAACCCGACAGCGAAGCAATGTGGCGGCGCATCACGCTATTGATATTCATAAACCAATACCAGACCATTAGCACCAGGATAGCTGTTCCAACTACAGTCGACCCCCGTACAATCCCCGCCACCTCCACCGCCCGGGAATCCTGGCGTCGAGCCAGCAATGCCGCCAGCACCACCAAAAGCAGCGGAACCACCAATAGCGGTAGGACCGCCATAAGTGCCGGCACCGGTACCGGCGATACCGCCAGTGCCACCGGATATATTGATGTCACCCCCCGACGCTCCGCCGCCTGTTGAGCCGCTCGCTTTGTTGCCAATGCAAAGCGTGCCGAAGGATGAATTGCTGACTTCATGAACACCCACGGTCACGGCCACGGTGGCCGCCAGTGAAGCGGCGGCAATTCTCTTCTCGCAATAGCCACCTCCGCCTCCGGGGCCAGACCACGAACCAATGCTACTATCACCACCAGGCCCCCACACCTTGACCACCACGTAGGAAAGGCCGCTGGGCTTGGCCCATGTCGCGTTTGCGGTGTAGGCGCGGATCGCGCTAAGGCCGCCGCTGGTGGTGGTGCCGCCACAGCCTTGGAGGATGTAGTTGAAGTTATCCATCACCTCTGTGGCGCTGGCGGGCGTGCCGTTGGTGAGGGTGTGGAAGGTCGGGCAGGTCGCCTTGGCGGCAGCCGGGAACAGCGCCAGCGCCAGCAGGCCCATCATCGCCCGTATGAAAAATCCTCTGTAGGGGAACTGATTTCTTCGTATCGTTGGCATAATTTACTCCTTAGAACGCATTGGAATGAATGAAATTCAGTCCCGTCACTGGCTGCGCTCCCGGATTTGCCGCAGCCAAAGTGAAACTCGCCCCAGACGGTAATGGGGCAGCAGGCCGGAAAGATGTAATGCTTGGGAAATGTGCCGTTGCGCAGGCTGCGCGCGAGGAGCGAATTACTGCTGGTACGCTGACGATATGCCTTACGGCGGCAAAACCGGTCGGAATTGCGGTTGTATGGGATCGGCGCAGAAATGCTCCCCGGTATGGTGGCAGGGGAGTTGATGAAACCTATGAGTGAGGTTTGCTGTAATCTTTAGCGGTGAAGCCTGGACATCCATTACAGCCTCCCCAGCCATGCGCTAGGGAGTGCAGATAACGGCTGCACAAAGCCGACTCATAAGAGGTCATCACACCCCAAAGCGGCAATGCGCCACTTCGCCGGGCATCTTATAGAAGCCAGCGCGGTCGCTCAATGAAAATATATCAGTGTACGGAACAATAGGCTTCAACCTCAACCATTTTTGTCTGCCGCCGCGATGGACATTGGGCGCACCACATCGATCTTCTCGATGACGGTCTCGCCATTGGGTGGCACCTCAGGCCAGACCTTAGCCGAGTACTGCTGGATGAACGTCACCTGCCGCCGCGCCAGCTTCTTGCGCAGTTCCCGCAGGTTGCGTCCTTCGATCACGACGATGACTTCGGGAAGATAGAGCTTCAACTGCTCTTCGCCGACGAACCCGACCTGCATCAGGAAGCGGTATTGGAACTCCAACCCTTCTGAAATCTCAGTGCCTTCCACCCAGCGCGCCACCTCGCAGGTCTCGCCGACATTGCCGGTCGGGAGGAAGCCGTAAGGCTTGTAGGGGCCGGTGCCGGCGCTTGCCTCCTTCGCCTCGCCGTTCACCGGCGGCGGCTCGGCGCGGCCCAGCCGCTCGGCGAAGGATGGTTTCGTGGCTCCGAACACCTTGTCGAAATCGTTAGCGGTCAAGCGGCACCTCCGGGATGGGGGTTGATCGTCGGTAGTGGGATGCGATGTCCTCGGCCATGTCGGTCAGCCGCAGGATGAATTCCGCGACCTTCACCGGGTCGCGGCGGCGATACAGCTCGACCTCCTGGGCGAGCTGCGCGCGCTTGCGGACCGCGACCCACTGCGTCAAACGGTCCTTGAGGTGGGCATAGGCCCGCCCGATATGGCGGGCGAGGCCGAGATAGGGCTGCGGTTCGCGCTGGATACCCTGGGCCTCCAGCGTCCGGTGGTCGATCCGCGCCGCCGAGCCCGCCGCCTCCAGCGCGCGGTTGGCGTAGCCCGCCCATTCCGCGCGCCAGACATTCACATTGCGCCGGGCCTCGGCGGCCTCAAGCGCCACCTTGTCCTCGGGTAGGCCGGTGTCGTTGAAGCGCTTGCGCGCTTCCGCCACCGCCTTGGCAATGTCCTCGCGCTCGTTCCAGTCGCGCTCTTTCTTGGCCGAGAAGCCGGTCGCCGACCCGGCATCCAGCCTGCGCAGGGTGAGCATCACATGCGCATGCGGCTGGTCCTCGCCGTCCGAGGCGCTGGGGCGGTGGATGGCGATATCCGCCACCATCCCCTTGCTGACGAACTGGTCGCGCACGAAGGAGCGGACCAGCGCGATATGCTGCTCCCGCGTCAGCTCGCGGGGCAGGGTGATTTCTGCTTCACGATAAAGCTGGGCGTCTACGCGTTTCTCGGCCCGCTCGACCATGTTCCACAACGTCTGCCGGTCGAAGACCCATTCCGGCAGGGTAACGTCCGTAGGCGCCAGAATTTCTTTGTGGATGACATCCGGCTTGTCGAACTCGAACCACTTGCCTTGGGAAGAATCGTATAGTCTCTCCCCGGAGCGATAGGCCGCCGCCGCCACAGCCGAGCGACGGGTAGCGCCGCCCGGCCTGGCTGCCTTGCCAAGGGCGCGTGAGATCACCTTGAGCCGCAGGTGATAAATAGCCAGAGCCCGAACCTCCCCCAAAGGCCAAAATTTCTCAATTCGAGAAAGCTAATCCGCTAAGGGTGCACTTATACATCGCTACGCGACGTGGTGCCTTCAAGAGCTCGCCTTGAGATTGAGTTCTTGCATTTTGTAATCGCCTTTAAGTGGCATCGAGCAACCGTCGGCGATGGGGGTCGGGAGGGGGTGCGCTACCCCCGTTACACCCCGGCGATCCGCCTGCGGACCATCCGGCCATCGGCCTACGGACCATTCCGGCGGAGCGGGACCGGTCCCGCATACCCAGCTTGGAGGTTCAGGCACCCCCAAAGACCCCGGCCCCTCTTCTCTGCCTCTGGCGGAACGGGACCAGTCCCGTGACCCTAGGTCGGGAGTTCGGCGCACCCCGACGCCCCGCGCGGTAATCGGAAATTGGGTGGAGTTGGCTCGGCCCAACTAGGTGGCGGGGCAAACCTTAAATACTCATAATATGTTTGGTTCTTGCAAAAACTACGAATTGTGCGTATTATAAGCGAAATGCAGGAGTTGTGTATTATGCGCACAGATGAAATCGTGACAGTTACGGCTGCGGATTTCCACCGCAGAATTGGTGAGTATCAGGACATAGCGCTGACAAAGCCGGTCGCTATCACCAAGAACGGCAGGGAGCGGACCGTGCTGATGTCGGCCGAAGAGTATCACCGGCTCAAACGCCGCGACCGTCAGGTGGTAGCCGCAGGCGACCTTACGGACCGTCAGGTCGAGGCGATCAGCAGCGCCAAGGTTCCCGGCGAGTACGCCCATTTGGACGACGAACTTAAAGACTGGAAAGAGTGAGCTTTCCGTCACCTCATCCCGGTCTGGTCATCCGCTACTCCTACCTCTGGAAGGAGGAGGCAGATCAGGGGCGCGAGGAAGGTTCCAAGGACCGGCCTTGCGCCATCGTCATGGCTGTTAGCGATGCCGACGGCGAACAGGAAATCCTGGTCCTTCCAATTACCCACAGTCCGCCGGCCAATCCGGCGGACGCCATCGAAATCCCAGCCGCCACCAAGGCCCGGCTGAATCTCGACCACGAAAGATCGTGGATCGTCATCACCGAGGCCAACGCCTTCATATGGCCGGGGCCGGATTTGCGTCCGATCCCCGGACCGGAAGAATCCGCATTTGCATATGGCGTCCTGCCGCCGCGCTTCTTTGCGCATGTCCGCGACAAGTTTCTTGAGCGGGCGCGGCGCGGAAACCTGTCGCGCGTCAAGCGCACGGAGTAGTGTTCACACGCATTGCGTCTGGCCGCGTCTATGTATCAGGCCGAACCGCCGAGCGGACGCATCAATACTCTTCAAGATTTTCTCTGACCGATTAGTTCGTCAACTGAGTGTGTAGTGGACCGTTCCGCAACAATGCGATTGCGGAGACGTCCGGTTCCAGTATTGTCGAATAGGAATAAATGCAGAGATTGGAAAGACATTGCGCACCTCAAAACCAAAACGTCCGAAGAAGACTTCGCCTGCACAGGGGGCGTCGAAACGTACATATCTCAAGCAGACGGACGTTCCTTCTGCCTCTTTGGATGAAGCCCTGAGGCTTCCCACTGCACTTTTCGACCATTACGCGGGTAAGCCAACCCAACCGCTGTTCGTTGCCAAGGCACTGAACATTGATCCAAAGGGATCGCAATTGATCGTGCTGTCGGGCGCCTCAATCGCGTTTGGCCTCACCGAGGGAGGCGCGCAAGCTGCCACTATCGCCGTAACGGAACTCGCGCGGCGCATATTGCGTCCGACCGAGGAGAATGCCGACCTCGCGGCAAAACGCGAGGCTGTTCTGAGACCGCGAATTTTTGGCGAATTTCTCAGGCGATATGATGGCAATCCATTCCCTCGACAGGACATCGCCCTGAACATCCTAGAGGAGATGGGCGTTCCCCGCGAAAAGGCGAAAGAAGTTCTGGAGAGGATAGAATCCAGCGCGCAATCGGTGGGCTTCCTTCAGGAGATCAAGGGGAAAAAATATGTAAGTCTGGAAGGAAGTGGCGCAGAAAACGGTCAAACGCACAATACGCTGGATGCTGAGGTCGAACCGGGCATTGAACAAGACGAGCCGTCTCAACCCGTCAAGCTTACGGCGGCTACCGTTCCACCAATTACACGGACACCGCTGGCGGCAGCAATCATCGACGACGAGCGTCGTCGCAAGGTTTTTATCACGCACGGCAAGAACCGTGACATTGTCGAGCCGATCAAGAAGCTCTTGGAATACGGGGAATTGACGCCGATCGTTTCGGTGGAAAGGCAATCCGTTTCGAAGCCTGTACCTGAGAAGGTCATGGAGGATATGCGTGTTTGCGGCGCAGCGATCATCCATGTCGATGCCGACAAGACAATTGTCGATGCGAAGGGCGAAGAGCACGTTCTGCTCAATCCGAATGTGCTCATCGAAATCGGCGCTGCCATGGCATTTTATGGCAGGCGCTTCATCTTGCTGGTTCGGGACGGCGTGAAATTGCCGTCAAATCTTCAGGGACTCTACGAAGTCCGTTATTCGGGCGAAACTCTTGATGCGACCGCGACGATCAAGCTGCTCGAAGCGATTAAAGACATCAAGAACCACGCTCTACCTACCGACAAACTCCTAAGCGAGGACTAATAGCGCAGACTGCGAACGCCTCGATGAGGCAGCGGCGAAATTCGAAGTGGTACGAAATCCGTTGAGCCGCGAGGTCTGTGTTGGTTCAAGTCCGTTCGTCCGCGCCATGTTGTTTATTGTATTTCCTTTAAGGTTTTTCAGGCGATGGCGCTCCCTCCGCATATCACATGGCTTGTCGATACCGGGAAGCGGATAAAAACAACCGAATCTGCGAAGGTTGAGATATGGGAGCTGCGTCACGTGGATGACGCAGCGATCCTGTCATCGTGGGCAAAACATTTCCGCAATCATTACTGCGCTGACAATATCCTTGATGGACTGCGTCAGGGTACAGGGCTCACACGTGCCCAGTTTCTGAACCTGCGAAAATTTCCTTCAATGCAGGCACCCGGTCCAAGCATCCGCGCTGGCGATTTTTCTGAAATTCTCGTCTCGGACTTCATCGAGTTCACACAGGGCTATTGGTGCCCGCGCGAACGCTTCTCAATCAAGTGGATTCCAAACGAGTCGACCAAAGGCTCTGATGTAATAGGATTCAGATTCGCCGCTAAGAAGGGATTCTCCGAGAAAGATGAGATGTTTGTCTTGGAAGCTAAAGCCGACATGACTGGTAGCAATGAAAACCGTCTCCAAGTTGCGGTGAATGACTCAGCCAAAGACCCGGTGCGCCATGCCTTTTCCTTGAGCGCGTTGAAACAGCGCTATCTTGAGCGGGGTAATGACGCCGACGCCAACGCAGTCCAGCGCTTTCAAAACCCAACGGATAATCCTTTCAAACTCCGCAGCGGCGCCGTTCTGGTTTGTTCAGAGGATGCTTTCGATCCCGATGTCATAAAGACTACGGTTTGTGAGGCGCATCCTAACCGTTCAAATCTCGCTCTCATCGTCGTTAAGGGCGATGCGCTGATGGCTTTGGTCCACGCCCTCTATGAAAGGGCCGCCAATGAGGCCTGAACAAAATGCCACTCGGCTTCTTTCAATCACCCGCTCAAAAGCGAAGATGTACGAGTTTCAAGTTCCGCTACCCGATCACATCGCGCTTACACAGAATCCAAATCAACTCTTCTCGCTTGCGGTCGGGATGCTGGGGGATGCTGCGGCGGCTATCGCAGCCGACACGCCCGGTGACAATCGGCGTTTGACGCCCACCGATGCGTTACGTTTCGCGGCAACATATTTTGATGCCTACATTAATGCACGTCTTGACGGTGAGATCGCACCTGAATTCGGCGTTCTTGCTTCGGCGGCCTTTTACCTATCAGAGAGTCCAGGGAATGCGCGGGTCGTTCTGAACGCGACGGCGATAGCGAATGAGCCTGAGCAAGGCAGCCTCTATCGTCTGGTCTATCTCTTGCTCGTTGGTCGGACCGAAGAGATCGTGGGCGGGTTTTACGATGATTTTCCATCGACGCTTCTCTCGGAACTTGATCGGTATTATCGGCTCGAATCCATGGAAGAGGCCGTTCTAGAGCTCGCCCTATACATCCGGAAGATAGCCTACGATCACGGCACAGATCGGGACATCCTCTATGCCGATATTGCAACGGCACTTTGCCGGTTGAAAATTGGTAACTCGTCACGAGCAATTCTTCCCACGGCATCCGATTTGGCATTGGATGCTTGGCGATCGGCTCTCTCAAAGCCCAGTTTTCCCATTGAGCTTTGGCCCGCACAGCAACGCATTTGCAAAGCAGGACTTCTCGTAGGACAGTCCGGAATTATTCAGATGCCGACCAGCGCAGGCAAAACGCGGGCTACGGAACTTATCATTCGCAGCGCGTTTTTGTCCGGCCGCACCGACCTTGCGGTAATCGTCGCGCCATTTCGCGCGCTCTGTCACGACATTCGCGGCGACTTGGCCCGCGCTTTTGAAGGGGATGGTATCATCCTCGATGAAGCGACCGATTCATTTCAGGCGGATTTTATCTTCGATCTTGAGGCGCATCTCAGAACGGTGCTCATCGTCACACCTGAAAAGCTTCTGTATCTGTTACGACGTACGCCAACCCTTGCCGATCAAATCGGCCTATTGATCTATGACGAAGGCCATCTTTTTGATAGCGCGAGTAGGGGCGTTACTTACGAACTTCTTCTTACCTCTCTGAAATTGACTGTTTCGCCGCAAACCCAAATCATCCTGATCTCAGCAGTCATTGAGAACGCGCCAGCAGTGGCCGGTTGGCTTGTAGGCGATCCTGAGCGGGTCGTGCACGGCAAAGGTATGCTGCCAACTATAAAGAGTATTGCCTTTGCAAGTTGGACCACCGAAAGAGGGCAGTTGCGCTACGTGACACCCACCGATCCAGATGATGAGGAATTCTTCGTTCCAAGGGTTATTGAAAGCATTGAGCTACCTAAGACAGGAAAGATCAAAGCTCGGGACTTCCCGTCGGAAAAGGGTCCGGAGGTGGGCCTCTATCTCGGCCTCAAGTTAGCGTCAAACGGCCAGATTGCCGTTTTTTGCGGACGGAAGGATTCCGCCGCCAAAGTATGCAAGACCGCTGTTGAGGTGTACGCGCAGGGAATTGCATTTCCACCGCCGCGTGAATTTTCGGATGCAGCCGAAGTTGCGGCGCTCGCCGCGTTGACATCCCATCACCTTGGAGAGGAATCGGACTATGCGAAGGCGGCCGCCTTGGGCGTTTATGCCCATCACGGTAGCGTTCCTCATGGGCTCCGTCTTTGCATAGAGCACGCAATGAAAGACGGGTTGACGCGCTTCGTCGTATGCACGTCGACGTTGGCCCAGGGTGTAAATTTGCCAATTCGGTATTTGATCGTGTCGAGCGTACAGCAGGGACAGGAGCGAATTCTTGTGCGCGATTTTCATAATCTCATTGGCAGGGCTGGCCGTGCCGGTATGCACACCGAAGGAAGTGTTATCTTCGCCTCGCCGGAAATCTACGACAAAAAGAATGTCTTCCGCCAAAGATGGCGTTGGGAGAGCGCTAAGGAACTGCTTAACCCCGCAAACTCCGAGCCTTGCGGAAGCAATATTCTAATGGCCTTTGAACCGCTCCCGAGCGGGGATTCTGAGAATCCAGTGGTTTTCACAACCGATGGGCTGAAACGGCTGGCTTTTGAAGAAACCGCCGTCATTGAAGAAACCATAGCTGAGAGGTTTGTGGATCAGCCCAACGATGTTGTTCGGAATTTTAGGCTTTTCGCCCGGTCCGTCTCACTGGTGGTCCAAAGCATAGCTTCATACCTTCTCGCCCATATTGATTTTGACGCGCCAGATGTTGCAGAGCGCTTGAACGTTTTGGTAGAGAACACACTTGCTTTTCACATTGCTGATAATGCCCGGAAGGATCAACTGCGCCAGTTATTTGCGGCGCTGCTGGACACACTCCGGGAACATGCGGGAGATGAGGAGACCCGATACCTCCTGCGACGCTCGCCTCTGCCGGGCGAAAAGGCGCTTCGCATAAAGCATTGGCTGAACGAAAACGAAGGCCGCCTGACAGATGCCGTCGAAAGCGGCGGCTTCTTTGAGTTGATTTATGAGTTTGTCGAGCGGCAGGCGATGCCGATCGCGTTTCTCTCGTTGTCCGATCCGGGTATTGCCTCGCTCGTCGGCCAGATGTGGTTCGATGAAAGGCCCTATGTCGAAATTTTCAAGGAGTTGAAGAATCTCGATATCCGGGTTGGCGGCAATAATCGGCGAGTCACAATCGACGATATTGTTGCCTATTGCGAAAATGCGTATGGCTACGAGATCGCCATGATCGTGGCAACGATGGCCGATGCGATGGAAGATGAGCATCCCGAAGTATCAGCCGCTCTGTCGTTGTTACAAAGGCAACTGAAATACGGCCTGGACGGTATTGCGGCTATCAGCTTCTTTGAAGCTGGCTTTGCCGACCGGAAAATTGCCTCTGAACTCGGAGTGGCTTTCCCAGTCGTCTCAAACAGGACCGAAGCACGCCAATACATCCGCCGCAATCGCGTACAGGTTGAAGGCATAATTGCGCCCTATCCTGCTTACTTTAAATCGGTCTTCCGTGAGATCGTCGGCGCATAAGCCGCGTTCACGGCATCATGTATGCGGCAAGCAGCTTTTGTGAAAAAGGCAAGCGTGGCGAAAGGTTTGTCCCGGCGTCACGCTGCCTACCGGTTGGCGAGCGTTGGTTTGCATGTTTGTCATGTCTGCTTGGCGCAGTTCTCCTTTCGCAGTCGGAGATACATCGCGGCTTCTTTATGGGCACGTTCTGGATCAAGCCCGCCACCGATCAACCCGGCTCGCTTCCTTCGCTTGCGCTTCGTGCAGCTCCGCCCCCTCCGGGCGCGCTTTCGCGCGGGGTGTGACCGGCGGCTCGATGGCTTGCTCCCCCCTCTGCCCATGAAGCCGCGGGATGGTCCCGCGGCTGAAATGAAGGAGAACCATCATGCCCAAGCAATCACCCAAACCTCAGGGCCGCAAACCCACCCATCGCCTCTACCG
>Ga0075012_10005521_pt1 | contig 11598 bp, 8 predicted proteins | sample All_14_2_FD_71474 | JGI IMG/M metagenome (GOLD analysis project Ga0075012, IMG submission 71474) | Freshwater microbial communities in response to fracking from Pennsylvania, USA - Allegheny Zone_MetaG_DW_15 | ecosystem: Environmental > Aquatic > Deep subsurface > Groundwater > Drilled...
TTCCGGGTCGCGCTTCGCTTGCCCGGAATGACGCGTAAAAAGAGCTTCGCCCCGTCCGACAAGTTTAAAAACGCCCCCAATCACACCCTAAAGCACACCAATTTGTGCTATTTTTGCAATGATTTGTGATGCTTATGCTCTAGGGGCTTGATTTTGCCCTTCACCCGTCCCATACTTAACTTAAGACATGCGTGGGGGAAGACTACATATCACGCCTGCTCTACATAACTAAAGGAGTGAAGCGATATGAAGCTTTCAAAGAAACATTTAGTCCTTGGCGGTTTGGCCGCTGTAGCCCTGGTGGGCGCTGCCCTATTGCCTGACACCGCAATGGCTGCATGCGAAGTTGGTGGCGATGGTAGCCAGGCTGAGGGTTTGCTGACAGATACCATTGGTCTTATTACTGGCCCATTTGGTGCGACCATTGGTTTGGTAATTTCACTCTTTGGTGCTTACCAGTGGCTGGTTAACCAGTCGAACTGGGGCTTGGTCATTCTGGGTGGTGGTGCTTTGCTCACCGTATTCCCTGGCATCTATGTAAACGTGCTGGAAGGCCTGTGTACTGCTCTACCTAACGTTTTGGGTGAGCCTGGTGGCACACTTGGTAATTAGTGAGCTAATTTAAGAAAAACCCGCAAGGCAACTTGCGGGTTTTTTGTTTTTAGCGCAGAATAAACTCAAAGGAATAAACCATGCGCCCTGTACCCCGTAACATTGACCGCCCCAACCGTGCGCCTGAGTATGCCTTTACCTTTTTGGTGTGCTGGTACACCCCGATGTTCCTTTTCCAGAGCCCGCTGCTGTCATTAGTTTGCACCGTGCTAGGTATTTACGGCATGTACCGCCTGACCCTGAACAAGCCTGAGGGCTATGCCTACCGCCTGCTCTTCCGTATAGTCCAAATCGGTAAGATGATGCCTAATCCTCGGCGTGCGCCTAAGTTTGAAATATAGACAATCATAGCTATTCCTATGAAGGTGGGAAGCGAGTCTACTTTTCACCTCTTTCCCCTTCCCGACAGGCCCATAATCCATTAAAATACCCCCAAAGATGAAAAGAATAACAAAGGGTCCTTCTCGTGGATTTTGTCGCCCGCGCTGGTTACGTTCTTGACCGAGCCCACCGCCTGACCGGTATTTTGCTGTTTGTGCTATTGACCCTGCTGGTGATGCTGATCTACGCCTGGGGCATCAACGCCAAGCTGCAGGGTGAACTGCGCGACGCCACCAAAAACCTTTCGGTATACGTGGTGCCTGGCAGCGAGCCTGGCTTTTTCTCACCCTCAAAAGGTGAAATCCTGATGCAGACCTTCGCTGACTACGCCGTACAAAGCCTGAACACCTACACCCCTGCCAGCCTACCCAAACAGTACGCCGAGATGCAGCGCTTCTTTACCCCCGACATGCTGATTAAGGCTGACCGCTACTTCTCAACCCTGGCCCGTGATGTGTCAACCGATGAGCGCTCAAGCCTATTCGTGACCGACCGTACCAGCCTTAAAACCCGCCGCGCCGAAGATGGCGAACGTGGCGTGGAAGCCTTCGAAGTACAAATTAATGGTGAACGTAAAGATGTGGTCGGTGGCAAGGTAGTGGCCAGCACGCCAATGCGTATCACCCTGCGTTTACATGCGGCCAACGTTTCAGAAAGCAACCCCTTTGGCTATGTGATTGCCAACTACAAGGAAGAAGTGATCGATGCGCTTAACTAAGCTTATTCTTGCCGCGCTGCTGCTCGTTGCAGCAACAACCGCCCAGGCTGATGACATCACCTGGCGCAGCTCGTCTGAAACCTTGACCATTGGCTTAAGCCCTGATGACGTCTCACACATTGAGTTCCCTGAGGCCATTACCAACATCACCGTTGAAGACCCTGACTACGCCGATATTCTGGTGGTTGAAGGTTACGGCAACCGCGCTTTCCGTATGCGTTCACGTTTGCCAAAAATGGCGACCCGCGCCTTCCTGACCGGTGAGTCTGGTAACACCTACGTGGTGATTATTACCACCGATGTGCCTTACCGCACCTTCTTGCGCATTGTTGACGGTACCAAGCTTGATGAGCTGGGCCGTGAAGCCACCAAAGAGTTCGGTTATATGGACCTGCTGCGTGCTATGGCGCTGGATAAAGACATTCCCGGTGTCCTGCGTGAACCTCACGTGATACCTACCTGGTTCAAGGGCGCTGGCCTTAACTTTGAGCTCTCAGAAGTATGGCAGACCGCCCAATTAACCGGTGCCGTGGTTTACGTCCAGAACGAAAAGCCAACCCCCAATGAAGTGAATCTGCCGGCCATCAACATCCCGAAAACGGGTGAGTGGGGCATCCTGCGTTATGCCACCATGGAAAACCTGCGTCTGGCACCAAAAGGCCAGCCGAACGACCGCGGGGTTCTGTTCCTGGTATTCAACCGCTAGACAGGCTCTTCTAGGCGGATGCGCCGATACCAACGCCACCTTATCGCTCTCTGTGCGGCTCTGTCTGTTTTAGGCGGGGCCGCCACGGCTTTTGCTGATACCTACGACAACCGCATTGGCCGTGAAGCCTGGGCGGCCATTGCTAAGGTTGAATACCAAAACGGTATTCCGCTAGGTTTGCTACACGCCATGAGCCTTACGGAAACGGGCATGGGCCAAGACGGCCAGCTGTTACCTTGGCCCTACACCGTGGGTATCAACCGCTCGCCTGAGCGTGAGTACGCCAGCCTCTCTGGTGGCCGCAATGAGCTAAAGCGTCTGGCGGGCTTGGGCTTTAACAAATATGACCTCACCATCAATGGTCGTCGCCATACTGAAATCAGCCGCACTATGGCGGAGCTTTACCTGGCTGGGTCAAACGATGTTGCGCGGGTAAAAATCCAGGGTGTAAACTTTGCGAAACGCTTCAACAGCAAAGACCAGGCCGTCGCCTATGCTAAAAAGATGATTGCCGGCGGGCATGACAACCTTGACCTGGGCCTGATGCAAATCAACTGGAAGGTGCATGGCAAAAAATTCCGTTCTGTTGAAGACGCCTTTGACATGAATCGTAACCTCAATTACGCCGTCAACTACCTGCGCGAACACCGCCAAACCCGTGACTGGTGGGGCAGTGTGGGCCGCTACCACAGCGCCACGCCCACCTATGCCCGCAAATACATCCGCAACGTGTGGAATATGTACCAGCGCGTGCACCGCCTGAATAAATACAGCAACAAAAAAACCGGCTAGCAGGGTATACTTAAACCATGACCCTACACCTAACCGACCAGCAACGCAGCGCCCTTGAGCACGACGGGCATCTGCTGCTGTTGGGTATGCCGGGCACCGGTAAAACCACCACCCTGCATGAAAAGGTGGCCCAGCTTTTAGCAGATGGGGTAGCACCAGAACAGATAGGTGTTGCCACCTTCGCCTGGCGAGCCCTGCAACACACCCAAGCGCTGCTTACACAGCGTTTGGACAAAGACGTCAAGGGCCTGCGCTTCGGGACTTTGGTTGATTTTGCCGTCCAGCAACTGCAAACCGACCCCGACAAGCCCGTGCAGTACTGCAGCAATACTCAGGTGCGTCGTACCCTGCGCCAGGCGATGAAGAACAGCGCCTTTGAAGGCAGCGTAAACGAAGCCGAGCACCTCATTCGCCAGTTCAAAGGCCGCGCCAGCAAACCCAAAGAGCATGAACCTCATGTGCTGCTCTTCCAGGCCTACCAGGAAATTATGACCAAGGCCGATTTGGTTGATCGTCACGACATTATGCGCAAGCACCTCATTGGCATGCGCAATGAAACCAGCAACGTACCGCCACTGAAATACCTGCTACTGGACAATATTCAAGACGCCACACAAATTCAGATTCTGTGGCTCATTCAATGCGCCAGCGAAGGCGTTAAACTCATTTTAGCCGGTGATGATGACCTTTGTGTATTTGTGCGCTCAGGCGCCTTGGGCCCCCGTGCGGTGGCCGACCTGAACGAAGCCATTACCGACCTGAAGCAAGTGACGCTGACCCAAAACTTCCGCCTTGGGGCAGACCAGCTCCGCGCCGCACAATCTGTGCTGAAAGACCTCGGCGGTGACCGTATTGAAAAAACCAGCACGCCCAAAGCAGGTGAGGGTGGGGCGATTAAAGTCCTCACCGCCTCTGACCCTCATGCCGAGATGGCGCTGCTTGTCACCAACGTCAAAGCCTATCTGGAACGTAACCCCAAAAACCGCGTGGGCATTGTGGTGCGTCATGACCTCCTGGCCCGTCAGGTGTCTTACGCCTTAACCCAGGCCAAGGTTTACCACAGCGACTTTGCCCGCAACCTGTGGGAAAACCCCAGCGCCACCCTGGTGCTGGATATTCTGGAAGTGTTACTCGACACCGCCGATAACAGCAAGCTGCGCAACGTCTTTGTGGGTTACGGCATCCCGCCGCATATTGTTGACCACTTGGTTGCTGGTGGCTTACGTGCCGAACGCTGGTTGAAGCAGGGGGCGCCTGTGCCTACTGAAGTGGACATTCCCGTTCAGGCCCAGCAAGAGATTGCCCGCCTGCGCCGCCGGATGCTGAACTATTACAAGCTGCTGGCCGCTGGTCACGGCAAAAAAGTCTTTAAAGCCGCTGTGGCTGACGCCATTGAACTGATGAACGATGAAGACCGCATCCGTGCCCTTTACGGCCTGGAAGCCCTGCTGAGCCTGAAGGGCAAACTTTCTGAACAGCTGGAATCGCTGCGCCAGCAGCCCGAGCCCGACCCCATGGCCCAGGTGCTGGTGGCCCCCGTGCGTGAAGTACGGAATATGGAGTTTGACTGTGTGTTCATGCCCTTTGCCACCAAAAACATCTTCCCTTACCCCTACAAAGTGCTGGGTGTCAAACATGCCGGTGACCGCCGCAAATTCTACCTCGGCATCACCCGCGCCAAATCGACCCTGGTGATTTCGTATAACGACAAACCCAGCCCCTACGTCAAAGACCTTGAGGCTGCTCTTAGCAAAGCCTAGCAAGGCGGTTCGGATTAGGGTACTAGGGCGCCTGCCGTCACCGACGGCCAGCCCTAGGAACGAGCGCCGGCTTTGCCGAAGCGAAGTGAAATATAAAGACAGGGTAACAATTCGGTAACACCGCCTGTTCATCATTGTAAAACTCTCTCGCCAACTGCTGTAATTTGCTTTACCCTGTCAGGTAACGTCAGGAGAGGCAAGATGCCCAAAAAGAACACTATCGACGCCCTGAAGGCCAAAGACGCTGATTATTCCGCTGCGCAGCAAAATGCCCTGGCCTTTATTGAAGGCCGCAAACAGGCCCTGTACAAAATTGCCAGCACCTACCACCTGGATGCCGACGACCTGAAGCAGGAAGCCTATGAGGTTCTGCTGACCTGCCTGCGCGACTTCAACCCTGTGTATGAAAAAGCCTCTGGCGAAAAGGTGAACGTCAAGTTCACCACCTTCTTCGGTAGCCGCATGGAAAACCGCGCCCGTGAACTGCGCAACACCGACGGCGAGTACCAAGCCCGCCAGGCCATGACCGACAAAATGACCGATGAAGAAAAGCAGGCCTTCCGGAAAGACCCGCCGCTTTTAGTGCATCACCTGGATATGCAAACCAATACCCACGAGGCGCTTGATGAAGAGGTTTCCTTCAGCCACCGCCTGCGGGCCCGCAACGACCTGGAGCGTAAACGCATGCTTGATACCTATTTCGAACGCCGCCTCAGCCAACTCATTGCCCAGGAAACGGATGAGAAAAAACGCCTGACCCTTCAGCACGTCAAGGTTGGGGGCATCGCCAACTTTAATGAAATTGCCTACCAGTTCGGGGTCACCGACTCACGCGCCTCACAGGTGCTGAATGAACTGATTGACGCCTTCTACGTCCAGCGTTTGGTCGATGGTGACATTGACTCTGTCGCCTACGACTTTGACAAGCTGAAGTTCAACGCCAAGCGCATTGAGCGCCTGGTTGAAGACGCCATGGACAACAGCAACCAGGATAACTTTGATGCTCTCGTCGCCAAGTTCAAAGACCAATTCCCGGCTCTGGCCAAGCGCCCCTTTAAGACAGCTTCAACGGGCAAAAGCGCTACCGCCGCCCCCGCGGATTTAGGCCTGAAGCCCTACCAGGATGTACTCACCAAAGAAGAGCAGGTCAAATACCCTGAAGTCAGCATTGGCCTGCGCCCCATCGGGTCCTTACGTGAGCTTGACGTGCCTTTGATGCCCGCTGAGCCTGAAGACAGCTTCACCATGTTCGTGCGCCTCTTTGACTCTGGCACCTCGCTCTACCCGGCGGTAGTGACTGAAGACGGGGTGATTCTAGACGGTGCCCGCCGCATTCGTGCCGCCAAGGCCCAGGGCAAAACAGAGTATCTCTGCGTTACCCTCAAGGTTGAAGACACCACCGCGCAAAAAATTCTGCGTGCGGTCATCAATGCCCGTACCCATAAAGACGACAAGCGTGTGATGTATTACTGTGTGGCGGCCCTCAAGGCTTTAGGCTTCAGCCAGCAGCCCGTGGCTGACCTGCTGCAAACCAGCCGCACCAACGTGATTGTCTACGATAAGGTCCATAAAAACGCTAGCCCGGCGATAAAAGAATTGTTCGAAGACGGGTTGATTCAAGTCACCAACGCATCAACAGCGGCTGACTTGAGCCCCGCCCAGCAAGAGCAGGTGGCTGACTTTATCCGTGGTTACGGCCCCAGCTGGGGTAAAGGCGCGCCCTTCGAGAAGTTGCTGAAGGCCGTCCAAAAAGACAAGCTGGCTGAACTGGTGAAAGAAGCCGGCCCACGCCTGCATACCGCCCCTACCTCAGGCAAATCTTCTGCCCCCACCGATGCCCAGTCTGCCGCCCGCCTGAAGGCGCTTGAACAACAACTCACCGCCACAACCTTGAAGCTTAAAGATGCTGAAATCTGGGCCGCCCAGCGTGAGGGGGTGATTGCCCAGCAAAACGAGCAGTTGGAGGCCGCCCGCAGTGACGCCGAAGCCCTCAAGCGCGAGATTGAAGCCGGTAAACTCAGAGCTTTCGGTGACGGCAAAGCCGTCGAAGAAGAACTGAAGCAGCTGAAGAAATTTTTGCATATCACTGAGCGTATCTCAGGCGGGGCGCATTTACTGACCCAGGCCGCCCAAGAGCTGCGCCGCAGCGAAGTAAAGCGCTCACAACTCATTGAACTGCAAGACCTTTTAGAGGACGTGGACAAGGCCGTCAGTGCCCTGCGTGCTGACTTGCAACACAAGCGAGGCCTAGGCTCAAAATAGTGCGTAAAGCTGTTTCGGGTTTTTACATAAATAAAGTATACTTAACTGTCAGGCAGGTACTGGAAATTGCTTTTGCCTCACCCCATAATAGGGTGAAGGGATACAGGGGATTGATGAAGCGTATCACTATTATTGCAGCATTATTGGTGGCAGCACTGGCGCCGGCTGTATCACATGCGCAGGCGTTGCCACCCCAGCCGGGTCCATATCGTGACGGATACGTGGCTGACCGCCCCATCCAGCGCGCGTCCAGCGCAATACTTGGTGGTTTAGATTACATGCCCAGCTATGTACCCAGTAGTAATAGCTCAGCACGTAGTGGCCGTACCCTAGCTGATGACCTTGATGCTGGTGTTGACTTTAGCGCCTCAAATAACCCCATTCTAGCCTGCTCAGGTCTTGACATACGTGACAGCATCAAGGGCATGTTTGATATGAGCAGCCTAGCCGATGACGTCAAAAACTACCTCACCAGCCTTATGGCCAAGCAGGCCTTGTCTTTGGTTTATGCGAACCCCGCAATTGCCGGGGTGCTTGACGGTTTGAAGGCCTTTGGTAACGCACGCTTCCAACTTGCGCAGCAAAGCTGTGAAGCCATTGAAGGTGAAATCAGCGCCCAGTCACGCTTCTTGCGTCAGCAGGCGCTTGATAAGTGTATTAAAGATGGTGGAAGTGTGTACGAGTGTTCTGTTGAAACGGGCAACTACGCGAATGCTTTGAACGAATTTGTGAATAGCGCAGAAGCAAAACTAAACAACAGCATTTATAGCTTTACTTCACGTATTAATATATTAGAACCAGATACAAAAGCTGCCATGTGCGCTCAGCTCAGTCGGCATGAGCCTGCCGCTTGTGCTAAGGCGCAGCAGGTAAACGCCGCTATTGCTGAACCAGTGCTGGATAAAGCCGGTAACGTACGCGGCACCAACCCGCCGGTAGTATCGGCTCGCCGACTGAATGATAGCAATTACCGTAATAGCCTTGGTTCAGCTGCTGTTTATACCGGGGTTATGATGTCTGTCGCTGAGGTTTTTGGCGGCGATATGTTTGCCGCCGATGCAGCGCTTGCTCAAATTGCTGAAAAACGAAAACGTGCCTATGCTGAAGCCATGAGTCGTCGCGGTGGTAAGCTGATGGCTGAAGACGTTACTGCAATTTTTGACCGTTCAGGTGGTGAGCGGGCCTTTGTGGGTTCTGCCCGTGAGATGACTGTAAGAATGGCGGGTGACTTAGAGTCACGCTACCCTCACTTGCAAGCGAGTGAGTATGAAGATATTAATGACCACGGACCTGGCAATAGCTATCACTATGTTGGCCAGGCAATTGACTTTAACTGTAATAGCCACCCAGATGGCGAGCGTGCCTGTTTAGACGCCGTATACGCCGACCTAAACGCCCGTCGTGGTGAGTTGGGTATTGTTGAGTTGATTTGGCAGGCGCCCGGTCACTATGACCACCTGCACGTGGCTTTTGGTAGTCCAAATCAAGGCCCAGGCACGCGCTCAGGTATGACGGCTGGTATCTTGGAAGACGCGACAGTAATTGTTGAAGAGCTGGCCGCAGGGATTGAGCAAGTTGCAGCTACAGCAACGCCTGAAGCACGCATTACCGCACTTGAGCAAGCCTTGAAAAAAGTACCTCTAGTCACGGAAGATGCCTGTTATTACGAGCTTGATACCAAAAAAGAAACTGGCCTGGAAGATATCAGCGACGTAACCCTGATTTTCTCAGCCAATACTGTTGCGAACCAGTTGGTAGAAAAAAGCCGCAACCGCCCAAGTGAAGAGGGTGAACCAGGCGCAGGTGGTTCAGGAGGTGGTATCATGGGTTCACTAACCGCCCAGGTACAAGAGATGAATTTGACGGGTGGACGTCTGTCACTATGCTATTTCATTTCAGAGATTGATCGGCTGAGCATTATGAAAATGCAGTACCTGAACAACAGCGACGGTTTGGCCTTCCTAAAAAGTCTGGCGGAAGACACCGCTGCCCAGGCCACTCAAACCATCTACGATGGCTTAATCAACCAGGTCAACCTAGCCAGGATTATGGCCAGCAACAATGAAGCACCTCCGGCAATGGATACCATTCTGCTGGTTGGCCGCGAAACTCTGGAAACCCAGCGTGATTCAATCAAGGCAAACGCCCAAAGCCGTGCCGCCATGTCAGGCCGCCTAAGAACGATTGATGATTACCTTGCAGCAAGAAATCGAGAAACTAGAGCAAGAACTGCAACTCAAGGTGGGCGCCTTGGCAAGAACCTAGAGAGACGATAGACCATGGATTTATCATTTCTTAGTTTTCTAGACTACGTTCTAAGCCCTGACCCGGTGCAGAAGCGTACCTTGATGATGGGCTTCATGTACCACAGCTACCTGCTGGATATTGTAGCCGGTAAAACGCTAAGCCAAGAAGGCCTGCGCGACGTTGTTATGTCCTTCGGCCTTATCGGCTTTACCATGCTGGTGCTGAACCGCGCCTGGTGGAAGCCCTCAATTATTATCTCCTGGATTGCGGTAACCCTGTTGGTCATGCTTGGTGCCCGTGGTGAGATATTGACCATTTCTATTGACGGTAAATTGGTAGCGCCAACGTCTTCCCAGCAGATTCTCAGCAGTAAAACCATGCAAACCACTGTGCAGACCTTTGATAGTATCTATAACAATCTGGCACGCCTGGCGGGTGGTACAGGCAATGTGAGCGATATAGAAGTCCCGCTGGATAACGGCGTAGTTGCCAGATGGCCCCGCTCAGCCGATGGTCTGGATCAGGCGACGGTTTATGATCCTTCAGCCCCAATCAAAGGCTATACCCCGGCGGTGCTGACCCTCTATGCCATGAACCGCCTGAAGACGGTCTTGCTCCTCAGCCTGCCTTACCCCAACCAGGGTGATATTGTGGCGATGCGAGCTACCGCCAACCGCATGATGGCGGGTGAACCGCGGCTACCGACCACTAAGTACCTTACAGACATATTTGGTGTGGCCTGCATGGCTGAAAAAAATAGTGTGATTAATGATTACGTGAATGGTCGTAGCGGTTTCTTCTTTGCCAAAACAGACTGGGAAAAACCAACCGTTCAACCATTTATTGATGCACTTAAAGCGACAAAATTCACAGTGACCGATGTGCAAGATATTAACGATAATATCTACTACCAGCTTGATGGAATTGAGCGCAGAGTTAGCTACCCTGTTGCCGGCATGGTAAGTGCAAAAGTTTTAAACGAAATCCCATCGTACCTTCGAAGTACGAGATACGTATCAAATGAAGGTACTTTTGGCCGCAATGACCAGTACACCGACCCCGGCGAGTACGCAACCATGGCGATTAAAAATGCAAAGTACCAAGACAATAGTGACCTGGTAAACTTCATTGAACCACTACCAAAGTCAGTGCTTGATGCACAAGCAGGCATTCACATTATCTTTCCAAAGCCTTTAACTGAAGGCGCGACTGAAGTCGAGTTTGAGAGTAAGACTTACTATTCTTGCTTCGATATTTATGAGCAACTGAACATTGCTTACGCCTCAGAAATTGATAATACAGAATTAGAAAAAGAAGCTGGCCGTATGATGCGTATTCAGCTCGAAAGTGGCGAGTATACAGGCCGTATTGACGGCACTGCTGATGAAAAAGAATTGGCTAGAATAGCCCTGTTGCAAGCTCAAAATGAGGCAGAAGAGAAGTGCGTATCTGGCTTCTGGCAGGATATGTTTGGTGGCACCAGCAGCACCTGCGAAAATGGTAAAAAGACAGTAGCCAACTTTGAAAAAGCATTCCAAGAGAACGCAATACGTAACCGTCTAGCCCTTCTTGCTGAAACGCAAAAGGCAGTATATGAGCCTGGTCGTCTGTTTAAATCTGATGTGCGGGACTGGGTCTCACAAGCAGGTAAACTACTAGCCCCGATTGCCATGTGGTTTATGGCCCTCTTCGGTGGTTTCGCCACCGGTGCCTACGCCGGGATTATGCCCACCTTTATGTCTTTCGTGATGGCGATGGTGATTGCCATTACCCCGCTGTTGTTTGTGGTGGGGCTCTTGGTACCGTCCTTCTGCCCTGGTATTCTTTTAACCCCGGTACTGGTGCTGCTGTACATTAAAACCGTTGAGATTATGTTTGTCGTGGTCACCAGTGTGTTTAGTCTACTGCGTGACGGTGTGGTGGCCGCAGAAGCCTTCTCAAACGACAGTACCCTCGCTGATGGCCAGGTACTGGTATCATCGATATACGATATTGTGCTCGGCCTCACCTACACCTCAATGTTCATGCTGGCAGGCTATATCTTTAATATGGGTAGCCCTGAGAAGATTCTGGGTAAAATTGGCGGCCTTGACTCTGTCGGTAAAATTGATGCCAAAGAG
>Ga0075012_10005523_pt1 | contig 11594 bp, 9 predicted proteins | sample All_14_2_FD_71474 | JGI IMG/M metagenome (GOLD analysis project Ga0075012, IMG submission 71474) | Freshwater microbial communities in response to fracking from Pennsylvania, USA - Allegheny Zone_MetaG_DW_15 | ecosystem: Environmental > Aquatic > Deep subsurface > Groundwater > Drilled...
CGTGGTGGCTGGCGCAGCGATGAGGGCTGGGGCTTCGAAGTGGCCCTGCCTGCGGGCTTTGATGCGGGGCTGGCCGGGCGGCGCAACAAGCGCGGGCTGGCAGACTGGTCTGCCCGCGGGGTACGCCGTATCGGTGGCGGTGCCTTGCCCTCCAGCGGACCGGAACATGGGTTGTTGCTGCCGGCGGGGGTGACGGGGCCGGCCTTCCTGGTCAGCCGCAACTTTGACGTCATCTATGGCTACAACGCGGCCGAAAGCTACGCGCTGGCCATTGCCCATCTGGCAGACCGCCTGCGCGGTGCGGCGGCTTTTGCAACGCCGTGGCCGACCGATGATCCGGGTCTGTCGCGTGCCGAGCGTCGCGAGTTGCAGCAGCACCTGCTTGCGGCCGGGCATGATATTGGTGAGGCGGATGGCATGATAGGCGCACGCACCCGGGAGGCGATCAAGGTGGTGCAGGCGGAGTTGGGCATGGGCGTTGATGGCCGTGCCGGGCAGGTCTTGCTCAACGCACTGCGGGCTCGCTGACAGCGCATCAAGCGCGTTTTTTGTCGGGGCCGTACCGGGCGGCGGGTTGTCAGGCCGTCGGTCGCGCGGAGTGGGCATCACGCCAGCGTTCAAGCTCGTTTGCCGGCATGGGTCGGCCGAGCAGATAGCCCTGGTACTCCTGACAGTGGGTTGCGGCCAGATGGGCGAGCTGCTCGGCTGTCTCGACGCCCTCGGCAATGACCTCCAGGCCAAGGTTCTGCGCCATCGCCAGAATCGTGGCAACAATGGCGTCGTCGTCGGCATCGCCGGGCAGGCCTTCGACAAAGCTGCGGTCGATCTTCAGCCGGTCGACTGGCAGACGCTTGAGGTAGCTCAAGGATGAGTAGCCGATGCCAAAATCATCGATTGCCAGGGTGACGCCGAGTGACTTGACCCGGTGCAGCACCTCGATGCATTGCTCGACCCGCTTCAAGACATGCCCTTCGGTGATCTCCAGTTCGAGCAGGCCCGGGCTGACCCCGGATCGCGTCAGTGCGGTGCTGACCGTTTCGAACAGCTGACCTTGCGAGACCTGCTGCGCAGACAGATTGACCGCGACACGTAGTGGGGCGCCAGCGAGCTCCCACTCGCGCGCCTGACGGCAGGCCTCGTTCAACACCCAGTCGCCCAGTGCGCCAATCAGGCCGATGTCCTCGGCCAGCGGGATGAAGCGGTCGGGCGGAATCAGGCCGCGCTCCGGGTGCAGCCAGCGTACCAGCGCCTCCACCCCGGTCAGATTGCTGCCCCGGCAATTGGCCTGCGGCTGGTAGTACAGCTGGAGCTCCTTGCGTTCGATGGCGCGCCGCAGCCCGCTTTCGAGCTCGAAACGCTCCCGGCTGATGCGCGTCTGCTCTGCGGTGTAGAAACGGTAGGTGCTGCGTCCGGCTTCCTTGGCCTCATACATTGCCGAGTCGGCGAACCGCAGCAGGGATTCGGCATCCCTGCCGTCGTCCGGGTACAGACTGATGCCGATGCTGGCGCCGACAAAGATCTCGTGTGTGTCGAGTGTGACCGGAGACTCGAGTGTGGCAAGCAGCTTGACCGCCACCCGTGCGGCGTCATCAGGCTCGTCGATGGCTTCCAGCAGCACGACGAACTCGTCGCCGCCCTGGCGGGCCAGCGTATCCTCCTCGCGTACGACAGCAACAAGGCGCTGTGCCACTACCTGCAGCAGGCGGTCACCCATCGGGTGCCCCAGGCTGTCGTTCACGTGCTTGAAGCGGTCGAGGTCGATGAATAGCAACGCCAGCTTGAGGTGATTGCGATTGGCTCTTTCCAGCGCGTGTTCCAGCCGGTCGGCCAGCAGGCTGCGATTCGGCAGCTGGGTCAGGGCATCGTGATGGGCGAGGTGCCGGATGCGGTTCTCTGCCTCTTTCTTGTCGCTGATGTCGGAGAACATCACAATGATGTGGCGATGCTCCTTATGGGCGGGGTTGTTGACCACGCTGATGCCGAGCCAGGCCGGGAAAGTCGCCCCACTTCGGGTGGAGAGCAGGGTTTCACCTTGCCACTCACCGTCGTCCAATACGCTGCGCCAGAGCGCGCCACGATCGGTGCCGGGGGGGCAGGCAATCCACAAGGTTTCGTCCAGCGTGTGGTTACGCAGTGCAGCCAGCGAAAAGCCGGTGATTTCGTGGCAGGCCTCGTTGGCCTCGAGTATCCGGCGTTCGGCATCGAGTATCAGTACGGCCTGGGGACTGCCCTCGAACACCGAGGCGGCCAGTGCCATGCTTTCCGAATAGGCCGACAACTGGCGGGACTGTGCCAGCACACGCTCGGCCAGCGGGCGGATTGCCCTGGCCGTGGCCCATGCGCCGGCAACGACCAATAACGCGATTACCAGCAGTGGGCTGCCCAGCCGCAGGAGGATGGGCAGGGTGAACTCGCTGGCCGGCTTCAGGAAGGCGACCACCCAGCCAGGAAAGCCGGGCGTCGGCGCATGGACCAGCACTTCGCCCCATGTCCCATCTCCACTGACATGCGTGATGCCTGCGCCAGGGGCACCACTGGTGATCAGTCGCTGGTATTCCTCCGCCGAACTTGCAAGCTGCCGGTCTGGACGGGTGTCGCGGCCCAATTCAAGCAGCCTGCCCTCCGTGCGATTGAACAATAACTGGCGCAAGCGCTGGCTGTTGGGTGCATCTGCCCACAGCATGTCAGCCAGGGGCTTGAATTCGAATGCGATCAGGTCGGTACCGACCCGATCCCCATTGCGGGACAGGATGGGGGCTGCCACCAGTATCGCGGTGATGCCATCGATGATGTAAGGGCCCGAGATCGTCAGCTTGTTCTCTTCATGCGACGGCAAGTGGACAAGGCTGGGCGGAACGGGCAGGCCCAGTTCCAGCACTGGATCGTTCTCGCAGTCATAACGGACGAAGCCGGCAATCCCGCCGGCCTGATCAAGCGCCTCGCGCAGACGCGGTGCGGAGAAGGACACCAGCTCCGAGAGGCTGACCTGCCAGTGATTGTATTCATCGAGCTTGTCCCGGATTGCGCTGCGGCTGGCAATCTGACGGGCGAGTTCGGTGGTGCGGTCAAAGTACTGGGCAACCGTGCGTGCCTGGCTCGCAGCATTGGCCTGCAGCGACAAGGTGGTGATTTCGGCCGAGTGGCGGTACAGCGGAAAGGCGGTGGCGATCGCCACCAGCAGCCCGGTGATCAGGATGCCCGAAACCGCCAGCAGGCGAATACGTCCCTGCAGTTCTATGCTGTGGTCCAGGCTCATCCACCCTTACCATGCCCTTGTCGTTTGCGCGGATATTATCCTTTCGTGCAAGTTTGAGCCAAGATTTTCCATGTCGCTGGCTTGAACGGACGTCGGTCAGCGGCCCGCGACCTTCATCTGCTCGATCAGAATCGAGCCGCAGTGCTTGGCGCCGCGTGGCAGGTCGTCGTTGCCGATGGCGACGATGTTGCGGAACATGTCGCGCAGGTTGCCGGCGATGGTGACTTCCTCGACGGCGTGCTTGATCTTGCCCTTTTCCACCCAGAAGCCGGCTGCGCCGCGTGAGTAGTCGCCGGTGACATAGTTGACGCCGTGCCCGAGTAGCTCGGTGACGAGCAGGCCCTTGTCCATCTTTCGGATCAGTGCGTCGAGATCGTCGGTACCGGCCTTGACCCGCAGGTTGTGCGAGCCACCTGCATTGCCGGTGGTCTGCATGCCGAGTTTGCGTGCCGAGTAGGTAGAAAGGAAATAGCCCTGCAGCACACCGTCGATGACGACTTCGCGATCACGGGTGGCGACGCCGTCGCTGTCGAAGTAGCTGGTGCCGAAGGCTTTCTTCAGATGTGGGCGCTCGGCGATGCTGACCACCGGCGAGAAGATCTGCTGGCCCAGGCTGTCGAGCAGGAAGCTGGACTTGCGGTATAGCGAGCCTCCGCTGACGGCCTGGACGAAATTGCCGACCAGGGTCAGGGCCAGTGGGGCCTCGAAAATCACCGGAACCTGGCAGGTGCGGATTTTTTTGGCGCCAAGACGGGCGAGGGCGCGCTCACCCGCAATACGACCGACGTCTTCTGCACTCATCAGGTCAGCGGCGTCGCGGCGGGAGTCGTACCAGTACTCGCGCTGCATGGCGTCACCCTCGCCGGCAATCACCGAGCAGGACAGGCCGTGCCGGGTGCTGGCGTAACCGCCAATGAAGCCCTGGCTGTTGGCGGAAACGAAGTGGGATTGCTGGATCGAGACGTTGCCGCCCTCGGAGTTGGTGATCCGGGGGCTGACCGCGTAGGCCGCCTCCTCGCAGCGACGGGCGAGCTCGATGGCGCCTTCAACGCTGATGTCCCAGGGGTGGAAGTTGTCCAGGTCGGGGGCATCATGCGCCATCAGTGCCTTGTCGGCTAGGCCGGCGCAGGGGTCGGGGGCGGTGAAGCGGGCGATCGACAGCGCCGCTTCGACGGTGGATTTGAGTGCCGCCTTGGAGAAATCCGAGGTGCTCGCATGGCCGCGCTGCTGACCGATGTAGACGGTGATGCCGATACCCTTGTCGCGGTTGTATTCGATGGTTTCGACCTCGCCCTTGCGGACGCCGACGGATTGGCCGAAGCCTTCCGAGACATCGGTTTCGCAGGCGGAGGCCCCGCCTTTTCTGGCGTATTTGAGGATGTCGGTGGCGATTTCGCGCAGGTGCGCCTGGGAGAAGGAGAAGCCGGAAGCGGACATGGGCAGGAGACCGGGTTGGCAAAGGCTATAATCTTAACCCGTTCCCGCCCGATGCTTGCCTTACGATGGCCTCTCACCGCGATTCATCCCGTTATCACGACCCGGAGTTCGAAGACGACAGCTTCGACGAGCCGCCCAGTAAATCCAGCCGCAAGCGTGCCATGCAGGCATTGCAGGACCTTGGGGCCGAGCTTGTTGCGCTGTCTACCGATCAACTCAAGAAAGTGCCCTTGCCCGATTCGCTCTTCCTCGCGATCCGCGAGGCGCAGCGCTTCACCCGCAAGGACGAAGCCCTGCGCCGCCAGATGCAGTACATCGGCAAGCTGATGCGCACTGTCGATCCCGAACCCATTCAGGCCCAGCTCGATGTCTTCCGTGGCCTGTCTTCGGCCGAGATTGCGCGCCAGCACCGCCTGGAAAAACTGCGCGTCGATCTGATCGAGGACGAAAAGGTGATCGAGACCATCGTCGAGCGATGGCCGCAGGTGGATCTGCAGCATCTGCGCACGCTGCGACGCAATGCCATCAAGGAGCGCGAGCAAAGCCGCCCGCCCAAGGCCTTCCGCGAGATCTTCAAGGTGTTGCGTGATCTGGATGCAGCAGATGCCGCGGCTGATGATGCGGGTGAGCAGGATAACGATGACAGCAACAGACCGGAGCATTCATGAGTGAACACATCAAGATCGGCCTGGTGTCGATCAGCGACCGTGCATCCGACGGCCGCTACGAGGATCAGGGCATTCCTGCCCTCAAGGACTGGTTGGGTCGGGCGCTGACCTCGCCATGGACGGCAGAGACCCGATTGATTCCCGATGAGCGGGCACGGATCGAGGCGACCCTGATCGAGCTGGCTGATGTGGCGGGTTGCCACCTGATCCTGACCACCGGGGGAACGGGCCCGGCTCCTCGCGATGTGACGCCGGAGGCCACCCTTGCCGTTGGCGACAAGGAAATGCCCGGCTACGGTGAAGAGATGCGCCGCATCAGCCTGAACTTCGTCCCGACCGCCATCCTGTCGCGTCAGGTTGCAGTCATCCGCGGCAACTGCCTGATCATCAATCTGCCAGGGCAGCCGAAGTCGATCAAGGAAACCCTGGAGGGGGTGCGGGCCGCCGATGGCAGCGTGGTGCATGTCGGCATCTTTGCCGCAACACCGTATTGCATCGACCTGATCGGTGGTCCGTACATCGAGACCGACGAGACGGTGATCAAGGCCTGGCGACCGAAACACGCGATCCGGCCAAAGCAGGATTGAGCGTTCCGGATGTCGCATGAACAGGAGGGCCGTCCATCCGGGCTGCCCTCCTGCCTGTCTGGCTCGCCGCTGTCAGCCTTATTTCGGCACGATACGGATCACCTTGCCCTTGAGCGATGGCGCGACCGGGGGCGGGGCAGCCAGTTGCCGGCGGCGTTCCAGCTCGCGCCACCAGGCGCGCAGGCCTAGCAGCACTGCAAGTACGGCGCTGTAGATCAAGGGCTGGAGAATGTCGGCCTTGACCAGCCACCAGTAGTGCAGCGCACCGAACACCGCAATCGCATAGACCGAGCGATGCAGGGCCTGCCAGCGGCGTCCGCCCATGCGCTTGATGGCCGCCGCGTTCGAGGTGAGCGCCAGCGGCACCATCAGCATCAGGGCAGCAAAGCCGACGGTGATGTAGGGTCGCTTCAGGATGTCGTTGGCAATTGCCTGCCAGTCGAAGAAGTGGTCCAGCCACAGGTAGATGCCGAAATGCGCCATGCCATAGGCAAAGGCAAACAGCCCCAGCATGCGACGCAGCCGGACCAGCCAGTGCAGGCCGGTGTATCGGCGCAGGGGTGTCACGGCCAGTGTGATCAGCAGCAGGCGCAGTGTCCATGCGCCAGTGGCGTGGGTGATGGTTTCCACAGGATTGGCACCCAGGCTGTCTGCCCGCCAACCCAGTATCAGTTGCGCCGCAGGCAGCATGCACAGAAAGAAGACGAAGGCCTTGATTGCGCCGATCTGATCGGCGCTCGGGTGCTGCAGTGCTCGTGACATCGTGACTCGTTCAGTAGTGTTTGCGCAGGTCCATGCCCTGGTACAGGCTGGCAACCTGCTCGGCGTAGCCATTGAACATCAGGGTTGGCCGCTTGCGCAGCTCGCCGATGCGGCGCTCACTGGCCTGGCTCCAGCGCGGATGGTCGACCTCGGGATTGACGTTGGAGTAAAAGCCGTATTCCTGCGGCGCTGATTGATTCCATGCGGTTGCCGGTTGTTTCTCGTGCAGGCGAATCGCGACGATGGACTTTGCGCTCTTGAAGCCATACTTCCAGGGCACCACCAGCCGGACCGGGGCACCATTCTGATTCGGCAGCACCTCGCCGTAAAGACCGACGGCCAGTATCGTCAGTGGATGCATGGCCTCATCCAGACGCAAACCCTCGGTGTAGGGCCAGTTGAGGATCTGGCGACGGGTCATGATGCTGGCGTCGTAGTGAGTGACGAACTCGACATATTTTGCGCTGCCCAGCGGATCAACCTGCTTGAGCAGTGCCGAGAGCGGAAATCCGACCCACGGGACCACCATCGACCAGGCCTCGACGCAGCGCAGGCGGTAGATGCGTTCTTCCAGCGGGGCAAGCTTGAGCAGGTCGTCGATGTCGAAGGTGCGCGGCTTGCCGGCCAGTCCTTCGACACGAACGGTCCACGGTCGCACGGCCATCTTGCCTGCATTGCGTGCAGGGTCTTCCTTGTCGGTGCCGAACTCGTAGAAGTTGTTGTAGGTCGTCACCGACTTGTAGGCTGTTTGTGATTCGGTCGTGCTGAAAGGGGAGGAGGCCAGCGGTGATAGTCTGGTCGCCGCAGCCCGGGCGTTGTCCGGTACTCCATGCCACAGCGCTGCGCCGGCAATCAGGCTGGCGCCGGCCTGTTGCAGGAAGCGGCGGCGATCATCGAAAAGATCGCGCGGGGTGATTTCGGACGCGGGAATATCGGCTGGGCGCTTGATCAACATGACAATTTTATCCTGGTGGAGCAGACGGGGTTGTTCAGGGTTGGAGTGGGGCGACCGTACTTGTACCGGATGGCGTCCTTTTGTTGGAGGCCATGACGCTTAGTCGGCGCTGAATGAAGAATCCTGACAAGGCAGATGCATTTTTTCGCTTGTGACGCGCCCGGCATCGTCGGGATGCTCCTGTGACCGATGATTCACTGATCGGTTCTTGACCATTTGGCGGGAGCCATCGCCTTCATCGTGGTGGAGCGTCATGCAAATACGGTGCGTTTTCCGGCAGTTCGGCTAGAATCAAACGCTTTTCCACGTCCGAAGCCAGAGTTTTGCCATGTCCGCCTCAGTGAAGATTCATATCGACGACGTCCGCATCTCGGAAATCAAGGAGCTGGTGCCGCCCTCCCACGTGCTGCGCGAGTTTCCCGCCACGCCGAAGGCCGCAGAAGTCGCTTTTGAGGCCCGGCAGGCAATCCACCGCATCCTGTATGGTGCGGACGACCGCTTGCTGGTGGTGATCGGGCCCTGTTCCATTCACGATCCGGTGGCTGCCATCGAGTATGCGCACAAGCTCAAGGCCGAGGCCGATCGACTGAAGAACGACCTGCTGGTGGTGATGCGGGTGTACTTCGAGAAGCCGCGCACCACGGTAGGCTGGAAGGGGCTGATCAACGACCCCCATCTGGACGGCAGCTATGCCATCAACGAAGGGGTCCGTCTTGCCCGCAAGCTGCTGTGGGAGGTGAACGAGATCGGCCTGCCGGCTGGCACCGAGTTCCTGGACATGATCACGCCTCAGTACATTGCCGACCTGATCGCCTGGGGGGCGATTGGCGCGCGTACCACCGAAAGCCAGGTGCACCGCGAGCTTGCTTCCGGTCTGTCGTGCCCGGTCGGGTTCAAGAACGGTACCGATGGCAATGTACGGATCGCGGTCGATGCGATCAAGGCCGCGCAGGCCCCGCACCATTTCCTGAGCGTGACCAAGGCGGGGCATTCGGCCATCGTCTCCACCCGTGGCAACGAGGATTGCCACGCCATCCTGCGGGGTGGCAAGGCGCCCAACTACGACGCCGCCAGTGTGGATGCCGCCTGCAAGGATCTGGCTGCAGGCGGCGTGCCGGCCAAGGTCATGGTCGACTTCTCCCACGCCAACAGCCGCAAGCAGCATCGTCTGCAGATCGAAGTTGCAGCCGATGTCGCGGCACAGATGGCCGAGGGCGAGGAGCGCATCATTGGGGTGATGGTCGAGTCCCACCTCAAGGAAGGCCGCCAGGACTTGAAGCCGGGCTGCACACTTGAGTACGGCATGAGCATCACCGATGCCTGCATTGGCTGGGACGATAGTGTTGGTGTGCTCGACACCCTGGCAGAAGGTGTGCGCCAGCGTCGCATCAAGCGCGCGAGAGAGTTCGAATAAGGCCGTCGTTCCGATGCCGCCGTTCAGGTGGCACCCGGAGTCTGTACCCCCGGATCAGGCCCGCCAGCAAGTTGAAGCTTGCTGCGGGCCTGTGTTCATGAAGCCTGGATTGCTGAGTCGATGAGCGCCCAGCGCAAGATCATCCATTGCGATTGCGACTGTTTTTACGCTGCGGTCGAGATGCGCGACGACCCGAGTCTGCGTGGCAGGCCAGTGGCGGTGGGGGGGCGTGCCGAGACCCGCGGCGTGATCGCCACCTGCAATTACGAGGCGCGTGCCTTTGGTGTGCATTCGGCAATGTCGACCGCGCGGGCGATGAAGCTGTGTCCGCAACTGGTGTTGCTGCCACCGGATTTCGAGCGGTATCGCGCGGCCTCGCGCCAGATCCTGGCCATCTACACCGACTACACACCGCTGGTCGAGCCTTTGTCGCTTGACGAGGCCTACCTCGACGTTACGGGGGTGGCGCGCTGCAAGGGGTCGGCCAGCCTGATGGCCGAGGAAATCCGTGCGCGCATTCACGCGGAAGTCGGTATCACCGCCTCGGCCGGTATCGCCCCCAACAAGTTCATCGCCAAGGTTGCCAGCGACTGGAACAAGCCCAACGGGCAGTTCGTCGTCAGGCCGCAGGATGTCGATGCCTTCGTGGCGGCCTTGCCGGTGAAGAAGCTGTTTGGTGTCGGCAAGGTGACCGCTGCGCGCCTGCAAAAGCTGGGTGCCAACACCTGTGGAGACCTGCGTTCATGGAGTCTGGCCGACCTGACCCGTGAGTTCGGCAGCTTTGGCGCCGCACTCCATCGGCTGTGCCGCGGCATCGATACGCGTGAGGTCAAGCCGGACCGCACACGCAAGTCCTTGTCGGTAGAGACGACCTACGTGACCGATCTTCCCGACCTTGCCGCCTGCCGGGCAGCCCTGCCGGCGTTGATTGGCGAGTTCCGGCGGCGTTTCGAGCGTGCCCGTGAAGCGCGTCCGGTGCACAAGGCCGTCGTCAAGATCAAGTTTGCCGACTTTACCCAGACAACCGTCGAATGCGTCTCGAGTGCTCCCGACGAATTCGTCTGGCAGCAGTTGCTGGACGAAGGCCACGCCCGCCGCGGCAAACCGGTGCGGCTGCTGGGCGTGGGCGTGCGTTTTGCCGAAGCCGAGGCTGACGAGCCGGTGCAGATCGATCTGTTCGGGTCGGATCAGGCTCCGTAATCAGGCGACGGCCGTCCGCTGCTGCGCCAGCCCGCGACGGATCCAGGCAGCGGATTCGAGCGCGCCCTCCAGGTAGCCACCGCCATAGACGGCAGTTTCAGTGCCGCCAAAATGCAGTCGTCCATTCCAGGCCGGGTCGCGCAGGACTTCGCTGCCGTAGTTCGAGTACGACAGCGATGGGGTCAGATCCAGACGGCTACAGGTGTGCGGCTCTTTGGCCCAGTCATGATAGTCGCGCTCGCCATTGGCGGCCTCGGCGCCGAATAGCTGCACCAGCTGGCTGGCGGCAATCATGTCCAGACCGTCGCGGAAGGCGTCGCGCTGCGCCGGGGTGAGGATCAGGAAGGCGCCCAGTGCAGCTTGCGAACTTTCGTTGGCGGCATCCCAGGTTTCGGCCAGCACCGATTGGGTGTGCTGGGTGGTGGCCGTGCCTGACAGCCCCTTGCCGCGCCAGAAGGCCTGCGGATGGCGTGAGATGAGCTTGGCCTGGCCCGCCATCCAGGTGGGGCAGTTGCGCATGGCCTGGCGGGTGGTGGCGGGCAACGTGGGGGTGAAGGCGATCTTTTCCTCGACCAGGCGTGGTGGCATGGCCAGCACGATCTGGCGTGCGGCAACGATGTGTTCGCCATGGGGCTCGGCAAAGCGCAATTCGACATGCGTGCCGCGATCGCGCACCTCGACCAGAGCATGCTCGAGGTGAAGCCGGGCGCTGGGAAGGCGCGATGCGAGGGCGCCCACCAGCATGCGCATGCCGCCGTCGATGCGGCGGGCACCGCCATGGACATCGGCCTGCTCGAACGATGTCGGCTCACCACCGGCCTCTTGCTGCAGCAGGTGCTTGCCGTCCGACCACTGCGGCGAGCTCTTCAGGCCAAGGTCCTCCACCAGCCGGGTGATGCGTGGCTGCAATCCGGGCCAGTACCAGGTGGGGCCCAGATCATGACCGTCTTCGGTACAGTGGATGCGCCCGCCCAGCCGCTCACGTGCCTCGAAGAGTGCGAAGTCGCGCTTCGCGCCGTGCAGCAGGTTGGCCAGTGCCAGCCCGCACAGACCGCCGCCGATGATTGCCGTTTCAAGCATGGTGTGTCCCCTTGAGAATCGCGCGCAAGATGGCAAGGGCATTGCAAGCTTTGGTCCACATGGGCTCTGCACCGGATGGGCAGGCCGGCCGTGGGGCTGGCAAGGCGATGACTAACGCGGGGCTGTCGGATAGCCGGCAATGTGCTGCGGCTTGTGAGCTTTGCCGCAGGGGATGATTGCTCAGACGCGGGCGGTGGGGATGACTTGACGGAAGGTCAGATTCAGGCGCGCGCCG
>Ga0075012_10005524_pt1 | contig 11593 bp, 8 predicted proteins | sample All_14_2_FD_71474 | JGI IMG/M metagenome (GOLD analysis project Ga0075012, IMG submission 71474) | Freshwater microbial communities in response to fracking from Pennsylvania, USA - Allegheny Zone_MetaG_DW_15 | ecosystem: Environmental > Aquatic > Deep subsurface > Groundwater > Drilled...
GTATCAATGAGTGGAGAATCCAGCCAACGACCGAAACCAACCTTTCCAAACGCTGATTCTGCAGTTCTTGACTATATGTATTGAAACGGGAAAGCGATTCCTCTTTCCCTTGAGTGCTTCCGGGTTCACCTCACTGGACGGTTCACCTTGAACGAGGTTCTGCGTTACGGACTGCCGCTAACCGTGCTTTAATCAACGCACCTGCACACGCAAATTGCACTCAACCCGCATTAATTAATTAGCCTTGGAGTAGTTTGGCGGTTCGTCGTCTTGGTCGTCTTCGTTGGGAAGGGGGCCAACAGGAGATTGTCAGGGGTAGAGGTTGTTGAGCGGGGCAGTACTAGGTATATCTAGCAAGTGTGAGACGTGACCACAGACACATAAGAGAGTTGTTGCCGTCGTGGGTGGAAACTTTGAATCGAAGACCGAAACTTTTCGCGCCCGACTGTTAGGTTATTGGCCTACAAAGCCAAACAAAGAACCAGACCACCAAAGCTTAGCCCCCGAAAAAAGGAAGGGAAACGACAAGGATTACAATAGCAAACCCCTCCCATAGGTTACCCTCCTCTGAACGCAATTATCAATTCGTCGTCGAACGCCGAAGAAATCCAAATCGGAGAACTTTAGGAGAGAAAGAAATCAATTGACTCTTTAGTTTCGGACGGAACAATGTTAAGAACCTTCACCTGGACTACGAGTGAGTGAAGATAGAGAAGTGGTCGTGTCATCTGAATTGGGTGGTGTTCACAATCATTATTTTAAAAAAGGGTCGAGGGTTGATCCTCCTCTCAATAATTTACGGCGATTCGGTTCTCGAAAGATACTTCGAGATGACGCCTTCCCAGCGGGTACCTACCACTTTTCTCCGTGTAACCACCGGCTGATGATGAAAACGTAGCAAGAAATGACAAACAGATGGCTCTAGCTCCTACCTGTGCACCGTAGTCAGTCACTCTGATTGCATCGACTTCGAGCCGGACCAGGGTCCTTGTTATTTATTCATCTTTAATCAAGCTATACATCGGTCAGAAAGCAGAGACGAGCAACAGTTGAGACAAGATATTACAGAGGTCTAAGGGTAACCACTACAGCTATTAGTCAACCTCCTCGACGGTCGGGCCACCAGCGCCGCCAGCACCGCCCATTCCTCCAGCGCCTCCGGGCATGCCGCCAGCGCCGCCGTACATCTTGGTGAGGATGGGGTTGGCGACCTTCTCGAGCTCCTTGCGCTTCTCCTCGTAGCTCTCAGGGTTGGCTTCGTCCTGGTGGTTCTCGAGCCAGTTCATGGCCTCCTGGACAGCCTTCTCCAGGACGTCCTTGTCAGCGCCGAGGGCGGCGGCGACCTTGTCCTCGTTCAGGGAGTTCCTGAGAGAGAAGCAGTAGTTCTCGAGGGCGTTCTTGGCCTCGATCTTCTTCCTCTGGACCTCGTCCTGAGCCTTGAACTTCTCAGCCTCAGCGATCATGCGCTCGACGTCCGTCTTGGAGAGGCGGCCCTTGTCGTTGGTGATGGTGATCTTGTTCTCCTTTCCGGTCGACTTCTCAACGGCGGAAACGTTGAGGATACCGTTGGCATCAATGTCGAAGGTAACCTCGATCTGAGGGACTCCACGAGGCATGGGCGGGATGCCGTCGAGGTGGAACTTGCCGAGCAGGTTGTTGTCGCGAGTCATGGAGCGCTCTCCCTCGAAGACCTGGATGAGCACACCGGGCTGGTTGTCGGCGAAGGTAGAGAAGGTCTGCTGGCGCTTGCAGGGGATGGTGGTGTTACGGGGGATGAGGACAGTCATGACACCACCAGCAGTCTCGAGACCCATGGAGAGAGGGGTGACGTCGAGGAGGAGGAGGTCAGAGAGCTTGGCAGAGTCGCCACCAGTGGTCAAAATGGCGGCCTGAACGGTGGCTCCGAAGGCGACGGCCTCGTCGGGGTTGATCGACTTGTTCAGCTGCTTGCCGTTGAAGAACTCAGACAGGAGCTGCTGGACCTTGGGGATACGAGTAGATCCTCCGACGAGCACGACCTCGTGGATCTGGCCCTTGGACATCTTGGCGTCGCGGAGAACCTTCTCGACGGGCTCAAGGGTGGCCTTGAAGTAGTCAATGCACAAGTCCTCAAAGCGAGCACGAGTGATGGACGAGGTGAAGTCAATACCCTCGAACAGACCGTCAATCTCGATGAAGGCCTGGGTGGAGGAGGAAAGGGTGCGCTTGGCACGCTCGCAAGCGGTTCTCAAGCGGCGCTTAGCACGCTCGTTTCCGCTCATGTCCTTCTTGTGCTTCTTCTTGAACTCAGCCATGAAGAAGTCAACCAGGCGGTTGTCGAAGTCCTCACCTCCCAAGTGGGTGTCTCCGGCAGTGGCCTTAACCTCAAAGATACCCTCCTCGATGGTCAGGAGAGACACATCGAAGGTTCCTCCTCCGAGGTCGAAGATGAGCACGTTCTGCTCGCCTCCCTTCTTGTCCAAACCGTAAGCGATGGCGGCAGCGGTGGGCTCGTTGATGATACGGAGAACGTTGAGTCCAGCGATGGCTCCAGCATCCTTGGTGGCAAGGCGCTGGGAGTCGTTGAAGTAGGCAGGCACGGTGATAACGGCGTTCTTCACCTCGCGTCCCAAATAAGCCTCAGCAGTCTCCTTCATCTTGACGAGAACCATGGAGGAGATCTCCTCAGGGGCAAACTGCTTCTTCTCTCCACGGTAGGTGACCTCGATCAGCGGCTTGTCGCCAGGTCCAGCAACGACCTTGAAGGGCCAGTGCTTCATGTCGGCCTGGATGACAGGGTCCGAGAATTTTCTGCCGATCAAACGCTTGGCATCAAAGACAGTGTTCTCGGGGTTCATGGAAACCTGGGACTTGGCGGCATCTCCGATGACACGCTCAGTCTCAGTGAAGGCAACGTACGAGGGGGTGGTACGGTTTCTATAATCATCAATCAGTTAGTTCTGCTCCGGCTTCTCTGACCTTCATTCACCTTCAAGCTTACCCCTGGTCGTTGGCGATGATCTCGACAGCGTCATTCTGCCAGACTCCCACGCAGGAGTAGGTGGTTCCGAGATCGATTCCGATTCCGGGTCCGTCAACCTTGGAGTCAGCCATTTTTTATTGACTATGTTCAAACTATTACTCTGTTTATAAAGTTCAAGTTGTGAGCCAGGGAGTGGTGGAGGAAGATGCTCGGCAGCAAACCTCACCCAAAGTTGTTCTGAGAAGGACTGGACATTCCTTAGGGGTAGGTACCGGCAATTTGTTCTAGAACAAGTTGTTCCTACCGCGGTATCCCGTGTTCTCGAACAACCGGATTGTTCGGGAAAAAAGTCAGCCTTCCTTCCAAGTTCCAAGAACTTCTCTGCTAGAAGTAGAAACGATGAGAAAGCAGTGTCTCGGAGATTAACTGCACTCACTGAGGGGATCAACCTTACCAGAGACGGAGAGCTACTTCACCTTGTGCGAGATATATCCCATTTTTCGAAAGAAAGACAGCTTTGTCTAGGATTTGTCTTCCGTGAAGAAGAATCGAACCCGCAAGCTGTGGAGAATGTCAGAGACCTCCTCAACGAAGACCTGAGCAGTCTGCTTATAAACACCGGTTAGCTTGAGCTTTGATCCGTTTTTCGCACATTGATAATGATTGCCTGAGACCTAGACAGCGATGGGAGGTGGGCGAGTAAGGTGGTTGCTAGGCGCAACAACAAGGGCCACGTGAGTCATTTTTACAGGCTGATGGCCCATTGCCCTAATTGCGTTGAAGAAGGCGTTTCGTTCGATGGCCAATAAACAATCAGAACTGTAATAACGAGCCTCAAGGTTCGAGTGTGATATATTGATGCACCCGGAGTTGGCCTAGCTCTTGTGGATACGATGCGGGGAGAATAGCAAAATCTTTCGAGCACGATCTCAGCTTGAAGGCATGAGCCTCTCTTATATCTATCTCAGGCTGAGGTGCGCATGAGTTTGTGCCATTTTTTTTGCCATGTGTTTTCGGTCGTATAAATCACAGCTTTGCAGAAAGGCAGAACTGAGCTAAGTCTAAGTGAAACCATACGAGGAGCTTGAACGCGATGTCGCAATTGAAGCTTGCGAGTAGCAGCTAAATACATATCAATGAAATAAGCGAGTCCAAGTGAAAACCCACCAAGTTTCCGTTTGAAAAAGAGTCCTCTTGAAGTACGCTGGCGCTACGTTATGCCGACATGCACAGTAAGGAGCAAGCAAGAGATGACATGGTTTCCATTAGCTGACCGAGGGGACGATGTATTATAGAGGCGCTGCGACAGACTTCGTCCTCATCTGCGGGCGGGGGGATGTACCGCGGTAGCTCTCTGCAGAAGACCAAAGCCGCCTCCTCTTTCAAACACAAAGCGAGCGAGGATGTCTGCCCCCGGGGAAGGAGGGCCCGCGCGCTCGTGCGAGGAGCGTCTGTCTCGCCTCGTGAAGCGGGAGATAGCCGGTCCGAGCGCGGTCCTCACACCCGCGGCCGCTGAATTGGTCAGAGATCTGCTCTCGAGCTACGTGTATGAGGCTATTGCGCGGGGAGGGGAAGCGGCCGCGGCTCGAGGGACGGAAGATGTGCGGATGTGCGACATGCGCGGGTTCGTGCAGGACGAGCTGGGAATCGACGCTGTGGGGTTCGCCATGGACGATTTAGTGGACGACGCTGGGGTGGGGTCAAGGGCCGTCCTGAAAGCGACGAAAAGGAGAAAACAAACCGGGGGGCAGAAACACCAGCTAAGGGTGAAACAAAAGCAACAGGCACTGGAGGCTGAGGCTGAGGCCCAGGCCTTGGCCCAATTGCAGCGCAAACACATGGCCTCGCTAGGGACTGGTAGTGCAAAAAAGAAGGTTAAGCGAACGGGAACCACGTCCTGAGATCACGGCCTGCGAATAGCTAGAAGAGGTTGTCTAAAGCACTGCTGCTACCATGTGCCACCTGGCATCTGTACATAAAGACATGGCGGCACTCAAAGTGAATATTAGACTGACCAGACTAAGCGAAAGGTTTCGAGCTGTGGGGAACCGACCCTCGGCAGATAACTATTGTTGGTCGTCGTTGGACACGTCAAACAAGAGCACTGAACATGTATATATCATACATTTAGCCTTGCGTAGAGATTACTGTAACCAAGCTCTACTCAAGCACCGATGTCCTCAGTGGTCAATGGCCTCACCTACGAAACAGCTCTTCCCCGGTTGCTAATCTACAACCCGATCTTCTGCCGCCAACCGGGCGGCATGACACGGAGCGGGTGGGCTTCCGTGTTGAATACCCATTCGTCCAGATTGATCTCCGAATCAGGGTCCTGCAGCAAGTACAGGTACTTGAGCGTCTCTGCCAAAAAGAAGGACTCCATCTTGTCGTCCAACTGTCTGCCCGGGTTTCTCACGTCCGGATGCGCCCCGTAGCCGTACGGGAGCTTAAGGAACTTCTCAATATTCATCATGATGCGGTGTCCCCAATCGCGATAGACGGGGTGTCCGGTAATCGTGTGCAGTATGTACAGCGATTCGACGGCCTCGGGACGCAAAATGTACCAAGCGGCATCGTGCGGGGCTTGGAAATCCGCTCCCTGGTTCATGAGGACGTATTCTGGCGAGATCCCCGTGGGTTGTCGCTCGTACATCTGAACGCAAGTGTACGTGAGGGCTTTGGCGACGGTGAGATCGCGTTTGTTTTTGGCCGCATACCGTATCGAGTCTCCGCGCTTCTTGACCCCGAGGGCCAGCATGCCAGGGACAAAGCAGGTGAGATGCTCCATTCGGTGACGAATCGATCTGCCGGTCATGTCCGGGACGTACATGTGCCCAGCCGCGCTCTTCTGTAGGACAATCTCGTGGAGACCGTCCATGGCTGCTTCGTAGTCGGCGAGGTACTCGGCCTCGACCTTGCCCCCCTGCACCCAGACCTTGAGGAGGTACTCGAAGAAGGAGTCTCCCATCGCCCCGAACGAGATCATGCCTCCCGAGCTCTTTCCGGTCTGCAGGTTCACATTGATTGGCCACAGCCCGTTCGGGGGAGGAGCCTGTCGCATCTTCTTGTGAACGTTTTCCGCCATCGATGCAAACCTGCCTTCCCCCGTGTGGTACGCGAGTGATCGAAACTCCAGCTGCACAGTACCTACCTCGGCAATGATTGAATTGACCCCAGTCACTGGGCCAGAGCCAGATAGAACGATGGACGGCACTGGAAGTCCACTGGGCGTTCCAAAAGCCCTCGATAACCGCTCTCCAAGCTCCTTGGCCCGGTCGAGAAACACCCGATCCTTGCTCAGATCGTACGCGGACAGAAGCCCGCCCAACACTCGAATCGTCGTCTCAAACACTGAAATGGACCCCACACGGTCGAACCTTAGCTTGTCCCGACAGTAATCTCTCGCTCTGTAGAACTCTTCCTTGAGGTTCATGATCCACAACGTGTCCAGTGCGTCGACCAGCGTCATGGCCATACCGCCCCAGTTGTTTCGAGAGGACCCCGATCGAGGCAGGACCTCGTCCGCCCCAAACGCGCGAGTCTCGTACCCCCGCCAGGCGTGCTTCATAGCATTACGAACGACCTCCCGGCGCTCGCGAGCGAGGGTGTCGCTCTCCTTTTTAACCTCTTCCGTGAGGCGAAAGTCATCGGGGGGCCACAGACCCGCGCCCATCTCCTCATCCGACCCAAGCGGGAGGAGGAAGGGAACGTCAAATCCCCCAGGCGAATCGTTGTCCACATCGGACATTGAGCTAATCCGCGTCAGGGCAAAGTCGTTGTTCTCGCGGTCGGCTACGCGGCCCTGATCACGGGGGAACTCTTTCCAGTATGCAACTAGAGTGACTTCGGGGTCTTTGGCAAAGAAATCGGGGTAGGAACTGGCCATCGCGACGCTCGCCCCGCGAGCAACTGCTACGTGTCCCAGACGACCAAAGAACGGATGCTCATCGCCACCGTCGCCGTGAGCCCCGACACGGAACTTGCTAGAAGACTTTGCCAGTACTCTTGCACTCGAGTACTCTTTATCGGCCTTCAATGTTCCGTCCACGAAGATTCGCGCTCTTGTTTTACCATTCGAACTCTCCAAGATGGCGCCAATATGATGCCAGACCTGAGCCTTGACGGTATGGGGAGGAGTGCTGAGTTGGACACAGGCGTTACTCTCGTCGAACCAGTTCAAATTTACGGACATGTCTCCCGTGTTCCACTCGTTCACGAACAATGCATATCCTTGCCGCCGAGGCTCCTTGAAGCATCCCGAAGCGCGGTTCGCCATAATCGTCCGAATCTGCAACGGACCAGAGGCGCTGACATACACCCAAGCGGACAGGGTAAGCGCGTCATAATCCAGCGGCGAGGACGGGAGCTCGTACATGAGGCCCCCGGAGAAGGTCGAGGATTTGGTGCCGGCGGGAACGTGTTCATCGCACCCAGCGTATCCAGGCATGCGGAAGCAGAATGTGGAGACGGGGAGGCGTTCCCGGCAGGCTTGGCACACTGCGATAGGCTTGTTGCAGCATCCTCCGTCGTTGTTGTTAAGCGTCTCTATATCGCTTGAGGTTACCGTCGATGTTTTTTGTCGGTCCGCGGAAGCTCCGCGTTTAGTTGCTCGTATCCAGGGCACGCTTCCGGGAGGGAAGTGCTGTCCCTCGTGCCCGTGCGAGAACCCCACACCGACGACCACCCCCGCCCAGAAGACAAACAGAACAAACCCCGCAAATAAAGCAAGTTTAAGGGTGGAGGCGTCTCCGAGCAGGAGTCGCCGAACGCCAGACAACGCCGCCGCCGCCGACGACGACGACGCGGCGGGCCGTGCTGGACGCATAGTGCCGGTAGGTAGGTGTGGACTGTGATGTCGCCCGCCAGCTCTCCTTTCTGGTGATTGGCGCGTTTTTAAAATCAATTTGTGTGTATTAGTTCCACGCATCCATCACATCAATCAAACGTTCGCTGTGTGTTTGGACACGATAAGTTGCGTGTACCGCGGTACCACTTTGCAAACCGGTGCTGGGTTTGGTTTCCTTTTCGCCTCAGCATTTTTTACAAACGTGTGAAACCCAAGCGATGAAAACTGACTATAATAAGCAACAATCAACTACATCTACTACTTGTTGTCCTTGATCTAGTTCCTGAGTAGGGGGCTTGGGGCAAGCAACACGCCGCGCGCCCGCGCAAAGAACCACAAAAGGAACGAGCAGAAGGGGAGTGCATTGCCTGGTACAGAGTAAACGTAGTTTGTGTTATCTGTGCTTCAGGGTTCCGCCTCTCCTTGATTCTATAATGTAAGATTCTTACCTCAAGCAATGTGCCTGTAGCTAGAGTGCTTTGCCCATATGACCTTCGTGTCGTAGGTCTCTCATCTCATTCCACTTTTGCATTCTAGTTGATGGTGCATCTTGCACATGCCAAGGGTGAGTAGCTAGTTTCTACAGACAGTATCGCCCGGATTATTAGCGAGAGGAGGAAGCTGGATGTCGCTTTGTCGGGAACATATAAATGACCCTCATTGACCTTCCTCTGCATACTCGTCAAGATTCCATTCTCACAATTATTGGCATTGGGAGAGGGTGGACCTCGAGCAGTAAAACGAGAGTGTTCGGGGACATCGCAGTCCTGCTGTCACAGCTTTCCCTAGTGTCATCAGCTGTACACCGTCATGAGTAGAGTACTTATATAGTTGCTTCGATATCAGCAACGAACTCGAACCGACGCCGGTTTCCTCAAGGATCCATCTGAGGATGAAAAGATCTCGTCGGTGCGCCAGCTCTCGTCAAAGGAGCGAGGAATCCGACACAACTCAACCCAGCGCCATACACCAGTTGAAAGGTTCAGACCTCACGCCACCCATTCCTGACAACCAAGAGTAAGCCAACCATTCCGCCAAAGAGGTATCTTCCTTCATATCCAATCACTAACGTTTACTCACGTACAAAACGCGTCCCAGAGATGTCCTCCGATCAAGACCAGGACCAGGGCCAGCAGGGCAGCAACGTCGATCGGACCAAGGAGCGAGGCTTTGCGGTGATGCCGCGCGGACAGGACGAGGAGCTCAACGAACAAGGCGAGCTGACCAGCGGACAGCCGAGCCAGGAGCTCCAAGGGCAGGATCGCGAGCAGAACCTGAACCAGCAGGGGTCGTCTGACATGGACCGCTCGAAGATGAATTCGACGTGACTCTCGTTCGTTTGCTTCTCCGCTGGTGGCAGTTCCCTGTAACGTTTACGCGGATGGAATCGCCAAAAACAGCATCATGAGAGTATTTATCTAGTAGCCTCGTCTGTTGTTGATATGTAAGCAATATCAGACTTGTGCCTGCAACCAGATAGTCAGGTGTTCACCAGGGCATCCAGCCACAATGATACCCTTCTTTGTGTGTGATATCTCGGAGGGTTCTGTTGCGAATGGCTGGAGAAGGAAGGACTGAGGTCTTAAAAAGAGAACGAAGGTAGAAAGCAGCGTCTTCGGACAATACCCACAACCAGAGCAGGTGCAGAAGTACTCATCATCTATCGTACACAGCTTCTACATATGGGGTTTGATATCTCCTCCACTAAGTACGCTCAGAAGGAGGACTGCGTAGATTTTATCGGAGATTTCACCCTCCTTGCGGCTCGAAATATATTCGTCTTTGGTCATCTTTACAAAGTCGCGTGCAACACGCGCTTTCGCAACTACGCGATCCCCTCTTGTTTCCACGAGCGTTTGATGTTTGTTTCCGAAACTGCCTGTTAATGTTGCTGCTGGAATCCTTACCCGTTGAAAATGACCACTTTCCATTCTTATTTGATGCTGCTGATTCTGGTGGCTGTCGCTTTTGTGACGCAGCGCATCCTTGTCGGCCCGCAAGGCCCAGTACTTGACCCGCCTCCCTCGGCGCGATTCAAAGCCATTCTTGATGGCACAACGAACAAAGACGAGCTGCTGTGGGCCTACGTGACGGGCGGAACGAGCGGAATCGGGCGGAACCTCGCCATGGATCTCCTCGACCGAGGGTTCTCCGTGGTCATCTCCGGGACGAGCGACAGGTCCGTACAGACGGGAGTGCAGGTTCTCAAGGACTATCTAAATCAGAACAGACAGTCTGGGCAGCACCAGACAGTCGAGGGCGTCGTCATGGACATCACCGATGTAGACCAAGCGAAACATGTCTTGGAAAGTTTGTTGTCACAAAAGGATGTGAGAATTGTCGTACGTCTTTCGCTCACTGGAGGACCAAAACCGTTAGAACTGACTCTTGACCACTCTAGATCTATAATGCTTTCCCCGAGCGGTTCAGGCCAATCTTTGCAACCAACTCAAAGTTCATTAGAGATATTGTGTCGTCGATGGGCATCGGGCTAGCCGAAGGATTAGCGATCGCATCAAAGCACTGGATGCAGACGAACAAGACTGGCGTATTCCTTGGGAACAGTGCGATATCCTCGCACGCCGACATAGTCGCTGGTGAGTTGTACACTTCGATGAGATCGTTTCAATCGCGATTCTTACAACGTAACGCGGAGTTGTTTTTGCGATCGGGATACGCAGACGAACAGACCAGGCAGATTCTAGTGGCTGTGGCTGAGATCCCAGTCGTGGACACTCCGCTTCTGCGAAAGCCGGGCTCGAAGGCGATTGAGAAGTATGGCTACATGCTGTGGAATTCGGACGACTATTCCCGCCTCGTTCTCCATCGGGTACTGGACAAAGGTCATTCGTTAGTTGTGGAGGGCTGGGGCTGGCGCATGCGACGAGCACTCTCGTTCTTGGTGCCTTTCAACTTTGGCGAACACCCCCCTGAAGTCGTTAAACGATTGAAGGAATGGATGTGACCGAGTGTGATGATCCTCGCTCTTTAAGCCGGGGGAGGACCCGCCAGAATCGTGAGGCCACGGTCCCCGAAATAAGGCACCACCTGATTACTTGTAAGTGATCTACGATGCATTTGCAGACGATTAGAAATAGATTTCAGTACCTGTTGGGTCCTAAAACAATGACGTTGTCACATCATTTCAGCAAAATCCAGCGAAGGAAGAATCTGTAAAATCTCATCAATACTTAACGCGCTTCCGTACTCTCTCCTGTCGAGCGAGGATGATCTCGTCGTTCTCGTGCGAGTGTGCCCCCAAAACATCGATATCTCGCCGGCGGCACCCCAATCAACCTCATACCATTCCTCGCTACGTACTACATCAACCGGTGTGCAAACGCGTACCGCGGTACACAACTTGCAAGCAGGAGGAACCTTCCTGATGACCTGACACACAATTTCTCTCGTCTGCTCTCTCGTCGTCTTGTCTTATTATTTTGAGCCAAGAAGCGGATATATCGACGTTGCATTGGAAACGTGGTGAGAGGTGCTTTAGATGGAGCGACATCGCTCGTTTTGTACTCACTATCTGCTCGGAATCGCTGGTCAAAGGCTTTGCACGTATCTTCGGATCCACTTGCTGTTTGGATTATCGCTGGAAGCCTTATGTGGAGCGACATCGCCGGTTTATTGACTGTCTTGAACCTGGCTCCCTTGGCTTTGCTGGTGAATTGGGTCTCTGGGGGCTTGTCGTGGAGCGACAGTGAAGGTTAAACTCTCTTCTCCTTCCTTCTTAAAAATACATAGTAGTATTTAAGCGGCGAGGGTACTTGGCTTGGCTT
>Ga0075012_10005526_pt1 | contig 11593 bp, 10 predicted proteins | sample All_14_2_FD_71474 | JGI IMG/M metagenome (GOLD analysis project Ga0075012, IMG submission 71474) | Freshwater microbial communities in response to fracking from Pennsylvania, USA - Allegheny Zone_MetaG_DW_15 | ecosystem: Environmental > Aquatic > Deep subsurface > Groundwater > Drilled...
CTCTCCTTGTCTCCCCTTCACCTTGTCCCCCCATCACCTTGTCAAACCCTGCCCTCTCAACAAAGCCCTCACAACTCCAATTCCTCCGAAGGATCCCAGAAAATATCATTGAAATTCACAATTTGGTCATTTACAATCACGAGACCTTCGCTTTCGAGCAGTTGCTGCATGGTATCCTGGCCACCAAAATGATGTTTACCTGTAAGCAAGCCATTTCGGTTCACCACCCGGTGAGCAGGAATATGTTGAAGCATCTGGTGAGAAGCATTCATAGCCCAGCCTACCATACGCGATGATCCACCTGAGCCCAGATATCGTGCGATGGCACCATAGGAAGTCGCCCTTCCGCAAGGAATCAGTTCAACAACAGCATATACTTTTTCGAAAAATGAAATATCCTCAGGCACAGGATTTATTTTTTTTACAAATGAATTTCAGGAAAAGTCCGCGGATATTATAGCCGGTGCGAAACTCAACTACTCTTCTTTAAGTCTGAATCTCAGATATTTGATAGTGAGCCCCTGCGAGAGCCAGATTTTCTCATAATGAGTTTGTACATCAATAACATCTTTCACTTCGGGATCAGTGGGATTGGCATACAGATCATTGTTACTGTAAAGCAGTTCATGACCGCTTTCGCTGATAACTTCGAGGGTATAGGAATAGAATAGGTCGCTGTCGGTTTTCAGGTGTATGATACCGCCTGGTTTAAGTAACTTACGGTACCTGTTAATAAATTCGGGCGAGGTGAACCGTTTGCTATGCCGGGGACTGTTAGGTTGAGGTTCAGGAAATGTGATCCATATTTCGTCCACTTCATCAGGGCCGAAAACCAAACTAATATTTTCGGCGCGGGTACGCACAAAAGCAACATTTTTACGGTTATTCTCGATACTGGTTTTAGCACCGCGCCACATCCTCGCACCCTTTTTATCGATACCGATAAAATTGCGTTCGGGATATTTGTCCGAAAGATCAACGGTATATTCGCCTTTACCGCACCCCATTTCGATAATCACAGGGTTGTTGTTACCAAAGAAATCCTGCTTCCAGTTTCCACGAAGCGGAAATCCTGCAGCGAGCTCTTCCCATAAGGGTTGAAAGAAATGATTAAAAGTTGCATTTTCAGCAAAACGCTGAAGTTTCCTCTTTGCCAAGGGTAAAGTATTTTAGTAAAAAACTATCCTGAAAAAGATTCATGCCTGATAGCAGAATCTAAAGTTAACCTTTGTTTTTCTTCAATATCCACGAGGAAGTGAATCCGGCTTTTTTTATCTCTGAAAGCCGCATCTTAGCATCGGCCAAATCATTGAATCCATTCATACTAACCACGTATAAACCTCCTGCTGTTGTATCCACAATCGCAGCCGGATAACCCTGCTCCTGCAGCATGGCAATAAGTTTAAGCGCATTATTATGATCGCGGAAAGCGCCTCCTATAATGTGATAGTTCAAATTATCGGATACAGGTTCTGTTTTAATAACAGGAGCAGCATCGCCAATTGTTATATCGTATTTAGCCAGTTCGGCATACGAAACCATTCCCGGATCGAAAGAAATATTTTCGCCCGAGAGGAAAGCTGCAGGAAATTGTGCAACTTCCTTATTTGTATTAACTGAAGATTGCGAAGGAGCAGTTATTTTTAACGGTGCAGTTTTGCCGGGTGTTGACTTCATCCACGAATAGATGCCGGTATAATTGTGAACGTAATTTTCAACAACATTTCCTTTAAAAGTACCCCATAAAGCAAAAGCGATAAAGGGTGCAAGTACGGCAGCCCATTTCAATGTTTCAGGTACGAGGCGGCGCAGACTTTTAGCTTTTTCGGAACGTTTTAGTGGCTGAATATCCGGAATAACCAGTGTGTCGGGCTCGTTGGTCTTTGCAAAAAATACGGTAAGTCCGAATGAATCAGCATTAAAATTTACTTGCTTCGAAGGGGTGAACTCAATATTACCGGAATTGTTAAGGAACAAATCTCCTGTTCCGTGTAGTGTAACCGGTATGTTATGATTCAAATCGCTGATACATTTCTCAACCCAATGATGTATTTCGTTAAGGGCATCGCGATAGGAAATATTTTCAACAGTAGCAATATAATTTGCCAGCAGGCCGTCGTTACCCGAAAGCCCGGCATTGAATGCAACATTACCTGACGGAGGAAAAAATTCGTGCGTGGTATGTAATATCCGTGCCGGACTACAGGCTTTGATAAAGCCGCCTAATCCCGGAACTATCACACATTCATGGTGATAAAGTAAATCAGCTATGTGCCTTGCTATCATTAAACTTTTTAACTTTTTTGATGTGCTAAGATACTACATTCGTGCCTGAATTATCAAGCATTGTTAGTAAGTTTCAGCAAATCTTCAGGAACATCAATGCCAACAGTCTCAATTTCAGTAAGCGCGGTGTGTATGCTATAACCATGATGCAGCCATCGTAACTGTTCGAGCGATTCGGCAATTTCACAGCCTGATGCGGGCAAACGAACAATTGCGTTTAAAACTTCACTTCTAAATGCATATAAACCAATATGGCGGAAATATTCGTGATGGCTGAACCAGCTATCGCGGGGCACTTCCCGTAAGAACGGGATAGGTGATCTGCTGAAGTATAATGCTTTACCGGTATGATCAACCACCACTTTCACAACATTAGGATTTGAGACATCGTCATTATCAGATATTTTCCTGATCAGAGTACCAATCTGAACATCATTATTATGAAACAGCGAAACTACCAGATCAATCTGTGAAGGATCAATAAATGGTTCGTCGCCCTGAATATTTACAATTACATCGAAAGGTTTTTCGCGGGTATAAACAGAGAGTTCGTCAGCAACTTCACTTATTCGGGATGTTCCTGAAACATGGTTCGCTGATGTCATAATAACTTCACCTCCGCACTCAAGTACATGATTATAAATCCGTTCGTCGTCAGTTGCCACAATTACCTTATTCAGGGATTCACTCTTCGATGCCTGCTCATACACACGCATGATCATACTTTTTCCGCCGATCATCACCAGTGGTTTTCCTGGAAACCGGCTCGAAGCATAACGTGCCGGAATAATTCCTAAAGAGCGCAAGGACATGTGAGGTATATTCTGAATAGGCTGTTTAACGAAACCGCGGATGGCTAAAATTGCTTCAATGCAAATTGAGCTGCATACCGGCTGAAAATAACATCATTACCAAAGAAAACGCTAGTACGAACGGGCAAAGATCACTCTCTGTTTCGAAGGTTTTCCGGTTAGGATACATTTACCTTCTTCCATTTTACCGTCAATCGGGATAAGCCGGATAGTGGCTTTTGTTTCATCTTTAATACGCTGTTCGGTTTCGGATGTACCATCCCAGTGTGCTGAAATAAAACCGCCTTTATCGTCCAGGATATTAACAAATTCTTCCCATGTATCAGCTACTAACGTATTTGCCTCGCGGAAATCATATGCTTTCTGGTAAAGATTTTCCTGAATACTATCGAGTAAATGACTGATTTTATGTTCAATATCAGTTATCTGGTAAACTGCTTTTTCGAGTGTATCGCGACGAGCAACTTCCACTGTACCATTTTCCAGATCGCGGGGACCAATTGCCAGACGTACAGGAACACCTTTAAATTCATATTCATTAAATTTCCATCCGGGTTTCTGGGTATTCCTATCGTCATATTTAACACTGATACCAAGCGCTTTCAATTTTGCAACAATCGGATCAACAGTTTCGGAAATAAGGGCGAGTTGCTCATCATTTTTATAGATTGGAATGATAACAACCTGAATAGGAGCAAGTTTTGGTGGCAACACCAGCCCGTAGTCATCGGAATGCGACATGATAAGGGCACCCATCAAACGGGTTGAAACGCCCCATGAAGTAGCCCAAACATAATCAAGTTTGTTTTCCTTGCTAAGGAACTGAACGTCGAATGCTTTGGCGAAATTTTGCCCCAGAAAATGAGAAGTTCCGGCCTGCAATGCTTTGCCATCCTGCATCAAAGCTTCAATGCAATAAGTTTCGACAGCACCGGCAAAACGTTCGTTTGGCGACTTTACACCTTTAAGTACCGGCATTGCCATCCAGTTTTCGGCAAAGTCGGCATATACGTTCATCATCTTTTCTGTTTCTTCAATCGCTTCGGCTTCGGTAGCATGAGCGGTATGTCCTTCCTGCCACAAAAATTCGGTAGTACGCAGAAACAAGCGGGTACGCATTTCCCAGCGAACTACGTTTGCCCATTGGTTTACGAGTATCGGCAAATCGCGGTACGATTGAATCCAGGTGCGGTATGTATCCCAAATTATAGTTTCTGAAGTCGGACGAACAATAAGCTCTTCTTCCAGCTTTGCATCAGGATCAACGATAACACCTTTGCCATCGGGCGAATTTTTCAAGCGGTAGTGAGTAACTACGGCACACTCTTTGGCGAAACCTTCAACATGAGAAGCTTCTTTGCTAAAAAATGATTTTGGTATAAAAAGAGGGAAGTAAGCATTGCTATGCCCGGTGGCTTTGAACATATCGTCAAGCGCACGCTGTATCTTCTCCCAAATTGCGTAACCATAAGGTTTTATGACCATACAGCCGCGTACTGCGGAATTATCAGCCAAATCAGCTTTGATTACCAGGTCGTTATACCATTGCGAATAATTCTCTTCTCTAGTAGTGAAATCTTTTGCCATTTTGTAATTTGTGGTATGATAATTGTGCTTTTCAGAGTGTTTACAAGCAGCGAAATTACAAAAAAATAATTGCTTTGTGAGCACAAAACAAGCTTCTGAGCAAGCTTTAACACCAAGGAGGTCAAAATGAAATACTTTTTATTAATCGGCGCAGCATTGATTGCATTCTCATCATGCACAACGCAGTATCAAACCGGCGGATACGACGACGTATATTATTCGCCGAAACAACAACCTGCGCAGAAGCAGATTATGGTTGTAAAACCTGCTGCTACGGATGCGTATGTACAAAACAACAATCAGGCGGCGAATGACCAGGCGGCCAATCAGAATTCCGATGAAAACAATTATTATGATGACGGGCAGTATTATGCTCCCGACACCATAGTTAATGAGAACATGACTTACAATACGGATGATTTTTATGATTATTCGTATGCAACACGTATTAAAAGGTTCGATGGTCCATATATATCAAGTGATTATTACAGCGATTATTATACCAATCCATACTGGTATGATCCAAGTCCATGGAATTTTGGATTCAGTCTGAATTTCGGTTATGGCGGATATTACCCATATTACGGATATGGATATTCGCCATATTATGGTTCATGGTACGATTCGTGGTATGGATACCCATATTATGGTTACGGCTGTGGATATGGATATGGTTATAACGACTACTATTACGGATACAATAATGGTTATTATGATGGGTCGAACGGCTATCCTTACGATCCTTACAACGGATATTCTTCTTATTATGGTCACAGAGGTTCAGTAGGTTCTTCGGGAAGCGCGGGTCGTGTAGAAAGCAGATCCGCAGTTGCAAGAGACGAAAAGAGTATTTCCGCCGGCCGCACAGGAACAGCTATCAACGATAGCAGAAGCGGTGGCGGAACATCAACATCCGACGTACGTTCTTCGCAATCATCGGCAACCCGCGGCGAAACACCAATAACCGAATCAACGAGAGGAACTCTGAGCAGCGGCTCAGCCAGTACTCAGGATGCAAGAAACGGAGCAACCGGTACAACTGCAAATCCAAATGCCAGAGGGCAAAACACAGGTACAGTAACTAACGAAAATCGGGGCAGCCAGTCGGGTACAACTACACAACGTCAGGCCAGCACTGGTAATGCCCAGCCACAGCGTCAGTATCAGTATTCATCGCCAAACCGTGCTAACCAGAATGCAAGCGGCGAAAACAGGAGTAATGCGACAAACTCCCGCAATACCCAGACTTATACTTCACCTGACTACAACCGCCCACGCTCAGGGCAGGAATATACTACTCCAAAATACAGGAGCACACAGCCATCGGGCAACGAACAGAATAACACCAGAGTAGCACCTCCGGCGAACAGAAATCAGCAATCAGGAGATAACAATCAAAGGTATTCGCAGCCAAACAATACCAAGTCAGGCAGTTCGCGCCCAAGCGGAACATATCAGGAACCTCGTAACAACAACACTCAGCAGCCATCGCGTCCATCGGCAAGTCCGGCTCCTCAGCGAAGCAGTTCGCCGGCACCTGCCCGTTCGAACAGCAGTTATACACCTTCACGCAGTTCGAGTGGAAGCAGTGCTCCAGCCAGAAGTTCTTCTAGCGGATCAGGTGGAAGCTATTCCCCTTCAAGGAGTTCATCTTCAGGATCAAGCAGCGGTTCATCGTCAGGCTCAAGTGGCGGGTCATCATCCGGTTCAAGCCGCAGTTCATCATCCGGTTCGGGAGGACGACGCTAAATTTTAAAAATAAAAGCCAAATCACGCATATAGAATAGCCTGCAAACTTTATCGGTTCATTTTCACAATCAACCTTTGGATTGCAGGTTTTTTTACTGACCTATAATTCTTACAGCAATGAAAAAAATACTTCCAATTATACTTATTGCATTTGTTTCGTTATCGCTTTTTGCTCAAAACGAAAACGATGCACTGCGCTATTCATTGATCAACTATGGAGGTACAGCGCGTTTTTCAGGACTATCAGGCGCTTACGGTGCCGTAGGTGCTGATTTCACTACTTTGAGCCAGAATCCCGCAGGGATTGGCCTCTACCGCAAATCAGAGTTCACCATTACTCCTGTATTTTCGAACAACAAAACGGACTCGCGTTATCTGGGTGAATTTCATACCGATTACCGCAATACAGCCTACCTTGGAAATGTTGGATATGTTTACTCACAAAACCTGAATGGAAAGGCTGGACCGCTAGTACAAGTACAATTTGGTTTTGGAATAAATATGATGTCAATGTTCAGCAACAGGATGATTCTTTCGGGATTCAACAATGAAAACTCCTTGTTGACTACTTATGTTGACGATGTAAACTATTCGGGGGCTGCGCCTAAGGACTGGGATGACTTTGGTGCCGGACTTGCCTACGACGCCAACCTGATTTTTTATGATTCGCTGAACCAACGATGGGCAGCCGATATGGAATATGGCGGCATTCAGCAAACCAAAAGTGTAGAAACTCGCGGCAGTACTAATGAAACAGTTATCAGTGCGGGAGCCAATATTGCTGATAAACTATTTTTGGGCATCACATTTGCTTTTCCTTATATAAGGTATGAAGAAACCAGCAAACTTACCGAAGACGATACCGAAGGACTGAATAGCTATTACGAATCATACGATAGGTATGAGTATTTGAACACCAGAGGCTCAGGATTTAATTTTAAAGCAGGTTTTATTTTTATGCCGGTTGAATTCTTCAGAATAGGTGGTGCAATACATACTCCAACCAACTATTATAATATGAGTGACAATTATAGTTCATCCATAAGCTCATATTTTAGCGGTGGCGAGCGATACACTGAAAACTCGCCTGACGGATATTTTGATTACGAGTTAAAAACCCCACTGCGGGCTATCGGTAGCGTTGCAGTTTTATTAGGCAAATATGGCCTTATAAGTGCTGATTATGAATACATTGATTATTCAACAGCCAGTTTGCGCGCTTTCGAGTACAGTTTTTTCGACGAGAATAATGCTATTAGAACCGAATACACTTCTGCTAATAATTTCAGGTTCGGTGGTGAGCTTAAATATGGGATCATGGCTTTGCGCGGAGGATATAATATTTATGGCTCGCCGTATCGGGATTCAGGTTCGTTGGGCGAACGCACAGGTTATTCTTTTGGATTAGGTGTCAGGGACAAAGCCTATTTTATCGATTTCGCATACAGCCATAGCAAAACCGAATCAAACTATTATCTTTACTATTCAGCCCCGCCTTCCTTGAACGAGATTAAAACTAATGCCTACAGTCTCACCCTCGGATTCAGGTTCTAACCTTTATGATCATAAAAAAATCAGGATAAAACCATATCCTGATTTTTTTGTTTATAGGTTCAATACATTTGCAATTCCTTTTATTTAAGTATGCAACTCAATATCCCTGATTCGCCACAGAAGCGAATCCTAATTGCCGGCGGTGGTTTTGGAGGCCTCAAACTTGCCACAAAACTTGCTGACAGCGATTTTCAGGTCGTACTCATCGACAAGAATAATTTTCACCAGTTCCAACCACTATTTTATCAGGTAGCAACTGCAGGACTTGAGCCAAGCGCTATCTCGTTTCCTTTGCGGAAAATATTTCAACGATCAAAAAACGTGATCATCCGTGTAGCCGAAATCACAGGTTTAAACACAGATAACAAAGAAGTTATCACAACGCTTGGCAACGTAACTTACGATATCCTGGTTCTGGCTATGGGTGTTGACACCAACTTTTTCGGGATGGATCATATTGCTCAGAATGCCATTCCGATGAAATCAGTTGCCGAAGCTTTAAGCCTTAGAAATACTATTTTACAGAATTTTGAAGATGCCCTTATCGAAACTGATGCCGAAAAACAGCAGGCATTGCTGAATATTGTGGTTGTGGGTGGCGGCCCGACAGGTGTAGAAGTTTCGGGAACATTGGCTGAAATGAAGAAATTTATTCTTCCAAAAGATTATCCTGAGCTGAATTTCGAAAAAATGAATATTTACCTCCTCGAAGCAGGCAGCCGTGTATTAGGCGGAATGACTGAACACTCAGCCGGAACAGCCGAAAAATACCTCCAGAAACTTGGTGTGAATGTGCTTTGTAATGCTCAGGTAAGCGATTATGACGGCAATAAAGTTAGTGTTCATAATGCAATTCAGATACCGGCTAAAACGCTGGTTTGGGCAGCTGGTGTTGCGGGCAAAAGAATGAACGGCCTCAACCCCGATGTTTATGTAAGAGGAAATCGTATTAAAGTGAATGCATTTAACCAGGTTGATGGTTACAACAATATTTATGCTCTTGGCGATAATGCTTTTATGACTGAAGCCAACTATCCGGGCGGGCATCCGCAAATGGCTCAACCGGCCATACAACAAGCTAAACTTCTGGCGCGAAACCTGAAACGCCAGCAACAAAACATCCCGATGCAAGCCTACACGTATTTCAATAAAGGTTCGATGGCAACTATTGGCCGCAACCAGGCTGTGGTTGAACTCCCATTTGTAAAATTTTATGGTTTTTTTGCCTGGCTAACCTGGATGTTTGTTCACCTTATGGCAATTGTAGGGGTAAAAAACCGCCTGCTTATTTTTATTAACTGGTTTTGGAATTATATTACTTACGACCAATCGCTGAGGTTGATTATTAAGCCGGTTGGGAAAAAGGAGGATGTTTAAGGGTTGTGGGATGGTGAATGTTGAATGTCGAATGTTGAATGTCGAATATTGAATATCGGATATCGAATATCGAATATCGAATATCGAATGTTAGATGAGAGATATTAAGATGTGTTATTCATTTTGAACAATGATATCTTAAAACTATTTCAAAAAAAAGAGCCGTTAGGCTCGTAAATTATTAACTATCAAAAATATCCGGAAGTTGCATACGTAGCTGAGTCATTTTTAAAATCTCTCCGCGCTGGTAGTTGTTATACACGCTCCAGTTGGCAATTTCGTCGAGTTTACGGAAACACCCTACGCATTTCCCCTTGTGATCAAGCGTACAAACTCCCCGGCATGGCGACTTTACCTCGGTATGATTTCCCTCGTGTTTTTGTAACATAATTGGTTGTTTGCTGAGTAGAACGATTCATTTTAGAAAAAGTTCACAAAGTAACATCAATTCTATTAAAGTATTCGTTTTTTTCAGCAAACGAAAAATAAGAAGTGCAATTATCAACGGAATTACCTTACTTTTATCCAACTATTTTAAAAACTTTCTATGCTGGTTAAAACATTTGGATGTGCTATTCAGGGTATTAGTGCTACTCCTATTACAATAGAGGTGAACGTCGATCAGGGGATTCAGTTCTCGATGGTTGGGTTGCCGGATAACGCTGTTAAAGAAAGTCATCAACGCATTGAAGCGGCGCTCAGAAATATCGGGTATAAATTTCCGAGGCAAAAAATTATTATCAATATGGCCCCGGCTGACATCCGCAAGGAGGGTTCTTCGTACGATCTGCCGATTGCCGTTGGTTTATTAGCTGCTTCGGAGCAACTGATTACCGACTTACTCGACAAATATATTATTATGGGTGAGCTTTCGCTCGATGGAAGCCTGCAACCCATAAAAGGCGCGCTACCAATAGCTATCGAAGCCCGCGATAACGGGTTTAAAGGATTTATACTTCCATTGGCTAATGCCCGCGAAGCTGCCATTGTTAACGATCTGGATGTTTACGGAGTAAGTACCCTCAATGAAGTTATTCAGTTTTTTGAAGGCAGTCTGCAGCTCGAACCTGTTGTTATAAATACCCGCGAAGAGTTTTACAATCATCTGGATAATTACGAATTCGATTTCAGCGATGTAAAAGGCCAGGAAAACATTAAGCGTGCCCTCGAAATTGCGGCGGCCGGCGGACATAACGTAATATTAATCGGGCCTCCCGGAGCAGGCAAAACCATGCTTGCCAAGCGGCTTCCATCCATTTTACCTCCGCTTAATCTGCACGAAGCACTTGAAACAACCAAAATTCATTCCGTCGCCGGAAAAATGGAACGCGAGGCCGCCCTGATCAGCATCAGGCCGTTTCGCAGCCCGCACCATACAATATCTGATGTTGCTTTAGTGGGAGGTGGCGGAAACCCACAACCTGGCGAAATTTCGCTTGCCAATAACGGGGTTTTATTCCTGGATGAATTGCCTGAATTTAAACGGACTGTCCTCGAGGTACTCAGGCAACCGCTTGAGGACAGAGTAGTTACCATTTCGAGAGCTAAATTTTCGGTAACATATCCGGCCAGTTTTATGTTGATTGCAGCCATGAATCCTTGTCCATGCGGGTATTACAACCACCCGGAAAAAGATTGTGTGTGCGGTCCGGGTATCGTGCAGAAATACCTGAACAAAATCTCCGGCCCGCTGCTCGACCGTATCGATATCCATGTGGAAGTGGTTCCGGTGCCTTTCAGGGAGTTAACAAGTATGAGGCAATCGGAAAAAAGCACCGCTATCCGCGAAAGGGTAACCGTTGCCCGGCTAATTCAGGAAGAACGCTATAAGGAAAGTAAAAACATACATTGCAATGCACAGATGAGCAGTAAAATGCTCCGTCAGATTTGCCAGATAACCGAAGATGGCCACAACCTGCTAAAAACTGCCATGGAAAAACTGAGCCTTTCGGCCCGTGCTTACGACCGAATCCTGAAAGTATCGCGCACCATTGCTGACCTTGATAATAGTCCTGATATCAAAACCGAACACCTGGCTGAGGCTATTCATTACAGGAGCCTTGATAGGGAGACGTGGGGAGGTTGAGTGGGATTGGACAAGGGGACAAGGAGAAGGGGTGACAAGGAGAAGGGCGACAAGGCGAGGGGTGACAAGGTGAAGGGGAGACAAGGCGAGGGGGCGACAAGGCGAGGAGTGAAACGGAGATGGGTGTCAAGGAGAAGTGGTG
>Ga0075012_10005527_pt1 | contig 11591 bp, 9 predicted proteins | sample All_14_2_FD_71474 | JGI IMG/M metagenome (GOLD analysis project Ga0075012, IMG submission 71474) | Freshwater microbial communities in response to fracking from Pennsylvania, USA - Allegheny Zone_MetaG_DW_15 | ecosystem: Environmental > Aquatic > Deep subsurface > Groundwater > Drilled...
GCTGTCATACTGCTCGCGGGTTTAGGCACTGGCGTGTATTTTCTGCTGAGCCAGAAACAAACGGTTCGGCCGCCCAAGACTTTCGAAGAGACACGAAAAGATTTTGAAACAAACCTGAGCAAGCGCGCCGAGGCGCCTCAGGAATTCGACAACACCGCGCCGGACCAGGTAAAAGTAGTCTACTATGAGTCCGGCAACAAAAAACTTATGGCCTGGTTGGTACTGCCAGATCGAGAACCGCCCTTTCCTGCAGTGGTTTTCGCGCATGATGGCTTTGCGCTGTCACGCGCAGATTACACCAATGCAGTCCCATTCGTAAGTCATGGATTCGCAGTTCTAATTCCGTCCTGGCGAGGTGAGAACGGCAATCCGGGCGACTTTGAGATGTGCTACGGCGAAGTCGATGACCTGGTTGCAGCGATCGACTATATGGCGACGCGCAAGAAAATCGACAAGGGCAGCATCTTTGCGGCGGGTCACGGTGTCGGTGCTACTACCGTGATGTTAGCAGCGGAGTTGTCTCCGCATCTGCGCAAAGCGGCTGGTTGCGGCGGACGGCCGGATATGTTCGAGGCGGGCGAAGCATACGAGCACGCACCGTTCGATCAACGCGACGCTGAAGAGCGCTTGATGAGGTCGCCTCAACAGTTTGTTGACGATCTCAAGTGCCCAATGCTTTTGCTTTATGGCGAAAAGGATGCTGGACACAAATTCTTCCTCGAACAAGCCAACAAGATGTCTAAGGACAGCAAGAAATTTCCGGTCCTGGTGGAAGAACTTCCAGGCGTAAACCACCAATCAGCATTGGGTCCGGCAATTCAACGTATGATCACCTTCTTCCACGCACGTTAGTAACGTGTATGATCTTAAGCTTCGGAAACCGCGACGTAGCCAAGTAGCGCGAAGGAAGCTTGCATGACTAAATACATCGTTAGCATCGACCAGGGCACCACCAGTTGTCGTTGTTTAGTCTTCGATAAAGATGGCACCGCACTCGGTTTGGGGCAAAAAGAATTTGCACAACACTACCCCAAACCAGGCTGGGTTGAGCATGACGCACAGGAGATCTTCGAAACACAGGTCGATTGCATCAAAGAAGCGGTAAAAACAGCAGGTATCAAAGGGGATGAGATAGCGGCTTGTGGTGTCACGAACCAGAGAGAAACGACGGTCGTCTGGGACACCAAATCCGGTGACAAACCGATTCATAACGCTATCGTCTGGCAATGCCGCAGAACTCAAGATGCTGCGATGAAACTGCGCTCTGATGAGTCGTTCCGAGAAAAAACCGGTCTGGTTCCAGACGCCTACTTCTCAGGACCGAAGATCGCCTGGATTTTAGATAATGTGACTGGTGCGCGCGAAAAGGCTTCAGCGGGCGATCTTCAGTTTGGGACAATAGATAGCTGGTTGATTCGCAAACTAACGAAAGAACGCAATCACTTTACAGAACCTTCCAACGCCAGCCGTACGATGCTCTTCAATATTAGAGACATGCAGTGGGACAAGCAACTGCTAGAGAAGCTGAATGTGCCGGAAAGTATGATGCCGCGCGTGGTGGCATCAAATGCGAACTTTGGAGTAACCGACAAAAACATAGTTGGTTTCGAAGCGCCAATTTTGGCGAATCTTGGCGATCAACAAGCTGCATTGTTCGGTCAATCGTGCTTTGACAAAGGCATGATGAAGTGTACATACGGCACAGGCAGTTTTCTTTTAGCGAACATCGGAACTGAAATGCAGCTTCTGGACGGACTTCTTACGACAGTCGGCTGGCAGCTCGATGGAGAGAAACCGATTTACGCTTTTGAAGGCGCCATATTCGTGACCGGTGCGGCGGTGCAATGGCTTCGGGATGGGCTTGGCATAATCGATTCCAGTGATGAAACAGAAAAGCTTGCCAGTTCAATAGAATCAAACGATGGTGTTTACTTCGTTCCTGCGCTCGTCGGATTGGGTTCGCCATGGTGGGACTCGGATGTGCGCGGCACCATAGTCGGTGTCACCCGGGGCACGAAGCGCGAACACTTTGTGAGAGCGGCGCTGGAGGCTATGGCGTACCAGGTTGCGGATGTCACCAACAACATGAAGGAAAACGGAGTTCATGTTTCAGAACTTCGTGTCGACGGCGGTGCGACCAGAAACAATTTTGTGATTCAGTTCCAGGCTGATGTTCTCGGCATTCCTGTCCTCCGCGCTTCTCAGGTCGAGTCAACGGCGTGGGGCGTCGCGGCTCTTGCAGGTCTAAAATCAGGATTGATAAAAGATCTTGCGGAACTGAACCACTCCTGGAAAAGCGACGCGCAATTGAAACCTTCGACAGACAGAACGGAAGATTACGGCGGATGGAAACGCGCACTCAGAGGAGCTTTTGCACAAGCGGGAAGGGGCGACATGTGTAGTGAAGCGAAACAAAAGACAAAAGCGGGAGCCGCAAACTAGGCGATTGTAAAACTATCTCTGGCGGGAACTGTTTACCGACGAATTATTTTCCGTTTTCCCCTTCGCTGGAGCCTTCGTGCTCACCGGATGTTTCTTCGCAGCAGCGTCGTAAAATAAATCCTCAATCACGCCGGACATCTGCAGAGCTTTCTTCTCCTCTTGCATAATCTGATGCATGTGCGCGAATTTAAATCCGGTCGGGATCTTGAACTCGGATTTGTCCACCTCAACCTGCTTGAATGAATCAGTGGAAACGACCACATGAGTTCTCTTGCCTGGATAAATGTAGGTTTGACTCATCAGCACACCACTGACCTGTTTGATGCTGTACAGACCCGTCAAGAAAGCACAGATCTCCGGTTTTATCTTGAACCAATTGCTACAAATCACCTCAGCCGCATTGAACGAACTGGCTCGTTGCGAGCCGGTTTGATAAATCATTTCGATACGCTCTTTCACCGGATCTGAGGACAATATTTCAAACCTGAGCTTGTTGCAGGGCTTTCCCTGAAACATAATCGTCTCGCGCGAAACAGGATCGGCGGCCTGGCTGCTTTCAAAACGGCTTACTCGCGACTCCCATTGGGATAGTGGAACGGACTTTCCAATATTCAACTTGTAGTTGACGATAGTCACGTCCCACTTTGGCGCGGTACAAATCCAGATTACATTCTGATGCGGATTTGTTACTTTGATTCCGTTTTCGCCGACTAAGACAATCGCCTTACCAATTTGATTACGCTGCTCGAATCTCCAGACCCTCACTTTATTGCTTGCCAGGGCAGCGGTCTTGGCGTCGACTCCGCAGACGCACAGCATTTGAATCGCCATGGCGATTGCACAAGTTGCTATCAATATGTTTTTTGACAAGATGAATAGAGCTAGCGCCGTTATCAGTTGACTCGATCTTATGTCAAAAATGATAAAGGCGCTAGCTCTTGAAGTTTTTCGGACGCGACGGCGCTGACTAGTCCCAGGCGAGAGCACCGCCGGTTTGATAATCGATGACGCGAGTCTCGAAGAAGTTTTTCTCTTTCTTCAAATCGATCATCTCACTCATCCATGGGAACGGATTCTTGGCTCCCGGATACTGTTCCGGAATACCAATCTGACGTAGCCGACGATTCGCGATAAATCTCAAGTATTCGCTGAACATTTCCACGTTCAAGCCGAGCACACCGCGCGGCATGGTGTCCATTGCGTACTGATACTCGAGTTGCACACCTTGATCCACGAGTTCGATGATCTCCTTCTCGAACTCTGAGGTCCAGAGATGTGGATTTTCGATCTTGATCTGGTTAATCAAATCAACGCCGAAGTTCAAATGCATCGACTCATCGCGCATGATGTATTGGAACTGCTCGGATGCCCCGGTCATTTTATTCTGGCGACCAAACGACAACATCTGCACGAAACCGACATAGAAGAACAATCCCTCCATGATGATGTAATAGCCAATTAGGTTGCGAAGGAATCGGCGATCCGTTGCTTCGGTTCCCGTCACGAAATCAGGGTTGCTGAGCTCTTGCGTGAATTGAAGTTCGAACACATCTTTGGCATGGATGCTCGGCACCTCTCTGTACATATTGAAGATCTCGCCTTCGTTCAACCCGAGACTTTCAACGACGTACTGATACGCGTGAGTATGAACAGCTTCTTCGAACGCCTGGCGCAGCAAGTACTGGCGGCATTCAGGATTTGTGATGTGGCGGTAGATCGCCAGTACCAGATTGTTTGCCACCAGTGAATCGGCTGTTGAGAAGAAACCGAGATTGCGCTTGATGATCATACGCTCGTCATCGGTTAAACCGTTTGGATCTTTCCAGAGTGCAATGTCGCGACTCATTGAAATCTCTTGCGGCATCCAGTGATTAGCGCATCCATCCAGGTATTTCTGCCAGGCCCATTCGTATTTGAATGGGACAAGCTGGTTTAAATCAGCGCGGCAGTTGATGATGCGTTTGTCGTCAACGTTGATCCGTCCGCTGTTGAACGCAATCTTCTCGACGCCGGTAACGCCAGGACCGGAACCATTTCCTGCCAACTGTGGCTGACCGCTCGTGGGTACTCGTTGCGCGCTCGGTGGTGGCACGTTTCGAGTTGAAGGTGCAGGAACCGACGTGTTCGAAACGGGTGCCTGCGGCGCCGGACCCGAAGCCGGCAGGCCGGGAGCCATCGAGATACTGTGCGGTACACTGGGCTGCGTAGCGGGAGTGAAGTCTAAGACACTTCCCTCTTTCTTGGCAGCACCACCTTCAGTGGCAGCGCCGGCAGCATAATCATCAAAACTCAACATAGTTATTTCTCCAGTTTCCAATCTCAGTTATTGACAGGCTTCGCATTCTTTGTCGTTAGGGTCGCAGACTGCGCCTTTCACGATCACGCTTGATGAAGACTGCGGCACCGCATTCAGTGCGCCGGTGTGCACCGTCGATTTCTCCGCGTAGGTTGCGCTCAGAGTGCGTAAGTAATAAGTTGTCTTCAAGCCTTTCTGCCAAGCCATCTTGTACAGGTCGTCCAGCTTCTTGCCGCCAGGCTCACTCATGTAGAGGTTCAAACTCTGTGATTGATCGAGCCACTTCTGGCGGCGCGACCCGCACTCGACCAGCCAGCGAGGGTCGATTTCGAATGCCGTCGCGTAAACAGCCTTCACTTCCTGTGGAATTCTATCGATTGGCATGACGCTGCCATCGAAGTATTTGAGGTCGTGAATCATTACCTCATCCCACAAACCGCGAGCTTTCAAATCGGCCACCAGATACGCGTTGAGAACCGTGAATTCGCCTGAAAGATTGGACTTCACATAGAGGTTCTGGAACGTCGGCTCGATTGATGGACTGACACCAGCGATGTTGGCGATAGTAGCAGTCGGCGCAATTGCGAGGCAGTTACTATTACGCATGCCGTGCTTGGCAATGCTGTCTCTAACCGGCTGCCAATCGAGTTTGGATGAACGATCCACATCTACGGCAACTCCGAGTGTGTCGCGGCGAGTATTCGAAAGAATATCGAGACTGTCGATAGGCAGGATGCCCTTCGACCAGAGCGAGCCCGGATAAGAGGCATAGGCACCACGTTCGCTTGCGAGTTGACTGCTTGCGAGAATCGCATAGTAGCTGATCGCTTCCTGAGTCGAATCGGCGAGTTCGACGGCCTCCTTCGACGAGTACGGAATTCCAAGCGAAAGCAACACATCCTGGAAGCCCATCAAACCCAGACCTACCGGGCGGTGGCGAAGGTTGGCATTTCTAGCTTTTGGCACACTGTAATAGTTGATGTCGATAACGTTATCGAGCATTCGCATTGCAATTTTGCAAGTACGCTCTAACTTCTCCAGGTCGAGAACTCCATTTTTGAAGTGCTCGACAAGGTTGACCGAGCCGAGGTTACATACAGCCGTTTCGGTGGAGGACGTGTTCAACGTGATCTCGGTGCACAGGTTTGAGCTGTGAACAACACCTGCGTGTTGTTGCGGACTTCTCAGGTTGCACGCGTCTTTGAACGTTATCCACGGATGGCCGGTTTCAAAAAGCATTGTAAGCATCTTGCGCCAGAGCGAAACCGCTGATATACGCTTGAAGATCTTCAATTTGCCGGCATCGGCAAGCGCTTCATAACGTTCATAAGCCTCTTTGAACTCGGCACCGTATGTGTCATGCAGGTCAGGAGTCTCGTCCGGACTGAACAGAGTCCACTGTCCATCGGTCATTACGCGATGCATAAACAGGTCGGGTATCCAGTTGGCTGTGTTCATATCGTGAGTTCTGCGGCGATCATCGCCGGTGTTTTTTCTCAACTCGAGAAACTCTTCGATATCCAGGTGCCAGGTTTCCAAATAACAGCACACTGCGCCTTTGCGCTTTCCGCCCTGGTTTACGGCCACAGCAGTATCGTTTACGACTTTGAGGAACGGAACTACACCTTGACTCTTGCCGTTGGTTCCCTTGATGTGAGCGCCAAGAGCGCGCACTGGTGTCCAGTCATTTCCCAGACCGCCACTGTATTTCGACAGCAAAGCATTTTCGCGAATCGAATCGTAGATGTCGTTCAAATCATCACCAACAGTGGTGAGGAAGCAAGATGAGAGTTGCGAACGACGCGTTCCCGAATTGAACAAGGTGGGCGTTGAAGACACAAAGTTGAACGAGGATAGTAGGTTGTAGAACTCGATTGCACGAGTTTCTCTGTCAACCTCCTGCAGGGCGAGCCCCATGGCTACTCGCATCCAGAAGGCCTGCGGAAGCTCGAAGCGCACACCGTCGGAGTGCAATAAGTAGCGATCGTAGAGAGTCTGCAATCCAAGATATTGAAATTTCAAGTCGCGGTCAGCGTTCAACGCAGCACCGATTTTATCGAGATCGTACTCCGCCAGTTTCTCATCCAGCAAGCCAGCATTGATGCCGGTTTTGATATATGTCTTAAAGTACTCAGCATAACGTGTGGACATTTCGTCTTGACGAACTTCCTCACCAAGAACCTCACGACGGATATCATGCAACAACAGGCGAGCGGTCACGAACGTGTAGTCCGGTTCCTGTTCGATCAAAGCTCTTGAACTATAAACCAGCGATTTCCAGACGTCGCCTTCTTTAACGCCGTCGTAGAGACCCTCGATGGCCGAGTTCAAAATTTTCTCGGGTGAAACCGCTGCATCGAGACCCGAGGCAGCTAGCCGCACAACGTTCAGCAACTCCTCTTTATCGAGCGCCTTCGTCGTCCCATCAGACAATGTCACCGAAAGCGCGGCTTTGGAAGACACCGCCGGCACAGCGGTCTCCTGTGAACGTTGGCGAGCGCGCTCACTTCTATATAGAACGTAACTCCTCGCCACTTCATGCTCGCCCGCGCGCATCAGCGCGAGTTCAACTTGATCCTGAATATGCTCGATATGAAAAACACCACCGTCCGGCAGACGGTGAAGCAAAGTTTCGACAACCTGCTCCGTCAACTTACGCACGAGGTCTCTAATCTTCGAGCTTTCCTCACCATGATTTCCTTCAACGGCGAGGAACGCTTTCGTCATCGCGACCGAAACCTTATGTGGTTGGAAGTCTGCGATAACGCCCTCTCGACGCAGTACTTTGTACTTGAGAAAACGACCATCCGTTGTCGCGCCTTCGAGAGACTGCTGGAGATGGGCTATAACGGATGCATCTTGGGTGAGTTGACTCATGGGTCCTCCGGGATCTTTGCTTTATTTTTGGAGACAAAAAAGCCTCCTGGTCGAGACCAAGAGGACAGCTAGACAACAAAGCTCAGTTCTTTGCTGACGAGACGGTCCTCCTTTACTCGAAGAGGTTGCGTCCTATGCGCTTATGTGGGTAGCCTGGCTTCCAGCAATTCACTGGTTACAGTTGCGGTACAGCGGTGGACTTTCACCACACTTCCCCCACCAGATTGACACCATATGTAGCGTCAATCCCTTGCTTGATTAAGCGCGAAGGTGAGTAATTGCTCCTTGTGAAATTTGTGTTGCTGAGACTTTACATTCGAATGCGACTGTTTGCAATTGCCCCAAACAGACAACAAGCAGACAATAAACACATATACAACACGGATACGGCTCGCCAAAAATTCGGGTCTAGCAGTCCTTGACGATCGTTTCAGCAGGAGAAAACTGAGAGCGTCTTCACAGGCGATTTGTAGATCGATCAGATATACCGCCTAGTGTGTCCGACGTCCGCAACCATCGTCCGAAGCGGACCGACAAGATTACACGCCCTTAAGCTCTTTCAGCGCAGCCACTACCATCGGTAGCACCTGACCCGATGGTCCCTGCATAAACTCATCGACGATATCAGTAATAGGAGTTTCGTCCGGATTGACCTCGATGAGTTTCGCGCCCCGGCGATGAGCTGCGTATGGCAGCGAGGCCGCGGGTTGCACGAGCGCGGAGGTCCCAGCAACAAAAACCACTTCGCTCTCCGCGCATTCCTTCAAACCGCGAGACATCGCATGTGGTGGCAGCGCCTCACCAAACCATACAACGCCCGGTCTGATCATGGAACCGCATTTGCACAGCGGTGGCTCCTCGAGATCAAACGGGACATCATGGGCATCATGCCCGCCATCAAAGCAATAAAATTTCTTGATGCTTCCGTGAAGCTCAACTACATCCGAAGATCCAGCCTTCTGATGTAGCCCGTCGATGTTCTGTGTAACTACCGTGACCTTGGGCACAAGGCTTTCCAACTCGACAATGGCTCTGTGCCCAGGATTGGGCTCCGCATCACCAAGCAGTTTGCGTCGATAGTCGTACCACTGCCAGACCAATTTCGGATCGTTCCGAAAGCCCTCCGGAGTGGCTAACTCCTGAGGATTGTAATTGGCCCACATTCCGGTTTGTGCATCCCGAAAGGTCGGAATTCCACTTTCTTTGGAAACCCCTGCGCCGGTCAGAAAGGTTACACGCTCAGCCTCAGACAGAAACCTTGCAACTCGACCAGCGATCGTCTGCATATCGGATTTTTCGCGCATTCTTTCGCCGCCACCTCAAGCCTCAATATCAATAGTTTACCGGGTTAAATTTGCGGCGCAGTCAAGATTGACACCACAAATGCGAATTTGGAAACCAAATGTTCACAAATCGACTTTAGGCTGTAGTGAATATCGAAAGCGAGCCCCTTATGTCAACACCTCTTCAGCCGGTAACGCAGTCTAGCAATCCGGCTTTTCAAGCAAATAATAGCGATGTCTATTCTCGCATGGTGAAAAACGCCGTCGAGGGCGTGATAGAAGACGTCATCTTGATAGACGCATCGAGTCCGTCTGATGCAGCGGAAATCTGCGCTTGCGGAAACTGCGGAAAAGCTGATTTCGAGCTGGTCGGCGACAGCGAGGAAAGCAAATTAGCAGGAGCGCCACTGTTCTACATCGAAACACGGAGTAACTCAGATCCGTTATTGCTCGATGAACTAACCATTTCAGCGGATCTGGAAAGCCTGACTTTACCTCGGAATGTGACTACGGAGCTGCCCTTGCAGCAGGTCCTGGCTTCGTCGCTTGACGATGAGACCTTCAATGAAATGGACACGATTGCTCAGATGATCTTTGCTGCAGCACCGGCTCAAACCTCACCGATTGACGACGATTACAGTGCATCTTTCAATCCAAGCAGTTTCAATCCATTCGATCCGCATATTGACGAAGACACGGATCTGTCCATAGCCAGCTAATCAGCACCGCCACTGGTACCAGCTTTATCACGGAGAACACGCCACTCTTTCTCGAGGATGGCGTACAAATAGGTATCTCGCCAGCGCCCTTTGATAAACGTATCTTGCTTGAAGTGCCCCTCTCTGCGCATACCGATTTTCTCCATCACCCGGTAAGACCCGACATTCTCGGTATCGCAAGTAGCGTACATTCGATGAAGGTTCAACCTGGTGAAACCGAAAACCATCATTCCCTTAGCCGCCTCGGTGACCACGCCTCTTCCCCAGTATTCTCGATGAAGAACATAACCAATCATCGCATTAGCGTTTTCTTTGCCCATGACTTGCAACCCGAAACCGCCGATGATTGAGTCTGTTTCTTTCCAAACAATGGCAAGCTCATAACCCCGGCGGGGTTTTACATACGAAATATCGATCGCCGTCTCGATAAACTCTTTGGTTTGAGCCTCTGAATTGGGTCCCCAGATCATGTGCTTGTAGACTTCCGGGTCGGTGGCATAAGCCTGGACTTCCTTCCAGTCGGTGCGTTTCCAGTCTCGAAGGAGCAGGCGTTCTGTTTCAAGCGTAAACATAGGCTTCAATAATAGATCTCTGTGTGCAGTCAAGAGTTTACCATTTACCTATATAAGAACGAGGCGATTCGGCGCGAAGCCGAGTATTGTTAAGGCACAATCGGAGGCTGGAATGGCGGAAGTAGTCGTAAAAAACAACAATGAGTATAAGCAGGAAATAAAAGCCGGGTCTCACTCACTGCTCGCAGACGTACCAAAGGCAGAAGGCGGCACCGAACTCGGACCTTCTCCGCACGAACTCATGCTTGCAGCTCTGGGCGCTTGCACGTCGATGACGGTGAAGATGTACGCGAACCGCAAAGGCTGGCCTGTGACCACTGTTGAAGTGCTCTGCCGCGAAGAAAAAATCACGGACCCGGCCAACGAATCGCGCACCATTCCGCTTATCACCCGCGAAGTGAAAGTCGGTGGCGAACTCACCGATGAGCAGGTCGATTCCCTGAAGGCCATTGCCGACAAATGCCCGATTCACAAAATGCTATCCGGCAACAACAAGATCGAAACAGCTATAGCTCGTAGCTAAGCAGTGCCATGGTAAACAAATTCAACCTCTCTGAGTTTGGCGTTTTACTTAAGTCGAAAACAATCGGCCACTCGCCCGCCAATGAATTGCACGACGTGATCGATTCGACGAACACGCGTTGTGCCGAATTGGCGCGCGAGGGCGCCCCCGAAGGCACGATCGTTTTTGGTCGTCAGCAAACCGCCGGCAGAGGGCGTCTGGGCAGGCAATGGCTGTCACCGGCCGATTCCGGTTTGTACATGAGCATCTTGCTTCGTCCGACTGCTGCGATAGGAGAACTGCCGGCGATCACACTCGGCATCGGTGTCGCTGTAGCTAAGGCAATTTTTGCTACCAGCGGTTTGCGCATTGGCTTAAAATGGGTCAACGATATTATTTGCGATGACCGAAAAGTGGGCGGTATTCTCGCCGAAATGCCATCCGGAGATCGGTCGAAACCGGCGCTCGTCATCGGAATCGGCATTAACACTCGCTTTGACGCAAACGATATTCCTGACGAATTAAAAGACAAAGTTTACTGGCTAGAAGCAGCACTCGGCACCGAATACGACACCAATGTCCTGGCCGCGGAAATCTGCCAGCAAGTCGAGGACGTCTATACCTCGATGCAACACGGCGGCACTCGCAAGGTCCTGGACGAATGGCGAGCGTTTTCCGTAACGCTCGGACAAGAAGTCATCTGCACCACGCCGTCGCGCGAAGTGCGCGGAACTGCTATAGACATTAGTGATAATGGGGCGCTCATTGTCGAGACGCACAACGGAAGAGAAGAACTGCTTGGCGGCGAGATTTCAGTTCGCACAGCAACCGGCAATTATCTTTAACTGCCGTCTCCTCACGTGTTGAAATCGGACGGACTACCGAATAGCTAAACCCATT
>Ga0075012_10005528_pt1 | contig 11590 bp, 9 predicted proteins | sample All_14_2_FD_71474 | JGI IMG/M metagenome (GOLD analysis project Ga0075012, IMG submission 71474) | Freshwater microbial communities in response to fracking from Pennsylvania, USA - Allegheny Zone_MetaG_DW_15 | ecosystem: Environmental > Aquatic > Deep subsurface > Groundwater > Drilled...
CCGGCGAGTTGATAATGTAAGTGTCGGTATCGCGCGCTACAAGATACCTGCGCACTCCATGCCAGCCGCCGTAGCCGGAGTCGTAGGTGGACATCCGCCCCAGCTCCGCCACTACATTAACCTCCGGGGACGATCCCACGCTCTCCATCTCGTTAATATCGTCCAGACCGAAAGCCTCCAGATCGTTTTTGGCGTTGACATACACCAGAACGGTCCATTCTTTAACGTCCAATCCCCCGTCCCGGGCGGGGCGCGCAGGCACGGCCGCGGCGGCCGGGGATGCGGAGAGACAATACCCCAGAAAGCCACCGATAATAGCCGTCTTTGCCCACGCGGATAAGCCGCCCCGGATCGTTTTCATGGTTATTCCAGAAAGGGAGTCAACGCAGCACCCGGCAGGGCACATTATAATCGGACCTCGCGCTTGTCCATCACCTCACCGCCATCCACGGCGACCAGGCCTTGGCATCGGCGTCGGACGGGACATACGGCTTGAATTTACCGTCCCTGATGTCGCTGGTCGGGAATTTTTGAACGATGGCAAAGCGCGTCCGCCCGCCGTCGAATTCCACCACCAGCATATTGGTCCGGGGCGTCGTCGCGGAATAATTCTCGAACGCCACCACATAGGGATTCCCCTGGTCGCTGCGCAGCACCCCGATATCCGCAAGCACGTACTCCGGAGTGGTGAGGAAATTGGCCAGGTAGTCCAGGTTGCCACGCCCGGGCGCGAACGCCTGCAGATAAAGTATCCCGTCGCTTTTCACCAGCGTGGCGTAGAGGACATAATTAAGACCGGTGCCTTTCGGGTCCGGCGCGTAATGATCGTGATGTTTCCCGTCCAGCCAGCCGGACAGGGGAGTCTGCTGCGCCGGGGACGCCGGCTCGCCCGCGGAGGCCGCAGGGATTTCCGCTTTCAGTCCCGCCACCACGGCGGCACTCATGCCCTGCAGGTCCGCAAGCCGCGCTGCGGAAGCCGTTGCCGGAACAACTACCAGCACCACCATCAGAATATTCGTCAGTTTCATCATTGCCATATCTCCTTTCATCCCCGCTGTCCGCTGTTGCGCCGCCTTGGGCAGCCTGCCCCGCCGCACAGGGCGCTTCAACTCCGTAATAAGAGTCTACAACGGCTCACGGAGGTTCTGAAGTATCCAAGGGCCCTGAACTCCATATTAAACGGCCTAGTGGCCATACCCAGGAATTTTTACCGTTCCTTTTCTATCCGTTAGCCACACCGCGTGCCATTACATGCCGTCAGGGGTCGCGCGGATGGATATATAAAAATCCCCCGGCCGGGCAACCTCCGGATTAAGCTGAAAGTTAAACCATGGGGAATGACGCGGCGGCCAGAGGCACGTCTTCTGGCTCCCTGTGAAGTGTGCCGGGATACGGATGCGGCTGGAAGTCAGGCCATCATGGCCGCTGGGGTCAGGGGAAAGACAGGAGCTTCCTGTTCGCGGTAAGCAGGTCCACGCCGATATCCTTGAGATCCGAGTCATGGGATATCATCTTAAAGCTCTTCGCTCGGCAGATCTCGCACAGCACCTGGTCGTTAAAGTCGCGGGGCCGCGACTCGTAATCCTGCAGAACGGTTCCGATATTCATGCTGTCAAAACAGCTTTCAGTCCGTGCCGCGTTCTTCAGAATAGCCCGGCACGCCACGGCAATGCTCTTCGCGACAGGCTTAAAGGCGGCGCTGTTCCTGAAATCCTTAAAATTTACCGGTCCGCCGTCAGCTATAGAGAATTCGTGCTCCAGCCTTGCGTACCTGTTTATGAACTCGGAGAGCACAAGCACGTCCACGTATACGCGGCCGCCGTTCCGCAAAATTTCGCTTAGGGCGCGGGAATATATGCCTATTCTTCTGTCGGCCGGGTCTTGCCTGGCGTACAGGTATATCCAGACATTCGCGTCAACAAAGAACGACTCGCCCGCAGCGAATCGGTACCCGGTGATGGGCAGTATATTACCTGCCATCGGGGTCGCCCAGGATTTCCTTTCTCGCGCCCTTTACCCGCGCGGGATCTTTGAAATACTCTTTCGCAGTATCAACCACGCGCTTCAGCAGGTCCAGGTCGTCCGTTTCTATGTCGCAGACCGAAAGGCCGGACTTGATCTTTTCTTCCGGGAATTCCCCGTACAACTGACCGATAGCGGAATTCAGGAAAGCGGAAGTCAGGCTCTCAACGCTCTCGAAGGAGACCTTGACTTTCTTCCCCTCTTTCAGGGCGGCGGCTATCTGGCCGTGAACACGCTCCCCGTCATCGGACGCCACGCAGAGCTTGGAACCGACTATTTCCATCAGTTTCATAAAAAGTTCCTCTTCCATAAATTCACCTCTTCGCGGCGGACTAGAACACGTTCTCGGGGCTTAACTCCGAAGCCAGGCAGTAGGTATGCTCGTCCGCCGTATTGATCTCTATGTTGACCGCCGTCCCGGTGAACGGCACGGCAAGTTCGCTCGTCGCCACCGCCCCGTTGGCGAACTCCCAGTATCCTTTGTCGGAAACTATCTGTATCCGCCCCTTGTTGATACCTATAAAATCGCGGAGCAGCTTAAGCCCCAGGCCGCCGGGGATAGGGCCGGTCTTAGTGGTATTGCGTCCTTCCGTAGCCCAGTTAATGGCTTCTATCGCGGAGAACTGCAGCCCCGCCTTTTGCCGCAGGTTCTCGCGTATCCCGACGCCGAGGTCCACGATGGAAAAGTCCAGGCGATGCTTGGCCGGAAAGAACTGCCCGCAGGAAAATATGCCGAATTTAGTGTCCGAATGTATCACCGAATTGCTGAATATCTCGAAGATACTCTCCCGGAATTTCTTCAGCAGCGCAGCCGACATATGCGGCAGGCCTTTTCCCTGAAGATGGGTTTCCACATAGGAACCGAAATACCTGCCGTCTTTAGGCTCAAAACGTTTGTAATCGATGGTGGTGCCGTAAGTGTCCTGCGTTTTCTCCCGGCCGTAATTGCTCAAAAAACCGTTCTTGGAGAGTATCGTTTCCATCCCGGGAGCAAGCCCCGTAAGGGAAACCGTGTTCAGTTGCCTGCTGAGTTTGTATAAGATACCGCCGAAAGGAGCGCACATATTGGCGTCCATCCACCTGACCCCGCTCATATCCACGCGGATGTGCTCGAATTCGCAAGACGCCAGGCGGGCGGCAAAATTAACAAGGGAATTAAACCCGGCGTAGTCGCTACGGATCTCCCCTTGCAGCTTGATATGCTCCATATTACAAACAACACACTTTAAAGGAGCGTTCGTCCCTTAATATGACATTATGACATAAAGAGGAAATTGTTAGCCATAGCGTCGGTCGAGCGCGCACAAGCGCAAGCCGGACGCGGCTTATGCCATCCCGGGCTAAGGGAACCTTTTCGTTCGCATTTGCGTATACCGGGGAACTCCGGGAACGGTCAGAACCCTTCCACCGAATACACGGCGTAGCCGCGCGGCGGCGCCCACACCTGCACGTTTCCGGCCCCGTCGCAATACTGGGCCTCCGGTCGCGAATTGTAGCCGCTTCGCGCAGAGGACCATGCATAAGCTTTGAGCTTCCGATTCTTAAGATACGGATTGCCGGTGGTTACCCACCCCCCCTTCCAGGACGACGGGCTGTCGTTCATGACCACTATATAGCCCGGGCTTCCGCCGGAATAGCCATAAGCCCCATAAGAGATCCAGTCTCCATCGTCACTCTTAAGTATCTGTATGTTGGGACCGCCCGCAGCCAGTTGCTCACGGCACCAGACCAGTTTTTTAATCCCGTTGCCCTCCCCTGTCCCGGCACCACCGCCTTCGGCCAGAGCATAATCGAAGTAATCCTTCCAGAACAGGCACGGGTAACCTTTATAGGTCAGGATGAAGGCGTAGGCGAGCATCTTATCCGCGTGTATCTCGTCCGTATCGTGATTGGCGACGAACGTAACGGCGCGCGCGTCCCACTTGGCGGCGAAAGATTTACGCGGGTCCATCAAATCCGGCAGCCAGCCGCCCCCCGAGGCGTCATTGAGGATATCACGCATGGTGTAGTAGAGCGGAAAATCGAACACGGAACTTCCCGATTCGACTGCCCACTTGTTAAGCGCGTCAACATCTCTGTCCCAATATTCCCCAATACCCATCATGCCACCGGTAGCCGCGTTCATATCCTTGTTCACCCATGGCGCGTACCCCTTTACATAGTCGTAGCGCCAGCCGCCGGTGAAGCCCGCGTTCCCCGGGTCCTTGAGCCAGTTCAGCCAATCCTTGAAGTCGTTGTAAGCAGGCCCCGCGTGATGGCAGACGTCCAGCGCTCCTCCGAAAGTACCGTTATCCCATGAGCAATAGCTGTTGGGGTGAAAGGCGTCCCAATGCCAGGCCATCCTGCCGCTGGCCACGGAGCTGAAGTCGGTCCAGGTGGCGCCGCCGACGCGCGGGTTAGCCTCCTGCCTTTCCGCGCCTGCGCGATGATTGAGCACGATGTCGGCCATGCTGACTATGCCGTAACGGCTGAATTCCGCTATGGCCGCTTTCAGCTCTTGCTGAGAGCCGAATCTGGTCTCGACAGTTCCTTTCTGGTCATACTGACCCAGGTCGTAGTAGTCATAAGGATTGTACCCCATGGAATACCCGCCACCCTCGGCTTTGGAGACCGGTGGGAACCAGATCCGGTCTATGCCGACGCCGCCGGCCATATAGCGCAGTCCGCGGGCATTGGCCTTCATGGTGTTATACCAGTTGCCTCCGCCGGGCACGTCCCAGTAGAAGCCCTGCATCATCACACCGCCAGCAGCGGTATTGAGATACAAAACCATCAGAACACCGGTTAGAAGTGACCGTATCATAGCGCTTGTGTAACAGCCGCGTTTCCGCGACGTCTATAGTCTATCCCTCAAGCCGCTCTCCGCCAAGCACCTTTTACCCGTTCGCCGCGTTGATCCCGGTATACTGAAGTAAAAAAACATCACTTAACGATACGAAAGCCCACGTTGTCGTATCCTCTATCGCGGGAGAAGCGCGCCCTCGAGCCGATCCGGAGCATCCACACGTCGAAATCCGCGAAAGAACCACCGCGCCCGACACTCACTTGCCCGCCCGCGGCCACCTCGACATCATCCGCCATCCATTGGTAAACGTTCCCCGCCATGTCGCACAGTCCCTCCGGAGTGTTGCCTGAGGGTCTGGAACATACGGGTTGAGTCCCGAAGTCGTTGCCGCAGGAAAAACCGGATAACCCGTTCATAACGGCGTTTTCGCAACCAGGCTCCCTGTTCCCCCAGGGATACCGCCGCGATTCCATGCCGCCGGAGGCGGCAAATTCCCATTCGGCCTCGGTCGGCAGGCGCGCCCGCATAAATCCGGCGTATTGGGCGGCCTGCTCCCGGGTCACGCAATTCACCGGATGCAGTTCCCGGCCGGAACGGCCCCAATTGCACAGCCCGCCGGAATCCGGCGGCGTACAGACGCCTTCAATGACGCACGCCTTGTATTGCTCCACCGTAACTGCGGTTCGCGACATCTCAAAGCTCCCTACCACTATTTCCCGCGACGGTCGCGGACTTCCGAAGTCGCTAACGTCCACGGAGTCTGCCATGATGAAACGCCCCCCATCGAACCGCACCCACTCCGGCCGCGACGTGCCCGCATTAAGGCTCCCAGCCATAAAAAGACACGCCGCCAGCAAACCAAGTATACGCATAGATCCTCCTAGTATTTCCCCTTACAGCCCGTGATTTCGGCACCACTATAAGAGAGGCCTTTTCCGCCGCACCCGCCGGGCGCAACCGCGCCCGGACGGCCGCGCCCGCCCCGCATCTTAGTGGATAAAATACACTTTGCTGATATACGAGTACCGGTCCCCGGTTATCTGATCCGAATAATCGGCCGTCTCAACTTTTGTCCCGACCAGGGTCGCGCCGGCCTTCGCGACCATTTTCGTATAGTATTCCACCTGCACGGACGCCTGCTCCCTATCCGCGGCTCCTGAACCGAAAAACCCGAGCCGCTTGCCGACATAGAACGCGGAATTGCCGTCATATACCGCGGCCACCCTGGCGCCGGCGCCCTCCATCAGCGAAACATCCAGCTTTATGGCCGGCTCAAAAGAGGAGAGGTAGCGCAACCGGGTCTCATGGTCCGGATTCTCGTCATATCCCGTCATATAATATACGGCCACAGTTGGGTCCGGGAACACATCAGGGTCCTGTGGGACCTGGAAGACTCCGATGACCTTTTTGCCGGAAGACTCCAGAGCTGCCCGCAGGTTCTTTTCTATCTCCGGAGCGGGCAACGGCATGCGCCTGGTATCGCACAGGAACATACGCACCACCTGTCCGTTCTGCCGGTCATATTTCAGCATGCCCAGGCCGGAGGCGTACTCCGCGGTTATGTTCTTGAGGCCCGCGTCCCGCATCATGGGCAGCCAGAACTCCTTGAATCGCGCAAAAGCCGCCTCACTGCCGGGTACGGAGTACAACATGCTGGCCCCAGCCTGGGCCAGCAAGGCTGTCGAAGGCACCTGGTGGGATGAGACGGCCGCAACGGCGGCGTCGGCACGGCTCTTGGGCGCGTAATATATGTGCGCCCGGATAATGGCAAGAGAAGTTTTCAGCTCGTTGGACAGCCGCTTGATGTCACGCCCCCCCCAAAGCGCGTATTCAGGTTTCTCGCTTATAGCCGCCGCCAGGCCGTACAGACGTTCGGCCATAAGCCCCAGGCGCGTCGTCTCATTCCTGACGGAAAACAGGTCACCGGCCCTGAACCCCAGTTCCAGTTCCGTCGCGGACTCGTCAATATCCCTGGCCGCGTCTTTTACCCCTTCCACATAATACTGCGGCGCGCCTATTCCTGACAGATAGCCCGCCACTGTTTTTACACCATTGGCGGCCAGACGCACTCCCCTTACCCCGCTCTCTGCGGCCATGTCCAAGGACTTTGCCCCGGCTTTGGGCGACGGGATATCCGCTTCGATACCGGTTTTAGAAAGGTCACGGGCAGTAAGCCCTTCCAGACCAAATCCGGCGGCAGATCCCGCCGTGGGAAACATCAAGACCATCGCCGCTATATACGCTTTTTTCATTAATATCCTCCTGAAATGTACAGAGCTGTCATTTGTGGCTACACGCCACTGGCAGACAGCACATATAGTGTAACTGTGCGGCGGCACCTTTCCCAGAGCCATTGGGACGGCTGATCTTTGGTAATTGGCCCAGACCGCATTTCCAATTTTCTTACCGTCCTTTTACCCTCGCCTCTTACTGCAAGCCCACCTTCAGCCGGCAGCAACACCGAAAACCAGGAGCGTATTTTGGGGCCCACAAACCCGGGGCACTACCTTCCCTGCCATAAAACCCGGCCCAGCAGATCGGCCCGGCCCACAAGCCCGAAGCGAGTGGAATCCATGGAGCCTCCGGGCAGATTTGCCATTATCAAGCAGGCGTTGCCGGGTATCACCCCGTTATTGCCTCTCTCGTAGAGGGCCAGCATCTCGCTCTCACGCGCGCCGATACAATACGGAACTTTCAGCGAATTCTTCAACACCCGGCCGTTTATCAGTATGTTCCAGCAGCCGCGGCGGGTTTTCCGCAGCCGGAGTTTGTCCCCGGGGACGCCCTTGGCTATCTTCACCAGCGGGTCGCCGCCCGGATAGTTGTAAAGCACTATATCCCCGCGCAGCACCTCATGGCACTTGTAGTAGCCAAGAGCCACCTTCATTACGGCCCCGTCATCAATAAGCCCCGTCAACGAGTCCCCCCGCACCTTGAGCATGCGCTCTTCAATAGCGCAGAGCTCCGTACGCACGGCAGCCTGGCCAGCCACCCGCGGCAAAGGACCGCAACCGGCCAGTCCGAAGGGCGCCAGGAGCAGTACCCTTAGAATTATCTTTCTACTCATATCAAGCGCACAAAGTTAGCCTGAAAGCCAACGCCGCGCCAGGACACAGAATATCCCCGGCACCAGCCGCCTTAGCGGCAGCAAGGCAAAGGATAGCCCTGGTCACATCTGCCTTGGCCAACAGACCCGGATGTTGTGAGCTTTGGTGCGTAGAAGGAAGTGCCACCATATGACCACCCAGCACAACAGTTGTCAGTTGTTGCACCTATTACGAGATATGACACGGTTCCAGAATGAATCTCCGGCATTATCCAGACTTCCGAAGCCAGTGCGGTAAGTCCAGCCGCTATCAATTCACTCTGGCGACACATATGGCTGCCACTGTAAACCGCATTACACTTGGCATTCGCCCCATAAGCTCCGCCTAGATTACCGTTATAGCCGCCTGTTAATCCCACATACTGCACGCGCCCGGCATTGGCCAGCACCCACTGCTTGTTAACTGCGTCCTGGTTGTTGATCGGGTCAGCCACGTTAACAATGGTGTTATTGCTCATGTCGAGTTTCCCTTGGGGGCTCGTAGTACCGATGCCGACGCTGCCGGCAAATGAGGAGTACCCTGTCCCCTTCACGGTCAAACCGCCATTAGCTGCGGTCGTCAACAACATCCGCTCATTGGTCCCGCCGCTATCTCTCCAGGAATGGTTGCCGTTAGCCGCATAGAACAAGGTGCTGCCATTAATCCCCAGGCCATAACCGCCCCATAGTTGCAGTTTAAGATTATTACTCGTATCCGCGTCAGAAAAGACAATTTGCTGCCCGCCGTCAAGGCCTATCTTGCCGCCGAGCACATATAGTTTCTGACTGGGCGCCGTAGTCCCGATGCCGACGTTGCCATTGTTTAAAACCGCTATTGTCGAACCGGCCACCTTAAACAACGGATTTGACCCCGTCACGCCTGCGCCGGTTATCGTCATACTCGACACGCTGTCCACGGCCTTATTGCTCATATTAAGCGCCTGCGCGGCGGTGTGGTTGCCCAGGTTGTCGCCACCGGGCAGGCCGGTAATGCCTGAGCCGTCACCGATGAATTTTATGGCCATCATAACGCCGGTGGCGCTCATGCTGGCTTTTATCACTCCATCCGACGCCCGCCAGAGCTGCGCCATCTCCGTATGCGCCGTGCCGGTGCTTACTATATCCAGCGCCGCCTGCGGCGCGCGGGTGCTTATGCCCATAGTCCCCGCGGCCAGGTCGCCGTACAGCAAGCCGCCTATATTAAGCTCACCGGAGGCGCCGGGGGCGGAGGCCTCCTGGGCGTAGCCTATCACTATATTGCGGGCGCCGGTGGTAAGGCCGTAGCCGGCCTGCCAACCAAGCAGTATATTGTCACTGCCGGTAGTCAAGCCGTAGCCGGCCTGGTAGCCCACCAACGTGGAACTGGAGAACGAACTTCCCGACGCGCCTAATCCGGCCAAGGTACCAAGAGCCACATTGGCGGAACCGGTCTGGCTATAGAACCCGGCGGTGTTCCCGACATAAATGTTGTTGGAACCGCTGACATTGCTGCCGCCCGAATTGCGCCCCATGAAGATATTGCCACCGCCGTTAACGTTCATTTTCCCGGCGCCCGCGCCAATCATGGTGTTGCTGGCGCCAATGGTGTTAGCGGTACCTGTCATGGAACCGATGAACACGTTGAAGTTCGCCACATTGACCACGCCGGCATCAGAACCCAGGGAGATACTTGAGAGGGGATTAGCGGTGCCGCCCGATAGGGCCAGCACAGTGCTGCCGTTTATCTGGTAGTAAGCGGCGGTTATGGCGCTGGAAGAATAAATGGCGTAGTCCCCCATCTTCAACTGCGTTGTAGCGGTATGGTCGCCCAGGTTATCGCCGGCGGCAACGGTGCCGTACAGCACTCCGGTGGCCGTCATGGAGGAAACTATGGTTCCGTCGGAGGCGCGCCAGATCTGCGCGTAGTCGTTTACCGTGGTGCCGGTGGAGACGACATCCAGCGCCGCCTGCGGCACGCGGGTGCTTATACCAATGGTCCTGGCAGTCAGATCGCCATAGAGCACCCCTCCCAGGTTAAGTTCGTTATTGGCGGCCGCCGCGGACAGCGTCTGATTGGAGCCTATTACGATGTTCCCGGCGCCTGTCTGTCCGTTACTGCCGGCGTAATAACCGAGATACAAGTTATCGCTCCCCGTAGTGTTGCCAAGCCCGGCCCCATCACCCAGGAAAGTGTTGTACTGGCCGGAGACGCTATTGTAGCCGGCATTGACCCCCAGGAATGTGTTATACCAGCCGCCCGAGTTCATGTAGCCGGATGCGTAACCGACAAACGTGTTCTGAGCGCCGGTAGTATTGGTATGCCCGGCGGAATGCCCAATAAAAGTATCCTGCGCGCCAATGGTGTTGGCTGACGCCGCCCCCGACCCGACGAACACGTTATAGTTGCCGCTATTGTGAGCGGCGATATTGGGGCCTACTGCTATGCTTTCCACCCCCGGCAGGATCACCAGCATGGTGCTGCCGTTTATCTCGTAGCGCGCGGCGGTAATGGAACTGGAAGTGTTCACTCCGTAGGCCCCCATCTGCAGAACCTGCGCGCCCGTGTGGTCGCCCAGATTATCTCCAAGAGTGGCGACGCTGTCCCAGTCCAGGTAGCCGGCCGCGTTCTTACGCAGTATCTGGCCGGCGGAACCGTCGCCTATGAAGATCTTCCCCGCGCCGGCAAAAGTGGATGTACCCACAAAATAGGCCCCTGAAGATACGGCCAGCACGCCGTTGACCACCACGTTGCCGGGGCCGGCCAAGGTCCCGGTATAGGCGGGCTGAGTGGAACCGAAGACGGTGAAGCCCTTTATTTCGGCGTCGGGGTCGTCGGCCGTGCCGTCCATGCCCAGCACGGTGAGGTCGTCCTCGGAACCGAGCTCCGTCCCGGTCGCGGCAACAACAGCAGGACAACCGCCCGCCGCAAGAACTGCAAACAGCACGAACACAAGGACCGCCAACCTGCCGCCCGCGGCGCATATTCCTGTGGTCGCATGGGCTCTCAAATATTCCATGTGCATATCCTCCGCCGGATCATTTTCAATAAATGGAACGCAATTATATACCAAAGTCGTTTTCCCAATCACGAAGTCAGCATTCTTTACGCTGCTGGTTATTGGCACTGACAATTACCCCGCCCGCTCATTTGTTCCTCAACCAAGCGGCCAGTTTTTCGCCAGAGCTGAAGATCATAATGTAATCTCCGGAACTTTGCCCGCCGCTTACTTCCATCCGGGCGCGGGGAGTTTGAGTACCTACGCCCATAGCGCCGGACGTGGAGACCACTACCTGATGTGCGGTACCAGTGCCAAGGACCAGGCTATACTCCTGCGTATCAGCGGCTTGTACTTCAAGACGCGCGGAAACGCCGGCAACCCCTATGCCAACGTTGCCTGTGGCCTCAACGGAGAGCCCCTGCTGGCCGGGCCCGCCTTTTATCTGAGCCGTACCTGTCACTTTCAGGGAATTTCTGACGTTCAAATCGTTTACTGTGCCGGAGGAAACATAGAAAGTGGTCCCGGCCTGCAGAACGTCCTGGTTATGTATGGAGAGCGGATCGATTTCCAATCCGCCGGCTACCCCGCTGCCGCAAACCCACTGACCGCCGCTCAATTGAAGGATGTCGCCATTGGCGCAGCCCGACTGGTTGAACTTGTCCCTGGTAATGGTATCGTTCGCTATATCCTCTCCCTGTATGGAACCGTCCACAATATGTG
>Ga0075012_10005529_pt1 | contig 11590 bp, 8 predicted proteins | sample All_14_2_FD_71474 | JGI IMG/M metagenome (GOLD analysis project Ga0075012, IMG submission 71474) | Freshwater microbial communities in response to fracking from Pennsylvania, USA - Allegheny Zone_MetaG_DW_15 | ecosystem: Environmental > Aquatic > Deep subsurface > Groundwater > Drilled...
CCGTAGGTGTTGGCGTAGACGTAGCTGTAGGGCCAGAACTCGAGGTTGCCGGTGAAGCCGCTGCCGGTCGTGACGCCGGGCACGTTGCAAAAAACGTTCATGTTGGAGACGGAGTTATGGAAAACTGCGCCGGAAATGAGCGTCGGCACGCCCAGCAGGGAGAGGTCATTCGTGAAAGCGTTCATCGATGCCCACACATAGGTGATCGCGCCATTCGTGCCCACCAGTTCCATGTAATAGGCCACTCGGCTGAAGTCGCCGATGACATGGTGGTTGTCCACCGAATAAGCGACTTGGGTAAACTTGTAGTTAACTGAAGCGGGAACATCCAGGCTGTAGACCAAGGTGTATGCGGAGGACTCCGGCACGTTGTTCAGATACCCGCTCGGGGTGTCGGTCAAGAAAGTGAACTGACTGTTGTCAGAAATCGACAATGGGGAAGGAATCGATTCGTCGGTCACATTGTTGACCGTCAAGGTGTAGCTCGCTTTTGGGGCTTGCAGGCTGGTGGAGAGGGTGACGGTCAGCTGGTCCGCATCGAGAGCGGCGGAGGCTATGGAGAGGCCGCCGCTCAGGGCGTAGTTGGCGCTGTTGGTGGCTGTGGCCGGGGTCACCGGTTTGCTGAAGGTCACGGCCACCTGGCGGTTATTCGACAGGCTGCGCGCGTTGACGAGGGCAGGGGGGGCCAAGTCACCCGCCGGCGCGATGAGATTTGTGATGGCCGGCAGCCAGGCGGCGGCCATTTTGTTGTAGCCAGCCTGATTGGGGTGCGCGATGTCGGCCAGGTCGGCGGTAGTGAGAAAGGCGTGCATGTCGAGGAAGGTGACTTTGCGCCCAAGCGCTTTGTGTGTGTCGACGACTCCCGGCACATAGGGGTTGAACAGATTGGTGATCGCCGTGTTGCTTGGCTCATCTGTGCGCGGCAGGAGCGAGGTGACGATGATGTGGGCATACGGACGTTTGGTGGCGATCTTGGTGATGAGCGCATCCAGCCGGTCGATGGCAGTGGCAAACGTGCTCACATTGTTGGGGTTTGAATCATTGGTGCCGATGTGAAGCAGGATCACGTTGGGGGCGGCGACGGAATCCAAGAACCCGTTGATCGAGGCGTCGATCATGCCGATCGTCCAGCCGCTGTGTCCTTCGTGGTCCGGATCCTGCAGGGTGCCGGCGTTGCCGGTCTGCGTGCCGACGAAGTCCACCGTGTAGCCCAGGCTCGTGAGGCTTGCGTACAGAGGGGCGCGATACCCACCCGCCGTTGTGCCGAGCGTGATCGAATCTCCCAAGGGCATGATCCGCACCGGCGGCAAGGCTGCGGCAGAAGCCGCAACGACATAAAGCCCGATAAGGGCGATCAACGAACAACCAGCACTCCGATTATTTAACATGGTCCCACTCCTTGAGATGACGCGTCTCTTAACGCCCGACCGTATACGAGCCGGCCCAACGATGAAGATGGGATCTATTTAGTCATAAAACCAATAAATAGGTCAACCCGTCCCATGACAAAAATGAAAATCGAAAAAGTTCGTTATTTGACAAACGAATTCCCGTGTGCGGAACACATGGCGATCTGGCATCCGGCTCTTCAGCCTCCGTTTCGCCGATAGTCGAAGGGCGTGACACCGGTCTTGCGCTTGAAGAGGGCAGAGAAATGTTTTTGGTTGCAGAAGCCGGTGTGTCCGGCAATTTGGGTAATGGGCAGGTCGGTTTGCACGAGCATGCGGCGGGCCTCCTCGATTCGCAGTCCGAGGTGGTACTGTCCCAGCGTCCTGCCGGTTTCGGCGCGGAACGCGGTACGCAGGGTCGAGTAGCTCACACCGCACGATTTTGCGAGTAAGCCATAATTGGCCGGTTCACAAGGCCGTGCGGTGAGCGTTTCGACGGCCGTCGCGACACAGGCCGAGCGGATGTGGCCAGACGGGGCTGAGGCAGACGCCTTCGCCAAGGCTTCTTCAATCTGGCTGTTCGCCTGTTGAAGGATACGGATACACGCGCGGAGTCGTCTGTTCGAAAGACGCTTGGCCATGCCGGTCACCCAGAGCGCGGCCACCGGTGTTTTCGTGGGACCGATCACGGCGACACCCCCGCAGTGGCAGCCTTCGGTTTCCTCTGAGAGGTCGGTGGCATATCCTGCGGCGCGGATGCGCGTGATCTCCGCTTCAAAGGCTTTGCGGGTCGTGATCGTGTTTTGAGTGAACCTCTTGAAGGTGAGCCTGTCCAACAGGAGGTTTCTCCGTCGCTCGGGAAGGGCAGCGACCCAGGCTTTTCCTGGAGCGGAGGTGTGCAGGGGAAACACGAAACCCTCCGCGATGTTGAAGCAGAACCGGTCGGGGCCTCCGATGCTGTCGAGGACAATGCCGACGGCTCTCTTTTCATCGAACACCGCGATGCCGAAGGTTTCCGGCATTTTATCCTTAAAGGCACGAAGAAGCGGCGAGGCAAGCGTTTTCAAGGTTGTGTGGCGCATAGGCAGCTCCAGTTAAACGACGAGCGGCAGGGAACTTCTGGGGAACAGGGGAATAGGCTCTCTGCCTTTATTTTGACGTGGTTCCGAGTCTTACGTAGGGCAAGACGGTTTCCGCGTGGGCATCATAGTTGAACACGGTGAAGCCCGGTACGCCGAGCTCGCGGACGATGGCGATCTGTTCGGCCAGCTTCACCGCATCCCGCGGGTCTTTCCAGCACGAGAGCCCGATGCCCGGATAGAGCCGCGCCTTGCCCGCGAAGGCCTTCTGCGAGGTCACCATATTGCGGAAAAGGGCGTTGGAGTCGCAGTAATCCATGGGGCAGACAAAGTCCAGCCAGCCGTTCTCGCACCACATTTTCCAGTCCTGTCCCACGCTGTCGCGGTCGCTTGTCCAGTTGCGGAAAACGGCGGCGGAGATCTGCACGCCGGGCCGGATTATGCGGGCCTCCTCCGATACCCGCCGCACCACGGCGTCGATGTTCGACCGCCGGAAGTCGAGCCACCGCCCGCGCACCTCGCCGGGCTTGCGCGTGTCGGCCGGCCATTTCTCCACGGCATGGCCCAGAACGGTCTCGAAGCGCGAGCGGCACCCTTCGCAGAAACAGGCGTCGTTCCCCGGATAGCGGATATAGTCGAAATGCACGCCGGCCACATCGTATCTCCGCACGATTTCCAGCATGGCCGCCACCTCAAGGTCCTGGTTCGCCGGATGGGAAGGGCACAGCCACGTGCGCTCGGTTTCGCCGGAGTACAGCTTCTGAACGCGGCCATCGGCGGCCATGCGGTCGATGAACGCCTGCGGCGCGTGGCCGCCGGTGTTCCAGTTGACTTTCCAGACGTGGCACTGCACCCCATATTTTTTGCAGGCCGCCAAACACTGCTCGATCTGGTCGCCTTTCTCTGCCAGTTGCGCGTATTCGGGGAGGACCCGGGAGGGATAATACGCGGTGCCGCCCCAGAGCATGTTCGGCAGGATCGCGTTGAAGCCGTTCTCCTTGAGAAAGCGGATCGACTCGTCCCAGTTTTTGTTGCGCAAGCCGAACGCGCTGTGGCACCAGAAGGCACGGTGTTCGCCGGCCCGCGGCTTCTGTGTCAAGAGCCAAGCCCGCAACGCCGCGTCGCCGGCGCGAGCGCTCGCCGCGGTGCTTTCGGGCCAGCGGCCGGTCTTCAGCAACGCCTGCGCCTCGGCTCTCGCGTCCGCGGCACGGGCGAATTCCCGGCGGGCTGACCTTGGCGGTTTCCCTTTTCGGAAAGTGACGCTGAACGCCTCGAAATCGGCGGCGCCGCCGATGGTCCCGATCCTTAAGAACGCCTTCTCGGCAGAGCGTTGCCACAGGTTCGGGATCAGCTCGCCGGCGACCGCCCGCATCAGCTCGCGCCCCGCGCCCTCGGCCCCGCCAAACCACACGTGGCCGACAAAAGCGCCGGTGGGGGTCAGCGTGATGGCGGGCAGGGACGTGTCCTCATGCCGGGCGTTGCGCCAGACCGCGATGACGCGGCCCGGTTTGCCCTCCGCGGGGCTGACCTCCGTGGTGCGCCAAGAGGCCTGCGGCACGAACGCCGGCTGGGTCGCGAGTCCCTGCGCGGTGCGCGCGAACCCGTCGAAGCGGCCGCCTTCGGCTTCGCCGCCGCCGGTGACTCTCAGCCCCATCAGCTCCGCCACTCCGGACGGCAGGGAATAGCAGACGAGCAGCTTGCCGCCCCGGCCTGTAAACCCGCCCAGAAGCGCAATCGCTTCTGGCGGCACGCGGGGGTTGTAGGGCAACACCACGAGGTTTACGGCGGAGAGCAGTTCCTGCGTGAGGTCAGTGTCGGCCACCTGTGCGGAAGGGATCCCCAGCGCGTCCAGCGTCGACGACACGGTTTCCGCATAGTGCTGGTAGCCTTCGTCTTTGCCTTTTGCGGCCGCCGCGTTCGACTCTGCCCGGACCACCAGCACCTCGGGGTTGCCGCCTGACGGGCCGAGGTTGTCGATGGCGCACACCGTGTCCGCGTCTTGGCTGCGCCAGCCCGAGAGGCGCAGCGCGTCGACCTCGCCCCAGCCGGAGGGCGCGTTTTCGCCCCGCGCTTCGGCCTTGTCGATGACGATGCGTTCCCATGCGCCGGCCTTTTCCGGGCTGAAGGTGGCGTGGTACCAGCCGCCGTTGCTGCGGAAATAAAGGCTGAACGAGGCGAACGGCGCAAGGTCGCGGCAGTAGAAATCGAACTGCACGCCGCGTGCGAGCCGGAGGTCCGTATGCACCTTCAGGTCCCAGCTCACCCGTTCGTGGAGGGTGTCCTTGAAATTCACCGGTAACCGCACATACCCTTCGGGGGCACGCTCCGCCTGCGGCGTGCCGCCCATGGGCGCAAACAGCTTCTGCGCGGAGGCGGTGTCGGTCACGGCCTGCCATTCCGGAAAAACGGCGCCCGGTTTTGGCGGCGCGGGGATATCCTGCGCGACGCATTGCCCCAGCATGGCCAACAGCCCGGTTAACATCATGAAGGACCTGAACATGTCGCCCCCTTTTCTGTTTGTTGAGAAACGTTATCTGCCCGCCACCGGCCGGGCGTGACGCCGAACATCCGGCGGAACGCCCGCGCGAAGTAATTGCCGTGCGAAAATCCGACGCGCTTCCCGACGCTTTCCACCGAAAGGTCGGGGCATGCCCCGAGCAGGTGCTTGGCCTCCTCGAGTCTGCGCTGCAACAGGTAGTCGCCGGGAGTGCCCCCCGTGGCCTCCTTGAAAAGCGTGGCGAAACGGGTCACGCCCAGCCCGCAGGCTTCGGCCATCGCCTCAACACTGAGAGGGGACGGACGGGCCTTCAGCCCCTCCACATAGAGGCGCACCGAGCGCGAAGACTCCATCAGCGCCGGCCGCAACCTCACCGGGTTCAGGTGGAACAACTCCAGCAGCTTGACCAGCACGTCGCACACGGCCACAGCGATACGCGAACCGCGGAAGGCGGCCGAAGAAGAGGAGGGGAGCGACACCAGCCGCTCGAAGGCGGCGCGCAGCTCGGGCGAGGTGACGCGGACCGCATCCTCGTTCTGGCGCAGCGAGCGTGTCAACAGGTCGAGATCATTCTTGTGGAGGTTTACCCAGGCGGGCCAGCGCCACGTCTGGTGCGGATGGCGCACGCCGACATCGAGGATGAGCCAGCCGAGCTTTCCCTTGGCGAAGAAAGGTTCGCCGACGGAGTGCAGTTGCCAAGGCCGCGTGATCATGATCTCGCCCGGATGCAGCGAATAAGTCCGCCCGTCGACCATCACCGGAGTCTCGCCCTGCAGCGCCAAGGTCAGCTCGATGCCCTCGTTGCGGTGCGGCGACAGCCCCTGCCGACGCTCGCCGGTCACGTGCCAGAACCCCATCGAACAAACGCCCGGGACCTCGCCGGCCTTCAGCCTTTCCCCCGGATAGTGGCTTCGCGCAAAAGCATGGATCGAGACATCGCCTTCCTTGGCCGCCTGGATGAGCGGATGGCAGTCGTCTGCGCGCAGTGTTTCCGCGCCCGCCTTGTAAAGAACGTCACGTGCCTTTCCCATAGTTTCAAGTGTCGCAAAAACAACAGCGGCGGGCAACCCGGAAAAGGGGCCGCTAAGGATACTTTTCGACACTGTCGGAAGTTATCGTATGCGGGTTTCCAAGGACGCGGTATAAAGGCGGCGTTTCATGGTTGGGAAACGTGAGCACCACAGCCCGAAGGGAGACGTTGACGATGGCCACATTCAAGATCGCCGTAAACATGGAGTTCGTGCGGAGCGCCGACAAGGGCTTTGAGGAGGGCGTGAAGATCGCCGCCGGGCTGGGGTACCGGTATGTCGAGCCCATGGTGCACACGGGCTGGGAGCTGCTCAGCGAAGTCCATTATTTCCATTCCTATTCGATGGAGCAGGACAATCTTCTGATGAAGGAGATCTGCGGCCGTTACGGCGTGAAGGTCTCGAGCCTCAGCGGGCACAGTCCCCTGATGCGCCCCGAGGCCGCGGTCCCGCGCCTGACTCGAGCGATCGAGCTCGCCGACGCCTGCGGCGCGCGGTTCGTCAACACCGACGAGATGGTCAAGCCGGAGTGGATGGACGACGCCTTCGCCCACGAGGTCATGCGCTACACGCTCACGCGCGCCGCGCAGTGCGCCGCCCGCCACAAGGTCTGGCTCTGCATCGAGCCGCACGGCGTCTACACGCGCACCTCGGCGGGACTGATGCGCATCGTGCGCCTCGTCGAGTCGCCGTGGGTCCAGGTGAACTGGGACACCGGCAACGCCTATCTCGCGGGCGTCGAGGATCCCTATGAGGGGCTGGCCAATGTGCGCGATGCCGTGTACCATGTCCATGCCAAAGACATCTCCCTGCAGCAGAGCACGTCTGAGCGCGGCAAGGTCACGGGCACGCCGGTCGGGTGCGCCTGCGGCGACGGCGTGGTGGACTGGCAGCGGGTGTTCTCGATCCTTGCTCCGCTCGACCGCGAGATTTTCTTCAGCGTCGAGTGCGGCACGATCGGGCAGGCCGCGAAAAGCATCGAGTTTCTGCGCAAGGAGATGGGCGCGTATCTGGCGGAATAGGGGAAGAGAGACTGGAAACTGGAGACTTGAAAACTGGAAACAGACAGGAGAGAGTCATGACAAAAAGCATTACGAGGCGGTCGTTCCTTGCGGCTTCGCTGGCGGCAGGTGCCCTTCCGGCGATTATCCCGGCGGGTGTCGTCAGGGCGCAGGAGGGCAAGCTGACTCCTTCCAACAGGGTCACCTTCGCGCTGATCGGCTCGGGGAGCATGGGCACGGCGGGCATGAAGACGGTCCTCAAAAACAAGGACGCGCAGGTCATCGCGACGTGCGACACGTTCAAGAGCCGCCGCGATAACGGCGCGAAGCTGGTCGACGAGACGTATCAGACAACGGGATGCGCGGCGTATGGCGATTTCCGTGAGGTTCTGGCGAGAAAGGACCTCGACTGCGTGGAGATCGCGACTGGCGATTACTGGCATGTGCCCCTGGCCCTGTATGCCGTGCGAGCGGGCAAGGACGTCTATGTCGAGAAGCCGCTGGGGGTGGCGATGCAGTGGGCGTGGCTGCTGCGTGAGGAAATCAATCAGCGCAAGGCCGTCTTCCAGTTCGGCACCTGGCAACGTTCAGGCGGCCATTTCCGCAAGGCCTGCGAGATGGTGCGGAACGGGGTCATCGGCAAGGTGCAGCGGGTGGAGGCGTGGAGCCACGGCATGGGCAGCGACGTCGGCGGCATTTTCAACGAGGGCAGCGCGTTGCGCAACTTCCACATCAATGGGCTTAAGCCGTCGCCGGTGCCGGATGACTTGGACTACAACCTGTGGCAAGGTCCGGCTCCCGCGCGCGTGCACACCGATGTCCGGACCATGTCGCACGGCATCTGGCACATCTCGGATTATGCGCTGGGGTTCATCGCGGGTTGGGGGATCCACCCGATCGACATTGTCCAGTGGGGGCTGGGCACGGACCATTCGGCACCCGTCAGTTATCAGGGTACCGGAAGGTTTCCTGATGTGCGGGGGCTGTTCGACACGCTCGCGACATGGGACGTGCAGTGCAAATACGACAGCGGCGTCGAGCTGCATTTCATGGACTGGCTGACGGCCAAGCCGGTTGTCGAAAAGTATCGTCCCGGATGCGACCACGGCACGACGTTCTTCGGGGAAAAGGGGTGGATCAGCGTGGACCGGGGCTCTCTGCGTACCAGCGACAAGGAGTGGCAGAAAATCCAGTGGGGCGAGAAGGACATCAAGCTGTACGCCAGCAAAGGCAACCAGTGGGACAACTTCATCCAGTGCGTCAAGACGCGCGAGCCGACGGTCAATTCGATCGAGTCGGCGGTCAACGGCGATCTGATTTGCCACCTCTCGGACTTTGCCATCCGCACGGGACGTGAGATCAAGTGGGACCCCAAGGCGGAGAAAATCATCGGCGACAAAGAAGCCGAACTTTTTCTCGACCGCACGCCGCGCGCTCCTTGGAAGATGGAACGGGTTTAGTTACGGGTAATCGGTCGGGGGTACATGATGGACAAGCGTTTTGCGGCCTGCGTTACAGGAGTATTGTTTTCCCTCTTGCCCGCTCGCGCGGAGAGGGTTTTTCAGTGGGACACGGAGACGCCCGGTCAAGTCGCGCTGCGGTGCGGCGGGGCAGACGTGTGGCGTTTCCGCTTCGACCCCGCGCAGGGGACCAAACCCTATTTCGATCCCGTGTGCGTGGCGGGCGGGCCGTCGCTGACCTGGGCGCGTCCGCCGGACCACGTCTGGCACTATGCGCTCTGGTTCTCGTGGAAGCAGATCAACGGCCGCAACTACTGGGAAGAGAGCAAGGGCAAGTCGCAGGGAGAGACCTTTTGGACGGCTCCGGAGATCGAGCGACATGACGACGGCAGCGCGGTGATCGCCGGCGATCTCGGATACCGGCCGGGCGCCACGAATGAGCCGGTGCTGAAAGAGCGCCGCACGATCGAGGTTTCCGCCCCTGACGCGTCGGGCGCCTACCACATGGACTGGACGCACGTGTTGACCGCGGGCAGCCAGCCGGTGACGCTGGACGCGCCGGGCGGCTACTCGGGGCTCTCGGTGCGGTTTGCGGCGGCTTTCTCGAATGTCGAGACCGTTGTCTCGACGGTCGGCCGCGTGTCGGATGCGAACAACCGTCTCGAGGCCTCCGGCGCGGGTGCGGATCAGAGCGGCGTGGTGGACGGCAAGCCATACGGGATCGCCATGCTTGTGCACCCCGGCAACCCGCGCGCGCCGGGCGACTGGTTCTCGGTCGACCGTCCGAAGGTTCCGTTTCACTATCTCAACGCCGCCTTCCCGATGAGAGGGCCGCATGTCTTGCAGCCCGGAGAGACGCTGACTTTGCGCTACCGCGTCCACGTCCACCCTGGCCGCTGGGACGCGGCGGCGCTGCGAGACGCGTCGGCACGCTATGCGGGGAGCGTGACGGCGGGCCGGAAAATCCGCGTGTTGCTGCTGGCCGGAGCGAACAACCACGACTGGCGCGCGACGACAGCCGCGCTCGCGGCGATCTTCGCGGCGTCGCCGGAATTTGCGGTCACGGTGCAGGAGACCCCGTGGGAGATGAAGCCCGCGGACATCGAGGGTGCGGATCTGATCTTCAGCAACTGGAACACCTACGGTCCGGACAAGCGCGAGTGGACGGCCGAGATGAAGGACGCGTTTATGGCGTGGGTCAAACGGGGCGGCGGCTTCTTCGTCTTGCACGCGGGCGGCAGCATCTTTTACGGGTGGGACGACTTTCAGTCTTTGACGGGAGGCTCGTGGGAGAAGCAAACCTTCCATCCGCACCGGCAGGCGTTCACGGTGAACATCACGGACAAGGCGCACCCCGTGATGCGCGGCATGACGGACTTTGAGATCTTCGACGAGCCTTGGCAGAGGGTCGCGAACCGCAATCCCGCGCGCCGCGTGCTGGCGACGGCAACGATCAGCACGGCGAACAAAGGGTCGGGTGAGCCCGAGCCTTTCGTCTGGACGACGGAGGCGGGACGGGGCCGCTGTTTCAACCTCGTGTTGGGCCATGACGTCAGGGCTTTGGAGGCGCCGGGGTGCAGGGCGCTGATCCTGCGCGGCGCGGAGTGGGCCGCGACCGGTGCGGTGAGGTAGAGGACCGCAACGGTCGAGGACGGCGCCTCATTCCGCGTGACGCGCGCCGTCCGGACGGCAAAAAAAGCGGTTTACCTTTCAGGGGGGTTTAGGTAAGCTAATTCCGTTTCTAATAATGCGCTGAAAGGGGGCGTTTCTGGAAACGCAACGGAGTGGTGGAGTCAAATACAAGCGGATCGTGCTGAAGCTGAGCGGCGAGGTGTTGGGCAATCGTGCTTCAGGCGAGTGTATTGATCCTGACGCATTGGCTTCCATGGCGCGTCGCGTGTCGCGGATTGTCGAGTTGGGCGTTCAGATCGGTATCGTTCTGGGCGGCGGGAACATCTTCCGCGGTCTTAAGGGCGAGTCCAAGGGCGTGAACCGCACAACGGGCGACAACATGGGCATGCTGGCCACGATCATCAACGGGCTGGCGATGCAGAACGCGCTGGAGCAGTTGGGGTTGGAGACGCGCTTGCAGACGGCGATCGAGATGCATCAGGTGGCCGAGCCGTTCATTCAGCGCAAGGCGATGCGCCACCTCGAGAAGGGGCGCGTGGTGATTTTTGCGGGCGGCACGGGCAACCCGTACTTCAGCACCGACTCGGCCGCGGCGCTGCGGGCGAGCGAGATCGGTGCGGAGGTGCTGTTGAAGGCCACGAAAGTGGACGGGATTTATACGGCGGACCCGAACGTGGACCCCCACGCGACGCGGTACGACAAGGTGTCTTACGAGGACGCCTTGCACAAGCGGCTGAAGGTGATGGACTCTGCGGCGTTCGCGTTGTGCATGGACAACCGGATACCGATTGTTGTTTTCGATTTTTATGACGAGACTGCGCTGGAGCGGATCGTGTGCGGTGAGACGATCGGCACGTTGGTCGGCGACAAGGCGCAGATCGGCTGAGTGGGGCTGGCCGGGCATCGGCCCCGTGCGGTTCGGAAGAAGCAGGAGAAGTGTGATGGATACGTTGGATGATGTGCTTCTCGACATGATCGAGAAGATGGACAATACGCTGAAGGTGGTGAAAGACCAGTTTTCCGGTCTGCGCACGGGCAAGGCCTCGCCGGCGCTGGTGGACGGTGTGCAGGTGATGTACTACGGCGTGCCGACGCGGTTGCGCGATATCGCTAACATCTCGACGCCCGAGCCGCGGCTGATCGTGATCAGCCCCTACGACCCCACGGCGCTGTCCGAGATCGAGAAATCGATTCTGGCGGCCAACCTCGGCGTGACGCCTCGCAATGACGGTCGCGTGGTGCGCGTGCCGATTCCCGAGCTGAACGAGGAGCGCCGCAAAGAGATCGTCAAGGTGGCCAAGCGCCAGTCCGAAGAGGCGCGCATCGCGGTGCGCAACGTGCGCCGCGACGCGAACGAGCTGGTCAAGGCGCTGCAGAAGGATGGCAAGATCACGGAAGACGAGCGTGACCGCGGGTTTGATGAGGTCCAGAAGGCGACCGACGCCCACATTGCCAAGATCGATAGTGAACTGAAAAACAAAGAGGCGGAAGTGATGGCCGTCTAA
>Ga0075012_10005536_pt1 | contig 11578 bp, 8 predicted proteins | sample All_14_2_FD_71474 | JGI IMG/M metagenome (GOLD analysis project Ga0075012, IMG submission 71474) | Freshwater microbial communities in response to fracking from Pennsylvania, USA - Allegheny Zone_MetaG_DW_15 | ecosystem: Environmental > Aquatic > Deep subsurface > Groundwater > Drilled...
CACAAAGTTTGGGCGACATCGTGACAAGAATAGGTCTAATGCTCATGCTTATAGTTTTATCACTGTTAGCAATTCCACTGTCCTTTGTCGACCCTCGCGCTGGTCGCTCTGCTGGGATGATCATGGCGCTTCTCATCTATTTTGCTTATTACAACTTAATGACGATAGCTCGATCATTGGTGCTGCAGCAAAAAATATCATTTGCACTAGGCTTATTAGCGCCCCATCTGGCGATGTTAGCCGTACTTGGTGGATCGATTTACTTTCGCACGATAAGCGTTAGGAAGTAGATGACGTCGCACGTGTCCATCGGTGCAGCATATCTCGAATCGAATAAAGAAAGTGAGGAATCAACGCCGGTTTCAAAAGCTTGAAAAAAGTTCGGCGCTTTTGCTTTCTCGTGAGCCTACTCAAAAATAACTGATCGACTCTCGGAATCTTGTCGAAATAATTAGTGATTTCTTCCTCGAACAGCCAGGCATTTTGTTCCGCCTCTGCTTGCCACGGATTTAGATCCCTTATATAACAACGCTCTTGCGCAATAGTAATTTTGCTCGGCAAAAAAGCCCATGGATGTGCTGTATCCAGCATAACCGTTGGTTTGATGGTTCTTTCATGCTCCAATTGACGCGACAAGCCTAGTAACGCCAATCGATCCAAGCACGCTAGCGCCGAAAGACTATGCAGATCACCATTACTCCATCTAAAGAGCATGCTTGCGGTCGCAATGGGATATTTTTTAAACAAGTTGCTCGCCGTTGGCCATAAAACCCCGTGACTAGCAACGTCGTTTGAATTCTGATCGTAAAATATAATCGGGCAGACTGACGCCTGATGAGCACACCCCGCTGCCGTTACCAATCGGGTAATGTGGTCACTAAAGATCTTTTCATGTGGCTCGATAAAGCATACCCATGAGTGATGAGCCATGTCCCGGTTTTCTACCAAAGCTGACATGATCATTTCACCCCGGTTCCGTCTGTGCGTCTGATTTTTTCCGTAAAAGAGACGAGTTTTTCGAACTTGAAGATTCACATTATGGCGTTTTGCCATGTCGAAAACCTTGGTCAAATCTGTCAATGATTCATCGACCAACACAATGCTGGTTAAATTTTCGTAGGACTGGTGTCTAATCGTTCTGCAAATTTCTTCCAAAGCTGCATCACTATCCCAAGGCAAACAGAAGAATAAACACACAGCCTCCGGCACTGCTTTTCTATCGGGGTCGGATAAGACGTTGCATTTCAGGGATTTACGAGTCGGCAATGAACGATAAACAGCCTCAATGGATTGGTCCAAACTGAACTTTTCTAAAAAAATCTGTTGAGTCTTACGAATCTTTTCAAAAGCATCGTCAGGATATGATTTTATCCATGCAAGGTGCTTTTCGATTTGTTCGACTACGTTGGATGCCTCCCGGTCTGTATCAATGTACAGCACAGAATCCCCGAAGTGTTTTTTTATAAATGCATTTTCATCAGAAATAACGATAGTACCCGCCGCGACTGCTTCAAAGACTCTGTTGGAAACCATTTCGGCATCTTTGTGTGCCTCGGAGGACAGCACTAAACCGATCCCAGCATCGTGAACTGCATGCACACAAGATGTGCCATCAAAAGGCAGCTCACCAACATAGGATTTAAAGCCTTCCCAAACCTGAACGCCTTGGAGCTCAGTCGGTCCGTAGATTTTGATCAACGATCTTTCGTCAAGCATAACAAGCAGATCATGGTGTCTGCCTTTAGCGTTATTCACCCTTTCCCAATTAACGCCGACATAGAAAAGCTTAAGCGATCCCAATGTCGGCTCTAATACAGGCTCCGATAGTGAGTGGTACATCGTACAAAAATCTGGCGAAAAAAAAGCATCTCCAGTCATCCGTCTCATAATCATTTGATCGGCCTTGGGGCCACCACAACTCAAATAATCATCATGCGTGAGCAGGTTGTCAGTAAATTTTGCATATCCCCAATCGTGGAAAAACTGCGGTGGATTCCACAAAGTATAGAAAGAAAAAATGTCGTATACCTTGGGCGTTTCAAAGTGAAGATGTATGACGAAATCTAGGTCGTCTGCCGTCATTTTCGTGTGGGGTGCATCAATCAGCCGACCCCGCCAGTCAAGCTCAACACACTCAATATTCAGACTACTTGCAGAACGTTTTATCCTCTGTATGTTTTCGTCTTCAGCAACCTGTACCCCGGGCCATAACTTGATGATGCCGAATTTGCAATGAGTCGTTTTTTGCAGGTTGAGCGTCATGACGCAGCTCGTTGAAAATAATTAATACAGCGAGCGACTCCTTGTTGAAGCGAGATTTCTGGCACAAAACCCATCTGCCTTTGCTTGATAGTATCGCCTGCGCGCGCAAAAACTCCTTCCGGTTTTTGCGACATACCGATGATCTCAGGATCAAATCCGACCTCATTTGCTGCTTTTCGCGCAAGATCTCTAAACTTCGTGAAGATCCCACTCGATAAGTTAACCGCTGACGCATCATGAATTTGATGCATGGTCAGTAAAACCCCACGAACACAATCTTCTACGTGAATGAAATCACGCATTTGATCGCCAGAACCCCAAACCTTGATCGATTGAGAAGCGCTTTCACAGATAACGCGGTGACAGATACTAGGAAACGGATAAGCCATATCCTGATCCTCTCCATAGCCCGAGAATGGCCGGTAGGTCACAACGTCCAGCCCGTACTTCTGATGCGCGATATTGGCAAGATATTCATGTGTCAACTTCGACCAGCCGTATGACATATCAGGGACCCCGAGGTCTTTGTCAAAACAGATCATATCTTCTGCCAGCAGCATATAAGATTCCGCACGTTGCAATCGCACCGGATAAGCTGCACTGGAGCTAAAGCAGACTATTTTTCCTGGTCGATGCACCTGTGTCCAACGCCAAAACATGGCATCTATAGCCAAATCTTCAGCGACTGCTAGAGGATTGTGCTCTATCATCTCCCTGCCGCCGACAATAGCTGCAAGATGAAAAACCTCATCAAAATCAGTCCATTGCGGATTCGAGAAAAAATCACGACAATCTTGCCTAATGAAAACGAAACGATCATAGTCCAACGGGTTGTACAAAGGCCATCCCCCCTCAAACGGGCAGATGCCACCAGTCAGTGGGACTATGGAGTCTACGCAGATGACGTGATCTCCACGGTCAAGTAATGCCTTACATAGATGGCGACCAACAAAACCAGCGCCACCTGTGACCAGGATTTTTTTCATCGCAATTTCCAGTGAAGTTACATTAAGCTGTCATCCACATTTTAACCTGCCTCCTTCCGAGAGAATATGCCATGGCTCGAATTGTGCTTGATGTAGGTGGTATCGTCGGCATACATAATGGAATCAAAACCGGCATACCGCGCGTCGAATTCGCCGTTTTTAATTACTTGTCGGAGTGTTATAACGGAGACGTTGCGTTTCTGATCAATCAACCTTCAGCAACGGGGTTTTACCGCGTCACTGCACAAGAGGTCATCGGCAACAAGATCCGGGCACAGCGTCGATCGGTGTTTAGCCGACTAAAACGGTCATTAAAAAAACGTTTCGGTAAAAAAACCCATTTATACAGGCCCGCTAACGGTGGACATTTCGAACCTTGGCTTGATGATGACTGTTACCTAAGTATCGCCAATATCTGGGAAAAAATGTCGGCAGATGAGTTTTCATCGTTGCGAAATCAATCTGGATTAAAGATAGCCCTGTTTTGTCATGATCTCGCGCCGATTGTATTGCCGCATTTGTATACTGAGCGAGCAAGATCCAGTTTTTCCTGGTGCCTAGAGGCGTTGGCTCGTGCAGACTTGGTAATCTGTAATTCACTGTTTACCCAAAGTGAGTTACAGCGCTTGGCGAACAGTCAGCAACTTACAATAAATTCACAGGTCGTCCAGTTGGACGCAACCATCAGCCATGCAAAAAATCCAGGCAATGTTGCCATCGAATTCTTGATCAATCGGCGCTATGTCCTGGTCGTCAGCAGTATTAATGATCGAAAGAACCATGATCTTTTACTCAACCTGTGGGCATCTTATGACAACGATTCCGATATAAGGGATGTTTGTTTGGTAGTTGTCGGCACTAAGGGCTGGGGGGCAGAAAAAGTGATGCGAAAACTTAAATTGGATGGCCGTTTAGCCAATCGAGTTTTTCACTTGCCTGATGTTTCAGACGCAAGCCTGGATTGGCTATATAGGCACTGCATGTTTACGGTCTACCCATCCCTTTATGAAGGCTGGGGCTTACCGATTAGCGAGTCTTTAGCATACGAGAAGGTTTGCGTTGCCTCTTCGACCACGTCAATGCCAGAGGCCTCTCATGGCTTGGCCGTTCACATTGACCCATTGGATTTTATGAGTTGGAAAGAGGCGCTGCGCAAACTCATGACCGAAGAGAACTATAGACAGTCACTTGAACAGAATATCAAATTATATTTTGTCAGACAAACATGGCCATCCATCGCCAAAGCAATTGTCGACTGCACGAACCTTATCCAGAAAGCTGTTCCCCGGTGAATTAAACGTCTGGCCTGGTTCCTGAAACAGATGCAGGGTGGCGCACTCCCAAAATCGCTCTAACAAATTTTCGCAAATAGCTGAGATGTAGCGCCGTAAAAGGGGCCAACCTAAGCGCATGTAAATAATAGGGCAACGCGGCTTTATTTTGACCGGCTCGGTGCAGCTCTCTAAAAGTTCTGAGCGCTGGATAGGGTGCAAGTTTTTTTCGCAAACGTGATTTTCTTAAGCTGTCATCAGCTTGGTTAAGGGCATGTTCATAGGCAGCTTGGTGTTCCACATAAAGTAAATTGGCGTCTCGAAACTTATGATGGCAAGTCTGATTGATCTCAACCAGCGCTTGCTCAATCGCTAGGCAATCCCCCTTGAGAAAAGCGGTAGCATAGAACATCTGATCTTCGCAAATTCGGAAATGCTCCGGGAAAGGGTACGATTGAATAAATGTTTTTTTAATAATTGCCGCACCTATACCTACCGTCGGCCTTTTAGCGAGTAATTCGTCCTCATAATTTTTAACCCTGCAGTCCTCTAAAGGTTGCGCTATCGTTAGCCGCCGTCTATTCGAAGGCAATATCGTAATCCGACCGCCAATAATCATATCTGCATGATCGTTAGTAGCCAGTGCACACGTTAGGTGATGAATTGCATTGGGGAGAAGCCGATCATCCGAGTCCAGAAATAAAATGAACGTGGAGTTCGCACTACGCGCTCCATAGTTTCGAGCGGCACTCGGCCCTTTATTGCTTTGTCTGATCACTCTGAGCAGTGGCGCTTTTGCATCCTGAAAATCAGCAAGGACCGATTCAATGTGATCCGTAGAGCCATCATCGACAACAACAATCTCATTGACGGCAACGCTCTGAGACAACACCGAAGTCAGCGCATATCCAATGATATGGGCTCTGTTGTAGGCGGGGATTACGACAGATATTGTCGGTTTTAATTTCATGAATTAGCTCAAAACCAATAAAATAAGATTGTTTTCGAACCTAAAGGACTTTCATGCAGCGGGTAGTTTTCGATATCACTAGCCTTGTACGCATGACCAGCAATATACCGCATGGCCTGATTCGAGTCGAAGCCGCATTCGCCGAGGCATTGCTGTTGGATTGGCAAGACGCTCACGTATTTTATGTTCACAGAACATCTCTAGGTTATCTGGCGAAGCTTCCACGCAGCCATGTTGTCAGAATTCTAGATAGTTGCCGCGGGTCGACGATCAACATAAAACTGACTTCTGAGCGACTTGACCGGTTACTGAACAGATGGTGCAGGCCATTCTTGCCATTTTTTTTTAAAAAATCTGACTTATACGTCAATGTTGGCGGCTTAGATCAACTACCCAAAAACCGTGTCCTAGCGAAGAGCCTCAGATCACAACGAATCCTCTTCACCGCGTTCTGTCATGACCTAATTCCTGTTAAACATCCCTACTTAGTCAAAAGCTGTGGATTTAGAACACGCTATCAAGCAGGCTTGGAAACAGCTGCTGTCGCAGAATTGATCTTGTGTAACTCAGAATCAACACGTCTAGATTTTTATGAATATTTGAGTGACCGACATTGGTTACCAATACCGGAGGTAGCTGTCATTCAGCTCGCATCAGATAAGCTTGATGCCATCCCACAGCTCCAAGAAGATTTCTCTGCTCTTGACGTAGGTAATTATATTCTTTGCGTAGGAACAATTACGGAGCGCAAAAACCAGGATCTTCTGCTCAATATATGGTCATGGTTTACTTATGAGGATCGCTTAAAGAACGTGAAACTGGTTCTGGTCGGCCCTGTGGGTGGCTGTGCGGAAATTGAAACCAGAAAACTGGAACTCGATCCACGCATCATTTCCAATGTCATCCACTTTAAGACAGTCACCGATTCCGGGCTGGCATGGCTTTATGAAAATTGTATGTTTACCGTATATCCATCCCTTTACGAGGGATGGGGGCTCCCTATAGGCGAAAGCCTGGCGTATGGAAAAGTCTGCATTGCATCATCAACATCATCGTTGGTTGAAGCTGGGCAAGGACTATGCCTACACATTGATCCACTCGATTTCATGACTTGGTATCACACGGTCACGCAGTTGATCTTAGATTCTCCCAGGAGGCTAGCGCTAGAAGCTAAAATCAGATCAACGTTCAAAGCCAGATCCTGGCATCAAGTAGGCGCTGAGTTTAAAGCACTTCTAACTCACCGACTTTCCAAACGTCGGCAATTGAAATCCTGATAAAAGTCTGACAAGCCAGCACGCTGCATTAATGAACAGGTTACTCATGAGACATTTGCAATTGAAGAAGCTTATTTCAAAAGCTCTAGGAATTTCAGAGAATGAATTCCATACCTTTCTGTGGCTAATTCGTACTTATCTCTGGAAGCACCGGTTTTATTTTCTCGGCATATGGGCTTTAGGAATCGGCATCGTGTGGACAACAGGCACGGTTGTCTTTATGGTGAAACCGGCATTACAAGCATCTTTTAACAATACAGGCCCTATTTCTATCACGCTCATAGCTTTAGTGATCGTCATGGCATCACTGCTCAGCGGCTTATTTCAATACATACAAACTCTACTCTTGGAAAAATCGGGCTTAGAAATAGTTGCTTCGCTACGCCGTGACCTATACAACCATATATTGCACATGGATATCAGTTATTTATCTACGAATCATGTGGGCGAACTGTCTGCAATTTGCATGGAAGAAACAAATCTCATTCGGGACATGACGGGCAACGTATTTGTGTCGGCAATACAGGATGCCGTTTTGTTTATCGTACTTATCGGTATTGTTATTTATCAGGATTGGAGATTAAGCCTCCTTGCATTAGCGTCAATCCCTCTGATTTCACTTGGTAAGTCCCGCCTAAGTCAACGTCGCCGCGCATTAACCGAGCAACTTTTAGATAGCCGTGCAAGACTCACAGCATGGGTTAGTGAAGTACTATTTAATGCACGCTTGGTCAAGGCATTCGGCACCGAAGAAACAGAAACAGAACGCATGAAGAATTTTTTTGACCAACAGGCGAAATTACATTTAACAACATTGCGTGCACGATCTCTCTCCCAGCCGATCAACGAGATTATTACAGGTGGCACAATCGTTGCTGTGATGCTTGTCGGCTCTTGGCGCACTGAAAGTGGCGGCACGACATTACCTGAATTAACCGCCATTCTAGTCGCCTTGATTGCCGCATATAGGCCTTTAAAACGCCTTGACAACATAGGCAATCGACTGCAAGAAGGTGCCAGCGCCGCTGTTCGCATTAAGAAAATATTAGACACGCAACGAAGTATCCAGGATGCACCAGATGCCACGCCAATAAGAGTTACCAAAGGCCACGTGCAATTTAAAAATGTAGGTTTTCAGTACGCAGGAAACAAACCAATATTACACGATTTAAATTTTGACATTGCCCCTGGTAGCTTATTTGCCATTATCGGGCCATCCGGCGCCGGAAAAACTAGCCTCGTCAATCTGATTCCTCGCTTTTTTGACCCAACAACAGGCTGCATTTTAATTGACGAACAAGATATCAGGGCGGTGACGCAAGCTTCATTACGGTCACAAATGGCCATCGTAACCCAAGAGACACTGCTATTTGATGATTCGATCGCAGCGAACATCGCTTACGGCAAACCTGATATTACACGCGACGAAATAATAAGAGCGGCAAAGTTAGCTGCTGCCGATGAATTCATTCAGGCACTACCCAATGGTTATGACACGATGATCGGCTCTCGTGGTGTTCGTTTGTCTGGTGGAGAAAGGCAGCGCTTATCTATCGCCAGAGCACTCCTCAAAGATACAAAGATTCTCGTACTTGATGAAGCCACCTCTTCTCTTGACAACAAGACTGAAAGCCTCATCAAAAGCTTTATCGATAGCACCGACAATTTGCCTACGAGAATCGTCGTAGCCCATCGTTTAAGCACTATTCGCAATGCTGATCATATTTTGGTCATGTCAGAAGGCCGCATCATCGAAGCGGGAACTCACGAGACACTGATGCTTCAAAGTGGCTTATATGCTGACCTCTACCAGATTGAAGAGCGTGAAGACTTGAAAATGTTGATTAATGAGTCAATGACTGTCTAACGCTTTGTAAATATGCTCCAACTTGGTAATTGTCAAATTTGCCGTAAATTTTTCAGCCTGGCGGCGCGCCGATAAACGCATGCTTGCATACTCACCATGCGATTGCATCAGCAGTGCTTGGATTTTCAGGGCAAGATCTGCCGCATTGTTTGGTTCGAAAAGTAAACCGTTCACGCCATGTTCGACAAGATCAAGTGCACCACCATGCATACTTGCAATGACGGGTACTTCATAAGAGAGTGCTTCCAACATCGACAACCCAAAACCTTCTGGCTGGGAACTGGCCGATATCACGCCATAACTTAGCAAGAATGCATGTGCAATGTTTAACTCTGATCCATCTATGACACGCACGTTAATTGCAGAACTCCGTTGATCTAGATGTCCAGTCTGCCATAACTCGGCTCGGCCATTTTTAGAGCGCCCAACAATCAATAAAATCAAATTATCTAGGGCCAGTAACTTCAGAGCTTCAATAACGAGATGAATCCCTTTTGATTGGGAGAAACGTGCAACCATAGTGACGATGATTGCACCTTCTGGGATCGCGTGTTGGCGTTTAAAGGTGTCAATTTCCGATTGATCCGTGGCCACATGCCGATCGACAAAATGTGGGAGATGTATAACCTTATGAGAGTCGATACCATAAGTCTGGATGATGTGTTGATGCAATGCCGTGGAAGGTGCAATGATTACTTCGCCCATTGTCATGATTTTACTGTATAGCTTTTTAAGCGCTCGATGTCCGTAGTAACTGTGGAATGTCGTTATAAAGTGACTGCCTGCCAGACGTGAGGAAAAATAGGATGACCATGCGGGTGCCCTGGAGTGGCAGTGGATAACACCAACCCCTTCTCTTCGAACAATATTTGCAATTCGGAATATATTCAGAAATTGCGTAACCGGATTCTTTGAATGAACGGCCAGCAAATAAATTGGAATACCGAGATCGGAAAGATCTTGGCACATTCTGCCACCCGAACATATGAGAATTACAGGGATTCCATTTGCGTGCAACTGAGCCAGCGTTAGCCGAGTGCTTTTTTCAACACCGCCCATCTCCATGCTGGGAACGATGTGAGCTACTTTAGAGCGAAGAAGAGGTATCATCAAAAGCCGTGTTCAAAAAAGAAACGTGTTATTGCACAAAAAATTCGGCTGCTCAGAATTTTATCTCAAAAATCTTGTCGATTTTCCATGACGAATCACTCTCTCTCTCAAAAAACGGACTTGTCCGAGCTTCTACCACCCACAATTTTTCTCGCATTAACATTGCCATGGATTTGGACAAGGGGTTTACAAAACCCTGATGAACTCAGATACGCCTCTGTTGTCGTTGAGATGATTGCCAGATCTGACTACATCACACCATACATCAACGGTGTTCCTTACTTCGAGAAACCACCGTTAACATACTGGCTTGGCGTTTTATCAGTCAAGTTATTTGGGAGCCACATCGGCGTCTATAGACTATGCAGTCTTTTATCAGGACTCGGCATAGTCGTGCTGGCTGGAAAATTTGGCCGTTATTACGGATGTGCACGAATATCGCTAAATGCCGGTTTAATTGCCGGAACGATGGCATTCGTTTTCGTTTTCTCACAGGGATTTACACCAGACATCTTGGTGGCTTTCTGGATCACCCTGTCCATTTGGTTTTTATGTCAACTATTGTTCGAAAAAAGTGGAAATCGGAACCCAAGAACCGATCTCATCATGTTCTACCTGTCGTGCAGCTTTGCGGTAATGTCAAAAGGTTTTATTGGCATCGTTTTACCTGCATTAATTTTGATAGCCATTTCAGTGCACCTTCGTTCATTCGCTTCGATACTTAAACTATGCAGATGGGAGGGCCCGCTGATCCTTATTGCCATATGCTTGCCTTGGCACTTGATATTAGAGGCACGGCATCCAGGTTTTTTAAATTTTTATGTCATTCAGGAGCATTTGTTTAGATATAGCACTACCTTCCATCATCGCGACAAAGCTTTCTGGTATCTTCCGGTAATATTAATGCTGGGAACATTCCCATGGTCACTCTTCACCCTTCCCGCACTATTTTCTTCCATCAATCTCAAATACAGCCCATCTAAGCGCACAGACCTACCACGCTTTATGCTGCTTTGGACATTAGTGCCATTGGGGTTTTTCTGGCTATCAAAGTCGCTATTACCCGGCTACTTACTACCAGTGATCGTGCCGATTTCTGTTTTAATTGGCAGTCATATAGCTGAAAAAGGTGACTCTTATATTAACAGAGCGTGTGCAGTTGCAAGTGCTTTGTGCCTTACAACGGCCTTACTTCTATATTTTCCCCTAGTCTTACCCCATATAAAAACCACATTTTTAAGCAACATAAGTACTTTCGAAACAAGCAGTATTATCATCACATGTGCCTTATTAATCGTTGCTTTTACTTACCAAGCATGCAGTGCACTGAGCGTCTCTCTGACGGCAATCGCTGCTATACCGTTTTTTTTGGTCACGGGACATATCGTTGCAAAACATGAACCAAAATCAATCAGAATGTTCTTTTTAGAAAACCATGCCTGGGCTAATGGCCGAGACGTTGCCGTTTATAAAACTTATTTGCTAGATCCAGTCTTCTATCTCGAAAGACCAGTTATATTTATCGACCGTATCTCTGAGCTTGATTATGGCAATCGCATAGCGCCCCGTGATGACCTTTTCTGGAACACCGAAAAATTTACTTCGGAAATAGCTCGCGGCCATCGCTTTACGGTCATTGGGCGAGAAACTGAATTAGAAAGATTTGCCAACGCTAATTGTTTTGCAAAAAAGGATGGTTTCACTATTTGTCACATCAATTAGCATTTGATAGTCAATGCGAATCAAACCATGCTTTGCCAATTCGCATAGAAAATCCTAGTGATTTATTGGCAACAGCACCCAATATTCCGTGTACAAGAGCAATCGCAATCAAA
>Ga0075012_10005537_pt1 | contig 11578 bp, 12 predicted proteins | sample All_14_2_FD_71474 | JGI IMG/M metagenome (GOLD analysis project Ga0075012, IMG submission 71474) | Freshwater microbial communities in response to fracking from Pennsylvania, USA - Allegheny Zone_MetaG_DW_15 | ecosystem: Environmental > Aquatic > Deep subsurface > Groundwater > Drilled...
CCGGAAAGGTGTCGCCGTTGCCGCCCAGGTAACGGCGCAGGGCGCGGGCGGTGGCTTGATCGCCTCCGGGCGCGCGGCCCAGACCCAGATCGATGCGGCCCGGAAAGAGTGTTTCGAGGGTGCCGAACTGTTCGGCAATCACCAGCGGCGCGTGATTCGGCAGCATGATGCCGCCGGAGCCCAGGCGGATGCGGCTCGTTCCGCCCGCGAGGTGGCCGATCACCACCGCGGTCGCCGAACTGGCCACGCCGGGAATGTTGTGATGCTCGGCCACCCAGTAACGGTGATAGCCCCATTTCTCTGCATGCCGCGCCAGGTCGAGCGAATTCCGAAAAGCCTCCGCCGCCGTCTGGTTCTGGCCGATCGGCGCCAAATCGAGGATCGAATAGCGAAGGGGCGGTTTCATTCTCAAGGAGCGACTGGTTCTCGAAACGGATAATCGACGTAGCCCTTCGGGCCGCGCGCATAAAAGGTCGCCGGATTCGGTTCGTTGAGCGGCGCGTCCTCCGCGAAGCGGGCGACCAGATCGGGATTCGCAATGAAAGGAACCCCGAACGCCACCGCGTCGGCTTCGCCGGCGGCGAGAATCTGGTTCGCCGATTCCCGCGTGAATTTTTCGTTGGCGATGTAAGGTCCGCCGAACGTGGTCTTGATCTGCGGGCCGAGCCGGTCGTCGCCGAGATGCTCCCGCGCGCAGATGAACGCGATCCCGCGCCGGCCGAGCTCCTTGGCCACATAACCGAACGTGGCCGCCGGATTCGAATCGCCCATGTCGTGCGAATCCCGGCGCGGCGCGAGGTGCATGCCGACGCGGGAGGCGCCCCAGACCGAGACGGCGGCATCCGTCGCCTCCAGCATCAAGCGCGCGCGATTTTCGACCGATCCGCCGTATTCGTCGGTCCGGCGATTCGTGCTGTCCTGCAGAAATTGGTCAAGCAGGTAACCATTGGCGCCGTGCAACTCCACTCCGTCGAATCCGGCGGCCAGCGCGTTTTCCGCGCCGCGGCGATAGGCCTCGATGATGCCGGGCAGTTCTTCCGTGGCCAGCGCGCGCGGCGTGACGAAGGGCTTGACCGGGCGCACCAGGCTGACATGCCCGGCCGGCGCGATGGCGCTCGGCGCGACCGGCAGTTCGCCCTGCAAGTAAAGCGGATCGGAAATCCGGCCGACGTGCCAGAGCTGGAGCAGAATCCGCCCGTCTTTTTCGTGCACGGCCTTCGTGACAAGCTTCCAGCCTTCCACCTGTTCCTTCGACCAGATGCCCGGCGTGTCGGGATAACCGACGCCCATTGGATCCACCGAAGTCGCCTCGGAAATGATCAGTCCCGCCTCCGCCCGCTGGGCATAATATTCGGCCATCAGGGCATTGGGAATGCGTTCCGCTCCCGCGCGGCACCGGGTCAACGGGGCCATGACGATGCGGTTGGGCAGGTGCCATGCGCCGATCCGAACGGGATCAAACAAGGTCGGTGATTTCATTATGAATTGACTGGTTGGTAAAGTGAGTTGGCAAATTTTTAGGCGATCTCGCGCACCCGCAGAAAACGTTCCAGGCCGGCGCGAAGCGCCCGGAGAGGCTGAACGTCATTCAGCACCTTGGCCTGGAGCATGCTGCCCTGGAAATAGGCAAACAATTCCTCCGCCAGGGTTCGGGCATTGGTGGGTTCGATTTCCCCTTCTTCGATGGCTTCGCGGAGCGCGCTTTCGTAATACTTCACGTAGCGGTTCACGATTTCGACCGATTTTTGGCGGATCTTTTCGTCCTGGGTGCTGAGTTCAGCTCCTAGCGTAATCATCGGGCAGCCAAGGACTTTTCCGCATTCCTTTTGCTTCGAGGACTGGCATTCCACCTTGGAGTCAAAATATTGCCGCAACCGCTCCAACGGCGGGGTCTGGGGAGAAAACATCCGATCCAAATACGGCTGGCCATTCTGCCAATCGGCTTCCATCGCCGCCACGGTGAGATCGGATTTCGAGGGGAAGAAATGATAAAAACTTCCCTTTTTCACCCCCGCGCGCTTGCAGATGTCATCGACGCTCACGGAACCATAGCTGCTTTCGGAGATCAGTTCGATCGCCGTGCTCAGCAGCTTGAGCTTGGTTTCCGATTCCGGACGCATGTCGGTAATATATTTGACTAATCAGTCAAGTGCAAGGGGATTTTTTATCCATAGACCACGCCCTTGACGCAGATTTCGCGTGAGCATGGGACCATGTTTGTCCTACCCCCGGTGGCAGAATGGGGCGCATGGAAATCAATCGGCTGGAATTTTTGAGGCTGTCGTTGGTGGGAACATTGGGCCGCTGGCTGCCGGCGGGTGAAGCCGGACCCGAGCCCTGGGTCCGCGGTCCGGAATGGCTGGAAAAATGGAAGGCGGTGGCGCGCCGTCCGGTGCGGGAGCATGGCGAGGGGAAAATTGCCCGTTTGATCGCCGCGCAGGAAATCGGGCGGGCGGTGAGTTTTCGGTATTTGGGAGGAGCCGATCCGGGCGAAACGCGCCGGGTGAGTCCCGGCCTGGTTTTCCAATGCGAGGAATTCCCCGGCACCTACCTCAGCGGATTTTGCCACACCCGGCAGGCGGAACGGGTGTTTCGGGTTGAACTCATCCGGTTAAATCACTAATCAAGTCAAGGTGCTCCCATGGAATTTTACGCGCACAGTCTGGAAGGACGGCCTCGGAGCGAGTGGGAGCATTTGTTCACTCCGTTTGGCGACGGAGCCGATCAATGTCGCGGACGCGATTGTAAAAGGTGCCGGAGCCTCGATCCCCGGCACGGCCATCTGAACAAGGTGGCCTGGTGGGCGGCAAATTTCGCGGCGGAAATGTTCCCGCCCGGCCTGGATCGAGATGCCGCCTGGCGGTGGGGCTACCTCGCCGGGCTTTGGCACGATCTCGGGAAGTTCGCTCCCGACTGGCAAACATACCTCAAATCCAAAGCCGACACCCATGCCGCGGAAAGCACCGGCTCCCCGTCGAAAAAAGAAGACCACTCCACGGCCGGGGCCATCTTCACTCACACTACTCCCGGGATCAAACCGTTCGGGGATCTCCTCAGCTATCTCATCGCCGGCCATCACGCCGGATTGGCCGACGGCAGCTACCTTTTCCATGATCGACTCGGAAAAACCATCAACCCATGGCGATCCCAGGCAGAAGCGGCCGGGGTCCTTCTCGACGAAACTCTCCCCATGCCTCCGCTTACCCGACAAGATGCGGGCAACGATGGCATGGCCTTTCTGCTCCGCTTCTTTTTCTCCTGCCTCGTCGATGCCGACTTTCTCGCCACCGAGGCCTTCATGCAGCCGGAAAAGAACGAACTCCGGCAGTCTTGGCCCGAAGACATCCTTGAGCGCATGCTTCATTTCCTCGAAACCTACATGGCGGAAAAATTCGGCCCGCCTGGCAACGATCCGGTCAATCGGGCCCGTGAAACCGTTCGGCAAGACTGCATCCGCGCTGCGGAAAACGGAAGCGGCTTCTTTTCCCTTACCGTCCCTACCGGTGGCGGAAAAACCCTGTCTTCACTCCTCTTCGCCCTTCGTCACGCTCTGAAAAACGGCCGCCGCCGTATCATCCTCGTCATTCCCTTCACCAGTATCATCAAGCAAAACGCCGATGTATTCCGCGCCGTTTTCGCTCCTCTCTCCAAGGAACTCGGTTGCGACCTCGTTCTTGAACACCACTCCAAGTTCGATCCCAAAAACGAAACCGAACGCAACCGCCTCGCCGCGGAAAACTGGGATGCTCCCCTCATTGTCACTACCAATGTCCGCTTCTTCGATTCCCTTTTCGCCAACCGCACCAGCTCCTGCCGTAAACTCCACCGCACCGCCCGTAGCGTCATCATTTTTGACGAAATCCAGGCACTTCCTTCGTCTCTCCTTCATCCCATCCTTCGAGGACTCCGCTGCCTCGTTCACGACCTCGGCTCCACCGCCGTTCTCTGCACCGCCACCCAACCCGCTCTCGACCGCCGCGAGGATTTCAGCATTGGTATTCCACCCGAAGAAATTACCGAAATCATCCAAAACAAAGACTCCCTCTTCCGGAGCCTCGAACGCGTCACCTGCCAGAACCTCGGTCCGCTCGATGACGACAAACTTATCACCCATCTCCTCGAAAACGCCCGCGGCTGCTGCCTCCTCATCCTCAACACCACCAAGGCCGCCCAAACCCTTTACGAAAAGCTCAGCCCAAAAACCAACGCCTTCCACCTCTCTGCCCGCATGTGCCCCCGGCACGTCATGCTCGTCCTCGCCCGCGCCAAGCGTCTGCGGAAAAAAGGCCGCCCCGTCGTTCTCGTCGCCACCCAACTCGTCGAGGCCGGCGTCGATATCAGTTTCCCCGTTGTTTACCGCGCCGAGTGTGGCCTCGACTCCTTCGCCCAGGCCGCCGGCCGCTGCAACCGCAACGGCGAACTCCTTCCCGCCAAAGGTCGCGTTTTCCTCTTCCAGCCTACCGACCATCCCATCCCCAAAGGTCTCGCCGATCTCGCTGCCAACGCGGCTATCACCCGCACTCAAATCCTCCCTGCTCTCGGCAATCGCGACCTGCTCCAACCCGATCTCATCCGCACCTACTTCAAGCACGCCATCTGGCAGGCTGGCCCTAAAACCAACCACTGGGACAAACCAAACATTGTGTCCGGCGAAGCCTGCTTCCCACCCAACGACCGCAGCGCAAACTGGGCCCAAACCTATCGCTTCAAAACCGCCGCCGAACGATTCCGCCTCATCGACAGCGAAACTCACTCCATTCTTATCCCCTGGGGAGCGAGGGGCCGTAAACTCGCCGAAGAAATCCGTGGCCTCAAAAAGCAAAATCGCGTCCCCAACCGCAGCCACTACCGCCGCGCCCAGCAATTCACTGTCCAAGTTTACGACGGCGAATGGCAACACCTCCAACCCAGCCTTTCCTTCCACTGTGAAAACGCCGTCGCCATCCTCGACCACCCGGAGAACGACTACCACCCCCACACCGGCCTCAAACGACCCGGCGCCGCCAGCGACCCGAACGCCTTCTACTTGTGACCTGCCGCCCCTCCATCACTGTCATTTCGAAAGCAAATGGCCGGGGAAAAATTCCCCGGCCACCCAATCACAATAGCGTGCTCTCACACGTTTCAATCCGCGCTGAATTTTCGGGAACGCCATCCCCGAACAAGCGACAAAATCCCATCCATTCACGCACTCGAAATAGAACAGGCGATTTCCGGACAATTCCTCAGAATGTCACCATCCCGCGTGTAGAATTTGTAGCCCAGGCTTCTCGCGCAGACCACGTAAGTTGCATCGTAAAAAGTCAAGGCGCTCGCGTTTGCTTCGGCGAAGATCACCTCTTCCGCGCACTCCGCGCAAAAACGCACCATCGCAAGTCCTTGCCGCAACATCAGCCGGGCATCCGCCTCGCTGACCAATCCCCGCCGGACATAGGTTCTCAGGACATTTCCAAACTCATAACGGCACAAAGAAGGAGCGAACCAGATGGGAAACTTCCGCCTGAGATTCTGCGCACCCCGCTTCAAGGCCTCTTCACCGACGAAAAAATCCGACAGCGCGTTATTATCGATCAAAATCATCCCTCCACTCATGATGGCATCCTATTTATTCAAGCAGTAAATGTCAATTTATTTTAGCTTGCTCTCACACGAATTTATATATAAGAAACAGATTATGCCCATTCTCATTCTCACGGCAAATCGAATTCACGCGCGTCCCGACCGTTTTGCCTCGTCGATTTCCTCTGCCTTAAGGAACCCCTTGGCCCGAGCACGGAGCGCCTCGATTTCCAGAATCTCCCGCTCCACACGGATTCTTCTTTCTTCAGGAGTTTCAACGGTCGCTGCCAAGCGCAACTCCGCAATCACCTCTTGGTTCAAACTCCGGAGATTCCGCTTTGCCCGAAGCTTCAACGCCTCGTGCAATTGCTCCGGCAAATTTCGAATGGTCAACGTCGCCATGAATGCATTTTGACAGCAAACCGCAATCAAATCAACCTGTTTTTATCAATGTCCTACGGCATCAAACTCCACGTCCAGGGCGAATTCGCCTGCTTTACCCGGCCCGAGATGAAGGTCGAGCGTGTCTCATACGACGTCATCACCCCCTCCGCCGCTCGCGGCATCATCGAAGCTATCTATTGGAAGCCTCAGATCCGCTGGGTCATCGACCGCATCCACGTTCTCAACCCCATCCGCTTCACCAACATCCGTCGCAACGAAGTCGGATCAAAAGCCGGTGCCCCCACTGCCGCCGCCATGAAAGGAGAAACCGTTCCCTCCATCGGTCTGCTCATCGAAGACCAACGCCAGCAACGCGCCGCCACCCTCCTGCGCGATGTTGCCTACGTCATCGAAGCCCACTTTGACATCCTCGAATTTCGCTTCGAAAAAAACGGCCCCGAACTCCCGGCAAAAGACTGCGAAGGCAAACACCTCGACATGTTCAACCGCCGCGCCCGCACCGGGCAATGCTTTCACCAGCCTTGCCTTGGCAACCGCGAATTTCCCGCCCGCTTTTCCCTCATCGAAGGAGATACGCCTCTTCCACAAAGCGAACTCCCGTCCGAACAACTCAACAAGGAACTCGGCTGGATGCTTCATGACATCGCCTACCTTCCTGCCGACAAGAAAGCCAAGGACAGCTTTCTCACTGGCCAAGGTAAACGCGTTCGAGCAGAACCCCGCTTCTTCAATGCTTTTCTCGAAAATGGAGTTCTCGATATTCAAAAGTGCCTTTCTCGCAACCCCGTCACCGCCTGAGTCGCCATGATCTTGCAATCTCTGAACCAACTCTACCGACGTCTCCCGGATATTGACAGGCCCGGCTTCGCGCCAATGGGCTTGAGTTGGGCCATCGTTCTCAGTTCAACAGGGGAACTTCAGTCCCTACATCCTCTCCGGCAAAAGGCCGACCGCGGCAGCAAACTGATCCCCACACCGATGAGCGCACCATCGCCCGGTAAGCGCACGTCAGGCGACAAGGCCGGCTTCGTCGCGGACAAGACAGATTACGTTCTTGGTTTTGATCCTATAGCAACTAATGATGTAAAAGCCGCCGAAAAGCTCACGAAGCGCTTTCAATTGTTCCGTGACACTCACCTCGCCGCGCGTGACAGAATCTCACATCCCGATTTCGATCTGGTTTGCCGTTTCCTTGAAACTTGGAATCCGCAAGCACCCGATCTGTCTGACCGGCTTTCCAACGCCGCGAATGCTCCCACCGACGAGATTGTCGGTTCCAATGTAACTTTCCAAATCAGCGGGAAAACCACATTTGTTCATCAGCTGCCGGAAGTCATTGATTACTGGAGCAATCTCAATGCAGCCGACACAGAATCTCCCCAAGGCTTCTGCCTGATCTCCGGCCAACTGCAGCCTCTCGCCCGTCTGCACGATCCCGCGATCAAAGGAGTCGCTGGCGCGCAAAGCTCGGGTGCCTCCATTGTCTCATTTAATCTCGGAGCATTCACCTCTTACGGCAAGGAGCAGGGCTTGAACGCCCCCGTCGGCTCCGCATCCGCCTTCGCCTATTGCACTACCCTCAACTGGCTCCTCGCCCGCAAGGAACGCCGCTTCCGCATTGGCGACGCCACCACCGTTTTCTGGACCGACGAGTCCACCCCCGCCGAAACGCTCCTTCCCTGGATGATGTCCGGCGTTCCCGATGCCGAAGACACCACCACCAAACTGCGCGTCCGCGACATTCTCGACAAAATCTCCCGTGGCACCCTCGGGCGCGATGAACTCGGTGACCCCGACGTGTCCTACTATATCCTCGGCCTCTCGCCCAACGCCTCGCGTCTTTCTGTCCGCTTCTGGCACACCGGCCACCTCGGCGAACTCATCGACAACCTCAAACTCTACCTCAACCAGCTCGAACTCGTCCGCCAGTGGGACGAAACCAATTCCAAAAACCCCGAACCCATCCATCCCTCATCTTATCAACTTCTTCGTCAAACCGCCCGCGAAGCCGATGGTATCCCTCCCCTCCTCGGTGGCGCGCTCATGCGCTCTATCCTGCTTGGAGCAGACTATCCATCAGGACTCATCACCGCCGTTCACAACCGCATCCGTGCCGAGCGAGACGTCACCTATCTCAAAGCAGCCATCCTCAAAGCCTGGCTCATCCGCAACCATCAACAATCCGTTACCACCATGCTAGACGAAACCAACACCAATCCCGGCTACCGCCTCGGCAGGCTCTTCGCGGTGCTTGAAAAGGCCCAGCAAGATGCTCTCCCCGGCATCAATTCCACTATTCGCGACCGCTTCTATGCCGGCGCCTCCGCCACCCCTCGCGCCGTTTTCGGCCGCCTGCTCCGCACATACCAACACCACCTTGGCAAGCTCGGCACCGGAGCCAGGATCTTCCGCGAGAAGCAAACCCAGGAAATCTTATCCACGCTTAACGACTTCCCCGCCCATCTCAACCTTCAGGACCAATCCCAATTCGCCCTTGGTTACTATCACCAGCGCAAAGACTTTTTTACCAAAAAAGAAACCCAACCCACTGCGGAATCCGCCAACACCTGAATCATTCTACCGATCCTCAACCATCCATCATCAATTCATTATGAACCATCGCTACGACTTCATCTATCTTTTCGACGCCCAGGACGCCAACCCCAACGGAGACCCCGATGCCGGAAACCTTCCCCGCGTTGACACGGAATCCGGCCAAGGTCTCATCACTGATGTCTGCCTCAAGCGCAAAGTCCGCAACTTCGTCGAAGTTGTCAAAAAAGACGCTGATGGCTACGACATCTACGTCAAAGAAAAAGCCGTCCTCATCCGCTCCCACGAAAAAGCCTATCAAGCCATCAAAAAAGACAGCGAAGAACAAAGCGAAACCAAAGCCGGAAAGCGCAAAGGCAGCGGCGACGAAGTCGAAGCTGCGCGCCAGTGGATGTGCCAGAACTTCTACGACGTCCGCACCTTTGGAGCCGTTATGAGCATCGCCGTCAACTGCGGCCAGGTTCGAGGTCCTATCCAGCTTGGGTTTTCCCGCTCCGTCGACCCGATCGTCGTCAGCGAGCACGCCATCACCCGCATGGCCGTTGCCACTGAAAAGGAAGCCGAAGCCCAACAGGGCGACAACCGCACGATGGGCCGCAAGTTTACTGTCCCCTACGCCCTCTACCAAACCCATGGCTTTGTGAACCCTTTCCTTGCCGAACAAACCAAGTTCTCCGAAGATGACCTCGAACTCTTCTTCCAGGCACTCGAAAACGCCTTCCAGTTCGACCAATCCGCCGCCCGCCCCGCCGGCAGTATGGCTCCGCGCGGCCTGCTTGTCTTCAAACACGAAAACCAACTCGGCAAAGCTCCGAGCCACACCCTCTTCGACCGCTTCAAGGTTGAATCTTTCGAGGACAAAACCGCCGAAGACGGCAAGCCCCCGCGTAAATTTGCCGATTACGCCAGCCGCATCACCTTTGACGGCTCGCCGCTCGACGACTTCATCAAGCTTGGCGAATCCAAAGATCTCGGCAACGGCGTCACCCTCATCCGCCGCGTCTGACTTGATGCTCTCCGAATCCAGCTCGTGAACACCCCCGACATCTTCCAAACCTGCACGGACGCGGCCGTCGCGGCTGGCCTTGAGTTTCTTCTCATCGGCGGACATGCGGTCAATGCGCGGGGATATGAACGAACCACCCTCGACATCGACTTCCTGATCGCGACGCGGGACCTGCAGGCATGGAGCGGGATTCTGGAGCAGGCCGACTATCGGCTCGTCACGGAAAACATCAAGGCCTTCGCGCAGTTCGAACCGCGCGAAGGCGAAGGGTTCCGGGTCGATCTGATGCTGGTGGACGACGGGACGTTCGCGAAGCTTCTCGCGGGCAGTGAGTGGCGGGACTACGGCCGGAGGCGCGTGCGGGTCGCAGGTGTGCTGCATTTGATCGCCCTCAAACTGCACGCGCTCCGTAGCGAACACCGGCAGACGCCCGGAAAGGATTATCTCGATATCCTCAACCTGATCCGCCTCAACCGGGTTGACATTCGCTCCGGGGAATTCGAAGAGATTATGAACCGTTATGGAACCGAAAGTCTCCGCGTCCGCATCCGGCGAGATGTCGAAGAACCTCTTTGACTTGAATCTGCCCGAAGTGGGGCCGGGAGAGGGTCCGAAGCCGCTCTCCCAGCCATCCTATGAATTGGCCCGTGAGCACGCTCTCTTCCTGCTCAGATCGCGAACGGGGGCGGAAGCTCGCAAAAACCAAACGCCCTGCCCCGAGCCGTTCGTGCTCGATTGATCCGAGGAATCGGCGGTCATGGAACTTCTTCCCATTTCCGCGTTGCAACATTTGCTTTACTGCCGGCGGCAATGCGCGCTCATCCATCTCGAACAATTGTGGGCGGAAAATTTTTTCACCGCCGAGGGCCGGGTGATGCACGAGCGCGCGCACGACGGCCCATCGGAATCCCGCCCCGGTGTTCGCTCGGCCCGGGGACTGGCCTTGACTTCCGTCCGGTTGGGTTTGCACGGACAGGCGGACGTCGTGGAGTTTCACCGGGATGGCACCATTCTTCCCATCGAATACAAGCGCGGCAAACCCAAGGGGCACCGCGCGGACGAAGTGCAACTATGCGCGCAGGCGCTTTGCCTTGAGGAAATGCTGCGGCGCCCCATTTCCATCGGCGCGCTGTTTTACGGAAAAAATCGCCGCCGGATGGAGGTGCCCATTGATGAGGAATTGCGTCTCCTGACGGAATTACTGGCCGGGCAGTTGCACTCTCTGATTGCCTCCCGGCAAACGCCACCCCCGGTTTATGAATCGAAAAAATGCTCGGCCTGTTCGCTGATGGAAATGTGCGTGCCTAAACTTTCCCAACGGCCCGCGGCGGACCGGTATTTCGTTTCCGCATTGCAACGGAGCCTTGCGGAGATTTGATTTTCACGATGAGGACGCACCTGAACACGCTTTTTGTCACCCGCGACGGGGCTTATCTTGCCCGGGACGGCGCGGCGGTGGAGGTTCGGCAGGACGGGCAGACCCTGCTCCGGGTGCCGCTGCACAATCTCGACGGCATCGTGGCATTGGGATATGATATCGGAGCCAGCGCGCACCTCATGGCGGCATGCGCCGAAGCCGGAGTGACCTTGTCCTTCTGTTCGCCTCATGGACGGTTTCTGGCCGCCGTCCGGGGATTCACTCCTGGCAATGTTTTGTTGCGCCGCACCCAATACCGTCTCTCCGACGATCAATCGGCTTCCTTGAAAATCGCCGCTCCGATGATTGCCGCAAAACTGGCGAACACGCGAACGGTTGTCCTGCGCGCCCTGCGGGATCACGGCTCGGAGGAAGCATTGACCGCCTGCGCGGACAATCTGGCCCGAAGCGCCCAAATGATCCTGCGGGCGGTTGATCTGGATGCGCTAAGGGGAGTCGAGGGAGATGCGGCGAACGCTTATTTTTCCGTTTTCCCCCGGTTGATCAAGGCGCCGGAATTCACGTTTGGGGGGCGGGTTCGGCGGCCCCCCACCGATCCGGTCAATGCCCTGCTTTCCTTTTTTTACAGCCTGCTGGCCCACGATTGCCGCTCGGCGCTTGAATCGGTGGGCTTGGAT
>Ga0075012_10005538_pt1 | contig 11574 bp, 4 predicted proteins | sample All_14_2_FD_71474 | JGI IMG/M metagenome (GOLD analysis project Ga0075012, IMG submission 71474) | Freshwater microbial communities in response to fracking from Pennsylvania, USA - Allegheny Zone_MetaG_DW_15 | ecosystem: Environmental > Aquatic > Deep subsurface > Groundwater > Drilled...
ACCGCTTCCATCTTGAATTCCTGCGTGTACTGCGCACGTACCTGCTTGTCTGCCATCTCTTGACTCCTTGTCAGCATTTTCAACAAGGTCAAGAACTCCACTTCTCAGGGGCAACCTCAAACAGCCGGCAACTTAGTACGACGCAGCAGCTTCAACGTAAACCCACTCCGTTCCCGCAAGAGCTGGGTACGAAGGTGGATCGGGGTGCCAATCCACTCGTAGCGCGGAAGTTTGGGAAGTTCCAGCTGCCAAGGATGATTCTTTTCGAGGTGACCGTTCCATCGTCGGTGGCGTGAATTGATCACCGCAGTCAGTTGCCTTTCTGTTTCAGGCATGAGCGGCCCATCTGGCAAATCCAAGAATGCCGCTTGCAGGCGCTGCGCGAGCGCGATCATCGTGTGGGAAGTTTGTACGGGCAGCTCCTCGCATGCATGCCTCATGCGTTGTCGGTCTTCAAGCATGCGCCTCTCCAGTGTGCCGGGAGTGGTTTCGTTGGCCTCGAAGTTAAGCACTTGCTGTGGTCGCGGCGTAAGTTCGAGTACGAGAAAGATGAGAGGGGTCCCCGCTCTGTCGCTGCACAGACGATATCGGTTGCACAGTGTCGTGAATAGCAGCAACCTGTCCACTTGAAGCAGGCTTGAAATGTCCGAGATCATGATCCGGGTTTGTCGCTGCAACTGCTTTTCATTAAAAAGGTAGGGCAGCCCCTGGAGCTCCAACTGCATCACTTCTAATGTCATCAATGGGTTCATATATGGTCGCTCCCTTTGGGGTGTGAGACGTGTAGCCACACCCACGCAGCCAGGAAAGCGCAGTTCAGACCAGTGATTGAGTGAGCACTGCCATTTGTATTGTGTAGCGCGGCATCCGAACTGATCACCAGCCAAATTGAAGGGCGGCCATGACGATGGGTGTGGCGCACTTGTGCAAGCGAAGTGCCCAGCCGATATCGCACGGTGGCTTGGGCAAGTGCAAGTGTGTCGAGGACCTCATTCAGCCGCTGGTCGTTTGATGACCAGTGCATCGCTATGAGACTGCGGTTGATGCCTGAGTCGGCGAGCAGCCAGATGAAGCTGTCCCATTCCGAACCGGGGCGCACAGCCAGTTGTTGGCCGTCGACGGCTCGCTCCCAATAACTGGTCGCTCGTTGCAGTCGCAGGACATCAATTTTTTCAATTGCGTCGGTCAGCTGCCGCCAGCGCCTCTGCGAGAGCCTGCCAAAGTCCGCACGCATTCCCAACAAACGACCGGAGGACTCCCGCAGCGCTTGCACGCCGTGGCTGTGGGCATCGAGCATCGAAGTGGATGTTCTTCCGTGGCGCTCTGCAAACGTTCCAACGGCTTCCACAATCCGAATGACCTGCGGCTCTGGCACTCCTTGGCGCAACGCAACTTGCTGTGTGGAAAGACCTGCTGCAGCTTCGCGAAGTACTCCCACGACCTGAGTGTAGGTAAGCGCATGCTGTTGCGGTGACGGCAATGGATTGGCGGGCATCGCCATGGCGATTGACTTGCTGATGGGTGGTAAAAAAACACCCAGAGCTGCGTTGGTCAGCGAACTTCGCAGCACGTCCTCACTGGCCCCGCCGCGTTTGCTGGCGCGGCTCGCTCGTTGGCGCAGCGTATCTGGCGCCGCCCCTGTCCATGCCGCTGTCCCGGCATAGTCCAAACGCAGACGTTTCAGCGCTACGTCGATCGCATGCCTGAGACCTTGCTCATAGATGTGGCAGTAATTCACTGCGGTGACATGGCCACCAATGTGACCAACCTCATTGGCCAATTGATCCAGCGGATTCACTTCATCGTCGTTGTCCTGCAGCAGCATAGTGGCCAAGCGATGGCTGGCATAGCTGTGGCGCAGCGCATGCAGGCTGATGCTCTCATCCCCGCTGACCGTCTTGAGAAGTCGATTCAACCAGAAATACATCCGACCGGAATGGGCCAATTCCGTCGGTCGATTCGGCTCTCCAAAAATATAGTCATCATGGGTAGCAAGTTCAGCTGCACGCCGCGCGAGCCATGTCCGTACGATGGCTATCGACGTGATGTCGCAGATCATGACGCGGCGCCGACCTTCGCGCGACTTTTCTCGGCCGTCACGCAGCTCGCGTGCGATTTCTACCACCAGATGGTTCCCCTCATCGAGAACATTGCCGATGCGCAGCACCAAGAGTTCACCAATGCGCAGCGGCGCATCTCCCGCAATTTCCAGGGCGGCACCCAACTGAGCGACAAAGCGACTTGCTTGTGAACCGCCAGCTAGCCATTCACGCAGACGCTCTTTTTCATGCGGCCACACAACATTGGCGCGGACGTTGGATTCGACCTCGAGTTGGAGCAGGTTGGTGGGTAGCGGCGGAACTTGCCACCAGGCGCGCAGGAATTGGTGGACTCCTTTGAGCGCTGCGATGCGTGCGGACCCCATGGTTGCGCCGTTGTTCACTAGTTTGTGAAAAATGCCGGCGTAAGTTGTCTGGTCGATGCCATGCAGCCGAACACCATCAAACGCAACATGAAAATCATCAGCCAATGCGTTCAGGTAGTCCGACGGCGTGGTGGGCGCCAGATTTTTCTTGCGCTTGGTGCCGTACTCAACGAGATCCAGCGCAAATGCATAGAGGACTGCGCACGCTTCGTCGGAAGCGTCCAAGCTGGCAGCCAGTGAACGCAGCCGACGCAGGATCTCTTCTCGCTTGCTTGCATTCGATCCTTTGGTTGGCGGGCGTAGTGCCGCAAGAAGTTGGCGGATGAAGGCGGCGCCGCCGCGAATCGAGGCAGGACGCCCAAGGAGGGCAGTTTCAAACGCGCGTTCGTACGCCGGGTGTGAGAGCGTGTCCTGTGCCGCAGGATCTAAAGCTTCGGACAGCATCGCCTGTCTTGTTTGTGCCCGGGCCAGCGCGCTGCGTGGCAGGGCGCTTAAGGGGGCTGCGCCGCTCACATGGCCGTATAAGACTGGCGGAAGATGGATCTGCAACCAACCCATGGCGGTCGTGAGGAGGTGTTCCCAGATTGTTTCTGCGGGTGATGCAAAGCTGCTCGTGAAGGCACAAGCGTTCAGCGCGTCGACCAGTTGCTTGCGCGCGACGTCATATGGTTCCCATTGCATCAATCGCACCAGCGCGAGTGTGGTCCACGCGCTCAAATGGCGAGCCTCGACACGGGAGCCTACCTTCCAGTCCAGCCGGACTGCGGTCTCGAATCGACTGGCCTGCGGGCAAGCGGCATAAGCGGCTTGCAGCTCGGTGTCGCTTGCGATGCCATCAAATGCGACCAGGCATGCCAGCGTCAGGCTTGCTGGGTTTAGCTCTCGCATACCGGAGAAGGTCAACCATGTCTGAAACGCCTCGAAATTCTGGGTGCTGCTGCCGAGGTTCTGCGGGTGCAGGAAATGCCGTCTCCTGCTGGGATCGGGGATGAACAGTGAGTGCTTGAGGGACGAGCGACTGTTTTTTTCGTGGCTCATCATCACTCCTTGCGCAGCCCCGACAGGGCTTGGATACCGAGTTCTCGCAAGACCGTCATCTGGATCGCTTCAATACGATCAAAGGTGTGACGAGGGACACTGACCTGGGAATTGGTATTCCTTTCCAAGCCCACGACCCGATGGCGCATGAAGCCATCAATGTCCCGTGAGCCCAGCCCGCGTTCGCGCAAAATGTTTTGCCAGAAATGCCGGCCGACATTGGGTGGGACTCTGATGGACTCTGGGGCTTCGCGCCAAGTGAAATGTGCGCCTGCTGCGTGGACAACTCCGCTCGAGCTGGCTGTCAGAAAAAGCGGGCCCTCACCTGCCAGGGCGATACGCAGCCTTTGTACGAGCACGAGTCCGAGACGGCTATTGAGCCGCAGAAGGCGTTCCACTAGGGCCCTGGCGTGTGCTGCATAAAGGCGGATTTGTTCTCTTGCCAGCACATTCAGCAATGCTGGCTGCGCCATCAGCGTGTCTCCGCCCTGCTTGTCGTGCACTACAACTTGATCCTGCCCATGCAGCAGCTCTTGCGCCAGCAGGCGGTAGCACTGGACCTCACGCAGCCCAGCGCAAAAGCTGATCAGTGCAACGCAAAAGCGCGTGAAGTGAGTATGGTGATTTAGCAGACGATCGGCATGCGTATGTCGTCCTGGCCGAGATGAGGTGACTGCATCCCCCAGCGCCGAAAACAGATGTTTGGCTCCATGGGGGCTCATTGTGATGCGCGACCCAAGAGGCGGCAGGAATTCAGCGCCCATTGCTGGCTCGCCCCAACCGACTCCTGCATAGAGTCTCGAGCAGCCTGTGTAAATGTCGCGGCCGGTGAGCCGCGCGTAATACATACGTGCTGACCCGATCAGAGAAAAATCCGCGCTCATGCAGGCAGACACGAGTCGGTCGTTGCCAAGGGCGAGCGAGACGGCGCCTGTGGATTTTCTGGCACGGGCCAGTGAGGCGTGGAGCTTGCACGCCTCACCAGGAATCAGTGCGTCTCGCGAGTCCACCTGCACCCAGTTCAACAAGTCTCCAAGCAGAAGTGCTAGCGGGCAGGTTTGACTGCGGCGCTGCAGTTCCTTTGCCAGAAAGTCAGGTAGCGGCAGGATCAAGTCCTCACCGCTGATTTGGAAGAGATGCTCTGTCACCTTAGGCGGCCGAGCGCGATTGGGAAATAACGCGCGCAGATTGAGCTGCAGGCTCCCGCTTCGGGCGCAAAGCCCGAGGATGTTCAACGGCCGGTACGCCGTCACCAACGGCAGGCTCAACAAGAGACGTGGAGGCAGATTCAGAAACAGGCACAGTGTCTGGATTACTGCAGCGCCGTTTCCGGCTTCAACTCGCGTGCGCAGCAGTTTCGCGACACGCCGGTAATGCGCCACAGGAAGATGGCTATCGTCAATGGCTGCTTGGCGGTGCTTCGGGTTAGGGTAGTCCATGCGCCAGCGCAGTCTGGCGAGCAGTTCCAGTACGTGGTGCTGATGAGCATGCTCAGGGCGGCGCGGACCAAGCTCGTCCAGTTCCACGCGGCGGCGCACTTGCAGGTCAGTTTTTTGGAATCGCACCAGCCAGCCGCGGCCAAATCCCAACTCGGCCAAGTCGTCCAGCGTGCGATCGTCGCCAGGCTGCGGGCGCCCATACTTGACTGTGTCACGGCGCAAGGCGATGCAGTAATGCGGCTTGAGCTGGGTCTGCTCCAGCAGGCAGCGGGCAATTTCGGCGCCGAGTGCAACCCGAAGCGGCAGGTGTTCTTCCCTCAGCGAAATCAACAAGGCCAAGGCCGGAAATTCGGAGAGTCGACCGGTCAGCGACGCGGACGGGGCCCAACCCTGAATGTCCAGGGTTTGGCTAGAAACCCGTTGATGGATGCATTGCGCCGCTTCGGCCCACTCAGAAAAAAATGGACGGGAGTGGACGATAGTCTCCGCATATTCGACCACGCACTTGGCCAAGGTGGCAATCGCCGTTGCGGATGTAGGCTGATCAGGAGGCTGGGGCAACATACCCAGCAACTGATCAAGCACCGCTTGGCCGGATTCTGGGATGGCGGAGCGCAGTCGAGCGACTGGCTCCAGGGGGGGGAAATTTAGAGTAGTCATGGGGCCTTCCCATCAAGAAATTTGAGGATGAAAATAGCCCACCCACGCCCGGTGGTCAGAGTGAGTTGGTCAGAAGCAAAAGCGCAGCGGGACCAGAACCGCATGAATGGGGAATGGCGCTGAGGGCGTGCAGCGCTTCGCCGCAAAGGGCGTTGAGAAACCTGTGAGACAGGCTTACCCGCTATGGCCGCGAGACCAGCGAGTCATGAAGTTGACACAGAAGATGTGCCAAACAAATAGCCGCAGCGAAGCGGTTGCAAAGCCCAGCGTTGGGCTTGTTCTCGCACTGGAGAAATGAAACTGCTGAATTCACCGTCAGCTCGGCGCGCTCTCTAAAACCCAGGGAATAAGCAGCAAGAATGTCTCCTGGCTGCCTACGACTCGCCCACTGACAAGTCACACATGCAATATGTTAAGACACTTTTTGATTGATGTGAATCCGACAGGGCACATTGAGTAAGGTTCAGTGACCTAAGTTGGCCGCACGACGAGTCATCGTTGTGAAATGAATTCCCGGGGGCCAACATAGCCCCGCACCGGAAGGCGTGCGAAACGCCAGATCGTTTCGAGAGACGGTGGTTCCGTCTTGTTGATGCTGGGGCACGGCTCCATTGCTCTTTTAAGGCGTGCGTCACTGGAGATTCGTTTTTCAGAGATCGGCGTCACTCTACTTTCGCATTTTGGCCCACGAATCGGCTGTGACTTGGAGGGAGGGCTCGTTGCGGAAGTGCTCAGGTGGAGCCTCCGCGTCGCTGAGTCAATCTGCAAATGGCAGATACCCTTGTAGATCACGTGGGGGCCAGTTGCCGGTAGCCGCCAAGGTATCGAACTATCGATGCATGGCAACATCTTCTAATGCGTGCTCACCATGGGCAGATTTCCAAACTAGGGCAGGCATGCGCTGGTGAAGTGCTTCCAGCGCTTTTTGCGCCTGCGCCACACTCACTGGATGACCGGTTCTCGCCCACAGGTCCACATAAACCACCATCACCACGCCTGCCGACTGCAGTGCCGGGCGAAGATCACCTTGTAGGAATGTGGGTTTTCCGGAGCGGAGCGGCGCAGCCAAGAACAAGCCGTTGTGGGCATCGCCCAGCAATGCCTTGCCTTGAAGGGCGGCCACCAGTTCTTACGCCAGGGAAGTACGTTGAAAGGCACATTGCCAAGCGCTTCTGGGGGGCTGAATTACCCCACGATTTGAACCCAATGGTCAGAAGGCGCTGGGGAGTTAGGAAAAGTTTTTGGGGCGCTACTGTGACAAGCGCGGTCTCTATCGGGTTTAAGTGATAGATGATGTCACGCTCCAAGATGTTGATTCACATGAGTTTTCATCGTTTGAACCCATATGCTCACATACAAGACCAATGCAGGTATGCAATGGTTCCTTTAGACTCATAACCCAGGTCGCAAGTTCAAATCTTGCCCGCGCAACCAAATGTCAAGCCTTGCTTGATCGAAAAAGCCCTCAGTAGAGGGCTTTTTCGTTTCTCAATGAAATTCTCCGGGGAGGGCCGCTTTCAGGCTCCTCTGCTCTGTTTAAGAGGTTCGGTCATTCAGAAGCCGGTGTACGGCGATCAGCGCTTGTGTGATCTTGTGTTGAGGGTCCATGTGCACCATGGGGCGGCAGGCTTCGTGTGACTCCCGAATTTTCACAGAGGAAGGCAAGTAGGGCTGCAACACCGGTAGACCTTCCGCTATCAATTCGTCCACCATGCGGCGCGGCAAGTTGGCACGTGGTTGAAACTGATTGACCACAATGCCTTTTACCGCGAGGTTCGGGTTGTGATCCGCTTTGATTTCGGCCACGTTGTCCAGCAGTGCGTAGAGGGCCTGACGTGAAAAGCTATCGCAGTCAAAGGGGATGAGGCATCCAGATGCACCGATGAGCGCCGCACGTGTGTAGAAGTTCAGGGCTGGTGCTGTGTCGATGTAGATGTGGTCATAGACGTCTGCTAGCTGATTCAGCGCATCCCTGAGCTTGTAGTTCTTCTGGCGTGACTCCAGTTTCACCTGCAACTCGGTCAAAGCGGGACTCGATGCCATCAAGTCTAGGTTGGCGAAGGGCGTGGAGAGCACAAATGCAGAGGCAGGCTCTGTCTTGAAGCTGAAGCTCAGGGTCTGTTCAAAAAAATCGGCCACAGTCGGGTGGCCTGCGGCTATCGGTTGTGAGCCCAACAGATAGCTGCTCGAGTTTCCTTGGGGATCCAAGTCAATCACCAGTGTTCGGATGCCTTGGTGAGCACTGATGGCGGCCAGATTGCATGTGATGGTCGATTTTCCGACGCCGCCTTTTTGGTTGAACACAACAATGACCATGGGTGCCTTTCTGAATGCGTTGGCGGGCGACTTTGCCACACAATCCTTCGCTTTCCACGCTGCCCACCACTCCGCATGACCCAGTTTGCTCCGAAGTTTTCTGCCCTTGTGCTGCGGTCATGGTTACCAGTGGCAAGCCGAGTTGCTCCATGGTGTTGACAGACATTTCTCCCGGTTTTATTGCCCTGCACAGCAACCGCGCCGAATCCCTGGGCGAGGCCGTGGTGGCCTGGCTGCAACGCCACCCGCTGGGCCCGCTTGAGCCCGAAACCCTGCTGGTGCAAAGCAATGGCGTGGCCGAGTGGCTCAAGATGCAACTGGCCACCGCCCTGGGCGTGACCGCCGCCACCCGCGTGGAGCTGCCCGCCCGCTTTCTGTGGCGTACCTACCGCCAGGTGTTGGGCGCGCACACGGTGCCCCCCGATTCCCCGCTGGACAAACTGCCCCTCACCTGGCGGCTGATGCAACAGCTGCCCGCCCTGCTGGCCGAGCCCACCCTGGCGCCCGTGGCCCACTACCTGCGCCAGCCCGGTGCCGACCGCCTGTTGCAGCTGTCTACCCAGCTGGCCGACCTGTTCGACCAATACCAGGTGCACCGGCCCGATTGGCTCGATGCCTGGGCCAGCGGGCGCGAAGGGCAAGAAGATGTGCTGCCCAGCCCCCACGGCCCCGCGCTGCCCCTGCCGCCCGGTGCCGCTTGGCAGCCGGTGTTGTGGCGCGCCTTGCTGGCGGGCTTGTCGCCCGAAGAGCGCCAGGCCACCCGCCCGCAGCTGCACCGGCGTGTGTTGGCGGCGCTGGCGCAGGCCGAACCCGGCAGCCTGCCCGTGGCGCGCCGCGTGGTGGTGTTTGGCATGGCGCAGCTGCCCAGCAGCACGCTGGCGTTGCTGGCCGCGCTCGCGCCCCACACCCAGGTGCTGCTGGCCGTGCCCAACCCTTGCCGCTTTCACTGGGCCGACACCCTGGCCGGGCGCGAACTGCTGCAGGCCCAGCGCCACCGCCTGCCTCTGAAAAACGGTGTGTCGCTGGCCCAGGTGCCGCTGGACGACATGCACGCCCACGGCCACCCGCTGCTGAGCGCCTGGGGCCAGACAAGCCGCGACTTTGTGCGCCAACTCGACGCCTTTGACGACGCCGAGGCCACCCGCCAGCGCTTTCCTGCCGCCCGCATCGACCTGTTTGACGATGGCCCGCCGCACGAAGGCACCTGGCTGGCCCAGGTGCAACACCACATCCGCGACCTGGTGCCCCCCGCCGAGGCCACGCCCACGCCGCCCGCCGCCACCGACCGCTCTATCGTGTTCCACGCCGCCCACAGCCCCGTGCGCGAGCTGGAGGTGCTGCACGACCAATTGCTGGCCCTGCTGGGCGGCCCGCAGCGGCTGCCGGGGTTGAGCCCGCGCCAGATCGTGGTGATGATGCCCGCCATCGATACCGTGGCCCCCGCCATCCGCGCCGTGTTCGGGCAATACCCCACGCACGACCCGCGCCACATCCCGTTCGACATTGCCGACCTCGATGCCAACGACCACAGCCCGCTGATGGCGGCCATGCACTGGCTGCTCAGCTTGCCGCGCCAGCGCGCCACCCACAGCGAGCTGGCCGATTTGCTGGCCGTGCCCGCCGTGGCCACTCGCTTTGGCGTGGCCGAAGACCAACTGCCCATCCTGCTGCACTGGATGGCCGGTGCCGGTGTGCGCTGGGGGCTGGACGCCGACCACCGCAGCCGCCTGGGGTTGGACGCCTGCGGCCCCCAGAACACCGCCTGGTTTGGCCTGCAACGCCTGCTGCAAGGCCACCTGCTGGGCGACACCCCCGTGCCGCCCACCGACGCCGTGTCGCCTTACACCGAGGTGGCCGGGCTCGACGCCGCCGTGGTGGGCAGCCTCGCCCACGTGCTCGATGCCCTCACGCATTGGCACCAGCAGGCCGCCGAGCCCGCCCCCCCTGCCGTGTGGGGCGAACGCGGGCGGGCCCTGCTGGCCCGGTTTTTCAAAGCCACCGATGACACCGAGCGCCTCACCCTGTCGGCCCTGAATGACGCACTGTCAGCCTGGCTGGCCGCCTGCGAGCTGGGCGGATTTGAGCAGCCCGTGCCCTGGGAGGTGGCGGCCCGCGCCTGGGCCGACGCCGTGCAAGCCCCCACGCTAGACCGCCGCTTCCAGGCCGGTGGCGTCACGTTTTGCACCCTCATGCCCATGCGCGCCGTGCCCTTCGAGGTGGTGTGCCTGCTGGGCATGAACGACGGCGACTACCCCCGCCCCGCCACCCGCAGCGACTTTGACCTGATGGGCTTGCCCGGCCAGCAGCGCCCCGGCGACCGCTCGCGCCGCTGGGACGACCGCCAGCTCATGCTCGAAGCCCTGCTGTCGGCCCGCCAGGTGCTGTACGTCAGCTGGTGCGGCCGCAGCGTGCGCGACCACAGCGCGCAACCCCCCTCGGTGCTGGTGTCGCAACTGCGCGACCACCTGGCCGCCGTGTGGGGGCAAGACGCCGTGGACGACCGCACCACCGAGCACCCGCTGCAACCCTTCAGCCGCCGCTACTTCCCCGGCCCTGACAGCCCAGACACCCCGCGCCTGTTCACCCACGCCCGCGAATGGCGTGCCGCCCACAGCGCCGAACCCCAGGCAGCGTTGGAAGAGGGCACACCACCGCCCTTTGTGCCCGACCCGGCGCTGCCCCTCACGCTCGACGGCCTCACGCACTTTCTGCGCAACCCCGTGAAAGCGTTTTTCCGCCACCGCCTGCAGGTGGTGTTTGCGCCCGACGACGAAGAGGTGTGGGACGACGAAAGCTTTGGCCTCAACGCGCTGGAGGCCCACCGCCTGCGCCAAACCCTGCTCGATGCCTTGCCGCCCGACACCCCCGTGGCCGAGGTGCCCGCCGCCGTTGCCCTGGCCGTGGCCCGTGTGCGCCAGGCAGGCCAGTTGCCCCTGGGCGTGGCTGGGCGGGTGCTGGCGCAAGCCCTGGTGGACCAGCTGGTGGCCATGCAATGCGCTTGGGGCCAGGTGTGCGAGCGCTTTGCACTGCCCGCCGAGCGCCGCACCGTGCGCTGCAGCCTGCCCCACCCCGAGGTGCCAGACACCCACCTGGTGCTGGAAGACTGGCTGGACCAGCTGCGCCAGCCCGACCCCGACGGGTGGGCGACGGCCGCCCCTGAAGACGCGCCACCCGCCTTGGTGTGGCTGGCGCGCGAGCCCGGTGCCCTTCTGGTGAAAAGCAAATCGCCCACCGCCGAACCCAAGGCCCAGCCCCACAAACTGCTGGCCGCCTGGGTGCGTTGCCTGGCCGCGGCCGCCAGCGGGGTGGCGGCCCACGGCGTGCTGGTGGGGCAAGACGCCACCCTCACCCTGGCCCCACCGCCGCCCGACGAAGCACGCGCCACCCTTGAAACGCTGTTGACCGTGTGGCAACAGGGCATGACTGCCCCGATGCCCCTGCCCCTGAAAACCGCCATCGCCTGGGCGCAACACCCGGCCGACGCCGCCAAAAAAGCCCGCACCGCTTACGAGGGCGGCTTCAACGCCAGCGCCGAAGGCGACGAAGCCTGCCTGGCCCGCACCTACCCCCGTTTTGCCGACCTGCTGGCCGACGGTCGCCTGCCCGCTCTGGTGGCCCAGGTGCATGGGCCCCTGACCGCGTGGGCCAAAACCCACGTCACCATCACCCGCCACCCCGAGCCTGACGGGGTGGACC
>Ga0075012_10005540_pt1 | contig 11572 bp, 6 predicted proteins | sample All_14_2_FD_71474 | JGI IMG/M metagenome (GOLD analysis project Ga0075012, IMG submission 71474) | Freshwater microbial communities in response to fracking from Pennsylvania, USA - Allegheny Zone_MetaG_DW_15 | ecosystem: Environmental > Aquatic > Deep subsurface > Groundwater > Drilled...
AAATTTCATCCTCAGGCAATTCAGTTATTTCACCATTACTTAGTCCGGCGACTGAGTTAAAGTCACTTACGTTAAATTTCAGGTAACTGAAATCAGTTTCTATGGCTTCCGGCAAATTTCCGATCACTTCCAGGTTGGCAACATCAGCTTCCATATAATTATTAACATTAAATTTCAGGTAGCTGAAATCGTCGGTGGAAGCAGGAACTGTAACCGCGGATGTGTTTTTCCGTTCAGCCGTAATAACTGGCCCCGAAAGCATAATAACGCTATTCGCGGTTGTGAATGTTATATTTTCGGTTGGGGCTGCTGTCATGTTGTTCTTACCATGACGATGGGGTGCTTCTGCAAAAGTAACCAGCAGGCAAAGTGCAGCAAAGCTCGAAATTAGGATGGATGTTTTCATGGCTCTATGACTTTTATTTGATTAAATTACATCTCTGATTTGTGAAGTAAAATTACTTAATACCTTGACTGTAAAGCAAATGTAATCGATCAGCCTAAAGTTAAAAACGGTAAACCAATTACAACCCGAAAATGGCAGTTTGGCGAAAAAAGTATGGACTTCATCGAAAAAGACAGTTGTAAAAAGACTGACAGAAATACCGGAAACTTTGTTTTCTTATTCCCGGCTTCAAATCAAATTTTCGAATTAGGAATATCAGCAAAGGTTTTGTAAATTTGATACTGCATACACACACTTGCTCATATTTCCTGAACCAACTTTATACCATTAAGGCTAAAAAAAATAAATAGTATTTAGCTTAGTAATCGTGCTTTCGGGATGAAAAACAGTACAAAGGCTTTTTTGCTGATTTCTCTTTTTCTGCAGATGCTGTCGGCCAGTGCTCAGCAATATTTCTTTTCGGGTTATTCCATAAGCGACGGCCTTTCGCAAAGTGTTGTCAATTGTATTTTCAACGACTCGAAAGGATATATCTGGTTTGGCACACAAAACGGATTGAATAAATACAATGGGTACACTTTCGAAGTCTTTACCCATAACCCTAACGATTCAAATTCAATAGCCAATAACTGGATTAATGGTATTGCGGAAGATAAAGAAGCTAATCTTTGGATTGCTACAAAAGGCGGTCTGGTTAAATACTCAAGGAAAGAAAAACGTTTCAGCAAAATTTATTATAGCCCGCCTTATAATGCGTTGATTACCGAATGCATTTACGATGTGAAATGTGCCCGAAACGGAAAAATTGTTGTGAATATGCCCCCGGTTCTTTCTGTTTTCGATCCTATAACACTGCAATTCAATCACTTTATTAGTCCGTTCGATTTCGACGGAAGCGCCAAGGATAACAACATACCGCTGCTCGAGGATAACAACGGCACGATATGGATTGCTTCTACCAAAGGACTGGCTGCTTTTAATCCTCATACAGCCACTTTCAGGGTTTTTAATCACAGGCCGACTGACCCCGAAAGTCTGTCAGGAGATAATATTACTGCTTTATTTCAGGATCCGAATGGTGATCTTTGGGTAGGAACATCCTCAGGTCTTAATCGCCTGAGACCCGGAGGTACTGGATTTGATCATTACATTCATGAGCAACTGAACGAGTTTTCGCTTAGTCACAATTTTGTGCGATCAATTGTAGCTGATGGATCAGGTAATCTCTGGATAGCTACAGAAGGAGGAGGTCTTAACAGGATGAGTAACAGCAATAGCAATCATGCGCTATTCGAAAGGTTTACAGCCGAAAAAAGCGGACTTAACCACAACATTAATCTTTCGTTAGCTATTGATAATTCTGACAATTTGTGGATAGGAACATTGTCGGGGATAAACAAAACCGACCTTAAAAGAAAAAATTTCAGCCTCTACCGAAAAAGTGATTCTCCTTACTCTGTTGATCTGGCCGGAAACGTTATTGCTTCCATTTATGAAGATGAAAATAAATTGATCTGGGTTGGGAACTGGGGTCAGGGGCTAAATATTTACAATCGCGAAACCGGTGTGGTAACCCATTATTCTTCAAGAATGACAGGGATTTATCACATCCCCAACGATTATATTCATTGTATTTTTGAAGACGACATGCACACCATCTGGCTCGGAACACGGGACGGATTATTAGCTTATGACAAACCGCGAAAACGCTTTACCCGACCGGGTGAACTGTTTAAAAACAAAGGGTTACCCGATTTTATTGGACTGAGAATCAACAGGATGATGCAGGATCGCCAGGGGAATTACTGGATAGCCACACACGACGGTTTATACAAAGTTCAACGAAACGGATACAGTCCGGAACATTATTATGCCGGCGCAATCCCACAGTTCAGGATCAGTTCGAACCTGGTGTATGCTGTGCTCGAAGACCGTGAAAGTAAAATATGGGTAGGAACCATTAACGGGCTGGATGTAATTGACGTTAAAAAAGGCATTTTGACACATTTCAGGAAAGGTGAAACGAATGCTAATTCGCTGTCAGATAACTTTATTACAGCATTACACGAGGATCAGTATGGCGATATCTGGATCGGAACCAACTCCTATGTAAACCGTTTCTCAAAGAAAAACGCTACATTCAGTTATTACTCAGCTAACCAGGGATTTCCCAGTAACCTTGTGTACAGTATTCTGGGCGATAATAATCATTTACTTTGGTTTGCCACGGGGAATGGCCTTTGCCGTTTCGAACCCTCTGCAGGTACATTCCGCACCTATACAGTGGAAGATGGTTTGCAAAGCCCGGAGTTTAATCTGGGTGCTTCTTTCAGGAGTGCTGACGGGGAAATGTTTTTTGGAGGGATGAACGGGTTTAATTCGTTTTTTCCTGATTCGCTGAGCGACAACCCCAATATTCCGGTCATTGCCATTACCGCAGCTTACAAATTAAGTAAAGGCACAAAGGAATATCTGAACCTTGAGAAAGAAGATCCGCTAATTTTAAATCATAAGGAAAATACTTTCACTATCGAGTTTGCAGCTCTGGAGTATACAAATCCAGCCAAAAACCGTTATGCTTACCTGCTCGAAGGCGTTGATGATAACTGGAATGAAATTGGTACTCGCAATTTTGTTGCCTTCACCAATCTTTCACCGGGAGAATATACGCTTCATGTGAAAGGATGCAATAACGACGGACGCTGGAACGAAACAGGTGTAAATCTTTCGATTACTATTTATCCACCATGGTGGAAAAGCAAGGCTGCATATGTCGCTTACTTTCTGCTGGTTGGTATTTTGATATTTCTATATATCAAAATCAGAGAGCGCAACCACAGCCGGGAACTCAACATACTTGAAGAAAAAGTGAAGTTGAGAACACATCTTATTGAAGAGCAGAAATCGGAAATAATCGCGAAGAATGAAAAACTCAACGAGTTGAACGCTGCTAAAGACAAATTTTTTTCAATCATAGCCCACGATCTGAGAAATCCTTTCAATGCAATTACAGGCCTCACTGACATATTGCTTTTAAACCTTGATAACCTGGATATTACGAAACTAGAGAAGACACTTGAAAACATAAAAGGATCATCAAAGCAGGCGCACGAACTACTCGAAAATCTTTTACTATGGGCTCGTTCGCAAACCGGAACCATTTCATTTAAACCAGAACTAATCGACCTGAAAGTACAGGCGGAGGAAAGCATCGAACTAGTTGCATTACAGGCAGCCCGAAAAAATATCAGTATAGTTTTCGATTTTAAAACAGATGGCTTGATAAGTGGAGATGTGAATATGATGAATACGATATTACGTAACCTGCTTACCAATGCATTAAAATTTACGCCTGGAAACGGCCAGGTTCGTGTTGGGATATTCCAAAACAACGGATTTTACATTTTAAGTATTAAGGATAACGGTATCGGCATTGCGGCCGACAGGTTGAAAAACCTGTTCAGTATCGACACCGCTCACAAAACAAAAGGCACTGATCAGGAGCCGGGAACAGGTTTGGGATTAATACTGTGCAAAGAGTTTATTGAAAAACACGGTGGCCGTATAGAAGTAGAAAGTAAAGTTGGGAAAGGAAGCGAGTTCAGGGTAATTATTCCGAAAACCCGTGATAAGTTAGTATAAAAGTATCCGGTAAAAAGAACTCAACACAATAATTCAGTGAGTATAATTCTTGCAGCACAGTACACCGTGTATTTTTAACTTCTGGCAGACTCAGTCAATGCGTTTGCCGGTAAATCAATGCATTTCATCGATTTGATTATGACTTACAATGCTGTTTCCCATTATTTTGTGTAACTTTAAGTAAAAAACAATTGTAGGAATCGCGATCAGAATGAAACGGAAAAATATCATACTAATACACATCCTCTACTGGTTTTATATTATAAACCAGGCTCTTTTCCCACTTTACATCGGAAAACCCGGAGAAGCATTACTGGCCGACAATGACTACCTGAAGGATGTTTTCATCACGACTATCCTGAATATGATCACTTTCTATACGATTTACCTTGTATTTCCGCGTGTATTGAAATTCGACCGTAAAATTACCGCAATGCTTACCGGACTGATGTTAATATGCATAGTTACAGCATTTCGTGTACCTGCTGAGTTTTATTTCTGGAAATTTTTCGCTGATCAGCCCGGAAAAGAAATGGCTTTTGAAACCATTTATATGTGGAATAACCTGCGGTTGGTTATCATCATTGGGATATACGCCATTCTGATTCATTTTATGATCAACTGGTTTGAATCGCAAAAACTCCGCGATGAACTTATCAACCAACAGCAGGCCAGCGAACTCGCGCTTATGCGGTCGCAGGTTAACCCGCATTTTCTGTTTAATACTCTCAACAACATCTATTCGCTGGTTTACAGGAAATCCGATGAAGCTCCCGAAGCTGTCATGAAATTATCTTCCATCATGCGTTACATGCTATACGATTCAGCCGCCCGTAAAGTGCCTCTCGAAAAAGAAATTGAATACCTGAAAAGTTATATCGAACTACAGAATCTGCGAATCAAACATCCTGATTTTGTGTCGCTTCAGATCGATGGAGATATCGAAGGAAAAACAATAGCCCCAATGCTGCTGATTTCATTTGTTGAAAATGCATTTAAACATAGCAATAAAAGCAACCGTCCGGGTATCCTTATAAACTTATCGGCACTAAACGGAAAAATAATTTTTAAAGTAATGAATTACCTCCGTAAAGCATCTTCTAAAACTGATGAACCCACAGGCGGCATAAGCCTGGGTACAATTAACAGAAGACTTGAACTGATTTATCCCGGCAAACATAAACTGCTTATAAGCCAGGAATCAGAAACATTCAGTATTAACCTTGAAATAACCACCTGAAATGAAAATAAATTGTATAGCTGTTGACGACGAGCCTCTGGCCCTCGAAATTATAAAGGAATATTGCGCCAAGGTGCCTTTCCTTAACCTGATGCAGGCATTCGATAATGCTATTGATACTATGGAATACCTTCGCGAAAATAAGGTTGACCTGATTCTGCTCGATATTCAGATGGAGGACCTTACCGGAATACAGTTACTCAACGCGCTGAAAACAAAGCCATATGTTATAATGACAACGGCTTATGATAATTATGCAATACAAGGATTTGACCTGGATGTTACCGATTACATGCTCAAACCCTTTTCATTTCAACGGTTTTTAAAGGGCGTTAACAAAGTGTACGACCAGCTGGAGACTGAAACAAAAAGTACAGCAGGCAGGCAAGTTGTAACGCATCAGGCTGAAAATGCCGAAAGAGATTATTTTTTCGTGAAAACCGAAACCCATATCGAAAGAATTACAACATCAGAAGTATTATATATTGAAGGGATGGGCGATTACTGGCGGATCGTTACCAAAAACAAGCGAATAATGACTTTAATGAATGCCCGCGGTATCGAAGATGTATTGCCGGAGCACCAATTCTGCAGGGTACACCGATCCTATTTTGTGGCTATTAATAAAATTGAATCCATTGAGCGTAAGCATATAAAAATTGCTGATCAGCGCATCCCCATCGGAGATACATACCAGAAAAATTTCTTCGATATTATTGAAAAGAAAAAGTAATCAGAGTGTATCGGGTTATGTATAATTCTTTTTATCCTGAACCTTTTCTGATGCATATGAATTCCGATTAATCGTTTATAATCGATCGTCGGTATATAATTTATTGATAATGAACCATTGGAAAATTTTCGCCATTCGTTCGTTCAATTCTCAAACGTGATATAGACTCTTTGCTTGAAATTTCTTTGTAAGTATCATCTTTATGGCCTTTTTCAGGTTTAAATCAGGCCGACATCTGATACCGCTTTGTATTATTACTAACAGCCTCGGTGAACCATTCATTTTGCCCTGCGAATATACTGAATCGGACGACTAACCACTCATCGACTCTTTTACCGGTATTATAGATTTCATTTGCTTCACTACCAATATGTTAAGTACCTTTATGACAGTGATTAACAAACTTAAAATTAAGGAGGGCCAAGCAATGAAAAAACTAGCTGTATTAATGATACTGGTCATGTGTGCGCTGATGCTTAAAGCCGGCGGCGAAGCAACCAGTTATGTTACTTTCGATGGCAAAACCTATTTCTGCCAAAAAATTACACCTGGATTATTTAACATGAACCTTACACTTGATGATGGGACAATCCTTAAAGTTCCACTTAAAAAAGTGGATGCATATTCAAGTAATGGTCACCTGTGTGAAAGACTACCCGTGCGATGCGAAGGTGCTCCCGCAAACTGCACTGCCCTGATGCAATATGTTACTTCGCGAAACGGATTCAGGCTTTATAAGCTCTGTGAATATGGCGAATGTGGCAGTTTATGGGATAATTCCTACAAAAAAGCACATCTTCAGGTTGAGTATTATGTTTTTAAAGATGGAAAGTTTCACCTGCAGGTTACCAAGGATAACGCTGGATCCGTATTATCATTCTTTCATATCCCGGTCATCTGAAATCCCGATAAGGGCATTGGGCCGTTAATGCATTCAGTTACTGATTAACTGATTTGTGAGAAAGGGAGGTCAAAAGTGGCCTCCTTTTTTAATTCCAATCAGAGAACTTTAAAATCAGTCAGAAATCAATCATAGTAAGGTCAAATTACTCACGATAAATCATGCAGCGGGGAATTTCCTTAACTTAGCACAATAAAACTAAAATGCTTTGTTATGGAAAAAGCAAAATTTGGAAATACCGATATGTTGATTACCCGGATCGGATTCGGTGCATGGGCTATAGGTGGAGGCAACTGGGCTTTTGGATGGGGACCGCAGAACGACGCAGAAGCCATAGCTGCCATTCATCGGGCTATTGAAAAGGGGGTGAATTGGATTGATACAGCCGCGGTTTATGGTCTGGGACATTCCGAAGAACTGGTTGGCAGAGCACTCAAAGGCATGAGTGAAAAACCTTATATTTTTACAAAATGCGGACTGGTTTGGGACGATACCCGAAAGATAAGCCAAAATTTAAATGCGGAATCGATACGTACAGAATGTGAAGCAAGTCTTCGAAGGTTAAATGTTGAAGCGATAGACCTATACCAGATTCATTGGCCTGTTGACAAGGACCTGGAGGAAGCCTGGGAAATGATGAAACAACTGCGATCGGAAGGAAAAGTTCGTTTCATCGGAGTTTCGAATTACAATGTTGAGCAGCTTAAACAAAGCATGAAAATCGCCCCTGTATCGTCCTTACAGCCCCCATACTCCCTGTTAAACCGGGAATATGAAAAAGATATTCTACCATATTGCAATGAAAATGGTATTGGTGTAATTGTATATTCCCCGATGGGATCAGGATTGCTTACGGGTGCCATGACCCGCGAACGGATTGCAGCTATGCCATCCGACGACTGGCGCAGGAACAGTAACTATTTTCAGGAACCGGCTCTCACGAAGAACCTGAATCTTGTTGAAGAACTGAAAACAATTGGTACAAAATACGGGCGATCGGCCGGGGAAGTGGCTATTGCCTGGACTTTGCTAAACCCAGCAGTTACGGCTGCTATTGTTGGAGGCAGGAATGCCGCACAAGTGGATGGGATAAGCAAGGCCTGCGATTTAAAACTCACAGAAGGAGATATTGCAGAAATTTCGGGATGGCTTTAATAATGAGCAGACTTAGCCCGTTTACAGTTAAATCCAGATATCTACATACTAAAACAGCCGCCCCTCATCAGGGCGGCTGTGAAATTGAATCTGATAATATTGCTACTTAGATGGAAGTAAAAGTAGGTTCAAAATATCTTTATATAAAACACTATATTCGATATTTAATCGGTGTATTGATTAAATGAATATAATGAACTGGACAAATGTAGTTCTTGCTGATACTGCAAAACTTTGCTTTTGAGTGAACGGTATCAACAATTGAGGGAAATGACAAAAATGAAAAGGAACGGCATAAAAAAACTCATATCCGGAAGGTAAACAGGGTGAATTTGGCACTATGACTGTTAATGATCAGTTCCTAAATTTCATCAAGGGAATAAATAAATGGCAGCACAAGTTCAACTCTTGTTCCGGGGTTGGGAAAAGAAGGATCACTTTCGGAATAATTTATACCTGTTTCTGTATTATATTTTTTATTTAAAAGGATGAGGCGCTTTTCAATAATTTGCATACCAAGACGCTGGTGATGCGAACCTTTTGCAGCATATTCTGATGATCTTTTCATGCCAATTCCATTATCTTCAATGATGATTTTTAATGATTTAGGTTTGTAAGCCTGGAAACTGATTTTGATAAACCCTTTCTTTTCCAGTGTTGCTATCCCATGCCAGATTGCATTTTCGACTACTGGTTGAATGATCATTCCAGGAATAAATACTCCTTCTTCTGCAAATTTCGGATCAATCTCAATACTGTATTCAAATTTATTATCAAGCCGTTTCTTTTCAAGATCAATATAATTTCTCAGCCGGTCAATCTCTTCTTCCAGAATAATCATCGGGGTATTAATAGCATTCAGGTTTTGCCGTATAAGGCGGGCAAATTGCGAAAGGTATATTACTGCTTCGCTGCCTTTGTTTTTGAGCAGGTAATTTTGAATAGAACCCAGAGAGTTAAATATAAAATGAGGGTTCATCATCGACTGAAGCGCTTTCTGCTCCATAACAATCAGCTGATGATCAACTTCAACCCGCTTCGTTTTTTGAATCCGGATCATCGAAACAATCAGAAATATTAAACCTGATATAAGCAGTACAATAAAAGCCCAGAAGGCAGGGTGCTGTGTAAGAGTAGGTTTTATCGTAATCGGTAATTCCAGGGGTTCACTCCATCCGGAATTTGATTTACGGACTCTGAGTTTAAAAACATAGTTTCCTTTAGGCAGGTTTTGATATACCAGGTTAATCCCATTTCCTGTTCCTGTTGTCCACGAATTTTCAGATCCCTCAAGTTTATACGAATAAATTAAAGGACTGGAAGAGTAGCTGATACAACCAAATGAAAGTTTAATATTGTTCTTGCCGGTAAGTTTAAGTTCCTGGTCGGACAATGAATAAACATTGTCATTAACGGTGATTGACCGTAAGTATGGAATAGGTGGAAGAGGAATATTTTTACCGATGGAAGACTCAGCAATTATTGTCAAACCGTCGTCAGTGGCAATATATAGAGTATCCTTGACAATGATTATGTCATTTATGTTATTGAAACTGATGTTCAGAGGTTCAATGTTAACTGTTGATCCTGTAATTGCGTTAAGCGGGTTGCGACAAACATAAATATCTCTCAGTGTGGCCAGGTACAAAGTGGTTCCCTCAAACAGCATTTTGTTAATTTGTTTATCAACAGGGGATTCGAAAGCGTTGGTCAAGTTGTAAAACATATTATTTTTCAAGAGGAACAGACTGTCCCCATCAATGTTAAACAACTCAGCAGAATCATTAAGAAAAAGGTGATCTAAAATAATGGTTCCATTAAAACGGGATAAAACGGGGTATGGTTCAAGCTTTTCATTTTTATACAGATAGTTTTGTTTAGCATTGATAACAAAATCGTTGTTACTATTGAAGTATGCATTATTGATACGCTCGTTAATTTGTTTATATTCCAGATTAATTTCTGGATTGAACCGGCTGGTAAACTTTATTTTGTCCTGATCGAACATTGCAACTAAGTTTCCCGAACGATCATTTATCACTTTTTTGGTAAAAACAGAGTGTATATTCCTGGTATTGTAGCCAATCTCACTCGAAGCTTTAAGCAATGTAACTTTTTCATATGTGCATAAAAGCTGGCTGATTGAACCTAGCAAGAGTGTTTGATCCTTGAACACATATACGATATTAACCGGCTGTATAACCTTAGGTACCTCCAGAGAATAAAAAACTTCATTTTTTAATAAAAATGCTGATTTCGTATTAGTACACCAAACTCCCATACCTGGGGCATCGCAAAGTTTATTTACGCCGTAAGAATTAAAATTGGTGCGGTCGAAGTGATTTTGTTTTAATAAATCATGATTGATCTCATAGATTCCATCTGACTGGGTGCTTACCCAAATGTTTTTCTCGTGATCCTGTAAAAGCCCAAGTGCATTCTTTATATTAAAATGCCTGATAACCGAATTATTCTTAAGGCAATAAACCCCTTCGTCGTATGCTGCTATCCACACATAACCATCAGAATCCTCAAGAATGGTTTTAATTTTTGAAACATCGCCTGAGAATTGGATAACATCCTTACGATAATTAGCTGATATCTTAATAATATCTTGATTATATGTTTTTACGTAATATGAATTCTTATTGGTAGGGAATACTGACCTGCAATATATACTGGAATCAATGATCTTTAACTGTCTGATATTATGTTGTGATTGCAGGTAAATGCCTCTTCCACACCAGATAATCCATTCATCTAATTGGCTTTTACTCAAATATGAAACTTGTCCCCGTTCAATTTTATGTCCTTTCAATGGAAGTATGGATTCAAGATTTTTAAAGAGGGGGGGGGTCGACACGGTATTATTTGAGGCTAAAGAAAATATGTCTCCCTGCCAGTTGTAGAAATGAATATTCTGATCGGAATCAGTAAAAAAATCCAATATAAATCCCTTCCCCTTTAATAAATTGAGGAAAGGCGCATTATGCTCATTGTAAACTTTGTCGTTTTGTATGTAATTAACTGATGCGTTGTAGTTAAATAACCATATCCGACCGGTTTGATCTTCTTTAATTCGAACTACATCATTACTGCTAAGACCGTCCTTTTTTCTATATGAAGTGAAATTGGAACCATCAAACTTTACCACACCGGCATCGGAAGTAAACCAAATAAATTTCTGGCTATCCTGGTAAATCTGGTAAATAGTATTTGTGGGCAATCCATCGATAGCTGTATAATGCCGGATATATGGATTTTGTGCAAGGGTATTGACACAAAATCCCAGAAGAAAAACAAAGAAGAAAACAGATATTTTTCGCAAATTAATCGATTGAAATTGAATAATGTTTCACTTTTTCTCGAAATTCGGGTAGCTTACGTCTCGAAATATCAAGTCGTGAACCATCCTTTAACTCAGCAAAGTTTCCCTGAAAGCTGGAATAACCAACCAGGAAATTCAGATTTATTATAGTTGATTTATGAATCCTG
>Ga0075012_10005541_pt1 | contig 11571 bp, 10 predicted proteins | sample All_14_2_FD_71474 | JGI IMG/M metagenome (GOLD analysis project Ga0075012, IMG submission 71474) | Freshwater microbial communities in response to fracking from Pennsylvania, USA - Allegheny Zone_MetaG_DW_15 | ecosystem: Environmental > Aquatic > Deep subsurface > Groundwater > Drilled...
TGCCCCACCTGCACGAGCGGCCGTGCCCCTTGCCCGGCCGGTGCGCCACCGGTGCCCAGCCCCGGCAGGCGAGGCTCCCAGGCGGCCGGCGCAATGTCACGCAGCTGCAGCACCACGAACGCCGCGGTCTCGCCGGCGTCTTCCACCACCAGCCAGGGCCATGCCATCCAGCACCAGGGACTGGCCCGCCGTGGCCTCGGCCACCCACGGTGGCTGCAGCGACAACGTACCCACCAACAGACCACCGCGCGGCAGCACATGCGGCGGCAGCGCCACCATGCCCGCCAGGTCCTCAATGAGTTTGGACACCCTATTGGCCAGCTGGCGCTGCCGTTCGGCGGCACGGGCAATGGCGGGAACACTGGTGCCGGTGCGTTGCATGCTGCTGAGCACCCCATCGAAGCTTTGAGCGGCCTCGCGGCTCACCTCGGCGCCTTGACGCACCTGCACGCCCAAGGCCTCAATCAGCCCGGCGATCTCACGCGCGGCCCCAGCTGGTTTGGATGGCACCGATGGTTTCGATCGACTTGCTCAGGGCCACATGGCCGGCTTCGGCTGCGCAGCGTGCATCCTGTGCCATCTCGGCAGCCACGCCGGAGTTGGCGGCAATGGCGGTGATGCTGCTCACCAGCGTGTGCACGCTCTGGGTCATCTCGGCGGAGTTGGCTGCAATGCGCGGTTCCAGATGCACCTCGTTGGTCACATCAAAGGCGTACTTGACGATCTTGGCCACCTTGCCATTGAGGTCAAGGCCTGCTCTGGCGCAACAAACATGCGGTGATGCCTGCCGGTGATTTCGTCGAGGCTGTAGCCCGTGAGCGTCAGGAAGTTGTCGTTGGCGGTGAGGACATGGCCTGTGAGATCGAACTCGATCACCCCCTGCGAACGCGAGATGGCGTTCACCCAATTCACACCAACCTTGGTGTTCGATGGCGCGCTACTGCAGCAGCAGTGCACTTTCCACCGCATCGTCCCCGGCGGACAACGCATCGGCAGGAGGTGCCACCGAGCCCGCCGCGGCGGGCGTTTCCGCGACATCAACCTGGCTGGCTTGTTTGGCTTCGGAGGCGGTGTGCATGGTGGTGGTCCTACCTGAGGGATACGGGGAGCATCAAACGATCAGAAGCCAAGGGAGGCGAGCAGATCGTCCACATCGTCCTGCTTAAGGGCCTTGTCGGGCACTTGGGGCCCGGCCAGTTCGGTGCTGGCCTTGGGCTGTTGTTCAGCGGTCTGCACCAACAGCTCCAGCAACTGCTCTTCAGTGCGGGAGATGATGTTGATGACCTTGTTGATGACCTGGCCAGAGAGATCCTGGAAGTCCTGCGTCATCATGATGTCGTTGAGGGCGCCATGCTGGCTGCGCGCGCCTTCCACGCTGCGGCGCACGTAGTCGCGCAAGGCCGCAGGGTCGGCGCTGGCATCGGCCAGCAGGGCCTCGCCCTGCTCGGCCAGCATCGTGCAGGCGGGCTTGGCTTCGTCCACCAGCGTGAGCACCTTGGTGGCGGCGCGCTCGGTCATGTCGCCCACATAGGCCAGGCGCTCGCGGGCATCGGGGATCTCATGCGCCACTTCCTGCAGCACGGTGTCGTAGCCCAGGGTGCGCAGGGCATCGTGCAGTTGGCGCACGATGCCGCCCAACTGTTGATACGTCTCATCAGGCGGTAGGGACGGGCTCATGCTGCACGAGGCCTTTCTTGCGAAGGATGTGTTGGAGCTTCTCGGCCAGGGTGGCAGCCGTGAAGGGCTTGACGATGTAGCCATCAGCGCCGGCCTGAGCGGCTTCGATGATGTTTTCCTTGCGCGCTTCTGCGGTGATCAACAGAAAGGGCAGGTGCCGCAGGGTCTCGTCGCCGCGCACGGCGCGCAGCAGTTCGAGGCCGGTCATGTTGGGCATGTTCCAGTCGCTGATCACCAAGTCGATCTCTTTGGACTGGAGCCGGTCTAAGGCCTGGCGGCCATCCTCGGCTTCCACCGTCTGCGTGATGTCCTTCTCCTTGAGAAGGTTCACGACGATGCGCCGCATGGTGCTGAAATCGTCCACGACAAGGACGTTCAAGGAGGGGAAGGACATCTTTACTGCGAAATCGAAGAACTGCTGGCCGGACCACACCCGAAATCGCGAAAACCACTCACGCGATCCCACCCGGCCTGCAGCGTTATTCGGCAGGCCCGCTCATGACTTGAGCCCCGTCATCAGGTTTGCGCACTTGCGCACTCGCGCACTCGCGCGGTGAGTCGCGGGGTGACTCGTGCGGTACCTTCGGCCGTCACCGGTCGGCGCCCGCAGGCCCGAGAGGTCAGCGCACCGGGTGCAACTGCCAGCTGCCGTCGTGCGACAGGTTCAACGCTTGGTCGTGGAAGGCGGCCAGCGTTTCGCGATGGCCCACGCTCACCACGATGGCGTGCGGCAGCTCACGCCGCAGCAGCGTGTAAAGGCTGTGCTCCAGCCCCGTGTCGGTGGCCGAGGTGGCTTCATCCAGGAAGACGATGGCCGGCCGGTTGGCCAGCACGCGGCCGAAGGCGAGGCGTTGCTGCTCGCCGGGCGAGAGCACCTGAGACCAGTCCTGCTCCACATCCAGCTGGTTCATCAACTGGCCCAGCTGCACTTGCTCCAGGATCTGGCAGGCCAGGGCATGGTCGAGCGGCGCTTGCTGCGGGTAGGCCAGCGCCTCGCGCAGCGTGCCTATTGGCAGGTAAGGCTTCTGCGACAGAAACAGGCTTGCACTGCCCACTGGCCGCTCTGCTGTGCCAGTGGCATGGGGCCACAGCCCGGCCAGCGTGCGCAGCAAGGTGGTCTTGCCCGAACCCGATGGGCCGCGAATCAGCAGCGCCTGCCCGGCCGGCAGCGTGAAGCTGAGGTTCTGCGCCAGCAAGCGGCCATCGGGGCGCTGCAGGGTGAGGCCATGCAGCACCAGGGCGTCTGCGCGTGGCGTCACCACGGGCATCTCAAGGGTTTGAGCGCCAGCGATGTTGGCTTCAAAGCCGCTCAGGCGATCGAGCGTGGCGCGGTAGCTGGCGAAGGTGTCGTACGAGCTGCGAAAGAACGACAGCGCTTCCTGCACTTGGCCGAAGGCTTCGCCGGTCTGCATCACATCGCCCAACTTGATCTGGCCCGCAAACATGCGCGGCGCCTGGATCAGGTAGGGAAAGATCACCGCCAGCTGGCTGGCGCTGAGGTTGAACCCTTCAAACTTGATGGTGCGCAACAGCAGGCCCCAGGCGTTGCTGATCACCGCGCCGAAGCCACGTTGCAGATGCGCCTGCTCCACCGCCTCGCCTCGGTACAGCGCAATGCTCTCGCCGTATTCGCGCAGGCGCACCAACAGGTAGCGGTAGGTGGCGTTGAGCTTCTCGTTAAGGAAGTTCAATGCGATCAACGGGCGGCCCACCCAGACGGCAAAGGCGGTGACCACCAGCACGTACAGGTAGACCAGGAACACCATCGCCCGGGGCAGTTCGGCGCCCAGCACGTTCATGGGGGCCGACAGGTTCCAGAGGATGCCGGTGAACTCGAAGATCGACACCAGCGCGCCCACCAGGCCCATGGCCAGCGCGACGGTGTTGGTGGCGAAGTCGGTGACGTCCTGCTGCAGGCGCTGGTCGGGGTTGTCTACCGCCGGCTCGGCGAAGCGGCCCAGGTAGTAGGCCTGGCCTGACAACCAACGTGACAGCAAGCGCTCGTTCAGCCACTCACGCCAGTGGATGACAAAGGCACCGCGGATGTAGGCCTGCAGCAGCGTGCGCGCCACGTGAACTGCCGCCAGGATGGCAAACAGCTGCATGAAGAACCAGAAGCCCTTTTGGTCAAGCCCCTGCATGGCCGTGTAGAAGCCGTTGTACCAGTAGGAGAACAGCACGTTCATGCGCACGCCGGCCAGCACGAATAGCAGCATCAGTGCCACGCCGGCCAGCGGCTGCCAGCGCCCGCCATTGCGGCGCGGGTGAAACCACGCCCCGCTCACCGCCCAGAATTGCTGCCCCCAACGGCTGGTGCGCGCCAGCCCAGCCATCACCAACGAAAAAACCACCAGGGTGATCAGGTAGGCCTTGCCCAGCCACAGGGCGCTGTTGGTGAGTTCGTGAGTCCAGTTCATCCGGGTGGGATCGGTCCGCAGGGCAGCAATAGGGAAAAGCGAGCCTAAACGAAAAGAGAGCCCTCAGGCTCTCTTCGGTGGTGCTGGCGCAGCGCTTTACTTGCCGGCGTTGGCCTTGGCGTAGGCGGCGATGCCGGCCACGATTTCAGCCTTGGCCGCTTCCGGGCCTTCCCAGCCTTGCACCTTGACCCACTTGTTGGGCTCCAGGTCTTTGTAGTGCTCGAAGAAGTGCTGGATGGCCTTCAGGCGCATCTGGTTGATGTCTTCGGGCTTTTGCCAGTGGTCGTAGATCGGCAGGATCTTGGTGGTGGGCACAGCCAAGAGCTTGGCGTCGCCGCCGGCTTCGTCGTCCATCTTCAGCACGCCAATGGCGCGGCACGTCACCACCACACCCGGGGTCAGGGCAAAGGGGGTGATCACCAGCACGTCCACCGGGTCGCCGTCGTCCGACAGCGTCTGCGGCACGTAGCCGTAGTTGCAGGGGTAGTGCATCGCCGTGGTCATGAAACGGTCGACGAACATGGCGCCGGTTTCTTTGTCGACCTCGTACTTGATCGGGTCGGCGTTCATCGGGATCTCGATGATCACGTTGAACTCTTCGGGGGCTTTCTTGCCGGGGGTGACGTTATGCAGGCTCATGATGCGGTTGGGTTGCTGACAAATCTCGGAGGGGAACCCCGGGATTCTACGAGTCGCCCTTGCGGGTGCCTTGCATTAGGCGAGATCAAGGAGGCGCATTCCCGGGCCTCGTATGCTGGAAAACGTGGGTGATTCGTGATTGTTTTGACAGTCTGCATCCCCTAGGATCCGCCGCAAGCGGGGTGCTGAGGGGCATCCCCAGTGGGCCCTTGCCGAGTTTGGCGCACGTCAGCCAAGGCATCCACAGGCCGGCCCGCAGCGGTATTCGACATTCAGAGCTCACAAGACTCACCAACCGAGGAAGGAGAACCCCGATGTCTGCAACGACCGCGCTTTGGGTCGCACTGGCGTGTGGCCTGGCCGCCGTGCTCTATGGCTTCATACAACGAAGCTGGATCCTCCAACAGGACGCGGGCAATGCCCGCATGCAGGAGATCGCCGCGGCGATCCAACAAGGTGCTGCGGCCTATCTGGCGCGACAGTACCGAACCATCGCCATCGTGGGCGTGGTGCTGGCGGTGCTGATCGGGGTGTTCATCGGCCTGCCCACGGCAGTGGGCTTCATCATCGGGGCCGTTCTCTCGGGCGCCTGCGGCTTCATCGGGATGAACGTCTCAGTGCGGGCCAATGTGCGCACCGCTCAGGCGGCCACCAAGGGCATCAACGAAGCCCTGAACGTGGCCTTCAAGGGCGGCGCCATCACCGGCATGCTGGTGGTGGGCCTGGGCCTGCTGGGCGTGGGCCTGTTCTTCTGGTACCTCAGCGGCGGCACCAATGCCGAGGCGGCCACGCTGAAGCCGCTGCTGGGGCTGGCGTTTGGCTCGTCGCTGATTTCGATCTTCGCGCGGCTGGGCGGCGGCATCTTCACCAAGGGCGCCGATGTGGGCGCTGACCTGGTGGGCAAGGTGGAAGCCGGCATCCCGGAAGACGACCCGCGCAACCCCGCCGTGATCGCCGACAACGTGGGCGACAACGTGGGCGACTGCGCCGGCATGGCGGCCGATTTGTTCGAGACTTATGCGGTCACGCTGATCGCCACGATGTCGCTCGGTGCGCTGATGGTGGCGGCCGCGCCGCTGGCCGCGGTGATCTACCCGCTGGTGCTGGGTGGCGTGTCGATCATCGCGTCGATCATCGGCTGCTCGTTCGTCAAGGCCAGCCCCGGCATGAAGAACGTGATGCCGGCGCTCTACAAGGGCCTGGCGGTGGCTGGCGTGCTGTCGCTGATCGCCTTCTACTTCGTCACGCAGGCTGTGATGCCCGATGACGCGCTGGGTGCGGGCACTCAGATGCGCCTGTTCGGCGCCTGCGCTGTGGGTCTGGTGCTCACCGCCGCGCTGGTGTGGATCACCGAGTACTACACCGGCACGCAGTATCCGCCGGTGAAGCACATCGCCCAGGCATCCACCACGGGCCATGGCACCAACATCATTGCGGGCTTGGGGGTGTCAATGCGCTCAACGGCCTGGCCGGTGATCATGGTGTGCGCCGCCATCATTGCGGCCTACAGCCTGGGGGGCCTGTACGGCATCGCCATCGCAGCCACCGCCATGCTCAGCATGGCCGGCATCGTGGTGGCGCTGGACGCCTACGGCCCCATCACCGACAACGCCGGCGGCATTGCCGAAATGGCCGAGCTGCCCAAGGCCGTGCGCGATGTGACCGACCCGCTGGACGCCGTGGGCAACACCACCAAGGCGGTGACCAAGGGCTATGCCATCGGCTCAGCCGGCCTGGCTGCGCTGGTGCTGTTTGCCGACTACACCCACTCGCTGGCGGACCGGGGTTTGAGCGTGAGCTTCGACCTGAGCGACCCGAAGGTGATCGTGGGCCTGTTCATCGGCGGCCTGATCCCCTACCTGTTCGGCGCCATGGCGATGGAAGCCGTGGGCCGCGCCGCGGGCTCGGTGGTGGTGGAAGTGCGCCGCCAGTTCAAGGACGGCGCCATCATGGCCGGGCAGCGCAAGCCCGACTACAGCGCCGCGGTCGACATGCTCACCTCCGCCGCGATCAAGGAAATGATCGTGCCCTCGCTGCTGCCGGTGGTGGTGCCCATCGTGGTGGGCCTGACGCTGGGCGCCGCAGCACTGGGCGGCCTGCTGATGGGCACCATCGTGACCGGCCTGTTCGTGGCCATCTCGATGTGCACTGGCGGCGGTGCCTGGGACAACGCCAAGAAGTACATCGAAGACGGCCACCACGGCGGCAAGGGCAGCGAAGCCCACAAGGCGGCTGTCACCGGCGACACGGTGGGTGATCCGTACAAGGACACCGCCGGCCCTGCCGTGAACCCGTTGATCAAGATCATCAACATCGTGGCCTTGCTGATCGTGCCGCTGCTGCCCATCCCCGCGGGCACGACGGCTGACGCGCATGCGCCTGCCCCTGCGGCCGCAGCCTCCACTGACACCACCACGATGCCTGTGGCCGAGCCGGCTGGCGACAGCAGCATCAAGGTAGAGAACGGCGTGGTGAAGTTCTACTTCGCCTCGGGCAAGGCCGATGTCGCCAGCGGCGCCGCGGCGGCCCTGGCCGATGTGGTGAAGGGCGTGGCTGAAGGCAAGAAGGCCGTGCTCAGCGGCTACACCGATGCCAGCGGCGACCCGGCCAAGAACGAAGAGCTGGCCAAGCAACGCGCCTTCGCCGTGCGCGATGCGCTCAAGGCACTGGGTGTGGCCGACGACAAGATCGAGCTGAAGAAGCCCGAGCAGCTCACCGGCGGCGGCCCCGCCGATGAGGCGCGCCGGGTGGAGGTCTCGCTGATGTAAGCCATCACGGCAAGCATCCCGTCAGCATCACACGCTGACCGACAAAGCCGCAGCCCTGCTGCGGCTTTGTCATTTCTGCCGGCTGAAACCCCGAACTCACCGCAGGGCCCCGGCCTGTTCCGCCGATCCGCCACCGCCCAGGCCCCTAGAGTGACGGCTGATCTGCTGCCTCACGCTGAGTATGGACGCCGCCAACATCGACCGTGAACTCGACCGGGCCCGTCAAGACGGCCCCGCCCGCACCCTCGTCATCCCGCCCTGCCCCGAGCTGCTGACGCGGCTGCAGGACGCCATGGCCCACGACGACCCCGACTGGAACGAGGTGTCCGACATCGCCAATGCCGACGTCGCCATGGCCACGTCGCTGGTGCGCGCCGCCAACAGCCCGCTCTATGCCCGCAACACCGCCGTGCAGAGCGTGAGCGAGGCCATGAACCTGTTAGGCCTGCGCCAGTGCGCCACCCTGCTCACCCAGTTTCTGACCGCACGTGCGCTGCCGCTGAACCATCCCGCCCTGGAGCGCTTCTGGGAGGGCTCCAGCCGCCGCGCCGTGGCCATGGGCCATGTGGCACGCCATCTGTACGGCGTACCCGCCGACCTGGCCCACACCTGCGGCCTGTTCCTCGACGTGGGCATCCCCATCCTGCTGCAAGGCCTGCGCGGCTATGCCGGCACGCTGGCCGAAGCCCACGCCCGTATCGACCGCCCCTTCACGGCCACCGAACAGGCCGCCCACAAGACCGATCACACCATCGTCGGCGCCCTGGTGGCACGCGCCTGGCGCCTGCCTGATTCGCTGAAACTGGCCATTCGCCTGCATCACGAACCCGAGGCCATCGCCGAGAAGAGTGTCGACGCCACCGTGCGGGACCTGCTGGCGCTGTCCGTCGTCGCCGGCCACCTGGTCGCCCGCCACGAACAGGTGCCAGACCCCGCCAGTTGGCAACAAAGCGGCCCGGCCTGCCTGCAGCATTTGCAGATCGGCGAACGCGAATTGCTGGCTTGGTGCGACGAACTCGACACCCGGCTCGCGCAGGTGCATTGACCTGCGGGGGATCACCAGGAATACGGGTATCCCTACCTCGGCAATAAATCATCGGGTCGGTTAGAATGCTGCACCGCAACATAATCCCACCAAGGTCCAGCGATGCTCTATCAGCTCTATGAGACCCAACGCGCCCTGATGAGCCCCTTCGCGGAGTTCGCCAGCGCCACGTCCAAGCTCTACAGCCACCCCCTATCGCCCTTTGCTCAGGGCCCCGGCTCGCATCGCATGTCGGCAGGCTTTGATCTGCTGCACCGCCTGACCAAGGAGTACGAGAAGCCGGAGTTCGGCATCACCCAGGTCAAGGTCGGCGGCGTGGATGTGGCCGTGCAACAGCAAACGGTGACGGAGAAACCCTTCTGCCGCCTGCTGCGCTTCAAGCGCTTCACCGACGATTCGGCCGCCCTGGATCAGATGCGCGCCCAGCCTTCGGTGCTGGTGGTCGCGCCCCTGTCGGGCCACCATTCCACGCTGCTGCGCGATACCGTGCGCACGCTGCTGCAAGACCACAAGGTCTACATCACCGACTGGGTCGACGCCCGCATGGTGCCAGTCGAGGCTGGCCCCTTCCACCTGTCCGACTACGTCAACTACGTGCAGGAGTTCATCCGCACGGTGGGCCCCGGCGTCAACGTGATCTCGGTCTGTCAGCCCACCGTGCCGGTGCTGGCCGCCATCTCGCTGATGGCCAGCCGCGGCGAAACCACGCCGTCAGCCATGGTGATGATGGGCGGCCCCATCGATGCCCGCAAGAGCCCCACCTCGGTGAACAACCTGGCCACCACCCGCAGCATCGAATGGTTTGAGCACAACGTGATCTACCGCGTGCCGCCTAACTTCCCAGGCTCGGGCCGGCCCGTCTACCCCGGCTTCCTGCAGCACACCGGCTTCGTGGCGATGAACCCCGACCGCCACGCCAACTCGCACTGGGACTACTTCCTTGACCTGGTGCGCGGCGATGAAGAAAGCGTTGACGCCCACCGCGAGTTCTACGACGAATACAACGCCGTGCTGGACATGCCGGCCGAGTACTACCTGGAAACCATCCGCGCCGTCTTCCAGGAGTTCGCGCTGGTCAACGGCACCTTCATCGTCGACGGCGAACTGGTGCGCCCGCAAGACATCAAGACCACCGCCCTGCTCACCGTGGAAGGCGAGCTGGACGACATCTCCGGCGCCGGCCAGACTGCAGCAGCACACGACCTGTGCAGCGGGATCCCTGCCAAGAAGCAGGAGCACTACACCCTGAAGGGTGCGGGCCACTACGGCATCTTCTCGGGCCGCCGCTGGCGCGAGATGGCCTACCCGGAGATCCGCCGCTTCATCCTGGAGCACCAGCAAAGCGACGTGGCCACGCCGGCCAAGGCACCGCAAAGAAGCGCCGCCAAGCGCACCGCAAAAGCCTGAGCGACACTGCACGCCTCCCGCTGCAACGGGGCCGGTCTACCGGCCCCTTTTTAATTGTCCATTGGCCGCCATGAACCCGACAGCGCCAACCCCATCAACGCCAACCCATTTGCCTGTCCTGGTCGAGCGCATCGACGCCGCTCTGCCGCAAACCCAGTGCACCCGCTGCGGCTACCCCGACTGCCGCCACTACGCCCAGGCCATCGCCGAACAAGGCGAAGCCATCAACCGCTGCCCCCCCGGCGGGCAAGCCGGCATCACCCTGCTGGCCCAACTGACCAGCCGCCCGCCCCTGCCGCTCGACCCCGCCTGCGGCACGGAAGGCCCCGCCACCCTGGCCGTCATTGACGAGGCCTGGTGCATCGGCTGCACCCTGTGCATCAAGGCCTGTCCGGTCGACTGCATCATCGGCAGCCACAAGCAAATGCACACCGTGATCGAGGCCCAGTGCACCGGCTGCGAACTGTGCATCCCCGCCTGCCCGGTCGACTGCATCACCATGACGCCGGCACCGTCGCCCACCTGGACACCCCACCAAGCCCAAGCCGCCCGCGAGCGCTACCAACACACCCAGGCACGGCGCGCCCAAGCCCAGGTCGAACACGCCGAGCAAATGGAAGCCAAAGCCCGCCACAAGCTCGAACACCTCGACACCTTGACCAAGGCCAACACCCCCGAAGAAGTCGACCGCAAGCGCTCCGTCATCGAAGCCGCGCTGGCCCGTGCGCGAGCGCAACGCGGGGAAAGCCGCTGATATACTCGCCAGCGATCGCGTGGGGGGGTAGCTCAGCTGGGAGAGCGTCGCGTTCGCAATGCGAAGGTCGGGAGTTCGATCCTCCTCCTCTCCACCACCACGACATTTCAAGACGTCCAAAGACGTCCTGCCAAACAGGAAAAGCCCTAGAGAATCAATGCACTAGGGCTTTTTTCGTGTCCATCGACGGCTCATAAAATCCCACGTCAACCGAGTTCACATTGCAGGAACTCCCACAGGAACCGCAGAATTCGCAGGAACCACTCTCTGGAGTTCCTGCATGCCGCAACACCTGATCTCTTCAGACGCCACGATCAAAGCCATCAAGCCTGGCGACCCGCGGGTACGACTGACCGATGGCGCCGGCCTGTACTTACGCCTGTTTGTCAAAGGTGGCTCACATGGCTGGCGCTTCGACTACGTGTTGCATCAGCGACGCAACACGCTGAGCCTCGGGACCTATCCCAAGGTCGGCCTAAGCACGGCCCGCAAGAAGGCGCAAGAAGCCCGCAGACTTGTCAGCGAAGGCATCGATCCCAGCGATCAGCGCAAAGCCATCAAGGCCGAAGCCATTCAAAAGCGAACCGCTGAGAAACGCGCAGCAGCGGGTCTTCCACCAGAGAACTCATTCGAAGCTGTGGCCAGAGAGTGGTACACAAAGAACGCCCCGAACTGGGCCGAATCGCACTCCAGCAAGATCCTCGCCCGACTTGAGCGGGATGTCTTCCCTTGGATCGGCAGTCGGCCCATCAGCGAGATTCAACCCTTGGATCTGCTTGCCGTGTTGAAACGTGTGGAAGAGCGCGGCGCCATCGAGACCACGCACCGGGTTCAGCAAAACTGCGGACAGGTCTTCAGATACGC
>Ga0075012_10005543_pt1 | contig 11568 bp, 10 predicted proteins | sample All_14_2_FD_71474 | JGI IMG/M metagenome (GOLD analysis project Ga0075012, IMG submission 71474) | Freshwater microbial communities in response to fracking from Pennsylvania, USA - Allegheny Zone_MetaG_DW_15 | ecosystem: Environmental > Aquatic > Deep subsurface > Groundwater > Drilled...
GTCCTGCTGCTTGGGCTCGCGCACCGTGGGAAAGCGCGCGCGCACGGCGGCGGTGATCTGCGCCGCGTCGTCCACGCTCAGCGTGGTTTGCGTGACCACCGCCAGCTTTTCGGTCTGCGCGGGCTGCACGCGGGCGACATCGGCCACATCTTCCACCAGGTGGATGCCATGGTCGAGCTGGCCCATGGTGCCTTCCACCTCGGGGTGGCCCTTGTGGCCAATCATGATGAACTCATAGCCCTCTTTGGCGAGCTTGGCCACCTCGACATGCACCTTGGTCACCAGCGGGCAGGTGGCATCAAAAATGCTGAAGCCGCGCGCATGCGCCTCTTGCTGCACCGCGCGGCTCACGCCATGGGCGCTGAACACCAGCGTAGCACCGGGCGGCACGTCGGAGAGCTCTTCGATGAAGATCGCGCCCTTGGCCTTGAGGTCGTTGACCACATAGGTGTTGTGCACGATTTCATGGCGCACATAGATCGGGCGGCCAAATTTTTGCAGCGCGCGCTCGACGATCTCGATGGCACGGTCCACGCCGGCGCAAAAGCCGCGCGGCTCGGCCAGAAGGATTTCCTGGGGTTTCTGCATGGCTCAGAGCACGCCGATGATCTGCACTTCAAACGTCACCGGCTGGCCCGCCAGCGGATGGTTGAAGTCAAACAGCACGGCGCCGTCGCCGCGCAACTGCATCACGGCGCCCGCGTAGCTGCCCTGCCCGTCGGGCGTGGGGAACTGCACCACATCGCCCACGTTGTATTTCTCGTCGGGGTCGCCCAGCTCATTCAACAGCTTGCGCGCCACCCATTGCTGCATGTCGGCATTGCGCTCGCCAAAGGCTTCGCCGGCGGCCAGCTCGAACGTGGCGTGCGTGCCCTCGGCCAGGCCCAGCAGGCGCTGCTCCATGGCGGGCGAGAGCTCACCCGTGCCCAGCGACAAGGTGGCGGGCTTATCCTCAAAAGTGTTGATCACATCCCCTGCCGGACCGGCCAGGCGGTAGTGCAGCGTGAGGAAAGAGCCGGACTGGACGGAGGGAAGGGAGGCAGCGGTAGAGGTCATGAAAGTCCCGATAAACTGGCTCGTATTGTAGAAAACCGGGCAAAGCCCTACGCCCGTCGCCCCTTGGCGGGCGCCCTACCCCCAGCGCCATGCCCCTCAAAGACCTGCCCGCCGATGCCCAGCCCCGCGAGAAACTGCTGGCGCGCGGCCCTGCGGCGCTGGCCGATGCCGAACTGCTGGCCATCTTGCTGCGCACGGGCATCGTGGGCAAGGGGGTGCTGCAGATGGCGCAGGAGCTGCTCGATCCGCCCACGGTGGACGCCACCACCGGCCAGCTCGGCGGCGGCTTTGGCGGCATTGCCGGCCTGCTGCACACCAGCGCGGCCGACCTGGAACGCATCAAGGGCCTGGGCCCCGCCAAGCGCGCCGAGCTGGTGGCCGTACTCGAACTGGCTCGCCGCGCCCTGGCCCAGCAGCTGCGCGAGCGTGAGGTGTTCGACTCGCCCGACGCCGTCAAGCATTACCTGCAGCTGCACCTGGCCGCCAAGGGCCACGAGGTGTTTGCCGTGCTGTTTCTCGACAGCCAGAATCGTTTGCTGGCGCTTGAAGAACTTTTCAGGGGCACGCTCACGCAAACCAGCGTGTACCCCCGCGAGGTGGTGCTGCGCGCACTGCACCACCAGGCCGCCGCAGTGGTGCTGGCGCACAACCACCCCAGCGGCAGCGTGCAGCCCAGCCGGGCCGACGAAGCGCTCACCCAAACCCTCAAGACCACGCTGGCGCTGGTGGATGTACGCGTTCTCGACCATGTCATCGTGGCGCCAGGCCAGGCCTTGTCGATGGCCGAGAAAGGCCTGGTGTGATGCCGTCCAGGCCTGCAGCGTCCCCCGGCCCTGCGGACGCAGAACGCCCGGGCGCGCTGGCCGCAGCGCTGGAGCGCGCAGTGGCGCAGTCCAGGCCCAGTGCCGCAGTAGCCGCACAACCGCCCGCACCTGCGCCCCCGGGCCAAGCGGATGCCCCACGCGCAGTGCGCCGTGCAGCCACTGCAGCCGCTGCAGCACGCCGGGCCAGCGCCAACCAGGTCCGCCCATCGGCCCCGCCGCCCGCTTCCGACACGACCCGGCCCGCCGGGCAAACCAAAACCCACCGCACCGCCCCGGCACCACGCCGCGCCAGCCTGCGCATCCATGACCTGCATGACCTGGCCAGCGTAGCCCGCCAGTTGCGCGAAGAGCACGAACGCGCCGAGGCGCAGGCCAAAGCCCAGCGCGAGGCCGCAGCCCGGCTGGAGGCCGAGCGCCACCTGTTCAGCCGCAGCGTGGGGCCCGTGACCTCGCTGCGCAACCCCAACCTGGCGCGCCTGCGGCACCGCCGGCCGCCGCCGCTGCCCGTGCAGCACTGGCTGGACGAAGAACGCGTGCTGCTCGAATCCATCAGCGACGACTTCGATGTGAGCACCCTGCTCGACACCGACGACCAGCTCAGCTACCGCCGCCCCGGCATCGGCGTGGAAGTGACGCGCCGCCTGCGCGCGGGCCACTGGAGCATCCAGCGCCAGCTCGACCTGCACGGCCTGCGCGTAGACGAGGCCCGCGAGGCCCTGGGCCAGTTCATCCGCCACGCCCACAAAACCGGCCTGCGCTGCGTGCGCGTGGTACACGGCAAAGGCCTGGGCTCGCCGGGCAAAAGCCCCGTACTCAAAAGCCGCGTGCAGCGCTGGCTGGTGCAAAAAAACGAGGTGCTGGCCTTTGTGCAGGCGCGCCCCATGGATGGCGGCGCGGGGGCACTGGTGGTGCTGCTCAAGCCCGTGAACCACAGAAATACATAGAAAATGGGCCATAACCCATACCAGATAAGAACCATTAGCTATATATTTAATAGCAAATAGAAATCAAAACCAGCAACGGATTGGCTGCCGTTGCGCTGGCCGGGAGCCAACTCGCTGCAACCACGCCTATTTTTGGCGCCCGAGCCCATCCGTCGCCTATGCTGCGTACACAAGTTCACTTTTCCAGCCCCAAAAAATAACGCACCATGAGTAACCCAGAAACATCCGTCGTTTACGGCACCGAAGATCTGCTGATCAGTCTGTGCAATTCGGTCACCCGCGTGCTGAGCGTGGCCACGCACAGCCAGATCCACTATTCCGGCATGGTGCAGCGCATCAGCAAAACCTGCCTCAAGCCCGACATTGGCTGCTTTGTGCTGTTTGATGGCGGCTTCTCGGGCCTGGTGATCATCAATTTCTCGGCATCGGCCGCCATGGAGCTGTACCAGAGCTATCTGCTGAACATGGGCATGTCGAAAGACGACCTGGTCACGTCCTACACCTCGGACGAAGTAAGCAACGTGATGGGCGAACTCATGAACCAGGTGGTGGGCGACTTCACCGGCAAGGTGCGGCGCGAGCTGCAGACCCACATCACCCAGAACCAGCCCAAGATGCTGGTGCTGAACAAGCAGGTGATGCTGAGCGTGGACGCCAATCTGGACAAGCCCGAGGCCCGGCGCGTGACTTTCTATACGGGCAACAACAACATCTTCTATCTGGAGCTGGCCATCGACCGCACCGAATTCATCAAGCTATACGACTTCGAACCACAGGAAACCCCCGATCCCGACGCACTGATGGCGCAGACTCGCGCAGATGCAGACGCAGAAGCGCCCCTGCCCCCCGTGCCCTCCAGCGACACCGACGAGCTGCTCAAGTCACTGGGCATGTGAGCCACAGGGCCTGGCGAGCGTGGCGGCCTTTGTCTGCGCCAAGGGCCGGCAACAGAAAACGGTGCAGGCGGGCAGCTAGAATATGTGGCTTCCAACCCGGAGACTTGGGTGAGTGGTTTAAACCAGCAGTCTTGAAAACTGCCGACGGGCAACCGTCCGTGAGTTCGAATCTCACAGTCTCCGCCAGATCCCGGTATTCCTGCGGTTTTCAAGGCGATCATCGCGCCTTCCCCCCCCCATGGAACCCGCCACAAGCCAAACAGGTTGAGGCAAGCGCCGCAAAGCCCCAGCAATGGGGCTTTGTTGTTTCTGGTCTTGGGCGTGCTCCGCAAGCGCGCTGCACGAATGCAGGCGCCCCAAACACCCAGCCGTCGAATGCCATTGCGTGGGGCGGCAAATGACAAGCCCCGGAATTGACATGCGCTCGTCACAACTTTGTCGCACGATCGGCAGTTGACCTTACAGATCGCTCCGTCGCTTGATCCCCCACAAATTTCGTTCCGTCATCGCCAAGCGGCTCACTGGCCCCGTCGGCAGCTCTCAACGATTGCAGTGGATCAGCATTGCGGCTTTGCTGATCGTGCTGGCCTTGATCTGGATCTTGACCTGGCAGCGCTTGCGGGCCGAGGCAGCGCTGCTGGAGAAGAATGCCGAGCTTCAGCAACGCAGTCTGGCCGCCATCATTGCGGAAAACTTGGCCCAGGTAGTGGATCGCAGCCGATTGATGGCGGTTACCGTGAACCATGCCGCAGACGAAGGTCAGTCCAGCGCATCTGCCCGATTGACGTCGATGCTGGCGTCGGACCGCACTTTTCTCAGGCTTGCACTCTATGACAGCGCGCTGAATCGACTGAGCTCGTCGTCTCCGTTTGTGGATGGCCCGGAAATCAAGGCATTCCTGCAGCGGGCGGGCAACTCCACGGATGACATTCTGGCAACAGACCCGGATGTTCAGGTCGGCCCGCTGCTCAAAGAAAACGCCTGGCAAGTTCCGCTCCTGGTATCGGCTCCGAATGGGCAGCTCCCGCAATCGGGCTACCTGCTTGCCATGCTGGACCTTGGCTATTTTCTGCAGCTATACCGCAACATCGATATGGGCGCCACGGGGTCCATCTTGATCCTGGGGCTGGATGGCGTCGAGATCGCCGAGGCGCGCCCAGAAGGGCTTTCGTTAAACCAGCAGCCCCGCCACCTGCCTCAGTTCGCGCCGGTCAATGCCCCCGAGGGCCTGTGGAGAGGTGCCCTGCCCGGGCCCGAAGGTGAGCAATTGGCGCGCTTTCAGCGGGTAGAGCGTGCGCCCTTCATCGTTGTGGTCAGTCGGGGAATGCAGGAGATTCATGACAGCCATGGCGGCAGCAGTCTGCGCCTATGGGGAATTCTGGGCTCGCTCAGCTTCATATTGACGTGCGCCGCGTGGGGGCTGGTGCGCAGCACGCGCCGCCAGCAAACGTTGCTGGAAGCGTTGCGCGCATCCGACGAAGAAAAGCATGGCTTGATCCTGCGTCTGGAGAGCGAGAAGTCTCGGGCGCTGACGCTGGCGTCATACGACCACTTGACCGGTTTGCACAACCGGCGCATGTTCAATGAGCTCGTCGCCAGCCATCTGGAAGGGGCTCGGCGCAGCCGCAAACACTACATGCTGATGTACCTGGACCTCGATCGGTTCAAGCTTATCAACGACTCGCTGGGCCACCATGTCGGCGACAAATTGCTGCGCGCCGTCAGCGAACGCCTTCGCAGCAGCCTGCGCAGTGCCGATGTGGTCGGCCGCATGGGAGGCGATGAATTTGCTGTGCTGGTCACCGGCCTTGAGCAGCCCCAAGACATGGATGCACTGGCATCGAAGCTGGTAGCACAACTGAGCCTGCCTTATCCAGATATCGACGGCCATGAGATTCAGGTCAGCCCGAGCGCCGGCATTGCATGCTTTCCGCGTGACGGGCACGATGTCACGACGCTGTGCCGGCATGCGGATGCAGCGATGTATGAGTCCAAGCGCATGGGGCGGGGGCGGTTCACCTACTACGACGCCAGCCTCAACCCTGCGCAAGACCGGGCGATCCAGCTGGAGCGCCAGCTCCCCAAAGCCATCGACAACGACGAGCTGGTGCTTCACTTTCAACCCAAGTTGAATCTGGCCAACTATCGCATCTCGGGCATGGAGGCACTGGTGCGATGGCAGCACCCCGAATTCGGGTTGGTGTATCCCAACGATTTCATCGCCATGGCAGAAGAATCCGGCCTGATCGTTGCGCTGGGAGACTGGGTCATGAAGGCCTGCTGCGCACAGCAAGCCCGGTGGAAAGCCCAGGGCATACCGCTGGTTCCCTTGGCGTTCAATGTGTCGCCCATGCAGTTGCGTGACGGCACCCTGGCGACCAAGATCACGCAACTCCTGCACGACCACGGCTTGAGCCCATGCGATCTGGAGCTGGAGATTACCGAAAGCTGCCTGGTCGAACCGATAGGACAGGCCGTCAAGGTCCTCGAGGATCTGCGCAAATTGGGCATACGCATCGGGCTGGACGACTTTGGCAGCGGGTTTTCCAGCCTCAGCCAGATACGTGACCTGCCCATCAGCACCATCAAGATTGATCGGTCGTTCATCAACGGAATTCGCAGCAAGACGGACGTGGGCGTGATCGTCACTTCGATCATCACGCTCGCGCACGGCTTGCAGATGCGCGTGGTCGCTGAAGGCGTCGAACTGATGGACCAGCTGGTACAGCTCAAGATGGCTGGATGCGACGAGGTGCAGGGCTACTTCCTGAGCAGACCCGTGCCCAGCGCCGAGGCGCAGAAACTCCTGATCCAAGCCACCATCATTCCCTCATGAGCAAACTTTCCTTTTTGATCATGCTGATGGCGGGGCTTCTGGCCCCCTCTCTGGCCGTGGCATCGAATGCCGGTTGTGAGGATCCCCGCACGCTGCGCGTCGCGTTGATCCCCAAGACAAATACCCAGAAACAGCTGCAAGAATTCCGACCGCTGGAGGCCGAACTGGAGAAGGCGCTGCAGCTGCCTGTGGTGGTGGTGGCATCGCCATCCTATGGCTCCGTCATCGAGGGGTTGTTGAGCGATAGCATCGATCTGGCCGAGCTGGGCCCGGCTGCCTATGCGATGCTGATGGACCGTAACGCCGCCGTGACGCCGTTTGCCGCTAACTCTGGGCGCGGACCCGCCGGAGCAAACGTGCTCGCGATGTACCGATCCATTTTGATTGTGCGGTCCAATCAGGGGATTGCTGGAATCAAGGACCTGCGCAACAGGTCACTGAGCCTGACTGACCCGGCAAGCACCTCCGGCAGCCTGGTGCCAAGGCAGTTCGTCAAGAACAAGACCGGCCAGAGCATCGACAACTACTTCAGCCGCATTTCGTTTGCCGGTTCTCATGATCGCGCCATAGAAGCGGTTCGAAAGGGCCTGGTGGATGCGGGGTTTGTGTCCACCGCACGCTTTGAAGAGGCCCTGAAAATGGGGCGCATTGCCCCCGGCGAACTGGCAGTTCTGTGGCAATCGGAGCCCATACCGTACGACCCATTCGTGTTGCGCAATCGCCTGTGCAAAACAGTCGTGGAGAAAATTCACCGCGTGTTTTTCAACGCCGCGCCCTTGCGGGCCATGCTGGAATCCAGGGGCGCTGAGCAATTTGTGCCGGTCACCAACGCTGACTATCAGGTGATCAGGGATCTTTTTTCGGAGCGATGACACTCCACGGGCAACCGCTCAGCTGCTCATGCACGAGGGGCGTGCACATGCGGCCGCCAGGCGTTGACGATCGCCACAAGTGAAAGCATCACCGGCACTTCGACCAGCACGCCGACCACCGTGGCCAGGGCAGCGCCAGAGTTGAGCCCAAAAAGCGAAATCGCCACCGCCACCGCCAGCTCAAAGAAGTTGGATGTGCCGATAAGGCAGGCGGGGCCCGCCACATCGTGGGGCAGCTTGAGTAGCTTTGCGCCCCACCAGCTGATGAAAAAGATGCCATAGGTCTGCAGCACCAGCGGAATGGCAATCAGCCCAATCACGGCGGGCTTCTCGACGATGGTGCCCGCCTGAAAGCCGAACAACAGCACCACCGTGGCAATGAGGCCCACGATGGACCAGGGCTTGAGCCGCGCCACGAATGCGCCGACAGCCTGCGGGGAGCGCCTGGCCAAGTGGTGACGGGTCGCCATGCCTGCGGCCAGGGGCAGCACCACATACAGCACGGTGGAAATAACCAGGGTCTCCCAGGGCACGGTGACGTTGGTCACGCCCAGCAAGAAGGCGGCGATGGGAGCAAACGCCACCACCATCACCAGATCGTTCACCGAGACCTGGACCAGGGTGTAGTTCGCATCACCTTTGACGAGCTGGCTCCACACAAACACCATGGCGGTGCAAGGCGCAACGCCCAGCAAAATCATGCCGGCGATGTATTCGCTGGCCGATTGCGGGTCCACCCAGGGGGCGAAGAGGTATTTGAAGAACAGGACACCCAGCGCAGCCATGGTGAACGGCTTGATCAGCCAGTTGACTGTAAGCGTCAGCAGCAGCCCTTGCGGCTTCTTGCCCACGTCTTTGATTGCGGCCCAGTCGATCTGGATCATCATCGGATAAATCATCACCCAGATGAACACCGCCACGACGAGATTGACCTGCGCAATCTCCAGGCCGGCAACGGCCTGAAAAAGCTCCGGAAGGACCAGCCCCAGCCCCACCCCTGCAGCAATACCCAGCGCAACCCAGATCGTCAAATACCGTTCAAACAGTCCCATGGCGGACACCCTCTCTCAATGACAAAAGGCCTGAACCCTGCACAGTCCAGGCTCGGAAAAATATGGGCAACTCAGTCTTTGGTTTGCCCAATCTGGACAAGCTCTTTGTGCAAAGCCAGCTTGTCGAGCTTTTCAAGCGGCAAACTCAGGAACAGCGCAATGCGGCGGCTCATCACGATGAAGGCGTCTTTGAATGCCTTGTTCACGGCTTCGTCATTGCCTTCCACCGCTGCCGGGTCCTCGACGCCCCAGTGCGCCGACATCGGCTGACCCGGCCAGACAGGGCACACCTCCCCCGCCGCCTTGTCGCACACCGTCAGCACATAGTCCATGACCGGTGCATCGGGGGTCGCAAACTCATTCCAGTTCTTGCTTCGCAAGCCCGTGGTCGCGAAATGATTTCTTTCCAGCAGTTCGAGCGCATGCGGGTTGACCTGGCCTGCCGGGTGGCTGCCCGCGCTGAACGCGCGGAATCTGCCGGCGCCATTCTGGTTCAGGATCGCCTCGGCGAGGATGCTGCGCGCGGAGTTGTGTGTGCAAATGAACAGTACGTTGTAGATGCGGTGGGACATGTGAATACCTTCTTTCAACAGCAACGGGGAGGGATGGGGTACGGAAACGATTCGCCGCATGACACAGGCCAGGCGACCCGGCAGCCGCTTTTTGCGCAGCAGCGCGAGTCTTGATCAGGTCGGAGTCATTCATGCGCCATCCTCACGCCGCAGCAGGCGCTTTCTTGTCCACCGTCACCGGCAAAGCTAGCGTGACCAGCCAGCAAATCGCCAGCATCAGGGCAGACCCGATGAGGGCATACAACAGCCCGCCCCACTGGTACAGCAAACCGGACATCAGCGTGCCAAAAAACCGCCCCAAGGCGTTGGCTGCGTAGTAGAAGCCAACGTCCTCGGCGGCTTTTTCAGAACCCGCATAGGCGAGGATGAGGTAGGAATGCACCGACGAGTTGACCGCGAACGCAACGCCAAAAAGCCCCAGGCCGCCCACCACCACCCATTCCAGGTGCGGCACCTGCAGGGCCACTGCCACGGCCATCGCGACGGGAACCATCGCCAGCATGGCCGACCACAGCCGTGCGGCGGGCACCTCGGTGCTCAGGCCATCGGGGCTGCGATTCACCAGCTGCGGCGCCATGGCCTGCACCAGGCCATAGCCGATGGTCCAGGCCGCCAGAAAGCCGCCCACCATGGTGAACGTCCAGCCTTGCGCGTACAGAAACACCGGCACGCCCACCACAAACCAGACATCGCGCGCGCCAAACAGCACCACCCGGGCGGCAGCCAGGGCGTTGATGCCCGCATTTTTTGCGAACAGCTCCTTGGCCGATTTGGAGGCCTTGCTCTTGCCCATCATCCGGGGCAGCGAAGTCACCACCCCCACCAGCACCAGCGCCAGCAGCGCGGCCATGGCCCACAGCGCGTGCTGAAAGCCCAGCGCCTCCAGCAGCAAGCCACCCAGAAAAAAACCCACGCCTTTCATGGCGTTTTTGCTGCCGGTGAACCAGGCCACCCACTTGAAGAGCTGGCCCGCGCCCTGCTCTTTGGCCTCTGCCGACGTGACCTTGATGGCGGATTTGCTGGCGGTCTTGGTCAAATCCTTGGCCACGCCGCAAATGCCCTGTGCCAGCACCACCCAGGCCACCGACATGGCCACCGACCAATTCGGGTCAAGTTGCGACAGCAAGGTAAAGCCGATGATTTGCGTCACCAGCCCCACCGTCAGCATGCGCGTGATGCCGTAGCGCGTGGCCAGCCAGCCACCGATCAGGTTGGCCAGCACGCCGGCTGCTTCATAGAGCAAAAACAGAAACGCCAGCGTGAACGGCGAATACCCCAGGCGATAAAAGTGCAGCAGCACCAGCATGCGCAGCGCGCCATCGGTGAGCGTGAAGCCCCAATAGGCTGCGGTGACGATGGCGTAGTTGCGCGTGGCGTGGCTTTGCTGCATGTCAAACACCCACGTCGCGCATGTGGCAGGCCAGGTCGACCATGCGGCAGGCATAGCCCATTTCGTTGTCGTACCAGGCGTACACCTTGAGCAGCGTGCTATCCGTCACCATGGTCGATAAGGCATCGACGATGGAACTGCGTGTGTCGCGGGCGTAGTCGGCGCTCACCAGCGGCAGCTCTTCGTAGCCCAGAATGCCCGCCAGGTAAGACGATGCGGCTTGCTGGAACAGCGCGTTCACTTCCTCGGCCGTGGTCGGGCGCTGCAGCTCGAACACGCAATCGGTCAGCGAGGCGTTCAGCACCGGCGCGCGCACCGCATGGCCATTGAGCTTGCCCTTGAGTTCGGGGTAAATCAGCGCGATGGCTGTGGCGCTGCCGGTGGACGTGGGCGCCAGGCTTTCCATGGCGCTGCGCGCGCGGCGCAGGTCTTTGTGCGGTGCGTCCACCACCACGTTGGTGTTGGTCGGGTTGTGGATGGTGGTGATCTGCCCGTGGCGGATGCCGATGTTTTCGTGCACCACCTTCACCACCGGCGCGAGGCAGTTGGTGGTACACGACGCCGCCGTGACGATGCGGTGTTGGGCCGGGTCGTACAGCTGGTGGTTCACGCCCACCACGATGTTGAGCACATCGCCCACCTTCACCGGCGCGGCCACGATGACGCGCTTGGCGCCGCGGTCGAGGTGCCCCTGGATGGTCTCGGGCGTCAAAAGCTTGCCGGTACATTCCAGCACCACGTCCACGCCCAAGTCGCCCCAGGGTATCTCTGCCGCCGTGGGGTGCGCGCTGAACGAGAGCCGCTGGCTGCCGATGGTGATGGCGTTTTCGCCCTCGGCGTGAATCCGCTCGCGCCACTTGCCTTGCACCGTGTCGAACGCCAGCAGGTGGGCGGTGGCTGCGGCCCCTCCCTTGATTTCGTTCAGGTGCACCACTTCCAGGCGGTTGCCGGCACGGGGGTCATCCAGCTGGCGTTCGGCTGCGCCCATGGCGGCGCGCAGCGCCAGGCGGCCAATGCGGCCCATTCCGTTGATGCCCACTTTCATGACACGACTCCTTTAATTAATTCTATATTCATTGAAATATTGCAAAGTTGAATGACCAGCGGATGACAGACCACGGAAGAG
>Ga0075012_10005546_pt1 | contig 11567 bp, 5 predicted proteins | sample All_14_2_FD_71474 | JGI IMG/M metagenome (GOLD analysis project Ga0075012, IMG submission 71474) | Freshwater microbial communities in response to fracking from Pennsylvania, USA - Allegheny Zone_MetaG_DW_15 | ecosystem: Environmental > Aquatic > Deep subsurface > Groundwater > Drilled...
TAGACATACTGTGCCCTTCTTAAGAAGAAACCAATCAACTTTGGAAAGGATATATAGCATGTCTACAAGTATAATGTAATGATTGCTGAAAATTGTCTAAATAATTCATAATTTGCGGCTTCATCTTCGGTTTTCATCTCGGCATCTGACAAATCAGATTAGGTTATTGTCCTTCTATTCATTTAAGGTTTCCGAGTAGCAAACCCTTATTTCCAGTTGAGTGGTTGACCGGCTTATGTATTGTTAATTTTTTACCTTCATTATGACCGGAATCGTATGCCCTTGATTTAATATTGCCGACTTTTAGCCGTGAACGCGTGGTGGTTGGGTATCGCATCCTGAAAAATTCTTTTAATCCGTGATCCTCTGCCACCACCAAGGCCCCGGTGGTATCATATGGGGTCCCGCGGAGGATGTCGCTGTGGTTTTTCTGGTCCTCCGCCTTCATCTTCTCTCTGAATCCTTCCAGCACACCTAGGAGATAGGACCGTTTTTCTAGACCCGTGGCTCCTGTCTCAGTCTGGTGGTTCCTCCACAAGTGCAGCAGTCGTTCATGGAGGAAATGAAAAACATACTCGGCAATCACTACATTTTCCTTGCTGCCGATGATGGCTATGGCTTTGGCGGTTGTATTGTTTTTCGCATCATATTCATTGGTTATGATCGTTAAACAGAAAAAATGATCTCGGATTATCCCTGCTATCTTTTTAGTCCAGATATCCACCTTCCTTTTACCGGTGGACACCTTAACATAGCCGTACTCATCGGCTACTTTGTCTTCGATCCTGCGGATATTGTATTTTGTGATAAACTGATTGGCCCGCTGCATGGCAAGCGCAGCTTCATGTTCATTCGATGAATTGGCAAGCGCCAGCAGTTTTTCTATTTTTCTGATCTGCTTCTTGAGATGAGGATGGTTCTCCTGATCCATCTGCATGAACCTTGGCACAGGTCCCCTTGCAGGCCGATATTCTGGATGCACACCCACTATCTCGCAGGCCTTCTTGTACTCCTTACCGTGGGGCATGTGCTTGCCGGCGGGTTTTATAACCTCACTCACATATTGATGAGCAATTTCATGTTTCAGGACCTCGATAACAACATCCCAAGTGTAGCCTTCAATAAGATGGTCAGAAATCCCAATAGTCTTGTGTTGTTTTTCCCAGTGACCAAATTTTCTAGTTTCCGTAAGGATTTCAAAATTCGGCACAGAAAGGGGGATGTTCCTAGGGATTATGACTCTCTTGAACTCTTCGATCAGCTGAAGTATCCAGTCTTTCTGATAAACTGTGGTGTTTTGCATAGCTGTATCCTCCATGCGAAGCGGTAGTTCTCAAAACTTGTATTGAACGGCAAATAATCGTCCACGGTTTGATTGAAACTCACAAAACACAACTATGTGAAAAAAGGAGATTAGGCAGTGATACAGGATGCCATGTGCATGTTAGATTGGTTAAGTAGTGTCCATCCGGAAACGAGATATTTTGTTCTGAATCGAGGAGCTCAATGAATTTTACCGCAGGCATATACTTAATATTCCGAGGATAAAATTCATAGAGCAACGAAGAGTCAGGGCAAAAGAGCCGTTTCCGGATGAATACTAAGTAGAAACAGATACCTTGATATCGCTTTCCACCAGATATGTTCTACTGTCATTAAGCGCAATGCGGCAGGCGTCTCGAACCAGATTTTCCAGGTCTCTGAAGTTACCCCGGTCATAGTTGTGGTTCTTAAGAGCCTGTAATGCTTTTTGACCGACCTCTTTAATTTCACCGTGCGGATTGAATGCCTCCATCTGGAGCATGGTGTCAAGTATAAAGGGAAGCTCTCCTTTCCGTTCTTTGACCGGAGGGATATGGATACAGTGGTTAAAGCGTCGATAGAGGTCGTTTCTAAATATTAAATAATTATCCTTACTGGTTGACTCTCCATCATCCCTGTCGGCCCACTTATCAATGTTGCGGTTGGTAGCTGCCACAATGAGCACTGGACAGAAAATCGATTCACCGGACCAACCCCTTGGCCTGACCTGATAATCGTCAAGATAGGCCAGCAGTTTTGCCTGAATGGCTGGATTCGCCTCGCCAATTTCATCAAAAAAAATGACGCCGCCCAAATTTTCCAGGAGAAAACCACGGTTGCCACCGGGAAGAGCGCCGGTGTATGCACCATTACAGTAGCCGAACACATCAAATTCAAAATCGTTTTCCCTGTGCAGGTACTCTGGTATGGGGACACGTTTAAACGGTCTGGAATTAGTCCTTTCCGATCCAGCAAGGCGCCAGGCGAGATACTTGGCTACCAGCGTTTTACCCACTCCAGATGGCCCAAGAAGCAGAACCTTGGGCAACATGCTTCTGTTTACCTCGAAATTCTGCTCGAGACTCTCATTTAAACAATCTGAAAGTCGTTTGATTTCTTCTCGTCTTTCTTTCTTATTTTCTATTTTTGAGTATTCTGCTGCAAGTAGTTCGTCCAACACCTCATAAACCTTTTCCCTCCTTGATTTTAACGATTTATTGCTGCTGATAATCTGATGATACTTTTTTTTGCATTCATCAAGCTGCTCAAGCATCGTGGCCATCGCTCCCCTAGGGGAGATCGTGAGGAAAGCCGGATCATAGCCTGTCATGGATTCAAGAGGGTTCTCTTTCGAATAGCTGATTAACTCACCGACCCTAAGGCCGGTTGTTTCTTTCTTCTCCTGATCTTTAGTCCAGGCGCCCAAATGTGCCGTGAGCCAATTGGTCCAGTCGGCTTGCTCTTCTTTCGGTAAATCGAGGAACTTAAACGATACTCTCTCCTCCTCAACCAGGCCACAGCGCCAGGAAAAAATTGCGGCCGGATCCATGGGAAATGCATCCCATAGGACAACGATTTTTTTTGCCCCCTGTGTTTCCTGCCAGGGGCAAGCCTCGGATGATGTAAACTTTGAGTAATTTATGTTGTTTGCCAGACACACAAAGACAATTGAGTGTTTAGCGGCCAGGACGGAAGCAGCCTGTTGCAGAGCAGCTCTGTTCTCGCCCCAGTCGTCAGGTAAAATGGAAGGAGGTTCAGTACTGCGCCTAGCCATTTTTCACCCCACAAATCCTTTGTATTTCCAGGAAGATTGAGTTGATCTTGGGTTTGTCTGCAAGACCGACAGTCTTGCAGAGAACATACAGTCGTTTTTCCGGATTCAGGCCTTCGAATCGTCCTTTATAATTGTCATAATCTTTGTTTTCAAAGCTATGGTAAGTACGTACTTCTAAAAATTTCGGATTATCACGGTAATTATCAATGCATCCTGCAATGACCCATGCTTTTTTAAATTCCAGGCTGGACGGCTCAGCAAATATTGCTGTCAGCGGCATGCTTCGTTCCGGCCAGAAGAGCCAGATCTTATCATACAGTCGGTTGAAGTAGGTTCTGCTCATTTTGTTGCCTTTGGGCATGCGGGGATTGACTCTATTAGGCAACTCTTTTTGTAAAACAATGCAGTTGTCAGGATGAAAATCTTCGTTTCTGACAAAATTGGCAGGTGTCGGATCTCCCAGAAAGTCCTGTTTCATCTCCTCAAACCAGTAAGCCAGGCTAAAGAGAAAACTTCGCAGGATGGAGACGAACTCCTTGCCTTCTTTTGTCAGGCGGCCATACATCCAGTTCGGGGCTTCAAACCTGCAGTACCAATGTCCGTTTTCCCCGGGCCCGACAATCAGTGGATACACATCCTTGAGGGAAATTACCGGCGAAAAATCAAATTCAGGGCACGCTCCTGCCGGCAGGACCATTTCTTGTTCACCGATCCGCGGCTGTTCGTTGTCTGCTAATTCGTCATTGTCAGGTTCATCTGTGTCCGCTCCGTCATCAGGGTTCAGTTCTTTCGAATCCTCAACCTCCGCCACATCATCTACCTCAAAAATAGGCTGGAGAAGAATTTCTTTGAGCTCAGCCGGCGATAATTGAAAGACAGCTTCCTGCATCGGTATTAGGTCAACCCGCCGGATTCCTTTGGCTCCACGTACGCTTTTTTTTTGCTTAGCTTTTGTAACACTTTGAGATGAAACTCTGCTTCTGCTCATGGCCTACTCCTGCTCTATCGATTGGACAGGAGGCCTTCCTGTCATAACCCGTGCCAGCGGTGAAGTGAAATCTTCCACAGTGTCAATTGCGGTTGGCGGCTTTGGAACGATTTGCTCCTCTTCCACAATAATGACCTTTTGGTCTTCATCAGCAGCTTCAGCTATGACATCTGCTATAGCCAATGCGCCTGCGGCTGCATAGAGGGCCTGTTTCTGACTCGATCCAGCCAATCCTGAGAGTGGGGTGCGATACACCTGCCAGGCACCGGTGATCGATCCCTGTCTGCTGAGGTGAATAGCCAGCCAGATGAGTCGGATATGGCGCTGATCAATCGTATCGTAGCCTTTCTGTGCCTTGATGCGTTCAACAAAGCCATTTGCCTTTATCGGATCATCAAACCAGTTCCAGGAGGGACCCTTGGCGGGATCTCTACCCTCCAACAGGCCGATGACATCGTCAAGGGAAAGCTGTTTTTCCGCAGTATGAAAACTCTGCATTGACAACTGAGTACCACGCTCTCCAAACGACTGGGCTGCAATCAGTCCGGCGGGGTAATTATCCGGCAGGTCGGCTCTGCCGGGGATTTTGCCGTAACATTCTTCACAGATGCGCTTCTCTGGACTCCAGTTACATCTGTTCAGGGGACGGCCTGCTTTGGTCTGGCCACAATCGCCTTTCATAACAACCCAATCCCAGAGAATCAGTACCAATTGTCTGGTCAGGTGCCCGGCCAACCCGGTATTGAGTTTTTTGTCAACCATGGAGCTTCGTGCGTTCATGGCCGCAAAAAAGGCGGCATCAGGTGTCATGCCTTGGGTCATTGACTGGCTGATGAAAAAATCCTTGGGCGAGGATGAAAAACCTATTGCTCCAGGGGAGAGCAGACCTCGCTGGAGTAAAATCTGACGAGTCGGTTCTTTTTTTCTTGCTCCGCTTAGGGCCAGAGCAGCAAAACCGAAACCCTGTGATTTCGGTTGACGAATCATGCTCCATTCATGGTCAGATTTTTTTTCAAAGATATAATGATGTAATTCTTCAATAACGGTCTTTCCTAAGTCTTTGGTATCTTTCTGAAGAACTTTCATTTGTTCCATCTGCCGAGCAAGCAAGGCAATATCATTGCATATTAGCCTCGCCGCGTCGTAGATATATATCGATTGAAGTGAATCTTCCGCAGAAGACTCAGGAACTTGTTCATCTGCCCGTAAAACCAGGGAACCTACTACCAACCCCGAATCTATTGCTTTGGCAAGAGCTATGGTGACCATCGGATTTGCAATCTCCGACAGGGTGTCTGCATGAGCTGCACAAATATGATTCAAAAGGATGTGACGGAATTTTTGAATTTCTGTCACCATCGGATGCTGCTGTAAGAGCATTTTGCAGGTCTCGCAAGACGCAACTGGAAAACAATCGGCAAATTTCTTCCTGATTTCCTCATCTTTTTCGTTAAGAAGGAAGTGGAGCCCCCAGTTAAATGTAATATACAAATCGCTCTGCACTGTCATGCTGAAATATGAATCTGAATGGGCCTCAATTGCCTCATCGGCTAAATTTTTATCGGTTTCATGAACTTTAACCGAAAGCTTTTTTTGAATATGTTCGAGCTCAAGGAACCCGAAGGAAAGAGTGCCTTCCGTTACAGCGGCAAAGGCCTGTTGCATCCATTGCGGCACAATGCTTGGGATTTTTTCTGAGTGTTCTTCACAGAGGTGGGCAAGGAGTTCAATACCATGCTCCTTTTTCCATGGGAATGTCTGGCCTAAAATATCAGAACATCGTGGGCATGACTGTGGAAAAAGTGAAATGAGTTCTTGCCGTCTTTTCTCATCCAGTGAAATGTAGAAATGTCCGGCTACAAAATCCTGGTCAAAGTTCGGCATGGGGAATCCATCAGCTGCCGAGACAAGGTTCCATCTCCTGGTAGGTTTCATTCTATCGTATTCTGCCTGCTCTTCCGCGGAAACCGGCATATGGATGGTCATCTCGTCACCATCAAAGTCAGCCCCGAAACCCTTGCAGACAAGGGGATTTATTTTGAGCACCATTCCTTCTCGTATATGCAGAGGGACCGGGTGAAACCCCATCATTGAGTAGCGATGCAGTGAGGGCTGGCGGTTTAAGAGAACCGTTGTTTCCGGATGCTTGGCCAGGTAATGTTCAATAATACCGTAGGCAAGTTCCAGATACTGTGCAGATCGCTTTTTGTCTGGCAAAATGCCCTTTTCCCAGAAGCTGGGGGCCAGGAGTTCCAGTTCTATTTCCGGAGTACTGGGGGTTAAGGATGAATCAAATCCGAATATAACATTGATCAAGTGTTCTGCATCTGCATGATTTGTGAGGTATTCACGAATGACCTCCGGGTGCTCTGCAATCGTGGGTCCGAGCAGGACGATCATTATTTCTGTGGGCACACCGCAACTGTCCCAGGCTAGAGCTGGATCCGGAACTATGACCAGCCTCCCTGACATATCAACTCTCCTACCCAGTCCCTTACGGCGGATAAGGCCTGATTTATGAAAAAGACGATCTGACAGCAGCTCGGACAAAAGGATGATACTGTCAAAAACCTGCTTCTGTTGATTTTTAGTCAAACTTGGGCTCTTGTTTGCCAAGGAAATAAGGCCCTGGTAGATCGAACTGATTTTATCTTCCTGGCGGGAAAGGGACATACCCCTTAAAGCTGGTGACTGATAACGATATTTTAAAGGGAGAAGCGGAAGCAGAACCTCTTCCTCACGGCTCATTCCAGCCTGCACATACAAGGAGAGAAGCAGAGGGTGCTTCGTGAACTGTTCCTTTTCCTGCGTGCGAAAGGGCTCGGCTGGTAAACGGATATAGCCACCAGCCCCTGATTGGTAATTGCTGATATCAATATTGCCAAAAATCTCCTGGTCGCAGAGTCCTCCTTTCTTGGGAAGGAGTTCAGACTGATGCTTCACGCATTTCAGCTCTTGCGAAGTATGTTTCGGGCAGGAAATAAATGTCGTTTCCATTAACTTGGCAACGGGTACAATACCCTTTGCGTCCAGCTGGCGATAGGCGTTGATTTTCCTTTTATCCAGCGCCAGCCGAAGGTGGAGAGTCCTTCCTTTTCGAGTGTAAAAGAGAAAGCGGTTTTGGGGTTCGGAATCGGTAAGACGTTTGAGAGTGATTTGAATTGTTCCATTTACTGCCTCAGGGGACAGGGCCGGCAGCACAGAGGTGTCGCCTTCTGATAAGATGAAACCCTGTGCTCGAATTACATCTCCCAATGTAAGCCTGGGCAAGGAGCTACCCCGCTGTTTTTTGCCCGTTGCTATAACCGTGTCCGGAAAGGAGTAATTGCACTTCTCGTTGCTGCAGAAGAATCCATTTAGTTCCGCAAGTGTCCACATTTCCTTACTGCGTATTTGCCTGCTGTCTGGGTCTATATTATTTGCCGTAGTGCATTGCAGGCGGACATGTCCTTTATCATCTTCCTGCATAGTGTACCCCAAGGCATACAGATGGTCTTTGATTGCCTGAAATGTTTGACCAAAAGGAAGAGTGGCGTTAGCGAAACCAGGGTCTGATTTTCGGCTCAAAGCATTTCTGATGGCATGCGGGGCCATATTTGCCGACAAGGCCCAGATCTCCATCTCTCCCAACCGTTGCCCGCCTTTACGGCGCCGACCACCCACAGGTTGTCCAGTGATAAGTTTATAGGGATATTCCCGATTGGCCTGACGGCTTCCTCGGGCCTGAAATTTTCTCACCGCAACGTGTTTCAAACGGACAATATGCTGAAAACCAACTGTAACCGGGGCTCCAGTTTTTTTCCCGTCTGGCATTTCCAGATGGATACGCCCGTGCTCATCAAATAGCGGTTCCTGTTCCTCTCCGCCGGCTTTCAGAAAAAGTTCGCGTAATTGATCTGTATTCTTACTGGTAAAAGCTTTGCCAATATCTGCTGGCAAGGGACAATTTTCTATCAACCTGTGCAGCAAACCGATCTGGGTCTCCAGGAGTTGGCCTAGATTCATTCTTGAAATAACGCCGTGAGGGTTCAGTATTAGATCGACAGGGCGGCCGTAAAGTTCCAATGGCAAGCGAGGATCACTGGGAAGACAGGGCATGTCTTTGTCATCCAGAATGGCTGAGACAACACCCTTGTTTCCGTAACGACCCATGAGCTTATCGCCGACCATAAGTGGGTATGTGTGGTGCACTTTCCAGGTCAGTTTACCACCGAGATACGATGTAGCAGGTTTTTTATACTCTATTGCTAAAAGCTCTCCAGGGTCTTCTCCACCACATAAGACGGGTTGTTTTTTACCTGTGACAGAGTTTTTAAAGAACGCAACTGGAATTGAAGGGCTTATGATACCACCAGTTTTATGGAGGTGGTCCTTGCCATAACGCAGTTGTTTGAACGCCTCTTCAAAAGTATTCTCGAATTCTGGTGCAACAAGTTCAAACCCCGGTCGTATATATTGGGAAAATTCCTCTTCGCTTTCCCAGTCAAGAACACCTTCACTCACCAGGCGACTGTTTGCTACAATGGCATCTTCCATATTCCAGCCATACCAGGGCATATATGCAACCAAGATATCAACTCCAGGCGACAATGCCGCACAGGCCGGAATAAGTTCTGACTCTGCAAGGGGTTTTACAATACTTGCAGCTTCATCCTCACATCCTGTCTTGACATAAGGGCCATTTTTCTCCTTCTGTTCTTCTCCTTTTATAGGGACGGCCTGTTTCATATTTTTCGCACCCATCATGGCTCTTGGTCCGTCATTATGTTCATAAAAAGGGACCAGAGATGCACCAAAACCCAGATCATATCCCGAATTTTTTTCACCTGTGGTTGTCAACCGGCCCAGCACATCCACTCGGGCTTTTCGAGACAGATGGAGCGTCAGTCCGACTTTTTTTGACTCGGGCGACTCGACAGGGCAGACAACTCCTCTAAAACTGGGGTGGTTCTGGCGATAAATGGCCGGTAGTCGTTCCAGTTCATCGGTTCTGTAATTGTATCTTTGAAACGATGTAATGCGTGAAAGAGTTTCAATGCCATTAATCGGGTTGATGAAATGGAAGCGACCCTCTTCCAGTAAATCCTTCCTCAGTCTGGGAGAAACAAGCCGGGTATGGTTGAGCGTATACAGCGCATCCCAGAGATTGTCAGGATCGCCCTCTTTTCGATTCTCTTCAGGTTTGAAAACAAAATCCAACCACTTTTCGCAAAACAGCTCAATAACACGTTCAGCCAGGAAGGCAGAGTATGTGTACAGCCTTTGCCAACCAATGTCCTGAAAATCATACAGCTCGTTGTCTGTTACAGCGTAACGGTCAACTATTAATTCTTCCAGGGGATATTCATTGAAATAGTTGTAAATATCCTCATAGCTTGCCCTTGGTTCTTTAGTTTTTGCATGAAGATCTGAAAGGTATTTTATTAATGTATTCTGTAGTTGTTGGTTATTGCTCTCAAGTTCCCTCTCGTAACAGAACAAGGTGAGCAGTTTTCTGAGTCTCTTTCGTGTCTGTTTTTTTAATGAAGGATTCCAGTTAGCTTGGCCTTCACTGTAGCCAATTTCTTCGTTTTTTTCCGTCAGCATACCTGATGCTTTCGTATGCACAGCTTTCGGTTCGGCAAATTTTACGTAGGTACCATCGGAATAGACCAATCGCTGTCTGACAGGCGTTTCTTTGCCCCCTTGTTTGAGCTCATGGTGGCGAAGATTCCAAATTCCGGGGCGTCCGACAAGATGAGGATGCCATATCCATTTCCCTGCTTTCCCATCTTCGGAATCTTCAGACCGAAAGATAAAGATACCATTGATTGGATAAGGAAAGACAAAGGAGATAGATTTCTTGATGCCACCCCCTGTCACTGCCAATTGTGCAAGTAATGTCTGATTTGTTTTGAGATGGTGTAGAGCAACCTTTTCGTCGGGAAGGGAGAAGCCTATTTTCAGGGGTATATTGGTAAGTGCCAGGTCATCCTGAAGTAGTGAAGTTAAATGTTTTGTTAAAAAACGTATCAGAGAGTTCTGATTAAGGAGAAAGGGAAAAGCGTAGTTACCATGACTTTCGTTAATTTTACCCATACAGTAATCCAAAAATGTATTTATTGTGGAGCCTCTTGCAAAAAGAAGAGTGCTCTTTAGTTGAGAGAGATTGAAATCTTGGAAATTTATATATTTAAAGATTTGAAATAATTGAACTTCATGGCATTTCTTGGTACAGTTTTGTATCCAGCAAAACAGGAACAAAGAGAATGCCATGAAGCTCAAGGACAAGATATCATGGTTGATGGGGCGTGTCCAAAGAAGTCTGTTCCCCCATTTGAACCAATGCTTGATAGCGCCGCTTACCGGACAGGAGGAGAGGTTGGTGTCCATCCTGGTGATACTCCAGGTTGAACGGCATGTAACCAGGATTATCACCCGCTATCAGTATCCTGGACGCAAGCTGCATGATCGGCAATCTCTGGCCCGTTCGTTCGTGGCAAAAGCGCTGTATCGCTTCCCGACAACCAGTGACTTGCGCCGCGCTTTGCAATCGGCAGCCAATCTGAGAAGGATCTGCGGGTTCATAGAATACGGTGATCTCCCATCGGAAGCGACATTTTCTCGGGCTTTTGCTGAATTTGCTACCGGCAGTCTTGGTTGCAGCGTACACAGACGCACTGGTGAACGAATACCGTAACCGTCAAAATGACCCCATCTGTTCAAGTTGCCGACGACATGTTTCATTATGCCGAAAACCGAAAAGGAGGCATTCATGGAACATGTGGCAGATACCCAACGGTGATCGGAGTCCAGTTCCAGCTTTTCCCGTTGCCATTTGCTCTTTCTTGCACGCTGACAAGCCTTGGCACCCCAATATCGTTGATTTTTCACCCTTGGGTCTCTTGGCAGAATCCGCTTGCAACAGGCGCATCGAAATGTGGCCTGCTTCACTGTCACCTCCACGTGTTTGAGGGACGTGCGTGTTGAAAAACAAGAAGAGGAAGAAACTACAAAGGGGAAAATAGAAGAAAATCCACCTGATATGCATCAGGTTTCAAAGAAGAAGGGAAGAAAACGAGGAATGTGACGGTCAGTGGCTGGATTTCAGCCGCTGATTATGTCGACTTTTGCACCGCTGATTTCGGCTGGGAAGTAAAACGCTGGTACCAGTATTCGGAGGTTGTTGTTGTGAATCCTGCTGTCTCAATCCCCTCTGATCGGGGCATTCTTCCTGACTAAATGTTGCAGAGAAGAAAGGAAGGAAAGATGTTACTGACCGCCTATATGGATCCATTTCGTGATCGCCTTAATTGAGCCACTTCATGACCGCTCTATTGGAGCCACTCTCTGATCGGGTTAATGGCGCCAACCCGTGATCGGGTTGGCGCCACCTTCGCCGTTTTCCTCTTGGACTTTTCGACAACCGGGATACTCTCCGCTTTTTTTCTAAGCGAGGTGTCCCATGGCCAATCGGAGGTTCGAGATGTATCAGTATCGTCAAATCCTGGCCCGGATGCGGTC
>Ga0075012_10005547_pt1 | contig 11564 bp, 13 predicted proteins | sample All_14_2_FD_71474 | JGI IMG/M metagenome (GOLD analysis project Ga0075012, IMG submission 71474) | Freshwater microbial communities in response to fracking from Pennsylvania, USA - Allegheny Zone_MetaG_DW_15 | ecosystem: Environmental > Aquatic > Deep subsurface > Groundwater > Drilled...
CGTTGGCCGGCCAATCGCTGCACTCGCGCGGCACACCCCGCGCGTTCTCGCTGGCGCTGAGCGCTTCGTTCTGATCCCCGCATGACGTCACACCGCCAAGCCCTGCGCACCCGTTGGCTGCGGCTGCACCGCTGGCTGGGCCTGGGGCTGGGCGTGTGGTTCGTGCTGCTGGGGCTGACCGGCAGCGCGTTGGTGTTTTACCCCGATCTGGAGCCGCTGTTCGATGCCCGCATCGCGCCGCGCCCAGCGGCCGGCCCGATCTTGATGGAACGGGTGGCTCAGGCGCTGAGCCAGGCCCACCCGCAACGCACCGGCGGCTGGCGCATCGAACTGCCCGTACCCGGCCAAGCGCTGGTCACCGCGCGCTACCTGCGTCCGGCTGAAACCGCTGGCCGTCACTTTGCGCCGCTGCTGGTCACGGTGGATGGCGAAACAGGCGAGGTGCTGGCCAGCCGCTTCTGGGGCCAGACGGTGATGACCTGGCTGTTTGACCTGCACTACACGCTGCTGCTCGATGAGCTGGGGCACAAGGCCGTGGCGGTGGCGGGCCTGCTGCTGATGGCCTCCACGCTCAGCGGCCTGTGGTTGTGGTGGCCGCGCCCCGGCCACTTGCGCACCGCACTGCACTTCAAGCGCGATGCCTCGGCCCCGCGCCGCGTGTATGACCTGCACAAATGGAGCGGCTTGATCGCCGTGCCCTTCCTGCTGGTGCTGGGCCTCACCGGCGCGGTGCTGGGCTGGCCCGCGGTGGCTGACCCGGTGATCGCGCTGTTCAGTGCGCCCACCCAGGCGCCGCAACCCGTCTCACAAGCCGCCGCCGCGTTGCCCCGCCTGCCGGTTGACGCCGTGCTGCAGCAGCTGCACGCGCAGTGGCCCGATGGCAAGGTGCGCTGGATCGACGTGCCCGGCCCGGCCGCCAGCGCCCCCTACCGCGCCCGCGTTCGCCTGCCCGGTGACCCCGGCGACCGCTTCCCCTCCACCGTGGTGTGGATCCATGCCCGCACCGCCGAGGTGCTGGCCGTGCGCACCCCCGCGCAGTTCAGCGGCGGTGATGTGTTCAAGCAGTGGATGCACCCGCTGCACAGCGGCGAAGCCTTCGGCCTGGCCGGCCGTGTGGCGGTGTGTGCCAGTGGGGTGTTGCCGTTGCTGCTTGGGGTGACGGGGTGGTTGCGGTGGCGGCACAAGCGACGGGCATTGCGTGTGGGTCTCACACGGGGGTAGCGATGGCAGCGCCAAACAGACTGGCGCTGCGGTTGGTCGTTTGCCAAAATTTGCCAAAACTTCTACGATCGCGCCATGAGCACGATGAACATCTCTCTCCCGGAAGCGCTGAAATCCTTCGTTGACGAGCAGGTCAATAGCCGTGGCTTCGGCACCAGCAGTGAGTACGTGCGAGAGCTGATTCGCAAGGATCAGGAGCGCCTTCACCTGCGTGGATTGCTGCTCGCCGGCGCCAGCGCCAAGCCGTCTGCCCCGGCTGATGACGCGTACTTTGTGGCACTGCGCAGCCGGATCGGCAGCCGCTCTGCCACGTGAAGACTGTCAAGCGCATCGTCCCTCGAGAGCTGGCCAACAGGGACGTCGAGGAAGCCATCGATCACTACCTGGTCGAAGCCACCGCAGCCGTCGCCCTGGGGTTCGTCGACGCGCTTGAGAAAGCCTACGCCCACATCGCGCGCAACCCGGCCTCAGGATCGCCGGGCTATGCGCATCAGCTCGGGCTTACTGATCTGAGGTTTTGGCCGCTGGGGCGCTATCCCTACCTGGTCTTCTACGTCGAACGCGCTGAGCACATTGACGTCTGGCGCGTGCTTCACGAACAGCGCGACATCCCCGCGTGGATGAACGAGCCCTGAGGCATCGCTCTCGGAGCCCGGCGTCGGGCTGGCTTTCAGTGCGCCAGACGATTCAAATGCCAGAGCGCGGCCATGCCAATGGTTGGGTGTGCATTTACAACCGGGCCCAACACCCCTGCAAGCCCGCCACGCTTGCTGTAAGGGGGCCGGGACGGGCGCCTGTTCGGCTGCGCACATGCGGGATCACGCCCCCCCCCGACTTTGACCGTCGACGCCCATCACCGCGCTGCAGATACTGAAGCCATCGGCACTTCCTATCGTTTGGCATCGTGACTTCCCGCTTGACCCTCTCTGTTTTGTTCCTCGCTGCGCTGGGCGTGGCTGCCCCGGCCGCGCAGGCGGCCAATCTGTTGACCAATGGGGGCTTTGAAGATCCGGTCTATGCCACCAAGACGGGGTGTTGGTACTACTGCAACTACGGGGCGGGGCCCGTGTCTGCCGGCACCACCTTCGCGGGCTGGACGGTGGTGGACTTGGGCGCTGGCGGTGTGGACACCTCGCCCGCGCGTGATGGCTACGTGAGCCTGGTGCCCAACAATGTTTTTTCCGGCTATGGCGTGAGCTCGCCCTATGGCATCCAGTTCGCCGATCTCACCGGCGTCAACGGCCAGGGCAAGGGGGTGCGCTCGGATGCTGTCGTCACCGAGGTGGGGGCCACGTACCAGGTGTCGTTTGCGTTGGGTGAGTTCTGGGTGTCGGGCCAGGGCAGCTATGGCGAAGCGGCCGTGAACGTGTCGATCAATGGCGTGGACCAGGGCTTGTTTCGCAACCAGCAGTCCCTCACCTCAGCGGGCAGTGATTGGCAGACCATGAGCTTCAACTATGTAGCCACTGCCACCTCCACCCGGCTGCAGATCACCAATGCCCTGGGCACGGGCTACAGCTACTTGGGCACGGGGCTGGACAACGTGAGCCTGAGCTACGTGTCGGGCCCGCCGGTGGTGGCTTCAGTGCCTGAACCGGAAACGTATGCCTTGATGCTGGCGGGGTTGGGCGTGATGGGTGCACTGCGTCGTTCGCGCAGGCCTACGGTTTGATTGGCCGTCTTGCCGCATCAGGCGGTGGTGTCAACGCTGTCGCGTGACTTCCAGTTTGCTGATGTCCAACCCCAAGCCTGACAGCCGGTCCAACAGGCGGGCGTAGACATCCGGCGCCACCTGCGGGGTTCTGGACAAGATCCACAGGTACTCCCGGCTGGGTTCGCTCACGGCGGCCAACTGATAGCCCTCATCGAGGTCGATCACCCAGTAGTTGCCCCACACGAAGGGCAGAAACGACAGCCATGCCGGCGCGAAGCGCACCTTCAGTTGGGGTGACGTGGCAGGGCCGATCTGCCGTGCTGCACCGATGGCTTCGGTGATGCCGCTGTCGGTCTGGCAGCGGTTGATCACTTGAACCGTGCCATCTTCGTTCAGGCGGTAGGTCGCGCTGGTGGGGCCGGTGCACTGGCGTTGAAACCGGTTGGGGAACTTGGCGATTTCAAACCAAATGCCCATGTAGCGCGGCACATCGAGTGCGGGGATCGTCCGCAGGGCCCCGTTGGCGTTGGCTACCTCGGTTGTTGGGGGTGCCTCGTTGGCCACGGCCACTTGGCAGGCGGGGCCCCACAGGGCAGCAAGCAAACTAAACGTCAACAGGGGGCTTTTCACCATGGGGCTCGATCTCGGTTCAACAGCAACGGGCGATGCGGCAGGTGCCCTGGGATCAGGGCACCGTGCGCAAGGTGCGGAGCATACGGATGAAACCGTTCTCGCGGGGGGCGCTTCCACTTGGCCCTGGGCCGCGCCGGGCCCCGCCCGTCAACGTGGCGTGTCAGCCAGCGTGGCCAGGTAGGCGATCACATCGGCGCGTTGATCGGCATCGCCCAGCCGGTAGCCCATGCGCTGGCCGGGCACCAGGGCTTCGGGGTTGCTCAGCCAGCGGTTGAGCGTGGTGGCGTCCCAGGTGATGCCGCTCTTTTGCAGCGCTGGCGAGTAGGCGAAGCCCGGCACGCTACCGGCCTGGCGGCCCACCACGCCAGCGTGGCGCGGGCCCACGCGATCGGCTTGCACCGAATGGCAGCCGGCGCAGCGGGCCTCGTACACCTGCGCGCCGCGCGCCGCGTCACCGGCGGCCAGCGCCCGAGGGGGCATCAGCGCCAGCAGGGTGGCGCCGATCAGCAGGCCCAGGGTGGGCATCGGGTGTGGCCGCATGGGGGTCAACCGCCGAAGCTCAGTGCGCCAGCGGGCAGGGCGCGGCCCAGGGTCTGCGACAGCACGGTGAAGTGCATCGTCTCGTCGGCCGCCAGGCGCGCTGCCACCTGGCCCAGCGCGTGGTCCTTAAAGGATGGGATCACGCCCAGGTAGGCGTTGGTGGCGCCCAGCTCCAGCTTGGCGGCCAAGGCCAGCACATCGGCCTGGCTCTTCAGCGTGGCGGCGTTCAGGGCCTTGGCGTAGTCGTCCAGTGATTTTTCGGCCACCGGCTTGCCGCCCAGCTTCTGGATGGTGGCGATCAGCGCATCGCGGTGCGCCTTGTGGTGTGACTGGAACTGCACCGCCACGTCGAGCACCGGCTTTTGCAGCAGGCCGCTGCCCGCGCCCAGTTGGTAGGCGCCGATGGCCTCGTGTTCCAGGCCGAGGGCGACGTTGAGGATACCCACATCCGCCTGCATGGCGCTGGATGACTGCGCACGCGCTGCGCCGCTGCCGGCCAGCAGGCCCACGGCGGCGGCCGACAGCGTGAGGTGGCTGGTACGGGCCAGGAACAAGCGGCGCGGTGGGCGGGGTGGGGGTGAGCAAGGTCTTGGCTGACATGGTGATCTCCGGGTTGCGGGTGAATGACATGGACCTTTACGCACCGCCCCGCGGTTTGGATGCAGCCGCGCGGGGCGAACCGCTCGCATCCAAATGGTGGGCGGCTGCGTAGATGGCCTTGTTCCAACCCCAGACGAGGTCATTGAGATGAAGTCATTCACAAGGCGCCAGCATCGGCTGGCGCGTGCCGCCACCTTGTTCGCTGCTGGCTGCGCCGTTGCGCTGGCCGCACCGGCCACCTGGGCCGCATCAGGCAAGCTGCTGCTGACCGGCGGCGTCAGCAGCATCGACGGTGCGGCCGGCGGCGGCCTCACACCCTGGGCCGTGATCGGCAGCTATGCCAGCGGTGCGCAGATCGGTGGCACCGCCTTCATCACCGGCGTGCAGACGCAGGACTACCGGCTGGGCGAGGCCGGCGTGGCCATCGGCATCCGCGATCGCGTGGAGCTGTCGTTTGCGCGGCAGAACTTCGACACCCGCGACAACCTGGCGCCGCTGGGCCTCGCGGGCCTGCGGCTCAAGCAAGACATCGTCGGCCTGAAGGTGCGCGTGGCCGGCGATGCCGTGCTCGACAGCGACACGCTGATGCCGCAGATCGCCGTGGGCCTGCAGCACCGCCGCACGGATGCCGGCGCGCTGGGGCCCACGCTGTTTGGCCCGCTGGGCGCACGCGACAGCGGCACCGATGTGTATGTGAGCGCCACCAAGCTGTTTCTGGCGCCGGGCGTGCTGGTCAACGGCACCTTGCGCGCCACCAAGGCCAACCAGAACGGCCTGCTGGGTTTTGGCGGGGCGCAGTCTGACCGCTACAAGCTGATGCCTGAAATCTCGGTGGCCAAGCTGCTGTCCAAAAACCTGGCCGTGGGCGCCGAGTACCGCGCCAAGCCCAACAACCTGAACCAGTCGGTGCTGGGCACCGGGGCGCTGAAGGAAGACGACTGGTTCGATGTCTTCGTCGCCTGGGCGCCCACCAAGAACCTGTCGCTCACGCTGGCCTATGTGGACCTGGGGCAGATCGCCCCGGCCGTGCAGCCGCGGCGCCAGCAGGGTGCGTACCTGTCGGCCCAGGTGGCGTTCTGATCACCCCCAGGTCCGGGCTGCGCCCGGCCCGCCCCCCAAGGGGGTCAAGACAACTTGTGGCGGCCCGGCGTTGTCTTGTGAGCGCCCCCGCCCGCTTTCCTCATTGATCCAGGAGCTTTGACATGTTGATGTGCATTCGATGGTTCGCCGTGGCCGGCCTGATGGCCTGTGGCGCGGCAGTAGCGCAGATGAAACCCGCCGACGATTCGGTCTACCAGGCCTGGGGCCAGAAGGCGGGCATCCGCGCGGTGATGGAAGACTTCTTCGTGCGCCTGCAGGCCGATGCCCGCACCGGCCCATTCTTCAAGAACGCCAGCCGCGAGCGGTTGGTGACGCAGCTCACCGAGCAGCTGTGCCAGGAGTCCGGCGGGCCCTGCACCTACCAGGGCGCGTCGATGGGCCCGGTGCATGCGGGCATGGGCGTGGGCCGGGCCGAGTTCAACGCGCTGGTGGAGGTGCTGCAGATGAGCATGGATGCCAAGGGCATCCCGTTCTCGGCGCAGAACGGCATGCTGGCAAGGCTGGCACCGATGCACCGCGACATCGTCACCCAGCCATGAGTGCCTGAGGGGTGTCCCGTGTTGTCGATGCGTTGTCCTGACAAAAAAAACTTGGCCGTGCTGCATCCAAACGGCCTGCTGCGGAGTAGTTGCAGGCAGGGAGCTGGTCGGCAGTCGTCGGCGCAGCACAGGCTGACGCCGGGCGAGCCTTGCGCCGCGGCAGGGATGACATCGACACATGAACAAGTTTTTGCCCATGCCCGTGGATCGGTCGGCCGACGAGGCCGGCCTTTTCCCGGAGCCCGATCCGACCGAATGGACGGAAGGGGAGGATGACCACGATCCGCCCGCCGATGCGCACAGCACCGCGGCCACAGGCGACCCCGCGCCACTGTCGCTGCGTGCGGTGGCCGACGACGCCCGGCTGCGCGGCTGGATCGCGTTGATCGCACACCACCGCGACGAGCAGGCGCTGGCGCAGCTGTACGACGCCACCGTGTCGCGCGTCCATGCCCTGGTGCTGCAGATCGTGCGCCGGCCGGCCTGGGCCGAGGAGGTGGTGGAAGATGCCTACTACCAAGTCTGGCGCCAGGCCCTGCGCTTTGACCCCGAGCGTGGCCGGGCCATGACCTGGCTGCTGGGCATGGCCCGCTCACGTGCGCTGGATGCCCTGCGGCGCGAGCGGCGCTTTGTGCACGAGGTGCTCGATGCCGACAGCCTGCCCGAGGCCGCCGCCGCAGCCTGTACGCTGGATGCGGTGGTCGATACCACGCGCGATCACGCCCACCTGCACAGCGCCCTGGCCACCCTGGGCGCACCGGCCCGGCAGCTGGTGGCGCTGGCCTTCCTGCGCGGCCTGAGCCACGAGGAAATCGCTGTGCAGACGGCGCTGCCGCTGGGCACGGTGAAGTCGCACATCCGGCGCGCACTGCTGACGTTGCGTGAGCAGCTGGCCGCGGCCGGTCTGCAGGCCACAGCGTTGTGACACCATGGATCGCTTCCCCAGGTCGCCCACCGAAACCCCACCGTACCGAGTCAACATGAGCCAGCCCACCCGCAACGCCCCGATGCCCGTGCAGGCACCACCTGTGGTTGATGAGCCCGGGCTGGCACCGCTGTTGGACCTGGCTTCGCGGGCGGCCGTACCCACGCCGGGCCCGGCCTTGCGTGAGCGCCTGCTGGGCCGCCTGGCCCGCCAGCGCAGCCAGGCCGGCGGCATCGTCAATGCCCGGCGCCGCGAACTGGCTGCGCAGCCGCTGGCTCACGGGGTGAGCCAGACGATCCTCTACCGCGCCGCCGACCTTGCCAAGTTGCGCCCCGGCGAGCCGCTGTGCGTGCGGCTCATCGCGTTGGCACCGGGTGCTGTGATGGACGCCGCCACGCTGAGCGGGCCCGACGCGCCCGACCGGCCGCAGCACCACCGCGAATGGCTGGTGATGGAGGGCGACGCGCAATGCGACGGGCAGGGGTTATCGCTGCGCGACTACCGCGTGGTGCCGGCCGGCCAGCCTAGCGCGCGCTGGGCCACATCGAGCGGTGCGCTGCTGTTCCTGCGTGAATCGGCGCTGCCCGCGCAGCCGGGCGACGAGGCCATCACGGTGTTCGATGCCGAAGCCGGCTGGCCCGAACTCGTGCCCGGCATCCGCCGCCGGGTGCTGTGGCAACGTGGCGGCCAGGCGGCCCTGCTGTACCACGCCGATGCGGGCGCCCACCTGCCGCGCCACACCCATGGCCACGACGAGGAATGCCTGATGCTGCAGGGCGACCTGTTTCTCGACGACGTGCTGCTGCGCCCAGGCGACTACCAACTCGCGCCCGCCGGCTCAAGCCACGAGCTGACTGAAACCGACACCGGGGTGGTGATCTACGCGCATGCCGATCTGGCGATGCAGTTCGTCGGATGAGCCTGTGGGCCTGAGGCGCGCGCGGTGGCGTGCCGGCCCGTCATGCTCGCTGGCGCTGCAGCCGGCGGGCGGCCACGCGCCCTTGCCGCTTCTTCCACCACAGGTAAACGCCACTCACCGACAGGAACGCCACAAACAGCCCGATCGCGCTGACCAGCACCTGGCCTGCCGTGCCACCGATGCGGGCCATGTGGAAGGACTTGAGCCAGTGGTCCACCGTCACGCCAGCATGTTGGCCGGTGGGCAGGTACAGGCCGAGGGGGCGGCCGTCGTGGTCGTCGATGGCCAGCGTGGTGCGGCCGTGGTGGGGGTTCAGGTCGCGGCTGCTGGCCACGTCGTAGACGAAGCGGTGGTTGTTGGGCTCATGGCGGAAGGCGCTTTCGTGCTGCACGGTGAAGCCGTCGCGTTGCGCAGCGGCGGCCATTGCCGCGCGGGCGCGGGCCAGGGCGTCGGGCCAGGGCATCACCGGGCTAGCGGCGCTGCCTTCGGCCAGGGCCTCGGGGGCATAGCCGAAGACGCGGCCCATCACCCGTTCGTACAGGTGGCCGGGCAGGTTGAAGCCCACCGCTGTCCACGCGATGACCAACATCAGGCCCCACAGCCACAGGCTGCCGGCGCGGTGCAGGTCGGTGATGCGGCGGTAGGCCGAGGCGCCGCGCTTGAGCTGCCAAGCTGGGGCCCAGCGGCGCCACCAGGCGGTCTTGAGGGCCGTGTTGCTGCCGGCTTTGCCTGTCGGTTGGCGCTTGGCCGCGGGCCAGGTGAGCACGATGCCGATCACGGCCGTGATCACCCAGCCCAGTGCGGCCAGGCCCAGCAGTGTTTTGGCGCGCTCGCCCCACACGCCCGGCAGGGCCAGGTGGTAGTGCAGCGCATACACCGTGTCCATCGCGTTGTCGCGAGTGATGGGCCACAGGCCGGTGTGGGGTTGGGCGGGGCCGATCACGGCGCCGGTGGTGGGGTCTTGCCAGAGGGCGCGGTGGTCCAGCCGCGTGCCGGGGGTGGCTGGGCTCACCCAGGTGAGGTGGGCGCGATCCGGCGCGGGGGTGTCCAGCCGCACGTAGCTCACCGTCACATCGGGGCGTTGGGCCAGCAGGCGCTCACGCAGTGCGATGGCGTCCAGCACCGGCGCCTGGCGCGGCGCCACGGCGGGGGGCGGGCTGAGCCAGTGCTGCAACGGCTCACGAAAGGCCAACAGGCTGCCGGTGAGGCCACAGCTGAACAAGAAGATCGCCAGGCCCAGGCCCAGCCAGCGGTGCAGGCGCACCCAGAGGTCGCGGTTCATGCCGCGATTGTCGCGGGCCATTCAAATGCCAGCCACCCTGTGAGGGCTGACACGATTCCATCGTTGAACTTGGCAGCCGACGCGGTACCCCGGCCATTGCGCGCTGCAGGTCTTTAGACTGCCTGGGGACGTGCGCTCCACCCCGTCGTTGTTGTTGGGTCGTTGTTCGTGAGCGCCGCAAAGTTGTCATGAATGCAGTATTCGACTTGGTCAGGTTCACGCGCCACATCGAGGCCAGTTTGGCGCAGTGGGTTCCCGCGGTGGTGGACGGTGCGTTGACGCTGTTGAAGACCGGCCGGCTTGGGCTGGGGCCCGTGGAGCGACGGGATGTGTTCGCGGTCGACGCGGTGTTGACCGACCGCGGTCCCCGCGGCCTGCAGGCGGTGTGGCTGAACGAGCTGCAGGCGCTGTTGCACCAGGTGCCGCTCGGACAGGATGTGCGTGAGCCATCGACCGCTCGGTCGATGCCCCAGGGTGGCGGCCCACTGGAGCTGTCGCTGAAGGATGAGCAGGAGGTCGACGAAGACGTTGAGCTGTCTCACCTGATGCAGAACCTGGAATCGCAGGCGGAAAGCGCGTTGCGCGACCTGCGTGCCCTGTGCAGTGCGCTGCGGGGGTGGCCGGAAGTGCGCTCGGAGGCGCCCCCCTTGCACCCCCAGGCCCTGGCCAAGACCCTGGGCGATGTGGCCCGGCAGCTGCCCCTGACCGCCGGTGCGCGGCTGGCGCTGCTGCGGGTGTGGGTGACCGCCGCCAGCGAGGTGTTGCCACCCGTCTACCAACGCCAGCTGCGGCTGCTGAAGTCAGAGGGTGTGACGCCGGCCAGGTTTCAGGTGCGGTTGACGATGGCGGCGGTGCGCCGCGACGACGTTGCACGCGAACCGGCGGGCACGCCCGCGCAGGCGGTGGATGCGGTGGCGAACCCGACAAGCTACGTGCAGGCCGTTTTGCAGCAGTTGCTGGAAACGGCAGGTCAGGCGGAGTGCGGCCTGATGGACGGCGCCCAGGTGCCGGCCATGGAGGACTGGATGACGAACATCCTTCAGGCCGTGCAGCAAGAGGCGGCAGCGGCACCGCGCATGCGCCAGGTCTTCGATCAACTGATGGACCCGGGCATGCGCCTGGCCAGGGCCGAGCCGCAGCTGTGGCAGCAGCCCGAGCATGTGTGGTGGCAGCTGCTGGATCGCCTGCTCGCGCTGTGCGCCGTCTTCGACGCCGAACATGGCGGTAAGCAGGAGCAGCTCGCTGAGCGTTGTGACGCGGCGGTGACCCGGCTGTGCACCGAAGCGCCGCTGAACAGCACGTTGTGCCGCGCGGTGCTGGAGGAGATTGACGCCGCTGGCAGCGCCGTCATCCAGCCGCCTGACGACGTCGCTGAAGCGGATGGGGGCCATGCCGAACACACCATCGGCACCGTGGTGCGCGAGCAGTTGTTGCAGCAGTTGCGCGCCAGCGCGGTGCCGAGCAGCGTGCGCCGCTTCCTGTTGGGGCCCTGGTTGCGGGTGATGGCGGCCTCGCTTGACCCCGCCCAGGGCGACCCGGATCAAGCCATGCGCTTCACGCACTGGGTTGATGCGCTGTTGGCGGCCTTTCGCAAGGCCGCCGCCCTGCACGACGTGGAGGCGCTGCTGGCGGTGGCGCGCGAGGGGCTGGCCTCGGTGGGCACGGCGCAGGCCCAGATCGACACGTGGCTGCGCGATCTGGCGCTGCGGCTGCGGGAGGTGCCGCAGGCCGAGGCGCAGCCCCGCGCCTCCTGGCGGCACGAGGACCTGCCCACCGTGCCGGTGGCCTTGCATGGCAGCGTGCAAAGCGCCCGGGCCAAGCGGGACCGCATTGCCTGGATCCGGGGCTTGCGCGTGGGTGATATCTGCCGGCTGTTCGTGGAGACGGCGTGGTGCACGGCGCAACTGGTGAAGACGCCAGACGCTGGCACCAAGGGTGATGACGTCTACCTCTTCCAAAGCCGCCGCCCCCACTGCCAGCACGTGCTGACGCTTCGTGCGCTGGAGCGATTGAGGGATGAGGGGTTGGCCACCTCGGTGGAGAGTGGTGCCTTCATCGCCCGCGCCCTGGACACCATGGCCGCCCAATTGGCCGATCTGGAAGGCGCGCGCACGGGCTGAGCGCACAGGCTGTGCGTTCAGGCCGGCCGC
>Ga0075012_10005548_pt1 | contig 11564 bp, 10 predicted proteins | sample All_14_2_FD_71474 | JGI IMG/M metagenome (GOLD analysis project Ga0075012, IMG submission 71474) | Freshwater microbial communities in response to fracking from Pennsylvania, USA - Allegheny Zone_MetaG_DW_15 | ecosystem: Environmental > Aquatic > Deep subsurface > Groundwater > Drilled...
GCGAAGCTCATGCCGACGCCGGCCGCCGGGCCATTGACCGCGGTGACGATCGGAATGCGCAGGTCGCGCAGGCGCTTGAACACCGGGTTATAGAATTCCTCGAGAACGGCGCCGACATCGGGAATGCCGTCGCCCGACAGACCGTCGGGATCGGCCAGATTGGCCCCGGCGCAGAAGCCGCGCCCGGCGCCGGTCAGCAGCAGGGCGCGGGCACCCTGGGCCGGGTCCTCGGCCATCGCCAGGGCGGCCGAGATTTCCCGGATCATCGCCTTGGAGACGGCATTGAGGGCCGCCGGCTGATTAAGGGTGAGGGTCATCAAGCCGTCGTCGATGGCGACGGTAATCTTCTCGAACGCAGACATGGACTTCAGGCTCCGGTGAAGGCGGGTTTCCGCTTTTGCAGGAAGGCGGCAATACCCTCCATCGTGTCATGGGTGTTGAAGGCGATCCGCTGGGACTCCGCTTCAAGGGCCAATTGGCTTTCGAAGTCATTGCCTTCGGAGGCCTGGAGGGCGCGCTTGATCAGGCCGAAGCCGACGGTCGGGCCGGCAGCCAGCTTCTCGGCGATGGCATTGGCCTCGGCCAGCAATTGGCCATCCTCGACCGCGGCCCAGATCAGGCCCCAGTCGGCGGCCTTGTCCGCCGGCAGGCGATCCCCGAGCAGGGCAAGGCCAAGCGCCCGGGCGCGGCCGACCAGCCTGGGCACCAGCCAGGTGCAACCGATATCGGGCACAATGCCGAGGTTCGGCCCGAAGACCTGGATGAAGGTGGCGGATTTCGCCGCGATCACGATATCGCAGGCCAGCGCCACACCGACGCCACCGCCGGCGACCACGCCATTGATCGCGGCGACCACCGGCTTTTTCAGCGCGGCGATACGGGCGACCATCGGGTTGATCAGGCTGTGCATCGTCTCGGCGACACCATCGCCCAGCGTGCCGCCTTCGGGGATATGGCGGGGCCGGGCGAGATCCGCGCCCGAGCAGAAGGCGCGGCCGGCGCCGGTCAGGAGAACCGCCCGAATGCTCGGATCGGCGGCAATATCGTCGAACGCCCGGGAGAGTTCACGGTACATCGGCTCGTTGAGGGCATTCAGCACCTCCGGCCGATTCAACGTGATCTGCGCAACTCCCCCCCGACGCTCGAACAGGAGCGTTTCATATGTCATTGGGTCCTCTTTTATCGCGGGACCCGGCGATTAGAGCGGCTTTCCGGACGGAAGTGAACCCTGTTCACTTCTGCCCAGGATGCCGCGACGGCAATCAGCGCCGCCGCCGGCCGCCCTTCGGCGCGGACTCGGTCCGGGTCACCGGCCAGTCCGGATCGGGCAGGGCTTCGAAGGCCGCCAGAATGCCCTTGGACCAGCCTTCCGAGAGGGCGGTCATGTAGGGATCGTTACGCGGGATCCGGCGATAATGCCCGACTTTCAGGCTGTCCTTCTCATAGGTCAGGACATCGAGCGGCATGGCCACCGAGACATTGGAGCGCATGGTTGAATCGAAGGAAATCAGGGTGCATTTGGCCGCCACCGTCAGGGAGGTGTCGGGGCGCACGATCCGGTCGATGATGGGCTTGCCGTATTTGGTTTCGCCGATCTGGAAATAGGGCGTGTCCTTGCCCGCCTCGATGAAATTGCCGGGCGCATAGATCTGGAACAGGCGCGGCGCCTCGTCGCCGATCTGGCCGCCCAGGATGAACATGGCGTTGAAATCGGTGCCATGGGCCTTCAGGAATTCGCCATCCAGGGCATGAACCTCGCGCAGCGCCGCACCGACGATGCGGGCCGCCTCGAACATGCTGCCGGCCCGGTTGATCGCGCGGTTGCTGCGCGCCTTGGCGGCCGCTGTCTTCGGCGTTGCCTGGTTCCAGGCGTGCAACTGGCTGACCACCGATTGGGTGATCGCCAGATTGCCCGAACCCATAAGCACGATCACCCGTTCGCCGGGGACTTCGAACACCGTCATCTTCTTGAAGGTCGAAACATGATCGACACCCGCATTGGTGCGCGTGTCGGAAGCGAAGACGATCCCGGCGTCGAGAAGCAGGCCGACGGCATAAGTCATGGGTGGTTATCCGAAGGAAGAAAAGGGCGGCAAATCGGGCGCCCCTATAGCATGCAATCGCTGCGAGATTAAGCGAACTCGCGGCGTCCTTCGACCTTATGGCAAGAAAAAGGGGCGGCTTTCGCCACCCCTTGTTCAACGATCCTGCGTGAGGGATCAGGCCGCGGTGCGGCGCTTCTCGATCTCGGTCGCCAGGGCAGCGAAGCGGCCATGCAGCGGCTCGATGGTGGCGCGGATGGCCGACGCGGTGGTCTCGGCGATCTTCTGGGTGTGGGCCAGATAGAGGTCCAGCGCGGTCTTGGTGTATTTGTCCTGCAGTTCGACGGCTTCGCCGAAGGACTTCACGGCCCAGAGCTTCTTCGCGGTCTCGACGTTTTCTTCGGTCGCGAGCTTCACGGCTTCGACAACGGCTTCGCTGACGGCCTTCAGGCCTTCAGCCGCGGCCTTGCCCGAGGCGGAGAGATCGGTGGCCGAGGCCTTGCCGAATTCGGCGACTTCGGTCGCGGTGGCCTTGAGGGTGGCGAAGCGCGACTTCGACCAGTCCTGCGCCTTGGCGAAGTTTTCCTTCACGTCGGCCACGGCCTTCTTGGCGTTTTCTTCGACCTTCGCGGTCACTTCCGTGACCTGATCGCGGCCCCAGGCCACGGCCTTCTCGAACTGGGTCGAGGCATTGTCGAGAGCGGTCTCGACGGCTTCGCCGGCCTTGGCGGTCACTTCTTCAACGGTCTCGACGGATTCCACGACATTCTCCAGCACTTCACCGGCCACGTCTTCAGTGGCGGTGGTCTTCTTCTTGGTGGCCATCTCAGCTCTCCTTGATTCTGTATTCTTCGAAAGGGGGAAATCGGCTACGCTTGTACCAACCGCCGCGGTGCACATAATTGTGCGGCGCAACATGCAGCTTAGATAGGTCTTCTGCCGCGGCGCGTCAACAGGAAATTTATTGCACTGCACAAAACTGCAATATTGCAGTCGATGTGACGGAAACTCAGGTATTTGCCCTGAGCGGCAATCTCTGACAATTTATCGACATAAAAGGGCCCGACGCCCGAGGAGAGGGAACGATGAGTCTCGCTGAACAGCGCCTTGACCTGGGGGGCAGCAGCCCTGCCGAAACCATCCGCGACACCCTGGAGCGCATGCGCCGGGACTTCATCAAGGCGGGCCCGCCGCCGCTGGCGCTGCGCCGCGACCGCCTGGCGCGCCTGAAGAAGGCGCTGATGGACAATAAGGATGCGTTCCTGGCGGCCATCTCGGCCGATTTCGGCCATCGCTCGCGCCATGAGACCCTGGTGACCGATTTCGTCGTCACGGTCGAGGGTATCAAGCACATGTCGAAACATGTGGCCCAATGGATGCGCCCGGAGAAGCGCCCGGTCTCGATCAATTATTTCCCGGCCTCCAACCGGATCATCTTCCAGCCGCTCGGCGTCGTTGGCGTCATTTCGCCCTGGAATTATCCGGTGCAGCTCGCCTTCGGGCCGATGGCCGCCGCCTTTGCCGCCGGCAACCGGGTGATGCTGAAGCCGTCCGAATTCACGCCTCGCACCTCGGAACTGATGGCGAAGGCGCTGCGGGCCGAGTTCAGCGAGCTTGAGGTCGCTGTCTTCACCGGCGGGCCGGATGTGGGCGAAGCCTTCTCGCGCCAGCCCTATGATCACCTGTTCTTCACCGGCGCGACCTCGGTCGGCCGCCATGTCATGCGCGCGGCGGCGGAAAACCTGGTGCCGGTCACCCTTGAACTGGGCGGCAAGTCGCCGACCATCGTCGATCGGGGGGCGCGTCTCGATGCGGCGGTGGGCAGCATCGTCCAGGGCAAGTTCCTGAACGCCGGCCAGACCTGCGTTGCCCCGGACTATGTCTTCGTGCCCGACGACAAGCGCGACCAGTTCATCGACCTGATGCAGAAGCAGGTCGCCAAGTCTTACCCGACCCTGAAGGACAACGACGACTATACGTCGGTCGTGAACCAACGCCATTTCGACCGGCTGAAGGGCCTGATCGCCGACGCCGAGGCCAAGGGTGCCAAGATCGTCCAGGTCAATCCGGCGCAGGAGAATTTCGAACAGCAGCCGGCCCACAAGATCCCGCCGACCCTGATCCTCGACGCCACCGACGACATGAAGGTGATGCAGGACGAGATCTTCGGTCCCCTGCTGCCGATCAAGACTTATCGCCAGATCGATGAGGCCATCGATTACGTGAACGACCATGCGCGGCCGCTGGCCCTCTATGTCTTCTCGGACGACAAGTCGGTGCAGGACAAGGTGCTGAGCCGCACGACGTCGGGCGGGGCGGCGGTCAATGAGACCGTCATGCATGTCGCCCAGGAAGACCTGCCGTTCGGCGGTGTCGGTCCGTCGGGCATGGGCTCCTACCACGGCCGCGAGGGCTTCCTCACCTTCAGCCACAAGAAAGCGGTGATGCATCAGTCGAAGTTCAACATGCTGTCGATGATGCGCCCGCCCTATGGCAAGACCATCGACCGCCTGCTCGGCTTCATGCTGAAGTAAGCGACCGGAAGCGGACGAGCGAACGCCCCGGCCCTGCGGCCGGGGCGTTCCTGTTTCAGAGCCCCATCAGCCGGGGCAGGCTCAGGGTGATCGCCGGGACATAGGTGATCAGGGCCAGGAAGACCAGCACGGTCAGCAGCCAGGGCCAGGTCGCCTTGGTCACCTCGGTCAGGCCCAGTTTCGACAGGGACGAGGCGACATAGAGGTTGAGCCCGACCGGCGGCGTGATCAGGCCGATTTCCATGTTCACCACCAGCATGATGCCGAAGTGGACCGGATCGACCCCGAGCTTGATCGCGACCGGGTAAAGGATCGGGGCCATGATCAGCACGATGGCCGAAGGTTCCATCACCATGCCGATGACGAGCAGGATCAGGTTGACCGCCAGCAGGAAGCCGATCTGCCCGAGACCGAGGTCGACCAGCCAGGCCGACAGCGCCTGGGGGATCTGTTCCGAGGTCAGGATGAAGGCGAACATCACGGCATTGGTGATGATATAGAGCAGCATCGCCGACATGGCCGCCGAGGACAGCAGAACCTTCGGCACTTCTTTCAGCGAAATGTCCTTATAGACCCAGACCGCGATCACGAAGGCATAGACGGCGGAAACCGCAGCCGCCTCGGTCGGGGTGAAGATCCCGCCATAGATGCCGCCCATGATGATCACGATCAGCATGAGGCCCCAGATGCTCTCGCGCAGGGCCTTCAGCCGCTCCCGCCAGGGCGCGCGCGGCATCCGCGGGTAATTGTTGCGCCAGGCCCGGTACATGGTGGTGGCGCCCAGCATGGCGGCGAGGATCAGGCCCGGCACCACGCCGGCGATGAAGAGATCGCCGATGGAGGCGGAGAGCACCGGATTGCCGTCAGGCCCGGTCACCACCATGCCCGAGGTCGCCACCGAATACATGACCATGACGATGGACGGCGGGATCAGGATGCCGAGGCCGCCCGCGGTCGCCACGGCACCGACGCCGAATTGCGCGGGATAGCCCTGGCGCACCATGGCCGGGATCAGGATGGAGCCGACCGCCATCACCGTCGCCGGCGAGGACCCGGAAATCGCCGCGAACAAGGCGCAGGCGAGCACGGCCGCCAGGCCAAGCCCGCCATACCAATGGCCGACCATGGAAGAGGCAAAGCGGATCATCCGCTTCGCCACCCCGCCGTGGGTCAGGAAATTCCCCGCCAGGATGAAGAAGGGGATCGCCATGATCTCGAATTTCTCGATGCCGGTGAAAAGTTTCAGGGCAATCGAATCCATCGGGACATTGGTGAAGCCGACCAGGAAGACGAAAACGGTAAGGCCGAGCGCGATGGAGACGGGCATGCCCGTGACCAGCAGCAGGGCGAGGATCAGGAAAATGATGACAGCGGTCATGGCCGGGCCCCCCTGCTGTTCGTATCGGGGCTGGTGCTCAGGGGCTCGTCCTCGAGCCCGTCTACGGCGCCATGGTCGTGGTGGGCGACCTCGCCCGTCTTGATGAAGCGCCAGAGAGCCTGGGTGAAACGGAAGCACATCAGCGCGGATCCGAGCGGCACCGCCAGATAGATCAGCCACATCTGCAATTCGAGATCGGGCGAAGTCTGGCCGCCCTTGGCCACATGCCAGACGAAGTCGGTCCCGATCCAGGTGACCAGCGCGGTGAAGATCACCCCGCCGGACATGGCGAGGATGGTGACCGGCCGGCGCTTAGCCGGGCTCAGGCGTTCGACCAGAATATCGACACCGACATGGATGCCGGTGCGCACGCCATAGGCGGCGCCGAATTTCGCCATCCAGACGAAGAGATAGATGCAGGCTTCCTGCGCCCAGGTCAGCTTCAGGGCATTGATGGTCTTGAAGGTCGAGCGGGCCGCATCGCCAAGGCCGGGCAAGTCGTTCTTGCGGGCATAGGCGACGATATCGGCCGAAAACGTCAGGGAGAACCGGTGAACGACCGCGACGAAGATCAGAGCCACCGCCAGAGCCATCAGGGTGGTGATCAGGATTTCTTCGAAGCGGTCGAGGATGCGCAGCGCCATGGCGGGCCTCGTCGATTGGGGGCGAGGGCGCCGGGCGGCGCCCCCAGGCAGCGGCGGCCTCAGCGGCCGAGGGCGGCGTGGGCCTGTTTGATCAGGTCGGCACCGATGCGGCCGGCCATCTGGTCATGAACCGGCAGCAGGACCTTCACCCATTCGGCCCGTTCCTCGGCGGTCAGCTCGTGGAATTTCGTGGTGCCGGCCGCCTTCATGGCCGCCAGGGCCTTTTCATTCTCTTCCTTGGCGATCGAATTGGCGTAGACGGTCGATTCCGCCATGGCCTTGTCCAATTGTTCGCGGATGGCCGGTGCAAGCCCTTCCCAGAAGGTCTTGTTCACAATCACGGCATAGCCGAGATAGCCATGGTTGGAGAGCGAGGCGTGTTTCTGCACCTCATGCATCTTCTGCGTATACATATTCGACGGCGGGTTTTCGGTGCCGTCCACGACACCGGTCTGCAGCGCCTGATAGACCTCGGAGAAGGCCATGATCTGCGGCACGGCGCCCAGCGCCTGCATCTGCGCCTCGAGGATCTTCGAGGACTGGATGCGCATCTTCAGGCCGAGGAAATCATCGGGCGTGTGCAGGGGCGAATTGGCCGACATCACCTTGAAGCCATTGTCCCAATAGGCGAGCCCCTTGATCCCCTTGGCCTCGAGCTTGGCCAGCAGACCTTTGCCGACCTCGCCGTCGGTGATCTTCCGCAGGTCTTCGTAATTGCTCATCAGATAGGGCAGGTCGAACAATTCGAATTCCTGCACGCCCAGCGGGCCGAATTTGGCCAGTGACGGGGCCAGCATCTGGACGGCGCCCAGTTGCAGCGCCTCCATCTCTTCCTTGTCCTTATAGAGCTGGCTGTTCGGGTAAAGCTCCACCACCACGGCGCCCTCGGTGTAGCGCTCGGCCAGTTCCTTGAACTTCTGGGCACCCTTGCCTTTCGGCGTGTCGGGGGCCACCACATGGCTGAACTTGATCACGATCGGGTTCGCCCGGGCCGGGAAGGGGGCGGAAAGCGCCAGGGCGGAAGCACCGGCCAGAAGCGTGAAGTGGCGACGGTTGAGCATGTTGTTTCCTCCGGATAGCCGCTTGATCGCGCGGTTCTGCCGACTGCTTGCCATGGCTTTGCCACCGCCGCTATTGTGGGTTCCCGCAAGGGGCGGCCGCCAAAGGGGGAGAGTTTGGGGCAGAAGCCAGGCAAAGCGCGGGTTCAGGGGCAGGGGGCAGCCCTCGGCGATGAGCCCTGGGTCGAAAGACAGGCCTGGGCCACGGGCAGGATAGACCTTCTGTCGTTGGTGCCGCTGGCGGCCATCCTTGCCCTTGTCGGCTTGGTGGCGGCTTTCGTCTGGGCCGTGCAGGGCAGCGAAGCCGAACAATTGCGCACCAAACTGGCGACCGATGCACTTTGGGTCGAGCAGACCCTGCGGTTCCAGCTCTCGATCGACGAGGATATGCTGGCGCGTCTCGCTCTCGATGCCGGCGGCGGCGAGCAGGTAAGCGTGCTCGACGCCAGGGCCCGGCTGCATATCGCCGCCAACCCGGAAGTCCTGTCTATCGTCTGGTATGACGCCGCCGGTCAGGTCCTTCGGGCCTTGCCCGGCCTCTCCGGCGGGGAGGATCTTGCCCTCGTCGAGCGCTTGCGCCGCTCCGGCCGGGTCCTGTCGCGTCCGCTTTATGGCGATGCCCAGGGGCCGAGGGTCAGCCTCGGCATGGCCGGCAGCGACGGCGGCGCTGTCATGGCCACGATTTCTCTGCCGCTCATGCTGGAGCGCCATATTCCCTGGTGGATCGCCGAACAATATGCGGTGCGCCTTGGCGATGGCGGGGCGGCACCGCTGGCGGTCCGTGCCCGAAGGGCCCAGGACCCGCTGGCGCCCAGCCACACCATCAGTTTCGATCCGCCCCTGCGCGGCACGCTGCTGACCATCACCCCCTATCAGCGGCCGGGTGGTCTGATGGACACTTTGCTGATCGGGGTGATCGGCGGGCTGGCCGTTTTCGCCGTCCTTGCTCTGCTTACGCTTCAGCGCAGCGCCCGCCGGCGCCGGCGGGTCGAACTGCTGCTGCAGGGCGAGATTGCCTTTCGCCATTCCATGGAGGAAAGCCTGACGGTCGGCCTGCGCGCCAAGGACCATCAGGGCAGGATCCTTTACGTTAATTCCGCCTTCTGCAAGCTGGTCGGCTGGCCGGCGGAGGATCTGGTCGGCCGCCTGCCGCCCATGCCGTATTGGTCGCCCGATCATCTGGAGGAAACCCTGGGCCGTCAGGCGGCGCTGGCCGGGGGCGAGATCCGGTCCCAATCCTTCGAGACCCGATTCCGCCGCCGCGACGGTACGACCATCGATGTCCAGGTCTATGAGGCGCCGCTGATCGATGCCCGGGGCCTGCATCGCGGCTGGATGGGGTCGGTGGTCGATATCACCGAGGCGAAGCGGGCCGCGCGCGCGGCCCGGGCCCAGGACGAGGCCATGGCGCGCACCGGCCGGCTCGTCACCCTCGGTGAAATGGCCTCGACCCTGGCGCATGAGCTGAACCAGCCGCTTTCGGCCATCGCCGGCTATGCCACCGGCAGTCTGAACATCCTCGATCAGCCGGCGGCGGATACCCGGCTGCTGCGCCCGGCGATGGAGAAACTGGCCTTTCAGGCCGGGCGGGCGGGGCAGATCATCCGCCGCATCCAGGATCTTGTGAAGAAGCGCGAACCGAAACTTCTGGCCCTGAACCTGGCCGAAGTGGTGGCGGAGACGGTTGGCTTCCTGACGGCGGAGGCGCGTGAACACCGCCTGCGCATCGAGGTCCGGCAGGAGGGGGAGATGCCCCGGGTCCAGGCCGACCGCATCCTGATCCAGCAGGTCCTGATCAATCTGATCCGTAACGGCATGGAAGCCATGATCGAACATCGCAGCGGTGACGTCATCGCCGTCACCCTGTCTGCGACCGCCGAGGGAGACGCCCGCATTGAGGTCGCGGATCAGGGGGCGGGCATCCCGCCGGACCTCGGTGACCGGGTCTTCGATGCCTTCACCTCGACCAAGGCCCAGGGCATGGGGATGGGGTTGAACATCTGCCGCACCATCGTCGAACTGCACCGGGGACACCTGGGCTTTCAGCCCGGGCCGGCGGGCCGGGGGACGATCTTCGCGGTCGTCCTCCCTGCGGACAGCGGCGCGGCCGGGGCGGGGGCCGGGATAAGGCAGGCATCATGACCGGCACCATTCACATCGTCGACGATGAAGAGGCGATCCGCGATGCGCTCGCCTTTCTCTTCGCCTCGCGCGGCCTGCCGGCGGTTGGCTGGTCATCGGGCGAGGCATTCCTCGCCGCCCAGCCGCTGGAGGATTGCGCCTGCCTGATCCTCGATGTGCGGATGCAGGGCATGTCCGGGCCGGAGGTTTTCGACCGCCTGCGCGACCAGGGCAGCCAGACTCCGGTGATCTTTCTCACCGGACACGCCGATGTGCCCATTGCGGTCAATGCCCTGAAGGCCGGGGCTTTCGATTTCGTCGAAAAGCCCTTCAACGACAATCAGATCGTCGACCGTGCGCGGGAGGCCATGGCCCGTTTTGCCGAAAACCGCGACCACCATCGGACGACGGAAGCGATTGTCGGCAAGCTGCGCAGCCTTTCTGCCCGCGAGCTGGCAGTGATGGACCTGATGGTGCAGGGGCGGCTGAACAAACAGATCGCCGGCGATCTCGGCATTGCCATCCGCACGGTGGAGGTCCACCGGGGCCGGGTTCTGGCAAAGCTTGGGGCGGCCAATGCGGCAGAACTCACCCGGATGGTGGTGGCGGCCGGCTTCAGCCCGGGGGTGTCCCCGGCGCCGACGTCAGAGACTTGACTGGTCAGCAGCCGGTCCAGACCGGGTTACGCTTGTCGATGAAGGCGCCGATGCCTTCCTGAGCGTCGCGCGCCAGCATGTTGCGGGTCATCACCGCCGAGGCATAGTCATAGGCGGCCGCCGTGCCCTTCTCGATCTGGGCATAGAAGGCTTCCTTGCCGATCGACAGGGTGAGGGGGGATTTGCTGGCGATCCGGCGGGCCAGGGCATCGATGGCCGGGTCCAGTTCATTCGCCGGCACGGCGCGATTGATCAGGCCGTAGCGTTCGGCGGTCGCGGCATCCATGGCCTCGCCGGTCAGCAGCATTTCCATGGCCTGCTTGCGCGGGACATTCCGGGTCAGGGCCACCATCGGCGTGGAGCAGAAGAGGCCGATATTGACGCCCGGTGTCGCGAATTTCGCGGTGTCGGCGGCGATGGCAAGGTCGGCGGTCGCGACCAACTGGCAGCCGGCAGCAGTCGCCATGGCATGGACCCGGGCGATCACCGGCTGGCGCAGGGACTGGATGCGCAGCATCAGGGCGCTGCAGCGGGCAAAGACGGCGGCCAGTTTCTCCGCATCCTGGCCGATGGCGCGCATTTCCTTCAGATCGTGGCCGGCGCAGAAGGCGGGGCCCTCGGCTGCCAGGATCACCACCTTCACGGTCGCATCGTGATGAATATCGTCGAGGACTTCGTGCAGGGCGGTCATCATCGCCATCGACAGGGCGTTCCGCGAGGCGGCCCGGTTCAGGGTGACGGTGGCGATACCATCAAGGTCCGTGCGCAGCACATAGGGGGCGTCGAGCGGGGCATTCATCCCTGCGTTCTCCTCATGATTGGTCTTCGCCCGGTCGTTTCCGCTTGGCGCCGGGGCTTGGTTGGGGCAAGCCTAGGTTACGTGCTCACGGGTCGGAATTAGACAATGATCGAACTCTACACCGCCAAGACGCCCAATGGCCGCAAAGTCTCGGTCATGCTCGAGGAACTTGGCGTGCCCTATGAGGTCAAGGCGATCGACCTCGGCAAGGGCGAGCAGTTCACGCCTGAGTTTCTGGCGATGAACCCGAACAACAAGATCCCGGTGATCCGCGATACCGAGAACGGCCAGGTCGTTTTCGAATCCGGCGCCATCCTGATCTATCTGGCCGA
>Ga0075012_10005549_pt1 | contig 11563 bp, 8 predicted proteins | sample All_14_2_FD_71474 | JGI IMG/M metagenome (GOLD analysis project Ga0075012, IMG submission 71474) | Freshwater microbial communities in response to fracking from Pennsylvania, USA - Allegheny Zone_MetaG_DW_15 | ecosystem: Environmental > Aquatic > Deep subsurface > Groundwater > Drilled...
CCTCCAAGGCGGAATTTTGGATCGATGATGTCCCGGAGTTCATCCCCCAGCAGGTTGAAGGCCATGACAACGAGGAAGGTGGCCAGCCCGGGCACGAAGAGCCAGAAGAAACCGAGCATGAGTACCTTCATTTCCTGGGCTTGGGCGAGCATCAGGCCCCAGGACGCGGAGGGCTCCGCAATACCGAGGCCGAGGAAGCTCAGGGTGGCTTCGCCAAGGATGTAACCGGGAATGCTCAACGTCGCACTGATGAGGAGGTAGCTGGCCAGGTTCGGCAGGATGTGCTTCAGGAGGATCCGCACGCGCGATTGGCCCATGGCCTCCGCGGCCTGCACGAAGGGGCGCTGCCGCAGCGAGAGGGTCATGCCGCGGATGACCCGCGCCGTGCCGGTCCAGCCGATAAAGCTGAGGATGACCACAATGAGGACGAAGATTTCATCGGATTCGAAGTGTTGGGCCATGGCGGCACGCAGGGCGATCAGCAGGTAGAGGCCGGGAATGGACATGATAATTTCCACACCCCGCATGACCAGGTCGTCAAAAGTCCCGCCGATATATCCGGACAATCCGCCGATCATGAATCCCAGGACCATGGTGATGCTCACCCCGATCAGTCCGAGGGTGAGCGAGACACGCGAGCCGTATAGCAGCCGGGAGAATACATCCCTCCCCGTGGAGTCGCTGCCCATCAGGTAGAGTTTGTGCGGCGCCTGGGTTCCGAAGAGCTTGTGCGCGATGGGAATGAATCCCAGCAGCCGGTAGGGTTCCGTCGGCACCCAGAAAGACACCGGGATGGTTTCGCCGGGAATGGGTTCATAGCGGGCCACCGTTCGGTCCGCATTGCGCAATACTTGCAGGTGCAGCGAGCCGTCCTTCCAAACGAATGAAGCCGGGGGATGGTAGGTGCTGGACAGATTTTTGTCGTTGGCGGAGTATGGGGCGAGCAGCGGGGCCAACAACATGGCCGCATACATCAGCAGCAAGACCACCAATGCGGTGCAGCCCACCGGACGGCGGATCAGGGAGGGCAGGATCCGTTTCAGGACCGGATAGGCCGTCCAGACGACAAAAGCGCCGGCGAGGAGAAGAGCCCAGGTGCCGTAGGTTTTCAGCCCCTTCCAAAAGCTGGTCTCCCCCCACGGAAGCTGCATGGCTGCGGCAATCAAGATGGCCCCGGCCAGGACTCCCCCCACGGCGACCCAGATTGAGCGCCTGCCGTGGGTGCCCGGCCCTTCCAGGCGGATGCGGGGGTCGCTTGCGGCAAGGAGGAGGTCGGCGATGAGGTTTCCCGCGATGAGCATGACCGAGGCCAGGACCACGGAGGCCAGGACCAGTTGCTCGTCCTGGCGGATGAATGCCTGGAAAGTCAACTGGCCGAGGCCGGGATAGTTGAAGATATTTTCCACCACAAGCGCGCCGCTGAGCAGGCCGGAGAAGGCGAAACCCAGCGAGGTGACGAACGGATTGATCGCGTTGCGCAGCACATGCTTGAAGCGGATGACGTTCTCGGGGAGTCCCTTGGCCCTCGCGGTGGTGATGAAATCCGCCGCCAGGGTGTCGAGGAAATTGGCCCGCATGATCCGGAGCGCCCCGGCCACCCCGCCCAGGCCGAGCACCAGGGTCGGCAGGACCAGGTGCCACAAATAATCCAGGACGCGCGCGTGGAAGGGTTCGAAATCCGAGGTGATGGAGGTCAGGCCACCGACGGGGAACAGGCCGCTGGTGGCGGCGAAGTAATAAGCCACCAGCGCCAGCACAAATTCGGGCAGCGAAATGGAGGCATAGGCCAGCAACCCGGCCACACGGTCGAAAAGGGAGTCTTTTTTCACCGCGGCCAGCACGCCCAAGGGCAGGGCCACGAGCCAGGCGAGAGCCATCGAGGCAAGGGCAAGGCCGACCGTGGCGGGAACACGCTGGGCGATGAGGGTTTCCACGTTGACCTTGTAGGTCCACGAATAGCCGAAATTGCCGTGGGCAACCCTAGCAATCCAGTATCCATAACGAACCGCCCAGGGCTTGTCCAGGCCGTATTCCGTTTCCAGCCGGTGGATGGTTTCCTTCGAGATGTCGCGCTGGGCCCGGGCGGTATCGAGGAAATCCCCCGGGGCCATTTCCATGAGGGCGAAAACCAGGAAGCTGATGATGAGGATGATGGGAACGGCCACCATCAGGCGCCGGAGGATATAGCCGGTCATGGGGATGTCTCCTTGGCCCAGATTTCATCGATCCGGTAGACGAAACGCCCGGCCAGGTCGGTGGTGGTGTTCTGCCAGCGGTTCTTCATGCCGACGTAGGCATTGGGGGTTACCAGGAAGGTGAGGGGGCGCTCCTCGGCGAAAATGACCTGCATTTCGTCGATCAGTTTTTTCCGTTTCGCCTTGTCGAAGGTGCGCTCCTGCTGGCGCATGAGTTCATCCACCCGGGCCTCCCAGGGGGTGGCGGGTGTTTTTTGTTCGGGGTTCCAGACATGCAGCCGGCCCTCCGTCATATAGAGTGCCTTGCCGCCGGACGGGTCGCCCCCCCCGGTGAAGCCCATGATGCCGGCCTCGTAATCGAAGCTCTGCCCGGTGCGCGCGATCATGGTGCCGAAATCGAGGAAGCTCATCTTGGCCTTGATGCCGAGTTCGCGCAGGTCTTCCATGAAGCTCGTGATGATCTGGGGCGCGGCGGTACTGCCCTGGGGGGTGAGGATTTCGAATTCCACCGGGTTTCCGCCGCCATCCAGGAGGACCCCGTCTTTCTTGTGGAAGCCCGCCTCTTCCAACAGGCGGACGGCTTTGGCGGGATCGTAGGCGAATTGCGGGGTCTGGGAATTGTGCCATTGGAGGTTGCCGGAACTGATGATGCTGTGCAGGGCGCTGGCCCGCCCGAAATACACCCCGTCGATGATGCCCTGGCGGTTGAAGGCATAGGACAGGGCCTGGCGGAAGCGGGCATCCTGGAACCATTTCAATTTGTGTGGGGGAACGTAGGGCTTCCCGTCCGGGCTTTTCCCGGGATTCATGTTGAACCAGATGAAGGAGATGCTGGAGGACGGCCCGCGGTCATGGATGGTGAAGTCGTATGTTTTTTGGGCGCGTTCCACCCAGCCCACATCCGCCGCGGAAATTCCCGAGATGTCCGCCTGGCCGGTGGCGAAATGGATCAGCTCGGCGTTCTGGTCCTTGACGAATTTGACCACATACAGGTCGATGTACGGCAGCCGCTGCCCGGCGGAATCCGCGCGCCAATAATGCGGATTGGCCTCCAGCAGGATGCGGTCGCCCGGCCGGTAGGAAAGCAGGCGGAAGGGCCCCGAACTGACCATGGATTCCGGCCTCGCCTGCCCGGTTTCCACCGTCCACTGCTTCAGCAGGGTGCCGTCGTCGAAGAATTTTTGCAGCACGTGCCGCGGCAGGATGTTGACGGAGCCCATGTCGTTCAACAGGGGCGAATACAGGTCGGAAGTGGTGAACCGGATGGTGAAATCATCGATTTTTTCCACGCCCAAGGGTTTTCCCGCGATGGTGAGCTGCTGGGAATTCCGGTTCGGGAAGCGGGGGTCGAAGATGGCTTTGAAGGTGAAAAGCACATCGTCCGCGGTGAGGGGTTGGCCGTCGCTCCAGAGCAGCCCCTGGCGGAGGTGGACGACCAGGGTCTTCTGGTCGGCTGAGTATTCCCAGGACTTGGCCAGGGCGGGGATGATTTCCTGGGTGACGGGGTCGGATGTGGTCAGGCTGGAGAGGAAAAGGTCGGCAATTTCCGCGGATGCCGCGTCCTCGATGACCAGGGGATTGAAGCTGTTGGGTTCGCTGGATTCCGTGGCGATGAACATGCCGCCGGGATGGCCCGGGGGCCGGGTCGATATGTCCGCATCGGCAGGAAGGGGATGGGGAATCCTGACCAGCAGGGGATGGGACTGGCAGCCTGCCAAAAGCCACGCCGCCGACAACCCTATGGCCCGGGACAGTTGGCGGGATCGTCGCGAAAAAAGCACGGTTGATTTAGCGTGGGTTTTTGGACAAAGGCAAGGGGATCTGCGCTCAGGCTTCGAAAGAGGTTCCACACCCGCAGGTCTGCTTGGCCTTGGGATTGCGGATGCGGAAGCCGGCGCTGGTCAATCCGTCCTCAAAATCGATGACCGATCCTTCGACAAAGGGTTCGGAGGCCGGGTCAAGGAAGAGCGCGGCTCCGGCGTGCGACACCCGGGCATCGCCCGGGGCGGCCGGGGCGATGGTCAGGACATATTGCATGCCGGAACATCCTCCGTTTTCAATCGAAAGCCGGAGCCCGGCACCCTCCCGGCCGTCGGAGGCGGCAAGTTCCTGGATGTGGGCGGCGGCGGCATCGGTCAAAGTAACCATGGGTTGATTATGGCTTCCACCGGCTGGGCTGTCAAATGGGGCCGAAGGGCCCGGGCAGGCCGATCTATTAAGAAAATGAATCCGCCGGGTGTATTACACAGGGGAAAACCGTGCAAAGGGTCATCCCCCGCCAGAAGCGGGGCAAAGCCAAGATTGTAACTCATAGACATCCATGATAATGTTGGGTACTAATATGACTGTTAAGATGCACGCCACTATCCATACCGGAGAGCGTCCGTCGCAGTCCATTTACGTGTTGCAGGAGGGGATCTACCTCGGGCCTTACACAGAGAAGGAAGTGCGCCGCCACTGGGCCAATGGCACCATCCGGGATGCTGACCTGCTTTGGCAGGAGGGGATGAACGAATGGATGAATTTGCGTTCGTATTTCGGCATGCCGACGCCGATGATCACCGAAACGCTGCCCGGTCGAACAATCTCCCATGCCCCCCCGCGGCAACTCTCACCTGTCGTCCCGTTGCCCCGTGATACCCCGGACTTTCACTATCAGGGGCACCCGGCGCTGGCGGCCAGCTGGCTGATTTTTTTCAGTTGGTCTGTTTTCGGGGCCAGCATGCTGGCGGCGGCCCTTTTTTACCAGAAGCCGGCCCTGGTCGGCATGGTCGCAGCCGTGTCGGTGATCGTGGCCTTGTTGCACCTGATCCGTGTGCGGAGCGCGGCCAGCATCGGACTTCTGATTGCGTCCGTGGTGATGCCTGCGCTGGTCTGGTGCCTGGCGGTGGCCCTGCTTCCGCCGGCAAAATCGGGGGCCGCGGCGAAGGTCAAAACCCTGATCATCAATCCGGCATCGCCGTCTGATTCCGCACCCCCGGCGAACCCCTGAGACAGGCGGGCTGGGGAAAAAGGGGAGCCGGAGAAGAGGATTGAACTCTCGACCCACGGTTTACGAACTTCCGGGATAAGGGCTTAAGTCGTTGATTATCAAGGCCCGGTTGCCAAGAGGTAACGAGAGGTAACGAGAGGTAACGAATGATTTGGGCGTGCTCCTGGTCTGTGATGGCGTGCCTTGTGGTTGATTCCCCGTATTCAGTAGCCGTTATAGAAATTTGCCTAGTGCGCCTGCTGGTTCACATCTGAGTGAGTCGTACCCGACGTATTAATAAAGCTGTTGTGTCTACATAACTTATCTGCTTAAGTGTGCTTATACAGCAGATTACAAAAGCTGTTGACACAGAACAGAGAACCACTAATATCCGCACGCTTATGCGCCAAGAAAACAACAGACTGATTCTGGAAGTGCTCAAAGTAGCATCTCACGATGTGCTAGGGCAGCGTAATCCTCTAACCGTCGAGTCACCATGCCGATTCAGTAACGCCCAAGGCAACCTTCGGGAAGTAAAAGACTACACCGATATAGCCTCCACAGCAGAAAACTCCGCCACAACGTTCTTGGCCGGACTACAGACTGCTAGCACGTAATAACTGCCATATCGGCAAAATAGGGTGCGGGGTGTGCTCTAGTTCAGCTTTGATTGTATCAACAGTTTGGAGTTTATGTCTTTCAATATTCTTTATAATGGCGAAGATGTTAATTCAAACCTTGTAAGTATAGCTGTTTACGTAGATTCGTTTTTTAAAAGACTCGGAATCAAAGAGCTTCAAATTGATCCCCAAAGATTAACATCTGTTGCAGCTGCACTAGCTCGCCCAGACTTCCCTCATGTTGACGGCCTTGAAAAGGCATCGCCCTTTAAGAAAGCGGCCAACTTTTTTGTTTGGTTTGTGGCTGAACGTCCAATAATCGATCCTATTCCTCAATCTATTATCGGCGATAAGTTAAACTCAATAGCCAATCACCAAAATGTAATTCTGGCCTACCAAATGTCAGTTGATTGCCTGCACAAAGCAAAAATATATCGCCGCAACGAAGACCCAATTGTGCTCGAAAACAAGATCAAGGTTTCAAATCATTTTTTCTGTGATTTTGTAGAAGCGTTTTCTACCGCAATGCCCAATTATCACTTTAAAATTGTTTCTCTGCTTTTTGAACAACTTGCATACAAAGATAACAGAAAAGCCTCTTACCCTGAGGTCATTTAATCTTTGATGATACAATATTGGCAGATTAATTGCCAATTTACCGCGCAGTATTATTGGCTGTTTTTATTCTTCAGCCAGGCAAGGACAGCCGCCACATCAGTCTCAAGATAATAACCAGGTTCCCTATTAGGTTCAAACACTCCGTCAGAAATTGCGGCATCAAAATGCATGCGTGCAAACTCATAACCTGGAAAAAAAAGACGTTTAATAAGCTCTATAATCTGATCCTTATCTCCTCGATTATATGCGATCATCGCAAGCAGACTCATTAATCCATCAGGGCATGCCCAATCTTTAAGAAGCATCGATCTTACGGTAGCTCCAGTACTCTTGAATATTTCGTCTTGATCATAGAAGCAGCCACAGGTGCGCGGACTTACTCCATTGTGGTGGACAATAATAAAATCGTATTCCCAGAAATTAGGAGCCTTCTCCTTGCATTTCCATTCAATCCAACCGTCTTCAGGCCGCTCTATTGTTTTTTTGCAACTATCACAAATCCATTGTGTCTGTGCCTTCATGGGGCAACCATACCAACCAACTTTAACTCAACAATGCTCTATTTATTCTGCTGGTTGCCATTCGTTACTTTAGCATTGATAATCAATGACTTATGATGAATCTCAAAGCTGGCAAGCCGCCGCGGAACGCGAGTTCCGTTAAATGAGATGACTAAAGCCGTTGTCATTGCTTCGCTGGCATTTCGCACGAAGAAAGCAGCGAAGGATTTTTTTCGAGATATTCGGGATCGATACAAGGATGGGGAGCGCATTGCTCTGGAAGACGATGGCTATCTACGTGACCTAATTGCGATTCATCCTGAAGCGGAAATGAAATTAGGTTCTGGGATTTCGCACTTTTCGGTGGAGAGGGACGCCGAGTTCGGAACCACTCGACACTTCGTTATTCACAGAATTGATGGTTCGAAGACTGATGTGAGCTTCCACAGCGCAATTGACGGGCGCAATGAGCGCCGTGATCGCCTTGAGGCTTTGCGTCGTGCAATTGAGCAACAGATTCTCGATTTCAGGACCTCTGCTTTCGCATCGTGCGATACGTTGACTTGTCCCTTTCGCGGAGTTGCGATCACCGAGACTTCATACCATATCGACCACGAACCACCCAAGACCTTCGTTACTTTGGTTAAGCAGTGGCTCAATGCCGAAGGGCTGAGGCTTGCTGATTTGCAGATCACCCCGCCCGCCGATAATCAGATTGTAACTGAGATGACCGACTGCACCCAGCTACAAAGTTGGTTGGAGTTTCATCGCGAGCATGCAAAGTTGCGTCTTTTGAGTCCGCTGGGGAACCTGTCCGACGCTAGGCTAACCAAGAGTTAGGATATTGTTTGTTGATTGCTGTTCACGACTAAACGCGAACGTTAAAAGGCTAACCCTCTATTTGGAAAAAAGCAGCCGGAGATGGGTTTCGAACCCACGACCTAGTGATTACGAATCACTCGCTCTACCCCTGAGCTACTCCGGCGAAAAGTAAATGAGGGTAGCTGACCAACCCCCTAATTCAACTGTAAATCTTGGGATCACTTTTGTCCCAGCAGGTGACAGATCGTGACATTAAGCGCACGGGCCAGTTTTTCCATATTGTCGATGGACACGTTTCGTTCCCCGCGCTCCACGGACCCGACATAATTCCGATGTAGGGAGCTTATCTCCGCCAGCTTTTCCTGGGACAATTCTTGCCGTGTACGCTCGATGCGTAATCCACGGGCAAAGGCCTGCCTGGCATGTGGTTTGGACACTCAAGTAAAATGAAACCTTGCACACTTAAGGGCTACACACTATAAGTGGTAATCACACCCGATCATACCTCCATATGCCGCGTCGATCCGATCCCAACCCAACCAAGAGAATTACCATCAGCCTCCCGATGATCACGTATTTGGAGGCCAAGCCGGTTGCCGTAGATAAAGGTTTTCGCAACAGTTTCTCCGCCTACTTGGCTCGACTGATAGAGGAAGACACAAAAGATTGGAAGAAGTCGCAATCTGTAGGATGACGCTGATTTGGCGTCTCTAAATCTGACAAAATAGTGCTATTTTCTGTAACGAGTGTTTCGTCATCTATTGCTATCCATTGTTATCCATTGATATGTAGAAGCTAGTCATACTAAATCCTACTCAAAACATAGGGATTACATAAAACATTGATATAGAATGACTTATGAAGATGGCAAATTCCTGTAAACCCACCATTTACGAAACCGTTGCTCTACCACTGAGCTACTCCGGCGGGAGGTCGAAAAATAGCTTTGGGGACCCCCTATTTCAACACAAATAAGGGAGCAGGGGGTGTCCGCTGTTCAGCAGGTGGAAAAGTCCTGTTTTTGGAATGCCTGGGTTGGCTTCACCTACGGCACGGTAATCTTGAGCCGGATGAACATTTTGGGAATGTTGGTGCATTTGACCCCGGCTTGGATGATCGGATCACCTGTTGAACCGTCTGTTCCGATTGGTGCCGGCCCTATGTCCGGTGTCACGGTCACCCAGTTAACCAAGTCCGTGCAGGTCTGCACTTCGACTGCTACATCTGTCGCCGAGATGTTCCTGCGATAAGCCAGGGTCAGGTAGGTGTCCGGGCCAATCGGCTGAGGTCCCCCATGGGGTAACGCTCCACGATCCGCGGCACTCATCGGCTGGCTTGGATTGATGTTAAACAGGTATTTGAGCCCGTTGTTCACCCCGTCGTTCTGCGGTATGCCCGTGCTGCTGCTGTCGCTCACCGAGTAAGCGCCCATCCAGAAATTGAACCCGGATTTCACGGTGATGGTTTCAGTGCTTGAGAAAGGGGCGTAAGTGCCGTTTCCGGACTGCGTGGCCAGCAGTACGACGGTGCCTGTGCCGCTGAGGGTGAGCGTATTGCCGACTACCGTGGCCGGGCCCGAAACAACCGAGTAGGTCACAGTCAAGCCGGATGAAGTGGTGGCTGGCAAGGTATAGGGGGATGCAGTCAGTCCGAGGGTTCGCGTAGCCGGGAAATTGGAGATGGTTTGTGCGGCCACATTGTAGGAAACAAGCTGCGAGATACTTGGGTATCCGTTGACTAGCATGGTTAGCAGGGCATAGCCCTGCACCAGACCTGTTGGCGGGAGAGTTGTAACTGAAGAGGAACTAATTCCATAGTTTGAATCAAGTGGCACATTTATCACCTGTTCGTTCGCTAAGCTTTGCAATTGCACCACAGGGATATTGGTGCCGCCTGGAGCTTGTGATGCGTCGGTGAAATTGGTTCCGCTTAGGTTGAGAGCCAACATGGTACTGGCGGATGAAATGGGGTTGAGTTGCGGTCTGATCGATGGATTATAGCAAAGTCCCGGGTCAAATAATTGAGCGCTATTAGTAGCCAAATTTGAGCTGATGTTTCCACCTGTCACTAACACATTGCCACTTGGAAACAATGTCGCAGTGTGGTACCGCCGTCCAACAGTAAGGTTTCCGGTGGTTTTCCATAGTCCTGTTACTGGATTGTATATGTAGGCAGTTTCTAGATAACCCGAAGCATAACCAGCACTGATCATCACCTGACCATTGGGCAAAAGTGTCGCTCTATGATCAGGTCGGCTGAAAGAAATGCCGCCATTGGCTGTCCATACTCCCGTAGCCGGGTCATATAATTCAGAGATATTTGAAATAAATCCCCCAGCGACCAACACCTTGCCGTCTGGCAATAACGTCGCCGTATGGTAGGTGCGTTCTGCATTTAGGTTGCCAGTGGCTGTCCAAGCACCAGTAGCCGGGTTGTATAATTCGGCACTAAGTGAAGAGTAATAACCTCCAGCTGCTAGCACCAGACCATTGGGCAATAACGTCGCCGTATGGTAGGTGCGTTCTTCATTTAGGTTGCCAGTTGTTGTCCAGGTTCCGGTGTCTGGGTTATACAACTCGGAACTGTTTAGAAAATATGAACTATTATAGCCGCCAGCCACAAGCACTTGGCCATTGGGCAATAGCGTCGCCGTGTGGTACTGACGAGAAATGTTGAGATTTCCTGTAGTTGCCCATATTCCTGTAGCCGGGTTGTATAATTCGGCACTGTTAAGATAAGGAGTCCCTCCACCCGCGACGAGTACCTGACCATTGCGCAATAATGTCGCAGTATGAAAAGCACGTTTGGTGTTAAGTTTGCCTGTGGTTGCCCACGTTCCCGTAGAAGGGTTGTATAATTCGGCACTGTCTAAATATGTCGAATTTGTTGTGCCGCCAGCGACCAACACCTGGCCATTGGGTAATAATGTCGCTGTATGATAGTAGCGAGCGGCAATGAGGTTGCCGGTGGCTGTCCACGTTCCATTATCCGGGATCAGTAATTCTGTGCTGTTCAGCGTGTAAGTATCTCCATATCCCCCGACGATTAGCAGCTGACTATTGGGTAATAACACCACCATATGATCGCCTCGTGCGGTGTTAAGGCTACCGGTGGCTGACCAAGTTCCAGTGACCGGATTGAAGTATTCAGTATTGGCCAGATAACTGCCATTATATCCCCCTGCGACTACCACCCTCCCGTTGGGTAATAATGTTGCACTATGGGAATCTCTCGTCACGCTGAGTCCTCCAGTGGCTGTCCACGTTCCTGTAGAGGGGTTATATAATTCAGCACTTTTCAGATAAATTCCATTATTATAGCCCCCAGCGACGAGCACCTGGCCATTTGACAATAAAGTTGCGGTGTGATGGTAGCGAGCGGTGTTGAGGCTACCGGTGGCTGTCCAAGTTCCTGTAGACGGGTTGTATAATGCAGCGCTGGTCAAAAAACTCCCGTTGTACCCCCCAGCCACAAGCACCTTGCCGTTGGACAATAATGTTGCGGTGTGACTGAAGCGTGCAGTGCTGAGGCTACCGGTGGTTGTCCAGATTGCTGTAGAGGGGTTGTATAATTCAGAGCTGCTCAAATTGGTGCTATTTTGACCCCCACCCACGAGTACCTGACCATTGGGTAATAATGTCGCTGTATGATTCAGACGCGATATATTGAGATTTCCAGTGGCTGTCCATGTTCCCGTAGATGTATTGTATAATTCAGTACTAGTGTCTCATTGAATGGACAACGCCTTAAAATAAGCTGTACATCTTCGGTGCCTTCTGTACGAAGAGGAGATGCGTCCAAAAATCTATCCCATCGCCTTAAATACTTCCGAGCGTC
>Ga0075012_10005551_pt1 | contig 11557 bp, 9 predicted proteins | sample All_14_2_FD_71474 | JGI IMG/M metagenome (GOLD analysis project Ga0075012, IMG submission 71474) | Freshwater microbial communities in response to fracking from Pennsylvania, USA - Allegheny Zone_MetaG_DW_15 | ecosystem: Environmental > Aquatic > Deep subsurface > Groundwater > Drilled...
AATCGTTGAGAGTCGGCTGCTTTTGTATCCGCTGGAAAGAACTCTCCTCCGCTGGCGACCGACTCGGTTGCGGCCGCGTCGATAACCTTCATCAGCGTCTTTCCGTTTTGCAACGAATAGGCCCCAGGTTCGGAGGCTGCGTTCATAAACGGAGAGAGAATGCCGAGGAGCAGGGCGATTCCTCCTACAACCAACGCACAACTTCCGAGAACGACGCCTGCCCAGCCTGAGGCGCGTCCGGTTTTGGGTTTATCTCGTAGGGTCAGAATGCCCAAAACGATAGCTGGGATGAACGTTAGCAACCCAACTATAGGGACCAAAACGAGCAGACCAGCGACGAGAGCTGGGGTGGCAAATCGAGAGCGAGCAAATGGTATTTCCATGGATGAATTGACGGTGGCATCAACTTGGCCACGGAATTGACGCCACCGTCAATGACAATCTGTTGTTGTCGGAGTTTCTCTTGATGCGTGCCTCAACGCTCCATTCATCGGCTCGCCAAATCGGCAAATATTGTGGGAAAGCGACTCCGAAAATTGCGAGAAGCCGCTGGCATATCCCATGTGGCGATGCTGGAGTTGCTGCGGGCCAAGGGCTGGGATATCGATCCGGCGGTTCTGAGCCGCATAGAACAAGAGAGACGGTCGCTCACGGATATAGAAATAGACTGTTTTCTCCAGGCACTGGGAGCAGACTGGGCGGCACTCAATTCGTAATTTCGCGGACAACAGCCCCGAAGTTGGGTATCTTTCACGGTAAATGATGGAGAAAAGGTTCGTTGCGGGAAATTTCGTATTGGCCATCGACAATGAACTGGTCGTAAAGGCCAAACACATTGAAGCGACAGCCACGGGCTTTTCGTTGAATCAGGGGGAAATGACTGTCAGGAGTGAAAATCTCACTCACGCTTGGAAGATTAGAGGAGGCCAGTCTCTGCCCCTTTCTGTGCTGGACGAACGAACACGCATCGGAGGCGCCATCTTGGATATGGAGCTTTGTGCCAAAAAGTATTTTGCCGATACTCAATGCGAACCGTGGGTGGCGTCGGATTCGCCGGTGATTTTTGGAGCGGCGTCCTTGGCCTTGACGGTAATCAACGACCGCACGAGTGACGATGTGGATTTCGCCCTCAGCGACGATTTTTGGAAATGGAGGAGTAAGAATTGGTCTTCGCTGGGAATTACTACTTCGGAAACACTCCGACTCGGCGTTTTCACCTACTGCGGGAATTGGCGTGCTCGCGCTTCTTTGGTTGAAGGACTCGAAGGGACAAGCTTTCGCGTAATGCACCCTCTCGACACCGTCATGCAAAAGCTTCTCCGCATTAAAACGGAGGAACAGAAATTTGAGTTGAAGGATAAGGGGGATATTCGGCGGATCATGTCAGCGTTGCAGCCATCGAAGGAATTCGTCACTCATCTTCTTACTGAAAATCATCTTCGCTACATTGAACCGGTCGTTGAACCCGGTTCCCGTGGGAGGGTAGAATTGGCGCAACATTCCGCCATTAGAGAGAACACCACTTGGTTCCTTCAGGAATTCGCTCCAGAGACCTCGTATGACGAAATTTGTGACCGAGCCTCGCAACGGCATTCAGACAACATCGTTGGACTTACGGGTCGAACCCAAAAGTCCAATATCAAAAATATCGCGGCGGCGCTAGATGCCGAACGTCTCGAGCTATGACTTTACGCGAAATCCGGGAGCACTTCATTGTCACTGGTGAGGTATGCGCTTTGACTCAGTTGCGCGGCACGTTGGAGACCTTGGAAGGGCCTGACCGCCTTCTTTGCCGGCGGCTTCTTCTAATCGCCGACGGATGTCCTGATCTGAACGATTCGGAAACTCGGAACCTGCTGGTGCGAAGAAACGCTCGCCTTCTTGCTTCTCGTTTAACCGACCTCACTGGCGAAAAGCTTTAAGCTCATCCTCGTCGTCAGTGAGCGAAACAGATATCTCCCTAGCTCCGATGGTCCCGCGGGGCTAACCCAGTTAGCCGTGGGTCATTCTCTCCCACTCGAGACCACCAGAACTCACCTCGAGATGGGATATTCGCTTAATCGACCAAATATAAATTACCCATCGCAATCCAAGTCCAGCGCCGTAAGTTGCTGATAATCAGTAACGGGTAAAACTTTCCCTCTCGCGTCTCAGCGATTTGGGTAAAATATATCAACCGAAATGGGTCAAACTTTCCTAATCACAACACTCTGAAAAATCGTGATTTACAGTGTTCCGGTTATGGAAAAGTGGAGGTATGGGGATTCGAACCCCAGACCTTCTCATTGCGAACGAGACGCTCTACCAACTGAGCTATACCCCCTTTTGGACGGGAACCAACGAATACCGAGAGCCTAAATGGGCGCTCTGCCGAAACCCGTCGAGTGGGACATACTATGCACTCGTTAAAATCCGGGGCAAGCAGATAAACGTAGTTTTGAGACGGATTATTCGCCAGAAGCCCGGGCGAAAGCTACGGAATTTCCGAATGACCTGGAATAGATCGACCGCAGCTGATCAGGTCGCCGGAAAACGCACACTGGCTTTTCGCCACCTCACGAAGCGGGGGTTAAAAGGATTTCGCCTTTGCCGGGAACGGCCTTCACCAGGGCGTAGGGCGCATTATCATGCTGGACCACCGTCACCGGCGCCTCTTTTCCGCCCTGGGTGGCTTGGGCGGCCTTCCAGGAATCGGGCAAGCGCACCTTGAGGGTAAGCGGGTAGTCGAACAGAGCGGGATCCATCTCGCTGGTCAGCGCGAGGACGATTTCCCGGTCGTTCGCGCGGGTGGTCGTGAGGGTGGCCGTATCACGTTCCTGCCCGTAACGGGCGACATCGCCGAACGTCGCGAGCCAGAGGTCGTCGCGGTGGGTGTTGAAGAAGTCGAAAAGTTTCCCGCAGGCTACCAGGCCGGGTTTCCCGCTGCCGGCAAGATCGCTGACCCCGCCGATGAAGTGGATGAAACCGGTCACCCAGCCCCGATAGTATTGGCTCTGCGGATCGAGGACATTGCCCACATAATAGCCGTCCTTCCCCGCCTCGCCGTCCACGAGGGATTCGAGAGCGGCGGTGGAGCGGATGTCGAAGTAATCGATCTGGTTGGCCCGGCTGATCGGCACCCCGCTCCAGCCCCGCGCGGCCTGATAATATTTTTCCACGCTCGGCCGCCATTGGCCGGCGACCGCGAAGCCCTTGATCGGGGCGCCCGGTCCCGCGTATACGCGGGTGAACTGGCCCTCCAGATTCGTGTCGATCGTGCGCTTGGATTCCGCGGCCTCCCAGTCCGGCCCCGGCCAGCCGTCCTCGTAAACCGGGTTCGCCGCATGGGTAACGCTATGTGAGCCGAGTTCGTGACCGGCCGCGCGCATACGCTGCCAGGTGTCCCACGTCCCCGCGGAACTGATCCGGCCGGCGTCCACTCCCCCGCCGATGTTGTTCGTGATCAAAAACCACGTGAGGGGCAGGCCGCCGTATTTTTGGGAAATCTCCTCCCATGCAGGCACGTCCATCGCGTTGTTGTCATCGATGCCGAAACTGGCCGCGGCCACCTTGTCGTCCTCCCAGAGGCACACCGACGCCTCACCCGGCTTCTCCGGCCACACCTTGTCCGTGAGCTCGAAGCGCGGTTGCACGGGCTTCTCCGTGAGGGCGAGCCGCTTGCCTTCCGCCACGGGCGGCGACTCGGGCGCCTTCCACTCGGCGAAGGTTGCATAGTATCCTTTCATTCTCTCCCGACTCTCCAAGGCGGCCCGGGCGTGCGAAAATTTGTCCGGCGGATCCTTTTCGGCCTGGGCGGCAATGTCGTCCCACACCGAAACCGGCGCGCCGCCTTCCCCGGCCGCGTTCACGGCCGCGGGGAGGACAAAGAACGCCACCGCGCAGGCCAGGCGGGCAATCCTTCCCCCTGCCGCGGACCGGCGGAAACTCAGGTGCCGCGCGGGGGAATTTTTCCCGCAGAGGAAGTTGAGGTTTCCACCAAACGAACAGATCAAGACAGACAATGGGGGGTTCATAAACTCAAAAGAAAACCGGTATCTGGACTCAGCACCTCCGGCGGCGGAGCAGAAGCGCCGCGCCGCCTCCCAGCACGAGCAGGGCCACCGTGGACGGCTCGGGAATCACCGTGTAATTGAGGGTGATCGTGCCAAGCGTGTGGTTATAGCTGAGGGCGGGCATGCCGACGAAGATGTCGGTGTCATACGTGCCAATCGTCAGGCCGGTGGTGATGCCAGTGCTGGTGGAAAGCGTCGTGCCGTTGTCGATAAAGAACTGGAAGAGCGTCACTTCATAGGTGCCCGCCACCAGCGGCCCCGCCAGGGTCAGGTTGATTGCGTTGGCGTTCAGCAAAAGGTCTCCCGAAACATAATTCCAGAAAGCCACCTTGTCCGCCGAGGCTCCATTGCCCGCCAGCTGGAAGGCAAACTCCGCGCCGCTTGCCATGTTGAGCACGCGGGAGTTGGCGCCGCTGAAATTGGCTCCGTCCAAGGTAAGGGTGCCGATGCCGCCGCTGACGGCGGGAGTGCCGGGAGCGAGGACCCCGCCAGAGCCAACGGACACGGCATTTTTCGAGTTGACCGAACTCGAAATGGCAATGCGGCCGGTGCCGCCCAGCACACCCCCAGCCGCAACGTGATAGGAAGAAGTGAAACTATTGATATACTTGGTCGCCGCCGCCTGGATGTGCGTGCCATTGATCAGCAGCGTTCCGGCGTTCACCGCCGTTCCTCCCGAGTAGGTATTGTTGCCGGTGAAGATCTGGGTGGTGCTGCCCTCCTTGGCAATCGCCATGGGCCCGTTGCCGGGATCAGGGGTAGTCCCGCCCCCTCCATTGACAATCGCTCCCGAGAAGGTGCTCGTTCCCGTTGAGGCGCCTCCGTTGATCGTCAGCGTCGATTCGCTCGAATTAGTGACGTTTCCCCGAATGATTCCGCCGCCGGACAATGACTGAATGCTCGTGCTGCCGCCGGATCCACTTCCGTTCCCAAACTCCAGGACACCGCCTGAATCCACGGTCATATCGGTGTTGACGGTAAAAATATTCGATCCACCAGCCTGAAAGATCACGCCGTTCCCGATTCTCACGTCGGTATCGAAAACGGTCCAATCGTTGGAGCTGCCCGCGTGAGAGCGAATGCGGACCACCGGAGACGCCGAGAGATTGCCGTTGGCAAAGGTCAGCGTGCCCGAGCCGACGACCTGCGAGTAGGTATTGCCGACTCCTCCCCCAAAATAAAGAGACGGGATCGAGCTATCGCCACTCGCGTTGGTCACGGTAATGGTGCGATTGGCCGAACCAATATTCATGCCCCCTCTTATATAAAACCCATTATTGGCCGTAATAGCCGCCGACACGATCTCGATGTTTCCATTCAGATTGATCGCATTATACAATGTTCGGGCCGAAGCAGGAGCGGAACTCGTCAGGCGAATCCCGTCGCCCAGATTCACGGTGCCGATGCCGAGCGGCCCGGCCGTCAATACTCCGCTGGAGATTGCGGTATTTGCGCCGAGCGCGAAGGTCGCGCCCGCCCCGGAGAGCGTGATGGCTCCCGCACCGATATTTGCACCGCTGATCGTCAGCGTGCGCCCCGCGGCGACCGTCCAGGTCTGCGCCGCGGAAAGATCCATGACTGCACCAATGGTCAGATCTGCGGTTGCGCTGCTCATGTCGATGCCCAAAGCGCCCAGGGTGAGGATCATGCCCGCGGTGCCGGTGATACTGTAGTTATTGGCGGGGTTCGTAAACTGGATGCCGCCCCAACTCAGATTCCCACCGATAGCGGCAGAGGTCTGGGAAGTCAGCGTATTGTTGAAAATCGCCCACCCCGAAGCGTCAGGCATGTTGCCGTCCACCCAGGAGCCTGCGGCATTGAGGGCGGTGCTATTGTTGAGCTTCGTGCCGTCGGCCGCGGGAAGGCCGGAGATTCCCGCAAGGACAAATCCCGCGCTTAGCAGGCATTTGAGTTTCTTCATGGCGTTTTGTTCTGTTTTTCGGAAGCGAAGTGTGGGGCGGATTTTCAGCGCCCCTCCACGGGAAGAAAGAGGGCCGCTTTTTCGGATATGAAAACTGATGCGAACAAACGGAAGGCACAAGAGCGGGATTACTTTCATCGTAAAGTGACTTTCCCAATGAACTGACTCGAAAACCGGATCTGACGCGAGACACGAAGGGATTTTCCCTCGCTCCGCCGGGGTTCGACAAACAAGGACGATTTTCGAAAGCTGAAAAGCGGTCTCGCTGCGATGAATCTGGACCCCCTCAATCAATGACCTCCCCGAGGTGATGTCCTCGGCAGATTCTTCCAGGCACACCCAACCCAAATGACTCGCGGCATCTGCAAATCAATGAGCCATGTTTGCTTATTTAATCCACTTGGATTCAATTCACCGACTAAGAAAAGCTCTTTTCTTTGATCAAATAATCCTGAATATCCTTTTTGAGATATTGAAAGTTCATTAGAAGAAAACCTTTCAAATATAACCGTCCTCTCCTATATCTGCGCTTCAGCGCGATAACTACCCATAAGATTATGTCTCTCACTACCGCCGACCTTAAATATCTCATTAAGCTCTCTGAAACTAAAGATGCCCTCCAGGCTGAACTCGATTCGGTCAATGCCAAGATCAATTCAGCCTTAATTGGCAAGCCCGGCGCATCCCCGAAGGTCAAATCAAAAACCAGGAAAATCGGTCGGAGCAATCTCAAGGGAGCGATCACCGGATTGCTCAAGTCGGCCGAAGGTGCAACCATTACGGTGAAAGATCTGGCTTCCAAGCTGGGAATCAAAAACCAATCCATCCACGTTTGGTTCAACACGACCGGGAAAAAAATCGAAGAGATCAAGAAAGTCGGCGCCGGTGCTTATGCCTGGGCTACGGCGCCTCTGACCTCCCAAGTTTCCAAGAAATCCCGGAAGCCGAAAAATGCTCCGGCAAAGAAAGCGAAAGTTGCCGCCAAGGTGAAGAAATCCCCAAAAGCCAAAACGGCAAAACCCGCCAACGCGGCACCGAAAAAGGACGAATCGTCCAAGTAAGATCATTAGGACATAAAAATCCCCGCCTGTTGAGGCGGGGATTTTTTATTCAGACAACGCGAGCACAATTCCTAGTTCGATTATCGAACTCAAAATAAGTCAGCAACGGCTCCACATTACAGGTTTTTCCGGCGGTTATCGCCGGCGGCCTTGCGCATTTACAAGCGATCCTGCTTTGATTTGCCTGAATTCATTTCAAATGAAACGGACCGAATTGAATTTAAAAATTAGCCATGATGAAATGAATCGAAGTCATTTTTCGTAGCGCTGAATTTTCTCGCTTCACTCCATTAGCAACATGCTAAAATTTCATTGAATATCTAGAGGCACAGTTTAACCTCCGATTCAAATTTCAGCATCATTATTTAGCCTCTTCAGAGCCAGTCGCTCCCATAGTTCAACGGATAGAACGAGGGTTTCCTAAACTCTAAATCTGGGTTCGATTCCCGGTGGGAGCATTCTTGCGCTTCATCCGATTAATTTATTATTAAATGATAATACGATCTTTTGCGGTTCGAGGCAGTCCGGAGCAACCGCCTCTCTTGCGACCGAATTATTCCTGCCCCGGCAAGGCAGTTGACCCGGTTCTTGTTAAAATCAAAAGAGCTTGTCTTGAAACGAATGTCCCCCGAACCTCTTCATCCATGAGCCGCTTCACTGCAGGATTCCTGGCTTGGTTGATCCTTGGACTGCCAACCCTGGCCGCTCCGGTTGAGCTGATCGTCAAACCCGAAATCATTCAGATCAACGGCAAGCCGGCTGAGGTTTACGCGATCGTGCAGTCCGATGGCACGCGGGGAATTACGGTGAATGAAAGGGACGGCTTCCACGTGATCCTCAAAAACGAACTGCCCTATCCCACGACCATCCATTGGCATGGACTCATCCTGCCGAACCTTCAGGACGGCGTGCCGTTCGTGACGCAAAATCCCATTCCTCCGGGTGGCGCGCAGGAATATAAGTTTCCCCTCGTCCAGCATGGCACGTATTGGATGCACTCCCACTACGGCCTGCAGGAACAGGTCCTCACCGCCGCTCCGCTCATCATTCTCAACGAAGAGGAAAAAAGGGAGGCCGATCGCGAGTTCACCGTGATGCTGGCCGATTTTTCGTTCAAGTCGCCGAAGGAAATTCTTGCCTCCTTGGTCAAACCCGAAATGCCCGTCATGCCGGAAATGAAGAAACCGATGGACGGCATGGACGCAAAGAAAACGCAACCGTCCCGGGTGCAGGTGTGGAATGAAGCCGCCGGTAAATTCACGTCCGCCACCGGGGAAAAACCGCCCACGGACATTGACGTGAAATACGACGCGCTGCTGGCCAATCGCCGCTCCGCCGACCAGGCGGAGATCCTGCCGGTAAAGGGCGGCGAATCGGTGCTTCTGCGCTTCATCGCCGGAGCATCGGCGACAAATTTCTTTCTCGATACCGGCGCTCTCGAAGCGGAGCTCCTCGCCGTGGACGGCAAACCGGTCGAACCGCTCAAGGGCGACTTTTTCCAACTCGCTCTCGCCCAGCGCATCGACCTTCGGGTGAAAATTCCGGCGAAGGGCGGCGCGTTTCCGATTCTCGCCCTCGGCGAGGGCACGCGGCTGCAAACCGGGGTCATCCTTGCCACCGAAGGCGCGGATCTCCCGAAAATTTCCGGCGAAGCCGGGATCGTCGCGGGAGCGCTCGACAATACGCAGGAAATCCGCCTGCGGGCCACCCAGCCGCTCGCGCCGGCGAAAGTGGACCGCGAATTGCCCTCCCGGCTGGGCGGAAACATGGCCGATTACGTCTGGACGATCAACGGCAAGGCCTACCCGAACCGCGATTCCCTCGATGTGAAAAAAAGCGAGCGGGTGGAAATGACCCTCACCAACGCCACCATGATGTCGCACCCCATGCACCTGCACGGGCATGATTTTCAGGTGGTGGAAATCGACGGCCAATCCCTTTCCGGTGCGCTGCGCGACACGGTCAGTGTTCCGCCCGGTAGCACCATCAAGATCCAGTTCCAGGCGGATAACCCCGGGCTCTGGGCCTACCATTGCCACATCGTCTATCACCTGGCGCGGGGCATGTTCACGGTGGTGAAATATGAGGGCGCCGATCTCGCGTTCTGGCAGCCGGAAAAGACCGCCGCCGAACTAAAGGAAAACCTTCCTTGAGGGAGGCCGGCACCCGCGAGGGATCCGGAGGAAATGGAACGGACTAAGTCGAGCCGGCTGCGCGCCGCCGGCCAGGTTTTACGATTCCCGCCGAACGCGGTCCTTTTTGGATTCCCGCTCTTCCTCCAAACGCGCCATCTCGGCACCGAGCTGTTTGCGCAGGGCGATCTGCTCCTCCGGATGATCGGCCGCCTTGGCGATTTCCGATTCCAGCAGCAATTGGCGTTCGGCGATTTTGGCGGCGTAGAACGATTCCAATTCGGCCAGCTGCGTTTTTTGCGCCTCGGTCAAGACGACGGTGGGCGCCTGCTTTTCCAGCCGGCTCATGGCTAACTCGTAGGCGGATTTCATTTTTTCTTTTTATCGTGGAGCCAGCCTGTGACAAAGTTTGTTTTTATGAATAGGCTGGCCGCATGAAATTGCTGAGCACGGATTTCGACGGCACGCTGATCGATTACGAATCCGACGGCACCTGCCTTCCGGAACTCGCGGACGCGCTGCGGGCGGCCCGCGCGCGGAAGACGGTTTGGGCCGTCAATACCGGCCGCACACTCGAGCATCTCGATGAAGGCCTGCACCGTTTCGGGGCCCCGATCGATCCGGATTACGCGATCGTGAATGAGCGCTACATTTTTCGGGCGAAGCCGAATGGGTGGGAGTCATTGGAACCCTGGAACTCCCGTTGCCGGGCGGACCATTCGAACTTGTGGAGCCTCAGCGGGGACATTTTTCGTGAGCTGGCCCGCTGGTGCCGGCCGAGCAAGGGCGTGGAATTGGTGAAAGTGGACGGCCAACTCGAAGGCTTGATCGCTTCGGATGAAACCAAGATGGAGGAAGTCGTCGGTTTTCTGAGCGAGTTGCGCGGCGCCGTCCCCGACTTTTCCTGGCAGCGAAATTCGATCTACCTTCGTTTTGCCCACCGGGCTTATGATAAAGGGTCGGCGTTGATTCATCTGGCGGGTGAGCTCGAAATTCCCCTGGCTGAAGTCATCGCCATTGGAGATCACTATAATGATCTCCCCATGCTGGACGGCGGTTCCGCCGGGCAGGTGGCGTGCGTGACCAACGCGATCGATGAAATCAAGAGCGCCGTGCGGGCGGTCGGCGGCTACGTGGCGGCCGGCCGGGCCGGTCTCGGCGCCGCCGAGGCGCTGGGGTATTTTCAGTCGCTTCGACCCCCGGTTCCGGCCGCGGGTTGATTCATTTGGAGAGGGGCCCCGCGGCCGCGAATGGCCGGAACCTATTTGCCCTTGAGCGCCCAGACGCCCTTGGCCGGCTTGGTCAAACCGGGAATCTTTTTGCCGGTGGTCCCGAACCAGACGTGAACGTGCTGATTGGGAACCCCCAATTTCTGGGAAATTTCCTTGGCCGAAACGCCGGCCGATCCGGCTTTCTCCAGCAGGGCCACGATGGCTCCCTTCAGGGCGCCCTTCCGGCCGCCCTTGGCGCGCCCGGTTTTTTTGGCGGCCGGCCGGCCGGCTTTTGCCTTCGGACCGCGCTTGGTTTTGGGGGCCTTCCTGCCGGAGAGAGCGGCGGCGATGGCGGCCTCGACCTTGGCAAGCCGGGATTCGAGGTCTTCCTTTTTCTTGATGAGACCCACCAAGTTTTGCAGGGTGGAGGAATTGATATTGCTAACGTTCATAAATCGAAACTAAGTGCATGACTTAGTGATATTATCAAGCTATTATTTTAGGAAACTAAGTGATGAGATTAACGCCCGAATGGATCACCCTCGTCCGGGGAGAAGGCGGGGACTGGCGCCGGGAGGTGCGGAAATGGTGCGAGCAATTATTTGGGATCCGCCATTTGGAATTTGCTTATAAGGAATACGGCAAACCTTATTTTCGAAATTTTCCGGAGCTGGAATTCAGCGTGACCCACACCCGCGACAGCATGTGCGCCGTCTTTTCCCGCCAGGAAGTGGGGGTGGACGCGGAGTTCCGGGATCGCCCGACGCGCGCCCTCCGGCTGGCGGACCGCTATTTCCAGCCCGCGGAAGCCGCCTGGCTCCGCCGGCGCCCGGAAACGGAGCAGGGAGAAAGTTTTCTGAATCTCTGGACGGCAAAGGAAGCCTGTGTCAAGTTAACCGGTGAAGGCATTTACCGCGGTTTGTCGAAGTGCCATTTGGAAACTTCGACGCGACCGACCCGCGCGGCGCTAAGTGGCCGCCCGGCGTTCCTCAAACCCCATGTTTGGGAGGACGGCTTGATCGTCACCGTGGCCGCCTGGAGTGAATTCCAGCTTGAATGCCTCGAACATTAATAGATTGTCGCAACCAGTGTCTTTTCAAAATTTAGGATTAGCCGAGGCCATCGTCCACGGCGCGCAGCGAATGGGTTACGTCGAACCGAGTCCCATTCAGGAACAGGC